>Ga0163152_10000806_pt1 | contig 51928 bp, 48 predicted proteins | sample OliLakLV19MP8IB2_FD_148635 | JGI IMG/M metagenome (GOLD analysis project Ga0163152, IMG submission 148635) | Freshwater microbial mat bacterial communities from Lake Vanda, McMurdo Dry Valleys, Antarctica - Oligotrophic Lake LV.19.MP8.IB-2 | ecosystem: Environmental > Aquatic > Freshwater >... | reverse complement strand
CGCGTAAACACGTCGAGGCCTGCGCCGCCCAGACGGCCGGTGGCGAGCGCGTCGGCCAGCGCGGCCTCGTCGATCAACGTGCCTCGCGCGACGTTGATCACCACCGCTGAGGGTTTCATCAGCGCGAGTTCGGCAGCTCCCAGCAGATGGTGCGTTTCGGGCGTGTGCGGCAGCGCCACGACCACGGCGTCGGCGCTCGGCAGCAGTTCCCGCAGGGCGGACAGTGGCTCCACACGGAGGACACCCGGTACCTGCGAGCGCGACACATCACGCCGGACGCCGATCACCGACATGCCCAGCGCCGACGCACACAGCGCGAACCGTTGGCCAATCGCTCCCAGGCCCAGTACCAGCACTGTCGTCGCCGCAAGTCGCGGGACCTTCACGGTGGACATCTCGCGTTGTCCCCACGTCCGCGCCTCCCGATGCGCCGCGGCCGCCGGAAATTGATGACGGAGGCCCAGCAACAAGGCGAGCGCGTGCTCGGCAATCATCTCGGCGTGGACGCTGCGTGTATTGGTCACCGGCACGCCGCGGGCCGCCAACACGTCGAGCGGCAGGGCCCCCACCCCCACCGCCGTACTGTGCACCCATCGAAGGCGCGAAGCCGCCGCGAGGGTGGTCTCGGTCATCCGCGTCGCCAGCGCCACCTCAGCATCGCCAATCAGCTCCGCAACCTGCGCGTCATCCCGCACATCCACGACGTCCACCCCTGGGAGCGCCTGCCGGATGCGTTCAACCTGCGACGTGGGCAGCGACCACATGGGCAGGTCGTGAATATGGATCAGGAGGCGCATGAGATTACGTTAATCGACAATCTGGAATCTGAAATTGGTAATCGTTTGTCGGTAATCTGGAAGTGGTAATCCGATCCCCGATTACCAATTTCAGATTCCAGATTGTCGATTAATATCCCACCATGTCCGAACACACTCCTCGTCGTGGTTTTCTGAAAACCCTGGGTGGACTCACGGCGGCCATGGCCGCCTGGCCCGCGTTGGCCGGCGCACAGGCGTCACCGCCACGGCGCCGCGCGGGGGCGCAGTATCGGGGCGACTTTGCGGCGCCGAAGCTCGACAAGGTCCGGGTCGCGCTCATTGGTGTGGGCGCCCGCGGCTCCGGCCACACGACGCAGCTCTCGGCGATCGAAGGCACCGAGGTGGTGGCTATCAGCGACCTGTACGAAGACCTCGCCAAACGCGCCGAGAGTCGAGCCAAAGAAAAGGGCCACACACCGAAGCTCTACTACGGCGATCCGAATGCCTGGAAGACGATGTTCGCCGAGACGAAGCCGGATGCGGTCTTCATCGCGACGCCGTGGGAACTGCACGCCCCGATGGCGATTGCCGCGATGCGCGCCGGCGCCCATGCGTTTGTCGAAATTCCGATCGCGCTCACGATCCAGGAAATGTGGGACATGGTCGACACGTCTGAAGAGACCGGCCGTCACTGCATGCTCATGGAGAACGTCTGTTACGGACGCGAAGAACTGCTGTACCTGAACATGGTGCGCCAGGGACTGCTCGGCGAACTGCTCCACGCAGAAGCCGCCTACATTCACGACCTGCGCTCGCAGATGAAAGAAGAAGAGCGCGGCACGGGCTCGTGGCGCACGTACCACTACGCGCGGCGCAATGGGAACCTCTACCCGTGTCACGGCCTCGGCCCAGTGGCGCAGTACATGAGCGTGGCGCGTGGGGACGACCAGTTCGGTCGTTTGTCGTCGTTCTCTTCCCCCGGTCGTGGCCGCACCCTCTACGGCAAGGCGAACTTCCCCGCCGACCACAAGTGGAACCAGCTCGACTTCAGTCGCGGCGGCGACATGAACACGTCCATCATCAAAACCGTGCAGGGCAAGACGATCATGGTCCAGTGGGACGAAACCTCCCCGCGCCCCTACACGCGTCACAATCTGATTCAGGGCACCAAGGGCACCCTCACCGGATTCCCGAATCGGCTGTCGATCGAAGGCGTCAACCGCGCCCACCAGTGGGCGCAGGGCGAGGAGTTCACCACACTCACCGCGCAATACGAGCACCCCCTATGGAAACGCGTCGGTGACATGGCGGCCACGATGGGTGGGCATGGCGGCATGGACTTCCTCATGCTCTTCCGCATCGTCGAATGCCTGCGCACCGGTCAACCACTCGACCAGAACGTCTACGAAGGCTGTGCGTGGTCGTCGGTGGCGCCGCTATCTGAGAAGTCGGTCCGGCAGGACGGCGCCGCGCAGGACTTCCCAGACTTCACCCGTGGGGACTGGAAGACGACCAAGAGTCTGTCGGTGATTGCCTGAGGTCCACGGTCCGACACGGTCCACGGTCCACGATCCAGGGTTCGGGGGAACATGAAGAAGAAGGAATACGAGGAGGCGATCGAGCCGTTGCAGGTTGAGCTGAACAACCTGATGCGGTGGTTGAAGCACACGGGACGACGGATGGTGGTCGTCTTCGAGGGGCGCGATACGGCCGGCAAGGGCGGCGTGATCTCGGCGATCACCGAACGCCTCAACCCTCGCCAAGTGCATGTCGTCGCGTTATCGAAGCCGACCGAGCGGGAGCAGACGCAGTGGTATTTCCAGCGCTACGTCGAACACCTGCCTTCCGCCGGCGAGCTGGTGCTGTTCGATCGCAGCTGGTACAACCGCGCCGGTGTGGAACGTGTGATGGGCTTCTGCACCGACGCGCAGTACACGCAGTTCCTCAAGGACGCGCCAATTTTTGAACAAATGCTCGTCAACGACAGCATCTTGGTGCTCAAGTATTGGCTGACCGTGGATCAGGACGAACAGGAAGCACGATTTGCCGAGCGGGCGGCCGACCCGCTCAAACGCTGGAAGTTGTCCCCCATCGACCTTGAGGCGCGGAAACACTACATCGCGTATGGCAAGGCCCGCGACCTGATGTTCAAGGCCACCCACACGCGCCACGCGCCCTGGTCTGTCGCCTCGTTCAACGACCAGAAAGAAGGCCGGGTTCGCCTCATCCGCCACCTGCTTGACCAGGTCCCCGACACCCACGTCCCGCCTGCGCGGGTCAGCCTGTCGCGGCTGTCGGGCAAACCCGCCAAAGAACGTCACAAGGTCATCACACCCCTCTAACGTGAGTCGTCGAACCGTGGACCCTGCGGCCCCTGGACCATAGAATGTGTTCGTGCCAAGGATCCTGGTCGTCGAAGACAGTCCGGACATCGCGGAACTGATTGATCACTACCTGAAGAGCGCCGGCTACACGACCACCGTCATCGGCAACGGGAGTGATGGGCTGCGCCAGGCGAAAATGTCCCCACCCGACGCGGTCATCCTCGACCTCATGTTGCCGGGCATGGACGGCTTGCACGTCTGCCAGGCTCTGCGCGGCGAAGCGGCGACCTCGGCCATTCCCATCATCATGCTGACCGCGCGCGGCGAAGAGGCCGATCGTGTCCGGGGGCTGGAGCTCGGAGCGGATGACTACCTGACCAAGCCCTTCAGTCCGAAGGAACTGGTCGCGCGCGTCGGCGCCTTGTTGCGCAGAGTGCAGCGGCCGGCCGCCGCTGCCAAACTCCTGACCTACGGCCCGCTCGCCATCGACCTCGACAAACACCTGGTGACCTTCGACGCCAATGAAATCAAGCTGACCGCCAAGGAATTCCTGCTGCTGCAGTACCTCATCGAACATCGGGGCCGGGTGTTGTCGCGCGATCTGCTTCTCACCGACGTGTGGAGTTATCAGTACACCGGCGGCACTCGCACCGTGGACGTCCACATTCGCCGCCTGCGCGAAAAGCTGCCCTACCTCGGCGGCGCCATCGCCACCATCAAACAGTTCGGGTACAAACTCGAAGATCCCGCGCCGACGCCGTGACGTTGCGCACCCGGACGTTTGTCGCGATCCTTGTCTCCAGCTCCCTGGCGCTTGCCGTCTCCACCGCGCTTGTGACGACGAGACTGCGGGAGACGATGGTGGCCGACGTCCAGGAGTCGTTGCTTCGGCAAGTGCGACTGGCCTCGGAGTTGCTCGCCGACCGGGGCGCCCTGGTGGATCCCGACGGCGAAGCCGGCATGGTGTCGGGCCTGATCGGCGCCCGCGTGACCTTCATTCTTGAAAATGGCGACGTGGTCGGCGACTCGGACCTCGACTCGGGCCGACTCGACGACGTCCGGAATCACCTCATGCGCGAGGAAGTGCAGAAAGCGCGTCAGGCCGGGACTGGCGTGGCGATCCGCCGCAGTGCCACCACCGGCGATGACACCATGTACGCCGCCGCATCGGTTCGGAACGGCACCGTTCGATTTGTGCACATCGGCCTGCCACTCACCGGCATCGAAGAACGGATCTCCACCACTCGCCGGCTGGCAGTGATGGGGCTTGGCGTCGGCCTGCTCGCCGCCCTGCTGCTGACGTGGGCGACCTCGGCGTGGCTCAGTCGCCGTGTGCAGGCCATCGCCGGCATTGCACACCGGTATCGTCAGGGTGATTTCTCGAGACCTGCGCTCGATTTTGGCCGCGATGAGATTGGAGCAGTGGCGCGGGTCCTGGATGAAACCGCGCGCGACCTCGGCTCGCGCCTCGAGGACGTCGCGCGCGAACGGGCCCACATGGACGCCATCCTTCAGGGCATGGTCGAGGGCGCCCTGCTGGTCAACGTGCAGGGCAAACTCGTGCTGTCCAACCCGGCCGTCCGTACGATGTTGCGCCTGGTGGACGACCCGCTGGGCCGACACTTCCTTGAAGTGGTGCGCCACCCCGACATCGCCGCGCAACTCAGCTCAGCCCTGACCAACATCACTCCACCGCCGGTCGAAGTCCAGCTTGATCGTGATTCCCGCCGGCTGTTCATCGCGCGTGTGGTCCCGGTCGAAGCCGATCGTGGTGGTGGTGCCGTCCTTGTCCTCTACGACGTCACCGAACTCCGGCAGGCCGATCAAGTCCGCCGGGACTTTGTCGCCAACGTCTCCCACGAACTGCGCACGCCACTCACCGCGATCCGCGGGTACGTGGAGGCGCTCACTGACAGTCCCGTGGAACCCGAGCAGTCGCGCAAGTTCCTCAGTATTATCGCTCGCCATGCCTCCCGCATGGAGCGCCTCGTCAACGACCTCCTCCGCCTCGCACGGCTTGACGCCCGCCAGGAACACGTCCAGTCGGCGGTGCTCCAGGTCGAATCCCTGCTGGAACAGGTGCGCGGAGACGTCGAAGCCGCAACCACGGCTCGCGACATCACCATTGAGACCTCCATCGCGCCGGACGCGACGATGCTCTCCGGCGACCCGGCGAAACTCCACGACGTCTTCCGGAATCTCCTTGAGAACGCCACCAACTACAGCCCCGAGGGTGGCCAAATCGATATCGAGTCCACTCGCACCGCTGACGGCATCGCGATTAGCGTCAGCGACCGAGGGCCCGGAATTCCCGTTGCGGAACTCCCGCGCATCTTTGAACGCTTTTATCGCGTCGACCGCTCGCGCACCCGTGACCCGCGCGACCCTGGCGGCACGGGCCTCGGCCTCTCCATCGTCAGACACCTTGTTGAGCTGCACGGCGGCAAAGTGAGTGCGCGTAATCGCGAGGGTGGCGGCACGGTCGTCACCGTACAGTTGCCCTGATGCCGGACCTCGGTCCGCTGTACGCGGCGTACCTCTCGCTCACCTTCGCCCTGGTGATTACACCAGGTGCGACGACCGCAGTCGTTGTGCGGAACACGCTGGCGACCGGTTGGCGTGGCGGTGTGTGGGCAGCCGTCGGTGCCGCCGCGGGCAACAGCAGTCATGCGCTGGCCGCCGGCCTTGGCCTCGCGCTAGTGCTCGCGCGCCTTCCTCTGCTCTTCACGGCGCTCAAGGTGGCCGGCGGCGTGTATCTGCTGTGGTTGGCCGTCTTGAGTGCGCGCCGGCTGCTGCAACACAGGGCCTTGCCATCGTCGGCGGCGATTCTCGCGACGGGCGACCCGACGCAGGCGCACCATGCGTGGCGTGAAGGACTGTCGGTGAACCTGCTCAATCCGGCGATCGCGACGTTTTATCTGGTGGTGGTGCCGTCATTTGTGCCGACACCCGACCCCGCCGGGCATTACGCCTGGCTGGCCACCACCCACGTGGGGATGGCGTTTGTCGTGCACACCACCTGGGCATTGGCGCTCGAACGCCTGCGACATCTCCTTGCGCACCGGACGGCTCGGTTGGTGATGGAGGCGATCGCGGCCGTCGCCCTTGGAGTGCTGGCCGCGCGGGTCTTGTGGACGGCCCTCTTCGGAGCTGCCGGGCTCTAGCCCGGCATGCGTCCGTCGGGCTTAAACCCGACGGCTCCGAAAACACGACCCGGACCGGGTCGCGCACTGGCGGTTGGCGAAGATGACACGAACAAATTGCAACGTCAGCGTAACGTCACACCGCCATACGGTCGCCACAGGCGTAACGTCGAATTAACGGCGGTGTCACGCGTGGGAAATCAGAGGTTTCTAGGCTGTGAGGGTAATGCCTGCACCTGCTCCAACACGTATTCTGGTCGTTGACGACGAAGCGGATATTGCCGGGCTGATCAAACACAGCCTGGAACGCGCGGGCGACGTTGAGGTCAGCGTCGTCTCAAGCGGCGATGCCGCGCTCAAGGCGGTTTCTGAACAGCCTCCGGATCTGATGATCCTCGATCTGAACCTGCCGGTGCTCTCGGGCATCGAAGTGTGCCGTCTTGTCCGCGCAAAACCGGCCACGGCACAACTGCCCATCATCATGCTCACCGCGCGCACCGGCGAGGCCGATCGGGTCTCAGGTCTGGACCTGGGTGCGGATGACTACATCACCAAACCCTTCAGCCTCCGCGAACTAGCCGCGCGTGTGCGTGCCGTCCTGCGCCGTAAAGCGACCGGTGCGGGTGCGCCGGCGCAGGTCTATCAGGGGGCTCACCTCTTTGCGGATTTTGACGCGGTCGTGGTCGCCGTGGACGGTCAGTCGATTCGACTGACACGGCGCGAGTTCGAACTGCTCAAGTGTCTCGTGGAGAATCGCAATCGGGTGTTGTCACGCGATCGGTTGCTTGAGCGGGTGTGGGGATACGACCACTACGTGGAGACGCGATCAGTTGATGTCCACGTCGGTCGCCTCAGATCAAAACTGGGAGCCGCCGGTCCACAAATCGAGACCGTTGTCGGCCTCGGCTATCGGTTCGTCGAGTAGGCCGCCAAGCCCTGCAGGTCAAACACCTGCATCGCCCGTTCGACCCGATGCCAATCGTTGTACTGCTGTGTGCGCACGACCGCCCGGTCGTGTGTTTCCCGTACCTCCCACCCCTCCGCCGTCTTGGTCACGACGAGCGTATCGGTGTGTCCTGAGGTGCTGCGTTCGCGGGTTTCCATCTCTTCTCCAATTCCGGCCGAAGGGCCCTTGACGTGACGCCTTCGGGGTTGTGCTGTGATAGTTATCGCAGTACTGTGCGCCCGTGGGTGTAAACTCTTGGTAACAAATGAAGGACCGGTCTTCGTGCAACCGGCCCCTTGGTTACTGTTTTCTATTTCCGGCCTGAAAACAGGCGATCCCAGTCAAACAACGCAAAATTTCGCGGTGCGGAGTTCATGGCGACCACGAGGCCATTGGGAAATCCGGGCAGCGGGGTCGACGTCACTTCGAGGCCATCCGTGTCGTCGACGTTCGTTTTGGCCTCCGCAATCACGACATGGCGATGCGGGTCACCAGACTCCCCTTCGCGCCGGTACAGCTTGTAGACCGAGCCGGTGGGAATCTGATCGGTGGACACGAGGTAGCCGGTCCCATCAGGCTTCACATACAGACCGAGACCTTCACGGTCCATCTGGTACCCCTCAAGCCCGAATACGGCCAGCTCACGCGCGGCATCGACGTGATCCGGATCTGCATGCCACTTGTGAATGCCGTATCGCTCGTCCGAGTAATACAGATACCCGAGGGCATCGTCGACGACCATGGCTTCGATTTCGCCGAACTCACCAGGCGCGGCCGCCCTCTCGCTGAAGTTGCCGAAGCGGCGGACGAAGGTCCCCTTGATGCCCCCTGCGCCATCACCGCCGATGCGGTATTGCCACAGGTAGTTGGAGGCCGGACCGAGTTTCGGTGCGACGATGGCAAAGAGTACGCCGTCGGATGGCCGCTTGTAGAGCGCCAGGCCCATCGGCTCCGAGAAGTCGCCGGTCTGGCCCTCGAGCACGGGCACGACGCCGATTTCAGTGATACCGGAGCCGTCCGCCGCAAACTGGAACACGCGCAGGCGATGCTGCAGACGCTCGGTGGTGATGGCGAGGTCGATCGTGCGGCCGTTGAGTGACACACGCTGCTCGATGTCCACGTTGTTGGGACGGTCGATGCCGGCGACGGTCTGCCGGATGCGGCCATCCAGGCCAAACACCACGAGCGCGCCGTTGGGTGCCGCGACCTTGTTGGTGCCGATGATCACGCTGCGCGACGGATCGGTCGGATGCAGCCAGATGGCGGGGTCGTCCGCATCATCGGTGACCGATTCCGTGAACCTGTCTGCGGTGAGTGGGGTCGCCGCCGTTGGCGCGGAGGTCGGCTGAGACGACTCACCCCCGCCGCACGAGGCGGCGAGGGTGAGGACGACACATACGGCAAGGTTGCGCACTACCAATTGATCTTGACTCCGAACTGGCTCCACCACCGGTAGTACTCCTGCTGAATCGGGCGATTCGTGGTCCCGATGTAGTAGCGCAGGGGCGCGTTGGTGAGGTTGAGGAAGTCCGCGTAGACGCGGATGTTCTTGAGCAGGCGCTGGCTGACCGTGATGTCGAGCTGCGTGTGGTTGTCGTAGTAGATGTCTTCCGCAGCCTCGCCGCCAACTTCATCGATGTACTTGCCATGGAAGTTGAGCGACGTCTTCGCCGAAAAGCCGTGTTTTTCGTACCACACGGACACGTTGCCCAGATGTGTCGACTGACCGGGCAGCGTGGAGTCCGCGGTGCGACCTGGGTAACTCGCGTTCGAGTCGGTCCAGGTGTAGTTGGCATAGATGCCGAGGCCGTCAAACGGCGCGGGCAGGAAGCGCAACTGGTTCTGAAATGCGATCTCCGCGCCCCACAACGTGGCCGTTTCGCCATTCTGCGGCTGATTGATCTCGTACTGTTCGCCAAACGCCTGCTCGTTGAAACGGAACGGGAAGATGTAGTCGGACATCCGCTTGTAGAACACGCCACCAGACACCAGGCCGATGGACTTGAAGTACTTCTCGACCAGCAGGTCGAGATTGTCCGACGTCGTGGGCTTCAGGCTCGAGTTGCCACGTTCGATCTCGCTGTCTTCCTGGAAGACCAGTTGATAGGGCACGAGGTCCACGTAGTTCGGCCGCGCAATCGTGCGCGTGTAGGCGGCGCGGATGTTGGTCTCCGGCGTGACGGCGTAGCGCACGTGGAAGCCCGGCAGCACCTGCGTGTACGTCTCGCCACCGGTCAGCCGACGCGTCGACTCGTAGTCGCCATCGTCGTTGTAGAGCACTTCGTAGCCCGTGTAGTCCACCTTCGTGGATTCAAACCGGAGGCCCGGCAGAATCGTGAGGCGCGGGCCGATGAACAGTTCCGCCATGGCGTACCCGGCGATCACACGCTCTTTCGCCTCGTAGTTGGACGCATCACCTTCGGGGTCCACTTCGTACCGGCCGGCCGGCAGCGCGTTGAACATCGCGCGCGACGCGCCGGCGTTGATCCCCGGGAACTTGTCATAGGTCGCCGAGTAGAAGTCCAGGAAGCGGCCGTTGTCGAACGAGGTGTCCTGCAGCGCCGCGAACATCACGGTGCTGGGCGGCGACGCGGATCCGGCTTCAAAATCCTGCACCTTCCGCTTGTCCTTGATTTTGGCACCGAACTTGAGGAATCGCGCGCCGTCCGCGCTGGTGCCGATCGGCATGCGCAGGTTGAACGAGCCGGTCCAGTCACGGTCAGACGTCGAGAACCGTTCGGTTTGCCACGCATTCAGACGGGCATTCGCCGCGTTGTTGGCGGAATACCCCGGCTGGATGTTGTCGGGGTCGCTGATGTTGGGCGTGAAGTTGATGTTGGTCTGCCGGAAGATCGTGTCGAGGCGATCGGGCTGGAGCTCCTCGGCAAACGCGTAGCCGAGGCGATAGTCGAGCACGGCGCCGGTACCGAGCAGGTGGTTACCGCCGCCCGAGAACGACCGGATGTTCTGGTTCTGCTGGCGGTTCTTGAGCACGTGTTCGATTCGGCGATTGCCCGGACGATACCGGATGCGGTTGTTCACCTCGTAGTCCTCAAAGCGGTTGACGATGGCCTTGAAGGTGAGGGACGAGGTTGGCGTCACGCGATAGTCCAACGACGTGTTGAACCCGTAGCGGTTGCGTTCGATGGCGTAGTCGCGCAGCTGCATGTCGGACATCGTGTTGCCAACGTAGTCCACTTCGAAGTTTTCCGAGCCGCGCACGCGACGGTTCGCGCTGAAACCCGCGAGGACGCCGACTTTTCCGTCGTTGAAGCGACGGCCCGCAGTGCCCGACGCGTATTGCTGGTTCGCAGACCGCTGCAGCGCGTTGTAGCCACCGGCGGCGTCAAAAAACAGCGTCGGTTTGTTCACGGCCTGTCGCGTCAGGAGGTTCACGGCGCCACCGATGGAGTCGGCGTCCATGTCGGGTGTGACGGCCTTGGAGACTTCAATCGACTGCAACTGGTCGGCCGGGATGGCGTCGAGGGCCACCTGGCGCGCGTCGCCTTCGGGCGCCGGGATGCGCTCACCGTCGATCATCATCGAGTTGAGGCGCGCTTCGGTGCCGCGGATGAGGACGTAGCGCCCTTCCCCCTGGTCGCGCGTGATCGAGACGCCGGGAATACGCGAGGCGGCCTCGGCGGCGTTCGGGTCCGGGAAGCTGCCGATCTGGTCAGCGGCGACAATGTTCTTGATGCTCAGCGCGGTCTTCTGCTGGTTGAGGGCGCGGGCCTGGCCCTCCTGAATGGACTCACCGGTGACGTTCACCGTTTCGCTGTAGCTGTAATCGGCCTCCAGCTTGATGTCGACCGTCACGGGGTTCCCCGCGGTCACCGTCACGACCTGCTTGCCCTCAAGGCGGCCAAGGTACGTGACCACCAGCGTCCGGGGGCCCACGGCCACACCGGTCAGCCGAAACGCGCCCTGACGGTCCGTCGGCGTCGAGACGGACGTTCCGTCCACACGCACCAATGCCCCTGGCAGGGCCTCACCACGGCTGGCATCGACCACTCGCCCGCTGATCACACCGGTGGTCTGCGTCTGCGGCGCCGCCTGCAGCGTTCCCGCCAACACCGCCACCACGGCGCTCATCCCGATCACGAATCTCCACACTGTCCTCATCACCGCTCTCTTTCGCTATGGCGCGGATAGACGCCCCGCGCGCTGCGACGATCCTCGGACGATGACGTAACGTCCCGGTGACGTCGGTGTTACTGCGAGGGGAAAACTGCCGGGGGAGCTGACATAGAATGTCGGTGATGCAGGACGTGCTCACGATTGTGCTCGGGGGTGGCCGCGGCACCCGCCTCTTTCCACTGACCCACCTGCGGTCCAAGCCCGCAGTGCCACTCGGGGGCAAGTACCGGTTGATCGACATTCCAATCAGCAACTGCCTGCACGCCGGCCTCAAGCGGATCTACGTCCTGACCCAGTTCAACTCGGCGTCACTCAACCGCCATGTCGCGCAGACCTACCGCCTCGACAATTTTTCTGAGGGGTTCATCGAGGTCCTGGCAGCCGAACAAACTCCCGAAGGGGAACAGTGGTTCCAGGGCACCGCCGATGCCGTCCGTCAGGCCACCCGGCACTTCCGGAACATCGACGCGGACTATTACCTGATCCTGGCCGGCGACCATGTCTACCGCATGGACTTCGGCGAGCTGATCGAGTCACACATCGAGCGCAACGCCGACATCACGATCGCCGCGCAGCCCGTCACGCCAGAGGATGCGACGCAGATGGGGATTCTGCGGTGCAACTCGGACGCCCATGTGATTGGCTTTGATGAAAAGCCCAACGCCGAGCGCCTCGGCGAGTTGCACGCGTCGGTGCCCTCGGGTCCGGCGGCGGGCCTCACCGCCGACAAGCCGTTTCTGGCGTCGATGGGCATTTACGTGTTTTCGCGGGACGTCCTGCACGAAGTGCTGGCGCGTGACCGTGCGGTCGACTTCGGCAAGGAAATCATTCCACACGCGCTGGGCACTCATCGCGTGCAGGCGCATTTTTATCGGGGCTTCTGGGCGGATGTCGGCACGGTGCAGGCGTTCTACGACGTGAACCTGATGCTGACGCGACGGAGTGCGCCGTTTAACTTCTTCCACCCGACGCGACCTATCTACACCCGTCCGCGCTTTTTGCCCGCGTCACGGATGCACCACTGCCAGATCGATGAAGCCATCGTGGCGGAAGGCTGTTATCTGGACTCATGCGAGATCCGCGAGAGTGTGGTTGGCGTCCGGACGTCAATCCAGCACGGGGCCGTCATCACCCGCTCGGTCCTGTTGGGCGCCGACGCGTACGACGATCGCCAGTCCGACCTGCCGCTCGGCATCGGCAAGGGCGCCGTCCTCGACCGTGTCATCGTGGACAAAAATGCCCGCATCGGAGAGAACGTCCGGCTCGTCAACGAAGCCGGCATCCAGGACGTCGACGGCGACGGATACCACATTCGCAACGGGATCATCATTGTGCCCAAGGGGGGCGTGGTCAAACCTGGCACGGTCGTCTGAGACCATTTCACAGGGAGGCACTGAGGCACGGAGTTTTTCCTGGGACCGTGCTTCCCCTACACTCGGCTGCTTCGCCTTGGCTTGGGTCGCAGCGTCTCGTGACGAGTGGGTGCTGAGAGAGTGGCTGCGCCGTTTACCCAGCACTCCGCCGCGTCACCGCTGGCAGGACGATTGCTCTGTCAGTGGGACTGCTGCACGCACACGCAGCACTCACCGAGCGGATCATGGGGTGCGCGATCGAGGTCCATCGGCACACCGGCCCCGGCTTGCTGGAGGCGATCTACGGCGTGTGTCTGGCCCGCCAATTCACGGCGGCGCAACTCCCGTTTGAGCACCAGCGCGCACTGTCCGTTTGCCTGCAAGGGCGAGTCGCTCGACTGCGCCTTCCGAATTGACGTCATCATTGAGCACACCGTGCTCCTTGAGATCAAAAGCGTCGAGCGAACGCTCGACATTCACAAGGCCCAGGTGATCACCGGTCTGAAGCTATCCGGTCTGCCCGTGGGTCTGCTGATCAACTTTCATGTGCCCGTATTGCGAAGCGGGATCCGGCGGCTGGTCTCTGGTGCAGCCATGGATTTGAGCCGAGAAGCATCTTGAAATTCGCCCTCCGCGCCTCAGTGCCTGTCACCTCCTGGGATGTTCACAGGCAGACACGGAGTCACGAAGGGCTTTGGTGGCTGTCTGCTCTTCTGCTCTTCCGGGGCTGCGTCTCCTACACCGAGTGTTCAGGAGCACTCGGTGCGGTCGAGTGGTTCCCGTTCGGACCTGCAGGTCTTGAAAAGCGAAAACCCTCCGTGCTCCCGTGCCTCCCTGTGAACGTGCCGCTATTGCTCAAGCACCAGCTTCGGCGTGACCAGCCACGTCAGCGTGCCGGTACCGGCGCTGATGGAGGCGTCGTAGTCCACACGGGCGACGCCGCCCTTCTTGAACGGCAGCGGTGACCGTGCGCCGATCAGCCAGGCGGTCAGCAGGCCCAGGTCGGGCTCGTGTCCCACCAGCGCGACGGCGGTATCGGTGGTTCGCGCCGATCGCTCCATGAGGGCTTTCCCGACGCGCGCGGGGGCATGACCAGGCGCGAGTTCATTCACGATCTCAATCTGCCGCGCGGTGGTCCACAGCGGCGCGAGCACGTCGGCGGTTTGTCGTGCGCGGACCAGGGGGCTGGACCAAATGTGTCCGACCTGCACCCCGCGGTCGGCCAGGCGCAGTGCGATCTCCCGCATCCGCGCAATCCCCCGCGTCGTCAGGGGCCGCTCGTTGTCATCGGGCCAGACGGGGCCACGCTCTTCGGCGATGGCGTGCCGCACCAGATACACCGTCATCGCGAGGCGGCCTTCGCGAGCCGGGTGAGCGCGGGGACCCGTGCGAGGATCGCCGCGTGCCGCGCACGACATTCGCGTTCGAGATCGGCGGCCATGTGTTTGAAGTCTCCGGCCGTGACCCGGGAATGATCACCGCTGCGGCGCAGGCGATGGATCCGCTCCTGGAGGATGAGGCGATCGTGCCAGTCGCCAAGTTCCTCCTGGACGGCTTCGAGCAGTCGGCGCTCACGCACCCAGGCCTTGCCGCCGATTTGCTGCTCCCATTCGAGTGCGTACCGCAGTTTTTTTGTGGCGATCCGCAACGCGTGCAGCTGATCCGGTACATAAACCGCGCCCACAGAAGAGAGATCGCGCACCAGGGTGCTGGCCCGTTTGACCCGTCGCGTTTTTGCCGACGCCACCGCCTGGCTCTTCACCTGGGAGACCCGAATGCGACGCAGGCGTTTGCGCACCTGGCTGAACACCGCCCGCCACTCGGTCTCGATGACCGCGCGCAGCAGGAGTCGATGCTGGTTCGCCCGTTCGGCCTCGAGGACGGTGGCGATGTGGGCGACGGGAAGGGCGGCCCAGGCGAACCGGTCCGCTTCGGTGATGATCAACACACGCGTGACATCACACTCCCGCACCGCCCCCAGTGCCTGCGAGAGCTTCCGCAGGACGCGCAGCGCCCGCCGGCGCGTGTCTGCGGGCAGGACCGCGTCGAGGGCCCCGATCCCCTCGCGCAGGCGGCGAGAGGCGACCCGCGCCTGATGCACACCTCGCGGCACACCGCGGCGCGCGCGCGCGAGTTCCCGCGAACACTGCGTCAGTTGCCTGGCGAGTGCCTGCGTCAAAACGTCAGGGGCCATCGTGGTAGCATGCCAAGTCTTTTGGTGGTCCGTGTAACTCGAGTGTAAACCATGCGTCTGGCGGCCATCGACATCGGCACGAACTCCGTGCACATGATTATCGTCCGGGTCCGGCCTGACCTGTCCTTTGAGGTCGTTGATCGGGAAAAGGAAATGGTCCGGCTGGGTGCGGGTGGGCTTGACGGGCGACGACTCGCCCCCACTGCGGTCACCGCCGCGTTCGAGACCCTCGCCAAGTTCAAGCGCCTCGCAGAAACCCATCAGGTCGACGAAATTCTGGCCTCCGCCACCAGTGCCGTGCGCGAAGCCGAAAATGGCGGCGACTTTGTCGCGGCCGTTCGGCGGGATCTGGGCATTCGCGTCCGGGTCATTTCCGGCAAAGAAGAAGCGCGACTGATTCACCTTGCGGCCGCGTATGCGTCGGGCGTCGGCGGTCATCCTGCGGTGGTGGTGGATATCGGCGGAGGCAGCGTCGAGATCACGCTGGGCACCGCGGCGCGCATGCAGATCGGGGAAAGTTTCAAGGTCGGCGTCATCCGGCTGACCGAACGTTTTGTGACCAGTGACCCCCTGTCGCGATCTGACGAACAGCGTATGGTCCGGCACATCCGGCGCCAGACCGGCGCCCACCTGCGGGCGCTGGTCAAGCGAGGGTTCAGCCGGGTCATCGGCACGTCCGGCACGATTCACGCGATTAGCGCCCTGGCCAGCGACCAGCTGCGTGAAGGCGGTGACCTCCGCAACCGGCGCATTCCGGCCAAGTCGCTCAGCCGGGTCAGACGCCTGCTGACGTCGCTGACCATCGAAGAACGACTGGCGCTGCCGGGCCTGGACCCCAGACGGGCGGACGTAACAGTGGCCGGCGCCGTGTTGCTCGATACGTTGTTGGATGGGCTCAAGGCCGATTCGTTGACGTTGTGTGACTTCGCCCTGCGCGAGGGACTCATCCTCGACTACATCAAGAAAAACGGCGCACACATCCGCACGGTGGAGCGCTATCCGGACGTCCGGCGCCGGAGCGTGATCGAACTGGCCGAACGGTGCCGGTATCTGGCCCCACACGCGCAGCAGGTGGCCCGAACGGCGCTCGCCTTGTTTGACGCGACCCGCCCGGACCACGGACTGGATGATCAGTCGCGCGAATGGCTGGAGTTTGCGGGACTGCTTCATGACATCGGCGTGCACATCAGCTACGAGCGGCACCACAAACATTCCCAGTATCTGATTGAGCACGGGGATCTGCGTGGATTTGATCCGGACGAGATCCTGCTGATGGCGCTGGTGGCGCGCTACCACCGGCAGAGCCCGCCCAAGAAGTCGCACCCGGAGTTTGCGACCCTCTCCCCGGAACGCCGCCGTGTGGTCCGCGTCCTGGGGGCGCTCCTTCGACTGGCCGAGGGCCTCGACCGCAGCCACGCGCAGGTGGTGGACCATCTGGAGACCGAACGCACCGAGGCCGGGCTCATCGTGCGGCTCCGCACCACCAGTGATCCGGAACTGGAGTTGTGGGCGGCCAATCGCCACGCGGCTCCGCTCATCAAGGAACTGGGCCGTCCCCTTCGGTTTGAGTCACCGCGCACCGTGTAACGCGGAATTTACATGTTCGAAACTGTTGCGAAACCAGCTCCCCATAAGCTCAACCACATGAAACTGCGACTTGTTCTCGCTGCCCTGACACTCCTCTCCATTTCGACCGTCTCCGCCTGCGGCGGGTCGTCCACGTCCGGACCCGCTCCGGTCATCGCCCTGGATGGGTCCAGCACGGTCTTCCCGATCAGCGAAGCGGTCGCCGAGGAGTTCCAGCTGCAGAACGCCGGCATGCCGGTGACAGTTGGTGTCTCGGGCACTGGCGGCGGCTTCAAGAAGTTCTGCCGTACCGAGACCGTCATTTCCAACGCGTCGCGGCCCATCTCGGCCAGCGAAATCACGGAGTGCACCGCGGCCGGGATTGAATTCATCGAGCTGCCGGTGGCCTACGACGGCATGGCGGTGGTCGTGAACCCCAAGAACACCTGGGCACATGACATCACGGTCGCCGAGCTCAAGCGCCTGTGGGAACCGGCAGCGCAGGGCAAAATCATGAAGTGGAATCAGGTGCGGGCCAGCTGGCCGGACCGTGACATCCGCCTGTATGGCGCCGGCGCCGACTCGGGCACGTTCGACTACTTCACCGAGGTCATCAATGGCAAGGCCAAGGCCAGCCGCGGCGATTTCACTCCGAGCGAAGACGACAACGTGCTCGTGCAGGGCGTGGCCGGCGACGAACTCGCCCTCGGCTTCATGGGCCTGGCCTACTACGAGGAAAACAAAGACAAGCTGAAGCTGCTTGGCGTCGACGATGAGGTGGCGACCAACGGCGCGGGTGCCATTACGCCGTCGTTTGAGTCCGTGCGCGGTGGCACGTATCGCCCGCTCTCGCGGCCGATGTTCATCTACGTGAGCACCAAGGCGCTCAATGAACGTCCCGAAGTCAAAGCGTTTATGGACTTCTACCTCGCCAACACGGCAACACTCACCCAGGAAGTGGGCTTCGTGGCGCTCGCCGACGCCGAAGTGGCGCTGGTCAATGCCCGCTACTCGGCCAAGACCACCGGGTCCATCTTTAACGAGACCGACCACACGCCCAAGACGCTTGAACAGCGCCTGCAGGGCGGCACCCGGTGACACGTGCGACGCGGAGGCGTCTCGAATTTGTCATCGAGCGCCTCCTCTTCGTGTGCGCGGCGGCGTCGGTACTCGTCACCGTCGGCATCATCGGGGTGCTGGCGTTTGAGACGGTGGGGTTTTTCCGGGAGGTCCCGGTTACGGACTTCCTGTTTGGCACCGTCTGGACGCCGCTCTTCAGTGATCGCCAGTTCGGTGTGCTGCCGCTGGTGGCCGGCACGTTGCTCGTCTCCTCGATTGCCATGTTGTTTGCGCTGCCGACGGGCGTACTCGCCGCCATCTACCTGAGCGAGTACGCGCCCTCGTCGGTGCGTCGCGTGGTAAAACCCATTCTGGAAATCCTGGCCGGCATCCCGACCGTCGTCTACGGCTACTTCGCGCTGCTCTACGTCACACCCCTGCTTCAACAGGTGTTTCCGTCCATGTCGGCGTTCAACGCCCTGAGTCCTGGGCTGGTCATGGGCATCATGATTCTCCCGCTGGTGTCATCGTTGTCGGAGGACGCGTTGCACGCGGTGCCCAACGGCCTGCGCGAAGGCGCGTATGCGCTGGGCGCGACCCGCATGCAGGCCGCCCTGCGCGTGGTGGTGCCTGCGGCCTTCTCGGGGATCTCCGCGTCGTTCATCCTCGCGGCGTCACGCGCCATCGGGGAAACCATGATCGTCGCCATTGCCGCGGGTCAGCAGCCCAAGATGACGCTCAATCCCCTCGAGTCGGTCGAGACCATGACCGCCTATATCGTGCAGGTCAGCCTGGGCGACAGTCCGTCCGGCTCCCTCCAGTTCCGTACCATCTTCGCCGTCGGCATGTTGTTGTTTGTAATGACCTTTGCGCTCAACCTCATCAGCAACTGGCTGCGCCGCCGGTTCCGGGAGGTCTACTGATGAGTACGGCCGCATCCCGACTCGCAGGCGATCGTCTGCTGCAGTTGTCGGGCATTCTGGTGTTGGGCCTGGCGCTCGTGACCCTGGGGGCCTTGATCGCGGACGTCTTCTCCGACGGCTGGGCGCGACTGAGCTGGCAATTTCTGACCAGTCCCCCGTCACGTTTTCCTGCGGTGGCGGGCATCTATCCCCAGTTGCTCGGCAGTCTGTACGTGATGCTCGTCACGGCGGCGCTCACGTTGCCGATGGGGATCGCGGCGGCGCTGTACCTGGAGGAATATGGCGGCGGCGGCCGTATGGCCCGCATCATTGAGGTCAACATCGCGAACCTCGCCGGTGTGCCTTCGGTCATTTACGGCCTGCTCGGGCTTGGCCTCTTTGTCCGGTGGATGAATCTCGGACCCAGCGTGCTGGCCGGCGCGGCGACACTCGCCTTGCTCGTCCTGCCGGTCGTGATTCTCTCCACGCGCGAAGCGTTGCGCACCGTCCCCATGTCGGCCCGCGAGGGGTCGTATGCCTTGGGCGCGACCAAGTGGCAGACCATCTGGCATCAAGTGCTGCCCAGCTCGCTCCCAGGAATCTTCACGGGGCTCATCCTCGCGATGTCGCGCGCGATCGGCGAAACCGCCCCGCTGGTCACCATCGGCGCGTTGACGTATATTCCGTTTGCGCCCACGGGCCTGGACTCGCGCTTCACCGTGTTGCCCATTCAAATCTACAACTGGGTCTCGCGCCCGCAAGCGCCCTTTCTTGAAAATGCAGCTGCCGGCATCATTGTGCTGCTGTTCTTGCTGTTGACAATGAATTCCGTGGCGGTGGTGTTGCGCGACCGCTTCCAGAAAGTGCGGTCATGACGACTCCTCTTCGCCCGCTCTCGACCATGGTCCCCACCGGCCAGCCCAAGCCGATCACACCGGTGAAGATTGCCGTCGCCGGCATGAACTTTTTTTACGGCAAGACGCAAGCACTCACCGACATCACGATCAACCTGCACGCCAACCTCGTGACCGCCTTCATCGGTCCCTCGGGCTGCGGCAAGAGCACCTTCCTGCGCACGCTGAACCGGATGAACGACATCATCCCGTCGGCCCGGGTGGAAGGGTCGGTGACCATCGACGACGAGAACATCTACGGCCCGGGCACTGACGTGGTCGACCTGCGCAAACGGGTCGGCATGGTCTTCCAGAAGTCCAACCCGTTTCCGAAGTCGATTTTTGAAAACGTCGCCTATGGGCTGCGCATCAACGGTATGGCCACGTCCCGGGGGGACCTGGAAGGGCGCGTCGAAGAGAGCCTCAAGGCTGCGGCCATCTGGGATGAGGTCAAGGACCGACTCGAGACGTCCGCCCTGGCCCTGTCAGGCGGTCAGCAGCAGCGCCTCTGCATCGCACGCGCGCTGGCGATTCAGCCGCAGATTCTCCTGATGGACGAGCCGGCCTCGGCCCTCGACCCCATCGCCACGCAGCGCATCGAGGAACTCGTCTACCAGCTGAAACGTGACTACACGATCATCATCGTGACGCACAATATGCAGCAGGCCGCCCGCGTCTCCGACTCGACCGCCTTTTTCTGGCTGGGTCGGTTGGTGGAGTACGGGCCCACTGAAAAGATTTTCACCAATCCTGCCGAGAAGTTGACGGAGGACTACGTCACCGGGCGCTTCGGTTAAGCCCCGCAGAAGGACCGAGAAATGGAACGTCACGTTCGACATTTTCAGGAAGAACTCGATGAACTCAAGAGCCGGCTGCTCGAAATGGGGGGCTTGGCCGAAGACCGTCTGCGGCTTGCCGTACGTGGCCTCGTGGAGCGCGACGGGACGCTGGTCGACAAGGTCCTGATCGGTGACGGCGCCATCAACCAGCTGCACATCGACATCGATGACCGGTGTTTCAAGCTGCTGGCCCTGCATCAACCCATGGCCGTCGACCTGCGCGCCATCGTGGCGGCGGTCAAAATCAACACGGACCTCGAACGTGTGGGCGACCTCGCCGTCAACATCTCGGAGGCCGCGCGCCGGTACCTCCAGCACCCGCCCGTCAAGGAGCTGATCGACATCCCGCGGATGGCCGAACTCGCCCAGGACATGTTGCGCGACGCGCTCGACGCCTTTGTCCGGCGCGACCTGAACCTCGCCCAGCACGTCCTGGTCCAGGACGATGCCCTCGACGCGCTCAAGACGGCGGTCTTTCGTGACTTGCTCGGCTACATGCTCAGGGACACCCCGACCATCGAGCCGGCCCTGGACCTGATCCTCATCTCCCGACACCTCGAACGGATCGGCGACCACGCCACCAACGTCGCCGAGGACGTGATCTTCATGGTGTCCGCCAGAGACGTGCGACACCAGTAGTACAATAGGCCCATGCCGGCACCGACGTGTGTCTATTGCCGCCATCAACCCGCGGTCAGTCAGTGGCAACCCTTCTGCAGTGAACGGTGTCGTCAGGCCGACCTGGGTCGCTGGCTGCAGGGAGACTACCGGGTTCCGGATTCATCCGTGGACTCCGGGCGCGACCCCTCCGACGAGGATGACGACGCGCCCGGACCGTTTGAGAGCTGACACGTGAAAGGCGCGCGCGTTTTTATGGCCGACACCCTGACCATCACTGATAACCGCACCGGCAAGCAATACGACGTTCCCATCACCGATGGCACCATCAAGGCCCTCGACCTTCGCGCGATCAAGGCGAACGAGGACGACTTCGGGCTGATGACGTACGACCCGGCGTTCCAGAACACCGCGTCCTGCCGCAGCAGCATCACGTTTATTGATGGCGACAAGGGCATCCTCGAGTACCGGGGCTATCCCATCGACCAGCTCGCCGAGCAGAGTACGTATCTGGAGACGGCCTACCTGATTCTCTTCGGGGAACTGCCGACCACCGCGCAGCTGGACGGGTGGACGCGTGAGATCACGCTCCACACGATGCTGCACGAAAACATCAAGAAGTTCATGGAAGGGTTCCAGTACGACGCCCATCCGATGGGCATCTTCCTCTCGACGGCCGGCGCGTTGTCCACGATCTATCCCGACGCCAAGAACATCAGCGACCCCGATTCGCGGCGCCTGCAGGTGCGGCGCCTCATTGCGAAGGTGCCGAGCATCGCGGCGTATGCCTACCGGCACAGCATCGGCCGGCCCTACATCTACCCGGACAACGACCTGAGCTTCACGGGCAACTTCCTGAACATGTTGTTCAAGATGACCGAGCTCAAGTACAAGCCCCATCCGGTGCTGGAGCGCGCACTCGACGTGTTGTTCATCCTGCACGCCGACCACGAGCAGAACTGCAGCACGAGTGCGATGCGCGGCATCGGCAGCTCCCAGGCCGACCCGTATGCGTCGCTGGCCGGTGCGGCGGCGGCGCTGTATGGTCCGCTGCACGGCGGCGCCAACGAAGCCGTGCTGCACATGCTCAAGGAAATCGGCTCCGTGAGCCATGTCCCCGAGTTCATCAAGAAGGTCAAGGCGGGCGACGGGCGGTTGATGGGCTTTGGTCACCGCGTCTACAAGTCGTACGACCCGCGGGCGCGCATCATCAAACAGACCGCCGACAGCGTGTTTGAGGTGACGGGCCGCAATCCCCTGACCGACATCGCGCTCGAGCTCGAACGGATTGCGCTCGAAGACGACTATTTCGTGAGCCGCAAGCTGTACCCGAACGTGGACTTCTATTCCGGGCTGATTTACCAGGCGATGGGATTCCCGCTCGACATGTTCCCGGTACTGTTCGCGATTCCGCGCACGGCCGGCTGGCTGGCCCAGTGGGATGAGATGTTGCGTGACAGCGATCAGAAAATTGCCCGGCCGCGCCAAATCTATACCGGGTCGGCGCGCCGTGACTACGTCCCCCGCGCTTCCCGCGGGTAAGGAGGGTCTGATGTTCCGTGTCTCACTCGTGGCGGCGCTCGTGGCCGCGACGGCCGTCTGTGCGTCGGCGTCCCAGTCGGCTCAGAAGCCCGCTGCCTCGACGTTCGACGGAACCCGGGCATTCGACCACCTGAAGGCGCAGGTCGCCATCGGGCCGCGCCCAGCGGGCTCAGCCGGTATCCGCCAGACGCGCGCCTACATCACCCGCCAACTGGCGGCGATGGGCCTGACCGTCCAGGAGCAGCCATTTGTCGCCACCACGCCGATCGGGCCGGTGGAGATGGTCAACCTGATCGCGGTGCTCCCAGGGACACGCACAGACCGCATTCTTTTCACGGGCCACTACGACACCAAGCTGTACAAGGACATCGTGTTCCTGGGCGCCAGCGACGGCGCCTCCAGCGCGGCCGTGCTTATCGAGCTCGTCCGCTCCCTCAAGGACCAGCCCCGCGAGTTCACGTATGAGTTCGTCTGGTTTGATGGCGAGGAGGCCGTCGTCGCCTGGGATATCGACACCGACTCGACCTACGGCAGCCGGTACTACGTGCAGGCCGCGCAGAAGGCCAAGGCCGTGTCCGCCATCAAGGCGATGATCCTCGTCGACATGGTGGGTCATCGCGAGCTGCAGATCGAACGCGACAGTCACTCCGCGCCCTGGCTCACCGACATCATCTGGGCTGCGGCCACACGCCTCGGGCACGGCGGCATCTTTCTCGATGTCACCACCACGATCGAAGACGACCATCTGCACTTCGTGCGTGCGGGCATCCCGTCGGTGGACATCATCGACCTCAATCATTTCATCGCACGCGGCCACTGGCACACCGCGGGCGACAACCTTGACGCCGTCTCGGCGCGCTCGCTGCAGATCGTCGGCGACGTCCTGCTCGCCTCGCTGCCTGGCATCGTCACTCACCTCTCGAAACAGTAGTGGGTCTTGTCTTGTGCGTCTTCGGAGCAGCCGGACTTTAGTCGGGCTGACGTCCGTCGGGCTGAAGCCCGACGGCTCCGAAGAAAGAGCCGTACAAACCAACGGCGGCTGCAGGTGCAGCCGCCGCGGGTTCTTCCGTCGCTGTGACGGCTTACTTGAGGTGCTTGCTGACGAGCTTGGTCATCTCGAACATGTTGACCATGCTCTTGCCACCGAAGACCGCCTTCAGCTTGTCATCCGCCTTGATGTTGCGTCGGTTGACCTTGTCCTGAAGGTTGTTCTTCTTGATGTACGCCCACAGGCGCTTGGTCACCTCGGTACGCGGAATCGGCTTGTCGCCAACGACCGCCGCCAACGTCGCGCTCGGCGTGACCGGCTTCATGAACGCGGCATTCGGCTTCCGTGCTGCCGCCTTCTTCTTGGCAACAACCTTCTTCTTTGCAGCAGCCTTCTTCACGACCTTCTTCGCGACTTTCTTCGCAGCTTTCTTCGCAGCTTTCTTCGCCATCTCGTCTCCTTGGAAGACGCGTTACGCGTCGGGATAGTCTCGCACGAAATACACCATTTTCAGAGGGAAAAGCACGTCAGCCCACCGGCGCCTCAGAGAGCAATTTGTGGATCGCGTCCTCGGTCAACACGCCGCTGGCGCTCTTGGCGGCGGCAAAGATCCGGTCGACCCGCCCCTCTGACACCTCAAGTCCACGACGTTCCAGCCAGTAGACGACGTTCGATTTGCCCGACATCGGACCCACCTCGATCACCTGCTCTCTCCCTATGAGAGAGGCCGGAATTGCCGAGTAGACGGCGTCCGCCAGCGCGGGGTCCTGCTTGCGATACGCCTTGATCACCGCGGCGGCGTGCACGCCCGTGGCCGTGCGAAACGCGTCCCGCCCGAGGATGGGATAGTTGGGCGGCATGGGCACACCACACGCGTCGGCGACCACATCGCAATACGCCGGGAGCTGCGTGAGATCGGACTCGCGCGCCCCCATGAGCACAAGATTCACGAGCAACGTGTCCATCGGCGTGTTCCCCACCCGCTCGCCGATCCCCAGCGCGGCGCCGTGCAGACGGGTCGCGCCGGCCTCCCAGGCCGCAAAGGAATTCGCCACGGCGAGGTCACGGTCGCGGTGGCCATGCCAGTCGATCCCGATCCCTCCCCCGCAGTCGTCGACCACCGAGCGAATGAACCGGGTGACCGCTGCGGCCCCTGCCGGGGTCGCGTGCCCCACGGTATCGGCAATACAGACCCGTGAGGCCCCGGCCCGGATCGCGGCGGTGTACAGCCGGCGCAGGGAGTCAGGGTCCGCCCGGGTCGTGTCCTCGGTGACATACATGACCGGCAGTCCCTCTTTGACCGCAAAGGTGATGGCTTCCTCGGTGAGGGCCACCAACCGGTCCAGCGTCCAGTCCTCGGCGTAGACACGGATGGGGCTTGAGCCGATGAAGGCACAGCACTCGATCGGCATCCCGACCTTCTGCGAAATACGCGCGATGGGTTCGATGTCTGCGATCACAGTGCGGGCCGCACAGTTGGCGCGCACGCGCAAGCGGCTATCCACGATTTCGCGCGCGAGGCGTTCGACGTCGGCCGCCACGTGTGGCCCGGCGCCGGGCAGCCCGATGTTGGCCGTGTCGATCCCGAGCGCGTCGATCAAATGCAGAATGCGGACCTTGTCCTCGATCGACGGCGTACGCACCGAGGGCGACTGCAACCCGTCTCGCAGCGTTTCATCGTCGAGTTGGACCGCGCCACGTACGGGCGCGGGATCCACGGTATTCCAGTCATAAATGAGGGGGTGCATCGTGTATTCCTCTAGATTGTCATTTTCCGGCACTGCGTCTGGTCACGACGCGCAGCGTCAGCAGGCCAGCCGCCGTGACCAATCCGGACCAGAACGTGGCGCGCACGATCCCTGACCGTCGTGCGTCGGCCATCAGGTCGGCCAGTACCGGCTCCGGCCCGCGTCCAAGCTCATGGGTGGCGACGCGGATCAGGTACTCGCGTGACGCGCCGTGCATCCACCAGTCAAACAGCGCACACCACAACACGATCCCGATCACACACCAGACGACGATCAGGATGCGGGTGGACAACGTCACGCGGCGCCCTGTGGTCCCAGATACCGGATCACCATCGCCGTGATGTCGTCGCCCTGCGCCGTGCCTGCGGTGAAATCGCGCACGGCGTCAAACACCTGTCGCACCAACGTCTGCGCATCGGTTCCGGCAGCGGCCTGTACGGACGCGAGCACGCGGTCGTCGCCAAACTCTTCACCGGCGCTGTCGAGTGCTTCCGACACCCCATCGCTGAACACCACGACGGTGTCGCCGGGCACCAGTGTCACCGTGTGTTGTGAATACGGCGCAAACTCCAACAACCCAATCACTGGTCCGCCGTCTTCAAGACGACGCACGCCTGACGGGCCGACGACAAACGGCGGGTTGTGTCCCGCATTGGTGTAGGTCAGTGTGCCGTCCATTGACACCACGCCCAGCATCAACGTGACAAAACGCGATTCGATGCCGCGACGACACAACACCTTGTTGGCCACGGAGGTGAACTCCGCCGGCACGAGGCCGGCCACCTGTGACGCAAACATGCCCTGCACCAGCGCACTGAGCAACGCCGCCGGCGGGCCCTTGCCCGCCACGTCGCCCAGCGTAAAACCAAAGGCGGTGCCGCCCAGATCCAGATAATCAAAGAAGTCGCCGCCGATCGACCGGCACGGAATCGACGCGGCCGCTGCCTCCACAAACTTGAGGGACGCAATCGGCTTGGGCATCAACGCCTGCTGAATCTCGGCAGCGATGCGCATCTCCTGCTCCATCTTCGACTTCTCAAGCTTCTCGCGGTAGAGCTGCGCGCTCTCGATCGCCACCGACGCCTCGACCGCCAGTGTCTCAAGCGCGCGCTGGGTCGCCTCGGTCAGCAACGTACCCTTTTCACGACTGTCGAGGTACACCACGCCGATGCGACGATTTTCACTTTGCGCGTCGGCCGCATCCACGTACTGCACCAGATTGAGCGGCACACACACGATGTGCCGGATGCCCAGCGCGACCGTGCCCTGATGCACATCGGCCAGACCGCCGTCGAGCAGATCGGTCACCACCCGCACCCGGCCAAGACGGAACACTTCCTCCGGGATCTTCTGGCTGATCGCAAACGTCGCGTCGGTCAGCGTGACCTTGCCCTTGCCGCGCGCGAGTTTGAACTCGAGCCGTCCGTCTGCGCCGCCGAGCATGATGAAGGCGCGTTCCGCGCCCGACAGTTCGATCGCGGCATCGAGCACCAGCGCGAGGACCTCCTGCAGCACGCGGCCCGACCCCAACGAGCGGAAGCCGTCGAGCAACACCGTGATCTGCCTGAGGTCATCACGCGCCCCCGTGTTGGATCGCGAGAACGAGATCGTGTCCGCGCCGATCGTGCAGATCAGATCCGCGCCACCACCGCGGCCCAATCGGATCCGATCGCCGGAGCGGATGACATGGCGGGTGATCTGCGCATCGTTCACAAACGTGCCGTACCGCGACTGCAGGTCGGTGAGGACATAGTGACCGTCCTCAATCGCGATTGCGGCATGTTCACGCGAGATTTCGCTGCCGGTGAGTCGCAAGTCGTTGGTCTCGCGGCGACCGATGGTAAAGGGCGAATGGTCGACAAGTACCATCCGTGTTTCGGTCGGGTCCTGGACATCAAGACGAAGAGGATCGAGTCGCGTGGGGTCGAGGGTCATTGACGTCGGAGTCTACTTGAACGAGGGCCACGAATCAGCCGCGCGCCGAGGACCACCACCACCGGAATGGCGCCCCACGCAGCCCAGCGCATCCAGGTCCCGTCGGGTGTCTTCGGGATGAGCCAGGCCGCCAGGAACGCGACCGCCAGGACAAACCCGAAGATGTGCAGGAACACCCGGAAGGACAGCCGCGAGGCCGGCACCCGGGACACTTCCGGCACATCCGCCGTCGGCGTTCCGCACTTGTAACAGACAATGGCTTTCGCCGCGATGATGGCTCCACACGCTCGACACGTCATACGATAACTGGTCCCTGCTCCGCCCGATTCAGTATGCGCTTCCCTTTACGTGACGTCATCCCGTCACGCACTCGTCCCCTGGTCACCTGGACCTGTCTTACCCTGGCCGCGGTGTCGTTCCTCGTCGCGGCGTGGACGGCAGGTAATGTCGCCCTGCTCGTACTGCTCCACGGGCTGCCGTGTCTCGTGCTTGGCGAAACCGTCGAAGACCAACTCGGCCACCCACGTCATCTTGGTCTGCTCCTGGTGGCGACGGCGCTTGGGGCCACCCTCTCGACGCCACTGGCCGGCCCGCTGCCTGCGTTGGCGGGCGCGATCATGGGGGCCCACCTCGCCCTGTTTCCGTCCTCGCGCATTCTGCTCACCGTCTGGGTGCACGTCGTCGAGATTCCGGCATTTTTCCTGATGGGCTGCTGGCTCTTCACGAGTGTCCTGGTGTCGGTGCCCCTCGCCGCCCCGGGCCTGGCGTTTGTGCTCGGCGCCGCGAGTGCGCGTGTCCTGCGTCTCCGTGATCGCGCGCAGTGGGCACACTTCGATCAGATCCGTTAGTCCGTCCCGCCGCCGCCCTTCTTGCGGATCTCCGCACCCAGCGTCGCCAGGTCGACCATCAATTTTTCCCAGGCGACTTCGTACTCCGCCGACGGCATGGTCGCCTTCTTCCGGCGCAAGTCATCCACCTGCTGCGTCAACAGGTCCTGCCGCTGCAGCAACATCTGGAGTGCGGAGTCGGTCGGACGTGTCTCCACCACCGCATCCAGATACGTCATCGTCGCCAACATCCCATCATCGCCGGTGGTGGACGCGGCGTCACGACCCACACCGTCGCCGTTGTCTTCGATCAGCGCCCGTTCGGTGACGAGGAGGCCCTTCTGTTCGAAGTGCTGTTTCTGGAGACGTGAGGCGTACGTAAACGCTTCCCACATCGAGATGCGGCCGTTTTTATCGAGGTCGCCTTCGGGTGCCGTCAAGGCCTTGGCAAACCCGTCGGCAAAAATCGTCGAATACCGCTGTGCGGGCACCGCAGTGGCGGTGATGACGATGCGGCGATCGCCGGTGAGTCCAGCGGCGAACGGGAAACTGACGCTGGCGGTGTTGACGAAGACCACGCGGCCCTTGATGGGCGTGAGGAGCGCATTCCACTCCGCCACGGTCAAGTCCGGGCCGATGAGGTTGAACTTCGCGGCCTCGCCTTCGCCAGTGCCGTGCCCGATCAGCATGACAAACACGATGTCCGACGCGTTCACGCTCTGGGCGAGCCTGGCGAACGTGGCGCGCACTTCTTCGGCGGTGGCGCGGCGTTCACCCGCACCCGCCTGCTCGACTTTTTCCACCAGCAGCGACAGCTGGGCCGGCCCGATTGTGAAGGCGTCGCGCATGGTCGTGGCGACCTGATCGAGCCAGGCACGATGCTGTTCGGCAAACTGCGGCTCGCCGGACGCGCCCTGGATCAAGACCACGTGCCGGACGGGTTGAGCTGCTGCCGGGGTGCTCATCAACGCGATACACGCGGCGACGGCCAGCAGCGTCACTGTGTTTTTCATCATCAGCGGCCTCCCATCGCTGCCAGCAGCAGGTCCTGTGCGCGCGGGAACGTCGGGGCCTGTTCCAGGGCCTTCAGCGCGGCCTTGCGGGCGTCGTCTTTCCGGCCCAGACCGAGGTAGGCCTCGGCAATGTCGGCGTGGGCCTCGGCGAGATTGGGGGGGCCAAGCGCCAGTGCCACCAGCAGTTCGACGAGCGCCGGCGCGTAGTCCTTGCGATCGAGTGCCATCTTGCCAAGCTGTGCGTGCGCGGAGGCGTCAAACGGATCGATGTCGGCGATCACACGGAGCGCCACGGACTCGGATTCCTTGTCGCCGGCCGCCCTCGCAGAGGTCACCAGCCGTCGGGCGGCTTCCACGTTGTCGTGGTCCCAGGTCAGGAGCTGTCGCAGTTCGCTGCGCGCGCGCGCGCCATCCCCTTGTTTATCCGCGATGGCGGCGAGCAGCGCGCGCGGACTGGTGTCCCCCTGCGCCATGGGCGCAAGCGCGGCCGCGCGTTCAAGCGCGGCTTTTGCCGCGTCCAGATCGCCGCGCTCGTACAGCGCCGATCCCAGTGACCACTGCACCATAAAGTTGCCGGGCTGTTTGGTGGCGAGCGCCGTGAGGTCCTCAACCGAACGGGGCTGCGCACCACGTCCGGCGCCGGCTGGGGTGGCGGCGCCGGGCGCGTCTGCCATGGCACGCGCCAATTCGCCGTACTGCGCCTCGACAAACGCGGCAAACGACGTGTGCACTTCATCCACGGTTTTGCCGAACGCCTTCGCGAACGCCTCGGGGTCCTTGGCGCCACCGGCGTATGCCGACAACAACGCGCGAAGGCCCGCGTCCCCGTTGAGCGCCACCAGGTGTTCGGTCAGCAACGACGCCTCAAAGTAGGCCATCGACAGATCCTGCGGCCGCTCAAAGGCGTTCGGCAGGCCCTTCACACCAAACGTGCGTTTCATCGCAAGCGCGCGCGCAAAGTCCAACGCCTGTTCGCGGCCCCACGCCTTGTTGTACCGATGTTCCTCGTAGACCGAAATGCCTTCGGTCAGCCATCGCGGCACTTTGTAGTCGGACGCCTGCAGTGAAAATACGTGCGCGATTTCGTGCCACAACGTGGCCTGCCAACTGAACGTGCCTGGTTCACGGGCCTTGGGCGAGGCCATCGTGATCACGCGTCCGAAACAGGCGCCAAGCGCGAACTGGAGGCCCGGCAGGCCCATGGTGCGAACCGCGAAGTCATCGTGTTTGGCAAATACCTCAACGAGGATTGGTCCTGTGGGGGTGAAACCGTACCGCTCGGAGAATGTCGTGTACGCCAGGTCGGCTAACGGCAACGCGTACGGCTTGAGGACGTCCGCATCGCCCTTCGGAAACTTGAAAATGAACGGCCCCGACTCCACCTCGACAAACGTTGCGAGTGTGTCGAGCAACTGCAGCAGGTTGAACGTCACCGTATCAAACGGGTCCAGGCGGAAGGCGCGCTCGAGTTCTTCACGCGCGGTCACCTCATCCCCGGTGCGCATGAGATACAACCCGAGATCGGCGTGAGCCGCTGGATGTTCGGCTTCCAGCGCCACCGCCTTCCGGGCATAGGCAGCCGCGTCTTCGAATCGATACGCCCGTGCGGCCTGCGTACCCAGCGCGAGATACCCGTCAACAAACGTGGGATTGGCCGCGACGGCGCTCGCGACGATGGCGTCTGCCGCCGCAAGGTCGCCGTTGGCATAGGTCACGGCAGCCCGAAGAGCGATTTCTTCGTACGTGCCCGGCCGCACCGACGCTACCTTGTCCAAGGCTTCGGTGGCGCGCGGTCGGTCCTCAGCCATCAGGCGACGCTCAGCGATCAGCAGCCACACGTCGGGATGATTGGGCGCCAGCGAGCCGGCTTTTTCCAGGGCGGCCTCTGACGCCACGGCGTCTTCGTTCTCGAGCGCCCGCGACAGCCCCAGATGCGCGCGCACCCAGCCGGCGTCGGCCTCACGCGCGGCCCGGTAACTCCTCACCGCCTCACCGGCTTGATGTTTCTCAAGCAACATGTCTCCCCACGTGGTTTCCATGTCGGCAGTCTGCAACGGCAGATTTCCGACACGCTGAAACAACGTGTTCGCCAGACGAATATCGCCCAGTGCGTAGGCTGCACGCGCCATGCGGAACGTGTGCTCGGGGGTCATGTCTCCCCCCTGCTGCACCATCATCGTCAGGCGCGCCAGCCCCGACGCTCTCGTGCCCTCACGCAGGTCGAGCAGGCCGAGTTCCAGCAACGCATCGGCGCGATCACCTGATTCGACAAGCGGCGTCAGTCGGCGACGCGCTTCAACGACCTTGCCTTCAAATATTTCCACGAGAGCCAGCGCCACCGCCTTCACGTCAGGTGGAGCCTCCGTCGCAGTGGCCAGCGTGCGCGCACGATCAAGCGCGCCACGTCCGAGCGAGAGACGCACGTGCCGTACAAGTGTGTCGGCCGTCACCGGCAGTTCCGGTTGTTGCCACGGCGAGGCCGTCGGCACCGACACCAGGCACAGGCACACCAGCACGGTCAGCAGCAGGAGTTGTCTGGGCGATCTCTCCATGAATGAATGATCAAAATCTATCACGCCCACTCCTCCTATAATGGGCACGCACCGTGATCGTCAGCCGTCTCTTCGCACTCTCAGCCAGCCTCGCATTCCTCGCCAGTCTCGGGTACTTCGTGTACGCCTACGCGCAGTGGGGCACGCCCGCGGGCCGATGGCAGGCCGCCGCCTGGAGCGGCGTGGCACAAAACGTCCTCATGTTTGCGGTCTTTGCCGCGCACCACTCGGTCATCGCCCGCCCGGGCACCAAGCGGTCGCTGCGCACAATTATTCCGCCCGAGCTGGAACGTGCCGGCTACGTCGGCGGATCCGCTGTCCTGTTTGCCGTGACCTTATCCCTGTGGCAGGAAATCCCTGGGGTCGCGTGGCGTCTGACGGGCACCTGGTTCATCGTCGGCGAGGTGATCTGTCTGTCAGGCGTCGCGTTGATTGGCCTCGCGGTGGCCACACTCGATCTGCTGGCGTACCTGGGACTACGACAGGGCCTCGGACTGCCCAATGCCCCCAAGGAAGACATCCCGACGCAAGGACCGTACAGACTTGTCCGCAATCCGGGGTATTTCGGGTGGATTCTGCTTGTGTGGACCCTGCCGGTGATGACGGGCACGCGCCTGGTCTTCGCCGCGATCAGCACGGTGTACATCGTGCTGGTGATCCCGTACGAGGAGCGCAGCTTCAGGCGCAAGTTCGGTGCGCGGTATGAGGCCTACGCGCAGACCGTACGCTGGAGAGTGATTCCGGGGATCTATTAGAGGAACACCATCGACTGGTGTGAGGGAATCTCGAAGCGGCGGCGGCACTTGGAGCAATTCACCATGTCGTCCACGCGGTACAGATGATCACGTACCTTCTCGAAGATCGCGCGGTCCCGGGAATCGGCCCCGTTCGGGATGCGGTCCTTCTTGGTGCGGCGCAGCCAGGTGATTTGATAGTCGTCGCGATGCCGGCACGACGGGCACGACAACATCATCGGCTTGCGTTCTTGTTTCTCGGTAAAGAAGTCCCGCTCGTTGAGTGCCATAGCCCCATTGTAGCGGACCTACAATGGTCTGTGCCCTGCGTCGTCTTCTACGTTTCGGGTCATGGTTTTGGCCATGCCTCCAGAGAAATCGAGATTATTCACGCGCTCGCGGCGCGGCGTCCGGACTGGCGGATGGTCCTGCGCACGGCCGTCAGCCCCTCACTCCTCGAGCGCAGCCTGCGCGTGCCCTTCACCCTGCTGGCCGGTGTCTGCGACACCGGGTTGGTCCAGCGCGACAGTGTCACCAATGACGATGAGTCGACCACGAGAGAGGCGCTGGCCTTTTATTCGACGATGGACGCGCGGGTGGAGGCGGAGTGTGCCCGCCTGGCCGACTGTGACGTGCAGGTGATCGTCGGTGATATTCCCCCGTTGGCCTTTGAGGTTGCCACCCGCCTGGGCGTGCCGTCGGTCGCCATCGCCAACTTCACCTGGGACTGGATCTACGAGTGGCACGACCAGCTTCGTGACGCCCCAGGCCTGCTCGATCGCATTCGCCGCGGCTATCAGCAGGCCACGCTCGCCCTGCGACTGCCGCTGTCGCCTCCGCTGGACGTGTTCCCGCGCGTGGAGTCCATTCCCCTGGTGGCGCGCGCAGCGGAGCGGCCGCGATCCGACACCCGTCGTGCGCTCGCGATTGCCGACGACCGGAAGGTCGCGTTGTTGTCATTCGGCGGGTACGGCCTGCAACGCCTCGATGTCGGCGCGCTCGATTGCCTCGACGACTGGACCGTGCTGCTCACCGATCGGATTGCGTCGTCTGTCGCTCCATCGCCGAGTGTGGTCTTTCTGCCGGAGTCGTTGTTTGCGTCAGGCTTCCGGTACGAAGATCTCGTGGCCGCCAGTGACGTGGTTGTCACCAAACCGGGATACGGCATCATCAGCGAGTGCGCGGCCGCGGGCACCGCGATGTTGTACACGTCGCGGGGCGTCTTTCGTGAGTACGACGTGCTGGTCGCAGAGATGCCGCGGATCGTCCGAAGCCGGCATCTGTCGCAGGACGCGCTGTTCGCCGGCCAGTGGCACGAGGCGTTGGAGGCGCTCATCGGCCAGCCTCCCCCACCGGAGTGCGTGGACGCCACCGGCGCCGCACGCGCGGCCGCACTGATCGCGTCTATTTCCGGACTGTGATCAGCGACCAGATACGGGGCACGTTCACGGCTTCGATCGACTCCGGCACCAGTCCCACCTCGGCAAACAGCGCCTCGCGATCGAGGTCGGCTTTGAAGCCGATATGCACGGTCCGCGGCGACAGCCAGCGTTCGATCCGCGACAGCACCGCCCCCGAACTGCGGAAGTGATTGAGAATCACGATGCGTCCGCCAGGGCGACACACCCGACGCATCTCACGCAACACGGTCGCCGGGTCAGGCACGACCGAAATGAGATACGGCGCATAGACCACGTCAAACGTGTTGTCGGGAAACCGCAGGTCGGCGGCGTCCATCTGAAACAGCCGTGCCTGCAACCGCTCACGCGCGATCCGTTCGTCGGCCTTGACCAGCATGACCGAGGAAACATCGATGCCCGTGACGTCGCAGTGTGCCGGATACAGCGACAGATTCAGTCCCGTCCCGACACCCACCTCCAGCACACGCGTGCCGGCAATCGCGCCCATCAACGCCATCGCACGCCGACGCCCTGGCTGAAGGATTGGGCCGTACGCCAAATCGTAAATGGACGCGATCTTGTCGTAGACGCGTTCGACGAACGCGTTGTCGGCCTCAGTGGCCGACAACTCACTCGGGGGCTTCGGCAGGCTCATGGTCGGCACCATCCCAGCACATACGCCGGCGGCAGATTCCGCCATACCAGCCGACGGTGGGGCTGCGCGCCCAAGCGTGCCGTCAGCTCGCGTCGAAACGCAGACGCCAACGGTGAGGGGTAGCCATGCACGTACTGAAACGTGGTGAAGGTCCCCCCGGGGCGCAATACCGACTGTATCGCGTCCAGGATGCTGGTGGTGACCTCGGCGGGCAATGAGGCAAACGGGAGGCCCGACACGATGTGGTCCACGTGGTCAAATCCGTGCGCCTGCGCCAGGGCAGGCAACTCCGCCGCTGACCCGCACACCACTTCGACATTCGGGAATCGCCCGCGCAGCCGCTTGGCAAACCCGGGATCAATTTCAATGGCCAGGCCTCTGGCCTGCGCGCCGAGTTCTTCGCCGATGACACGGGTGACCACGCCGGTGCCCGGCCCCAACTCCACGACCCGCGCCTGGCCGGACAGATCCAGGCCGGCCACCATGGCGCGCGCCAGCGTGCGGGAACTGGGCGCGACGGCGCCGATGGTCCGTGGGCTTCGGACAAACCGCCCGAGCATGGTGAGGTGCTCGCTCATGAGGTCGCGACTATACCCGTTGGGCGTGCAAATGGGTGATCAGTCGGTGCGCCGATTCCACCGATCCGTGCAGGGAGCTGACACGCAGCCCGCGCCCACGGCCCATCAGTTCCTGCGCCAGGGCCAGCGACCAGGCAAACCCGGCGCCGCCTTCGTCCGGCGATGATCGCAACTGGTCCAGCAAACCGTCGGGCAACCGGACTCCGGTCACCTCACTGGCGTGAAATTCCACCTGCCGCGCACTTTCGATTGCCACCACCGCGGTGATCACGGGCAGGCCGGTGGCTTCGAGCCGGCTCCACACTGCATCAAGGCTCGCCAAATCAAACACCGGGGGCGTGAGCAGGTATTCCGCCCCAGCCTCGACCTTGAATTCGAGACGACGCCACTCGGCATCAGGATTGGGTGCAAACGGGTTGACGGCCGCCCCGATATGAAACTCCGTGCGTGTCCCGATCGACTGTCCACCAATATCCAGCCCGTGATTGAGGCGTGTGGCCATGTTGATCAGGCCGATGGCATCCACGTCAAAAATCGTAGTCGCGTCGGCGTACGCCGACTGTGGTGCCGGGTCTCCCGTCGTCAGCAACACGTTGCGGATGCCCATCGTGTGGGCGCCGAGCAGATCCGACTGCAGTCCCATGAGGTTCCGATCGCGACACGACACATGCAACACCACGTCGAGATTGGCCTGCCGTTGTACGTGCAGCGCCAGCGCGAGCGCACTGACACGCGCGCCGTTGCGCGGATAGTCCGGCACACTCACCGCGGAGGCCCCAGCGGTCTTGAGCAGTCGCGCGTGGGAGGTGGCGGTCTCGAGATCGAGTCCCCGCGGCGCCGAGGCTTCGCCAAGCAGGGCGAACGCCTTCGACGCCAGCACCCGGCCAAACGGAGACTTCTCCTCGCGCAATGCGGACTGAACCTCTGCGACGGGCTGGGCACCAGGCACGTGCCGCGCGGGTGTCGGCGCAGGCACCGCACTCTTGACCGCCTTGACGATGTGCCGCGTGTGCTCTGGCGTCGTGCCGCAACATCCCCCGACAAGACGGACACCAGCGGCCAGGAATCGACGCGCATAACTGGCCAGGTATTCCGGTGACCCCAGATACAGGTTGCGCCCATCCACGTCGCGGGGGCGGCCGGCGTTGGGTTGTGCGGACAACCCACAGCCGGTCAGGCCCGCCATCCGTTCGACGGTCTCGAGCATCGCCGCAGGTCCGACGCTGCAGTTGACGCCAATGACATCGGCACCCGCCGCCTCGAGCATCGGCGCAAACGTCTCGGGGGGTGTCCCGTCCAGACTGTTGCCGTCATCCTCGGTGGTCATCTGCGCGACGATGGGCAGGCGGCTCGCGGCGCGCACACCTTTGATGGCGGCCACCAACTCGTTCGCGTCGCGAAACGTCTCGAGGATGAACAGATCGACGCCGCCTTCGGCCAGCGCGGCGGCCTGCTCACGAAAGATCTCCACGGCCTCCGACACACCGGTGCGGCCCCATGGTTCGATGCGGACACCAAGCGGGCCGATGGCCCCGCCGACAAACACGCGCTCGCCGGCGGCGCGGCGGGCCAGCGTGGCGCCGGCGAGATTAATCGCGTGCACCTCCGCCGACAAACCGAACGTGCCGAGTTTGACGCGATTGGCGCCGAAGGTATTGGTTTCGATGACATCCGCCCCGGCACGGACGTATTCCTCATGCACCTCGGTGACCAGACCCGCGTGCGTGAGATTCAGTTCGTCAAAGCAGCGATTGAGAAAGACGCCACGCGCGTACAACACGGTGCCCATGGCACCGTCGCACACGAGCACCCGCTCGCGCAGCGCGTCAAGAAACGCGCGGGCCACGTCAGCGCGCCTGGGTGGCCGGAGGCGTACCCGGGGCGGCGACCAGCAGCTCGGACTTGTCCCAGATGAAGTCCTGGTTGCTGTAGACCGCCAGTTCGTAATCCTTGCCCATGAAGATGGCCGACACAGGACACGCTTCCTCGCAGTACCCGCAGAAGATGCAGCGCGCCTTGTGGATCTGATACAGCTCGGCGTAGCGGGGGCCGGCCTGCACGGAACCATCGTTTTGCGCGGCCTCCAGATAAATCGCATCGGCTGGACACGCCACAGCGCACAGGCCGCACGCGACGCACTTCTCCAGGCCGTTTTCGTCGCGCGTCAGCACCTGTTTGCCCCGATACCGCGGGAACACCGGGACCTTCTGGTCCGGGTATCTCACCGTCATCGGCGTCTTGAACATGTGTTTGAAGGTATTCGCGAACCCTTTAATAAACGGCCCAATCATAGGGGGCATGATATCAAATGGAGTGTGGCAATATTCCGGTTTGGCTCGTCTAATGTCCACAGAGCCTGACACCGCCACCGTAAGGAGCTACCGCTTTGGACCCAATTGACCGCCAGCCAGAGGAATCGCCGTCCCTGCCTGTGACCGCCTCGACGCCTGAATGGCCGCGAATGGTGGAGCCGGAGAGTGAAGAAGCCTGGGCGGCCCTGGGCATCACCATGCCCCCACCTCAGGGACCCACGGCGCCTCTGGGCGCGGGCACCAACGACGTGGCCCGCATCCGCATGGACAAGCGCTCAGCCGTCATGAGCCGGATCGGTGAGGAAGTGATGGCGTGGGTCAAGACCTTGGCGTCTGCCGCTGTCTACGCGACGCTGATCGTGACGTTCGGCTTTCAGGTGGCCCGCGTGGAAGGCCAGAGCATGGCCCCGACCCTCGAAGATCAGGACCGCCTCATCGTCAACAAACTCGCCTACCAACTCGACGATCCCAAGCCGGGCGACATCGTGATGTTGTATTACCCGAAAGACCCGCAGAAGTCGTTCGTCAAACGTGTCATCGCCGAACCCCTGGACACGGTCCGCATGGTGGACGGGCGCGTCTACGTGAACGAAGTGCTGCTACCCGACGACTTCATCCCCGAGGAATACCAGTCGACCGACAACCTCGGGCCGGATCTGGTGCCTGAAGGGTATTACTTCGTCATGGGGGATCACCGGAACAACAGCTCGGACAGCCGCCACTGGGGCATGGTGCCGAAGAAATACATCCTCGGCCGGGTGCAACTGCGCTGGTGGCCCTTTTCCCACGCGCGGTTTTTCAGCGGTGACGTACTGCACCCATCAGACGATGGGGCACCGAGGCAATGAGGCAATGAGGCAATGAAGAGCGTTGGCGTCACGCTGCACTCATTGCCCCATTGCCTCATTGATAGATTTCTGAAATCTCCCGGGCGTACATCGTGTCGATCACGCGGCGTTTGACCTTGAAGGTTGGCGTCAGTTCCCCGGTCGCCAACGTAAATTCCCTGGGCAACAACCGGAACTGCTTCAACCGCTCAAACTGCGCGAGACCCTGATTCACGCCGGCGACGATGTCGGCATACCGCGTCTGGACGTCGGGGCTGGCCAACCACTGCCCCACTGCCTCTGGCGTCGTCGGGACTGACGCGTGCATGTCCCGCGCGAGCGCGGCAAAGTCGGGGACCAGCAGCACGGCGGGAAAGTGCCGTTTTTCCCCGACCACCACCGCTTCACTGATCAGCGGGTGTGCTTTCAACAGCGCTTCGATCGACTGCGGCGCGATCTTCTTGCCGCCCGACGTCACGATCAATTCCTTCTTCCGATCGGTGATGCGCAGATAGCCGTCGGCGTCGATCGTGCCAATGTCGCCGGTGTGGAACCATCCGTCCTTGAGGACCTCCGCCGTATCAACGGGCCGGTTGTAGTACCCGACCATGATGTTTGGCCCCTTCGCCAGGATCTCCCCATCGTCGGCAATCTTCAACTCGACGCGAGGGAGTGGCACACCGACGGCGCCGAGACGCACCGCGTGATTGGGGGTGACGGTCAGCACGGGCGACGTCTCAGTAAGTCCGTAGCCTTCGATGATCGGGAGGCCGACGCCAAAGAAAAAACGTCCCACTTCTTCATTGAGGGCGGCGCTGCCGGACACCACGAAACGGAATCGGCCGCCCAACCCGTCGCGGACCTTGGCAAACACGAGCCGCTCGGCGACCGCGGACTGCACGCGGAGTCCGACCGGCATCGGCCGTCCCTCCGGCACATATCGTCCTCGCTCACGCGCCACGCCCATCGCCCACTGAAACAGCCTGCCCTTGAGGCCGGTCAGCGCGTGGCCTTTTTCGAGAATCTTCGACTGCAACTTCTCGAACACCCGCGGCACGCCGGTCATGACCGTCGGCTTGAGCTGCAGCAGATCGCGACCGATGCTCTCGTTGGACTCCGCAAAGGCGATCGGCAAACCGTTCGCGAGATACACCCACACGACCATGCGCTCGAATGAATGGGAGAGCGGGAGAAACGACAACGCGCTGTCACTTTGCGCCACCGGCAGGATCATGCAGATGTCCTGCAGGTTCGCCACCAGATTGCCATGGGTGAGCATGACGCCCTTGGGCTCGCCGGTGGTGCCCGACGTGTAGATCAACGTCGCGAGGTCGTCGGGCGAGACCAGGTGCGCCATGGCACGGAACTCGTCGAGCCCGGGGCCGGAGCGTCCACGCGCGGCGACATCGGCGAGCGACAGCACTGTGATTCCGTCGCCACTCGGCAGCACGGTCGGGGGGTCGATGACCACCACGACCTTGAGCGCCGGTACGGTGGCGGCGACCACCATGACCTTGTCAAGCTGCGCGGCGGTCGAGACGACGACGATGGCCGCACCACAGTCACGCAGGATGTAGGCGACTTGCTCCGGGGCGAGCGTGGGATAGATCGGTGCCGAGGCGGCGCCTGCGGCGAGAATCGCAAAATCGGTGAGCACCCACTCAGGCCGGCTCTCGCAGACCATCGCCACGCGATCACCACGTGTCATGCCGAGCGACGCGAGGCCGTAGCTGAGTTGCCTGACGCGTTCGATCAGGTCGCGGCCCTTCGTCCACGAAATGCCCGAGGCGTGGCAGCGACCGAGGATGTCTGGATCGGGATACCGGCTGCTGACGAGAAACGGCAGCAGGGCCAGCGTGGGCGGCAGGTGCGGAACGACGTCAGCGGCCATTGCGAAGCAGTCTACGATAGACGCCGCTCCGGCCGCCGCGTTTCTCGAGCAGGCAGATCCCTGTAATTTCCATGGCCTTGTCCACGGCCTTCACCATGTCGTAGACCGTCAACGCGGCGACAGACACCGCCGTCAGCGCTTCCATCTCGACGCCCGTCTGCCCGGTGGTGCGCACGGTCGCCTCAATGCGGTAGCCCCAGCGCCGGGGTGTCAGGGTGACGTCCACATGGGTCAGCGCGAGTGGATGGCAGAGCGGAATCAACTCGGAGGTGCGTTTGGCGGCCATGATGCCGGCCAGGCGCGCGGCCTGCAGCGGGTCGCCTTTTTTGACGGCGCCCGATCGAATTGCACGTACGGCTGCGGGGCTCATGTGAATCTCCGCCGCAGCGAGCGCCTGACGTTCCGTGGCGGGCTTGTCGCCCACGTCCACCATCGCGATGCGACCCTTCGCATCGACGTGGGAGAGCGCCGGGCTCTTACTCCGCTTCGCCATCGCCCGATTCTCCCCGAGCGAGGAAAAACGACAGACTCTCGAGTGACACGGTGAGATCGACGTTTTTGAGTTTCACGCCAGGCGGCACCTTCAACGTACCTGGGGAGAAGTTCAAGATCGCGCGAATGCCGGCGGCCACCGCGACGTTGGTCACCTCCTGTGCCGCCGACGCGGGCACGGCCAGGACCACGATGTCGATCGATTCACGTTTGACGATCTTGCGGAACTCGCCCATGTCGAGGATGCGGACGCCCCCTCGGGACTTGCGTCCGACCTTGGTGCGCTCCGCATCAAACAAGGCGGCGATTTCGAAACCTTCCTGTCGAAAGCCCGGATAGTCGGCCAGCGCGAGCCCCAGGTTGCCGGCGCCGAGGATGGCCACGCGCACGGTGCGATCGAGGCCAAGAATGACGCGGAGGTGACGCTTCAGTTCACGGACGTAGTACCCGACACCGCGCACGCCGAATTCGCCGAAGTACGCCAGGTCCTTGCGGATCTGCGCGGCGTTGAGGTGAAACTGCTCCGCCAGCGTGCGTGAGGACACCGTCTTGACGCCCGCAGCATCGAGTGTGTTCAAGCAACGCAGATACACGGACAGACGCCCCGCCGTCAGTTCCGAGACCTGCTCCCCTCCGGTGCGGACTTTGTTCCGACTCGTCACACGCCTGGAATTCTATCCTTCGGCTTCGCTCAGGGCTAGCCCTTCGACTTCGCTCAGGCTTCGCCCGTACCGGGGTAACATCGGGCCTATGTCGCTCAGGCACGTGTGTCTTGTCGTGGTTGGTGCCCTTGCTCTGCTCGCCTCGTCGGCGGATGGGCAGGTCATGGCACGTGTGGCGACCACGCTGCAGGCGGTGTTGCGGTATCCGGTCTTTTTCCATGACAAGGCGATCTCGCTGGTGGGGACTCCCGTGCCGCTGGCCAACGGTGCGCAAATTGGGCTCCCGGTCGAGGCGCCCAAGGCGTTTGTGATTGCACCGCGTTCGGGGCAGCCGTCGGAGCGGGCACAGGAGTTCCGCGGCCGCCTGTTCGACATCGGGCGGTTTGCGTCCGACGACTCCCGCCTCGGCCCGCTGAATCTCCCCGCGATCATTACAAGCGTCGCAGGCGACCGGTGGCCGTCCAGGGAAGCGTTGTTTGTCCTCACCGGAGCCACGTGGTCGGACGCCCCGGCTGACAACGACGCGTCGCTGCGCGCCGTCGCCCTCAACCCGGGGCGTTTTGCAGGGCGCGACGTCACCCTGCGCGGCCGCTTTCGTGGGCGCAACCTGTTTGGCGATGCGCCGGCCTGGCCGAGGGAAAGCCAGTGGGACTTTGTGCTGCAGTCAGCCGACGCGGCGGTGTGGATCCTCGGCCGGCGTCCCCGTGGGGACGGCTTCGATCTCAGTACCACCAATCGCGCCCACACGGGCCGATGGCTGGAGGTGAGCGGACGGGTGGAAATTCGCGACGACCTGCCCGTGGTGATCGCCGAGCGAATTCGCCAGACCACCGCCGAACAGGATCAGGCGGAGGCCGCGGAACCGGCTGCCGCCCCCCTGCCGCCGCCCGAGGTGGTGTTTGCGGCACCGACGCAGGGAGAGACGGGCATCGCCCGTGACGTGATCGTGCGCTTTCAGTTCTCTCGACCGATGCGGCAAGCGACGTTTGATGGTCAGGTGCGTGTGCACTACGCCCAGAATCCATCCCTGGCCGTCCCGGAGTTCACCGTGGCGTATCGTCCCGCGCCGATGGCGATTGAGATTCGCTTCTCTGGGCCGCTGGCGCCGGGCGCCGAGGTGATCGTCGACCTTGGCACTGGCGTCGTATCCGCAGACGGCGTGCCGTTTGCCGGCACCACCTTGAGATTCACGACGACAGGCAATCTCGGGCGATAGTTCTTGTTTGTCTTGGATTCACAGGGAGGCCCGGAGGCACAGAGGCCCGGAGGATCTGGGGGACGCAGGGCCTGGGGGCACCCAGCCCTCACCACATTGAGCAGACTGTCAGGACTCCGCGTCTCCGCGCCTCCCTGTGAAAAAGCTCGGAAGACTTAAGTGGTCAGCCGCGCTTCAAGCGCGGCTCGCACCTGCGTGATCACCTCGTCACGCTGTGTGAAGAGCAACCCGGTGGTCGGGACCGGCGGCGCAAACTCGACGGTGACCGTCGTTGGCCACACAAGGGGACTGCCCTTGCGCATGGCCTGTCTGGCGCCGCTGATCGCGACAGGCACCACCGGCACCTGTGCGGCAATCGCCATCACGAAGCCGCCCTTTTTGAAGGGCAACAATGCGCCGGTTTTGCTGCGCGTCCCTTCCGGAAAAATCATGAACGACTTGCCGGCCTTGAGCGCATCTGACGCGCGGTTGACGGCCGGCAGGCTCTGCCCGGGATTGGCGCGCTCAAGCGGCACAAATCCAGCGCAGTCAAACACCCACACCAGCAGCGGAATCTTGCGAAGTTCCGCTTTGTAGAGGACCGCCACCTGCGGATACAGCGACCGCAGCGCATGGAACAGTACGGGCGGCTCAATGTTGCTGGCGTGGTTGGCGGCATACACCGCGGAGGTCGCGCGCTGGATGTGTTGCTCGCCCCGCATCACGACCTTGATGCCGGCCAGCCACAATCCCAGGCGGACACCGCCGCCTCCGCAGACGTACAGGAACCGCACGTCCCGGCTCAGGACTGTCCAGAGCAGACTCGGGGGCGCCACGAGCAGCACATACAGTGAGACCCCGGCCAAGGTGGCCAGGGTCCGCACTGCTGCGATAAGCGTGGGAATCAAGGAGAACGAAGAAGTGAACCTACAACGCGCGAGCCGCGCGCGCAGGACGGGCTGTCGGCTCGGCAGGCGCGGGTGGAGCCGCCGCCGTGGCCTTGCTGGCACGCGTGGCCTTGGCCGCTTTGGACCGGGCCTCGTTGCGCGCCTGGGTGCTGAAACACTGCTCGAGCGACGAATCCACGCGTTCGTCCACCACGGGCACCTTCTCCCCCATCACCTCGGAAATCTCCGAGACCACCAGGAACTTGGCGCGATCCAGCATCCGCTTCTCGCGAAACGACAGACTCTTGGACTTGGCCAAGTGGCTCAAGCTCTTGAGCACCTCGACCACGTCATAGATGGATCCCGTCCGCATGCGGTCGGAATTGTCCTTGAACCGGCCCTTCCAGTTCTGATGACTCTCAATCTTGCCGTCGCCGAGCAAGTCAAACAGCCGCTGGACTTCATCGTCCGTGATCGCCCGACGCAAGCCGACGCCGTCGACGTTGTCGACGGGCACGAACACGGTAGTTTCATTGGCCATGCGCAGCTGGTAAAAGCCGCACGTGGTGCCCATGATGGTCTTTGTTTCAATGCGCTCGACGATGCCGAGCCCATGATTTGGGTAGATGACCTTGTCGCCAATCTCGAATGCCACGTGCCCCCCGGTTATTAAAAGAGCGAGAAGTCAGTATAACCGACAGAAGCGTAACCAGCAACGACAAAGGCTCCAAATTCCTATATTCCAATAACTTACAGCCATCCTACTTCACGATCTTGCCCGCGTGGCCCTTGCCGGCCTGCGGTCCGAGATTGTCCCGGACCAGGGGGGCGTCCCGCTCAGCGACCATGAACCCGGCCTCATAGACCATCTGCGCCACCCGCTGGAGCTTCGGGAAAATGATCTTGTCCACCTCATCGTCTGCCCCGTGATAGTCGGGATGGGTGCCGGTAAAGAAGAAGGCGACCGGGATGCCCTTGGACGCGTAGCTGTAGTGATCCGAACGCGTGTAGAAGCTGTTTGGGTCGCGGGGGTCGTTGTATTCGTAGTTGAGCGCGAGCGGTTCGGCCGTCGCCAGGTTCGCCTCAACCACGACGTTGTGAAGGTCGGTCGAAATCCGGTCCGCGCCGATGACATACACGGTGCTGGCCTCGGACGGGTTGTTGTCGCGGTTACGACCAATCATGTCGATGTTGAACTGGGCCTGTACGGCGTCGAGCGGCACGGTCGGAAAATCGGCCATGAATCTCGATCCTTGAAGGCCGCCCTCTTCGCCCGTATGCCAGACGAAGATGACCGACCGCTTGGGCTTGGGACCCTGGGCAAATGCCTTGGCGATCCCGAGCATCCCCGTCGACCCGGACCCGTCGTCATCAGCACCGTTGAAGATGAGGTCGGGCGGACCTGACGTCGCGGTCGCCGCTGCCCCGCCTCGGCCGCCGAGCGCAGCCGCGGAGGTGCGATACCCCACATGATCGAGGTGCGCCCCGAACAGCACGTACGTCGACTTGAGGGCGGGGTCGCGTCCTTCCACCAGGCCCACCACGTTCTTGGTCAGGCGCGTTTCGATGACGGCGTACGTCGCGTTGATGTCGACGGTGACCTTCACGCCCGGCAGTGTGAACGTGGGAAGCGCCTCCCCGGCGTCGGCGGCTGTGCGCAGTTGCGCGAAAGTCGAGGGCGCTGCTGCCAGCAGTGCGTCGAATACGCGTTCGTCCGCCGTGATCTGTGGCGGCACAGGATTGTCCACCCTCTGCACGGAGGTCAGGTCGGCGGGCACCACTGGTGCCTGACCGCGACCACCGGCCCGTCCGCCTCGGCCACCGGCGCGCCCAGCGCCCTGCGCCAGAGCGGCCTGGGCCTGGGTGACTGCGAGGGTGGCCTGCTGAAGCGCGGCCTGGGCCTGGGACAGGGCGTCCTGGGCGGGGCTTGGAGCCACGGGCCCCGGAGCAAAACTCAGGGCGGCGCGCGCGCCTTTGATTTCAATGGCAAACCGGTTCCGTGCGGCCGCGCCACCTCGTCCGGCCGCCGGCACCGTTGAAGGGCCTGTGCCCATCCAGACGGCCAGTTTGCCTTTGACGTCACGTCCGGCATAGTCGTCATGCGCCGGCTCGGTGACCGAGAGGCCGTACCCCAGAAATTCGACGCCCTCAAAGGTCAGCGTCTGTCGCCCGCCCACGTTGGAGGCAAAGGTGACGCCCTCGCCATGTTTGAAGGTCACCGGCGCCTTGCCCGGCGCTTCGACGGTCAGCGTCGAGTTGTTGGTGATCCGGTAGGCGTGTTGTTTGACGGACTGGAAATAGGTGCCGTTGTCGCCTCCGGGTTTGACGCCGGCCTCCTTGAGGCGCTCCGCGATGTATTGCGTCGCGAGACCGTACCCTTCGGTGAAGATCTGCCGGCCCTCGAGGGCGTCCGACGACAGGTACGTAAGCCACTGCCGCAGATCGGCTTCGGCGATCTGGGCCTTCCGCCCGCGCTGCGCCTCAGCGACCTCGCTTGCGGGTCCCCACGCGACCCCGACAAGCACCACTGCCAGCACGACCATTCGCATCCGCATACCTACCGTCCTTTTTTCTGCTGCGTGGTCCCTTGCAGCACGCTCGTGATGACCGCGCTGATAAAACCCACGAGTAACGCGGCGACAAACGTGGTGAAGGCCCCACCGACCTCAAAGCCGGCCAGGAACCACGACGTCAGCCAGAGACAAAACGCCGAGATGACGAAATAAAACAGGCCCAGTGTGAGAATGGTGACCGGCAGGGTGAGCAGCACGAGCACGGGCCGGACGATGGAGTTGATGATGCCCAGGACGGCGCCGGCAATGATGGCGTCCTGCACAGAGTCCACCCGCATGCCTTCCAGCAGCGAGGCCACCATGTAGATCGCGATCGCATTGGCGATCCAGCGCAAGATGAGTCCGGCCATCTACCCTCCGCGTTTAATCACAAATTGGTGCCGGAGGAGGGAATCGAACCCACACTCGCCGTTAAGCGAACAAGATTTTGAGTCTCGCGCGTCTGCCAGTTTCGCCACTCCGGCGGCGGGAATCGCAGTATAGCAGTTCGGCACTAGAATGTGCTGGTGTCCAGACTCTCCCGTCGCGCGCTTCTGAAGGCCGGTTTGGCTGCGGCCAACGGCGCGGCGTTGATGCATCTGGGCTTTGACCAGACGCCAGCCACGACGCCCGTGCCGCTTGATGCCGCAGCGAGACGTGCGGCGGGCTTCCCCGTGCCTGCCGCGCAGTGGCACGGTGATTCGTCGGTGGGCGCGGCGGGGCGGACAGCATCCGCGCGGACCGCGCGATTCGGGCGCAGCGTTGATGCGGATTTTCTCGAACCGGTGCTGCGCGAACGGGAACTGCACCTGCCGTTGTCCTCAGCCGGCCAACTGCTGCGCGCACAGTTTCCGCACCTGCGTCGCCACTTTGTGTTCGAGTACTACCCTTGGTACCAGACCAACCCGTACGTGCACTGGAGCGAAACCGGCTACGAGCCCCCGCACGGCATTGCCGCGACGACGATGCCGCGACTGGGCGCGTACAGCTCGGCGGATCCCAAGATCATTGAACAACATGCGCGCTGGATGGCCGACATGGGCGTCGGCGCCATTGCGATCAGCTGGTGGGGGCGCGGGTCGTTTGAGGACCGGACGACCCCGCTCATCATGGACATCATGCGCGACCACGACATCCATGTGACGTTTCACATGGAGCCGTACGCGGACAACCGCGCGTTGTCGTTCGCCAATGACGTGTTGTACGTCGTGCGCGAATACGGGGAGAAGCGCAACTGGGACAACTTCCTGTTGCTGGAAAACGCCGATGGGACGTCGGCGCCGGTGATCAAGGGGTTCAGGACGATCCTGCCGCCGACCGTGATCGACTGCAAGGGCCAGCTCCAGACCGTGCCCGACTATCAGCCCGATTCCGTCTGGCGGCAGCAGAACGAGATGCTCCGCGCGGCCCTCCGGCCCACGTTTGATCGGATCACCCTGCTCGCCGATTCGCTCGATGTCGGGCGCACGCGCGACGCCGGGTTTGACGGAATGGCGATCTACGACAGCTACGTGCGGCCGACCACGTGGGCCGCGGCCGCCACCAACTTCGGCGGCAACAACCTGCTGTTTTCGTTTGCCATCAATTGCGGCTTCGATGGCTTTCAGCCCATCGTGCCCCGGCACGTCTGTGACATCCCCCTGCCCTTTGAACCACCGGTCGCCGCAATGGACTGGAACGACGAAAGTTCGCGGATTCGCGCGCAGGCCGCCTCCTACACCCGCGTGCTGGAGTCGTTTGACCGCACACTGGTGCTGCAGGCCGATCCCGCGCGCTACAACTCGCGCCGCGGATTTTTCCTCACCTACGTCAACACGTTCAACGAGTGGCATGAAGGCACCTCCTTCGAACCCGCGCGTCATCGTCGTGACCTCCTTCCCGAAGAGGCCGAGTACAGGTACCACAACCCCGTGAACGGATCATGGCGGATGGAACTCCTCCAGTCGCTGCTGCGACCGCTGACCACCGATCGCTGATCGTTCGTGTCCACGTCACCAGGTGCGGTTCGTGTGTTGTCATTTCATGCCGACTACGCGTGTGCCCACACGGGACGATGTTGTTCGTCGAACTGGCCCATTCCGGTGGAGGCCAGACTGGTCAAGACCGTGTCACAGGCCCTGGACACGTCACACCTGGTCGCCACCACCACCGTAGTGCCGGCACTGGATGCGAGCCCGCACGGTGGCATTGTGCTCGGGCGTGTGCATGGGCGCTGCGTCTTTCACGACACCCACGCGTCTGGCGGCTGCCGCATTCAACGCGCGCTGGGCGAGGCCGCGATCCCGCTCTCGTGCCGGCAATTTCCACGACAGTCGGTGACCGATCCGCGCGGCACCTCGGTGACGTTGTCGCACTATTGCCCGACGGCGCGCCGCCAGCTTGACCGGCCCGACGCGCCGGTGACCATCAGCGATCGCGCCGTCGCGTTTCCCCGGCACGGGGAATACGTGGGGCTGGCGGCGTCCCCTGACATCCCTCCGCTCCTGCACGCGCGGTGCCTGCTCGATTGGGAGAGTTGGTGGCTGATCGAACGGCGCACGGTGACACTGGTCAGCGAACATCCCGACACCGCCCTGCCCCGCCTTGCGCTGATGGTGGAGGCGCTGCATGTGTGGCGCCCGGGGTCGGCCCCCCTTGTCGACGCAGTGCATCGCGCGTTCGATCTTGCGCAGATTGCGGAAGTTGTCCCGTGGTGCCCATCAGCTTCCGATGTGGACGCCCACGTGGAGGACGTTCGGTCCTCGGTGCCGGCCGAGTGGAGAAACGATGTTGACCGAGCGCTGATGGCCGGCACCGGCGACCTGCCATCGAGAGTTGTCGGGCGATTCCTCGCGGCACACACCTTTGCCAACTGGGCGGCGTACAACGGCCGTGGCCTGCGCACGTGGTATCGATCGATTGAAGCGGCGGGATGTCTGTTGTGGGTGACGCGTGATCCGGGGATGGTGGATCTGGCGCTGCGGCATCTGGCCGATTCCAGCGCGCTCATCACGCGCTGGAATCGGGCCGAACGCCGGCCGGTTATTCGCCGGCCATGAACGGATATTTGTAGTCGGTCGCCGACACGAAGGTCTCTTTGATCGTGCGGGTGCTCACCCAGCGCGTCAGGTTCGACTTTGAGCCGGCCTTGTCGTTGGTGCCCGACGCGCGTGCGCCGCCAAACGGCTGCTGTCCGACCACGGCGCCTGTCGGCTTGTCGTTGATGTAGAAGTTGCCCGCGGCATTGCGCAGCGCACTGGTCGCCTCGCGCACGGCCGACCGCTCGGTCGCAAACACGGCGCCGGTCAACGCGTAGGGAGATGTCCGGTCGAGAATCTCGAGCGTCTCGTGCCACTTGGCGTCCGGATACACGTAGGTCGTGACCACGGGTCCGAAGATCTCTTCACACATCAGACGGTACGACGGATCGGTTGTTTCGATGAGGGTCGGCTCGACAAAGTAGCCCTTCGAATCGTCGCACCCGCCCCCCTGCAGGACCTTCGCGCCCTTCTTCGCATCGCCGATGTAGCCGGCGATCCGGTCAAACGCCTTTTTGTCGATCACGGCGCTCATGAAGTTGCGGAAGTCGCGCGGATCACCCATCTTGATCTCGCGCATCATCGCGATTGTGCGGTCACGCACTTCGCTCCAGAGCGACTGCGGCACATACACACGGCTGGCCGCCGAACACTTCTGGCCCTGGTATTCGAAGCCGCCGCGGACGATCGCCACGGCGATGGCCGCCGGGTCCGCCGACGGGTGCGCGATGATGAAGTCCTTGCCGCCGGTTTCCCCCACCAGGCGCGGATAGGTCTTGTAGTTGGCGATGTTCTCGCCCACGGTCTTCCACATGCTCTGGAACACCGCGGTGCTGCCGGTGAAGTGGATGCCGGCCAGATCCGGCGAGTGCAACACGACGTTGCTCACGTCGGCCGCATGGCCGGGGACAAAATTGATGACGCCGGGCGGCATGCCGGCCGCCTCAAAAATTTTCATGATGTAGTAGCCGCTGAGCATCGCGGTCGACGCCGGCTTCCAGACCACGGTGTTGCCCATCAAGGCCGGCGCGCTCGACAGGTTGCCGCCGATCGCCGTGAAGTTGAACGGCGACACCGCGTAGATGAACCCTTCGAGGCCGCGATACTCCAGCTGGTTCCACATGCCGGGGCTGTTGGCCGGCTGATCGCTGTAAATGTCCTGCGCATACTGCGCGTTGAACCGCCAGAAGTCGATGAGTTCACACGCCGCGTCGATCTCGGCCTGATACACCGTCTTGGCCTGTCCCAGCATCGTGGCGGCGTTGAGCGTGGACTTCCAGGTGGTGGTCAGCAGTTCGGCGGCTTTGAGAATGACGGCCGCGCGATCCTCCCACGGCCAGTTCGCCCATTCCTTGCGTGCGGCCAGGGCGGCATCAATCGCCTGCTGCACATGTTCGGGCGACGCCAAGTGGTAGTCGGCCAGCACGTGCCCATGGTCAAACGGCATCACGGATCGCCCGGTCTTGCCCGTCCGGATCTCCTTGCCGCCGATGATGATCGGAATATCCACCCGCTCGGTGGCCATGGAGATCAGCCTGGCCTTGAGCTCGGCCCGCTCAGGGGAGCCGGGGGCGTAGGACTTGACGGGTTCATTGACGGCCGCGGGGACGCGGCGAACAGCACTTAGGGAAGCGATCGACATGGGGTTAATCTTAAGCCATGGAAATCACCCGGCACCACGTCGACGGCATCGCCGTCCTGGCCATGGTGGGTCGCCTGACGGTGAACGACACGCCCGGTCTGCTCAAAGCCGAGGCAACCCAGGCGCTGACCGAGGGTGCGCGGGCCGTCATTCTTGACCTGGCCCAGGTCCCGTACATCGACAGCACCCGGCTGGGCGAACTCATCGGCGCGCACATCACCGTGGCGCGCCAGGGAGGCCGACTCGTGCTGGTCTGCCCCACCCAGCGCATTACCGCGCTGCTGAAACTGGCGGGCCTTGGAGGGATCTTCGAAACCTACGCCAACCTCGACCTCGCGCGTCAGGCCGTCCTGACGCCGCGGCTCTAATCAGACACCCGCCCGTCAGGCGCCCGCCGTCGGCTCCGCGGCGCGCGCGCCCAGCTCCCGGTCCAGGTCCAGGATGGATGACGGGTCGTCCTTGACCATCCGCAACTTGGACACGATCTCGCGGACGTTTTTTTCCTCTTCGACCTGCTCGGTGATGAACCACTGCAGCTCGGCCATGGCGGCAAACACCTTTTCGGTGAACGCCATCTCGTAGAGTCCGTCGATCTGCCGGCTGACGACTTTCTCCTGCGCCTGCGCGTTCTCAAACACGTCGAGCAACGAGTCGAACTCGGCGCGTGGCTCGGCAATCCCGCCCAGGTGGACCGGATGGTGCCGCGCAATCAGGAAGTCCAGCAGCCTCATGGCGTGTGCATGTTCTTCCTGACTCTGCAGGCGGAACCAGTGACCGGCGCCGGTGAACTGGCGGTGCTCACACCACGCGGCCATGGCCAGATACGAAAACGACGCGGAAAACTCGGCAGCCACCTGCCCATTAATTGCACCCAGCACGTTCGGGGTCATTGGAAACCTCTCACGCTCAGTATGGCCTATCATGTCGCCCATGGCACGTCTCTCACGACTCCTGCTCGTTCCCGCGTTCGTTGTTGCGCTCGGCCTTCTCTCTACGGGACTCCTGCCGGGAGCCGTCTCGGCCCAGGGCTCGCCAGCCACCGACTACCGCGCCGCGGTGGAACACTGGGAGGCGGGCCGCTATCACGAGGCGTTGCCGCGCCTCATCGGGATCATGAAATCTCCGGCAGCGGCCACCTATCTGGAGCGCATCGCGTTGCTGACTGGTGAGTGGTACCCGTCGGTGGAAATCGCCAAGGATGGCCGACTGCCAAAACTGTCGCCTGACGGGCAGTGGGTCACCTACGAGACCGGTCCGGCGACGGCGCCGGTGACTCGCATCCTGCGCGCCACCGCCAACGCCGCGGTCACGGCCGAACTTCAGGGCGGCGGCGCCGTCATCAACCCGGCCGGGACCCACATCGCCTGGGTGCGTCCGCCGCAGCACATGCCGCTTGACGACGGGCAGGCGGCGCAAGCCACGTTAACCAGCACCTGGGCCGTGGCGCGCGACGGCGCGTTGATGGTGCGTGACCTCGCCACCGGTGCCGAGCGTGTGGTCGAGACGGGGACCCTCCTCAAGACGTCCCCCCAGTGGGCAGCCGGCGGCCGCGAATTGGTGTTTGTGGGTGGCGACGAAGCCGACCTCACCCGTTCGGACATCTACCGCACCCGAACGGGCGACGCGCCCGAGCGCGTCACGTCGGAGGCGGGAACCAAGGCCCTGCTGGCCGTGTCGCCGACCGCGCTGCTGTATGCGACCGGCGGTGCGCCGACGTTCCGTCGCCCGGCCGTCGCGGGTGCTCCGCC
>Ga0163152_10000799_pt1 | contig 52018 bp, 67 predicted proteins | sample OliLakLV19MP8IB2_FD_148635 | JGI IMG/M metagenome (GOLD analysis project Ga0163152, IMG submission 148635) | Freshwater microbial mat bacterial communities from Lake Vanda, McMurdo Dry Valleys, Antarctica - Oligotrophic Lake LV.19.MP8.IB-2 | ecosystem: Environmental > Aquatic > Freshwater >... | reverse complement strand
TTCTAAAGCTTCTTCTAGTTCTTTAATTCTTCTTTCTTTAGTATCTATAAATCCTTGTACAGTTTCATGTCCTTCTATTTTAGCTGCTGTATCTCCTACAGGAAACAATACTTTTTCATACCCTTTTTTAGCACTATCTTGTATGATAGATTTAACAAAGAATGTTACCCAGTTATTGTCTTTGTTTAGTAGTTGAAGAAATTGGTTTTCATTAATTTGCTTTTTTGTTAAAACGTTGTTTATAGGAAGTCGTTTATACTTACTTCTTTCAGAAGGATTTGTACCATAAGCTAGATCTGCTCCAGTAATTATTTCACCTGTATCTTCATGTTTATATTCTAAATCGTTTTCAGATGAGTAATTTTCTGTACTTATTAAATCTTCTTTATATCTACCTTTCTGAAATAAATCACTTTGTACTTCAAGAATACGTCTTGTTTTAGTAGCTGTTCCTCCAATACTTTTTTCATTTCTAGTTGGAAAAATACCATCATCCATGCCACGTTCATCACGATCTTCTTTTTCTTCTAGAGTTTCTAATCTGCTATTAATAGCTTGGTCATCACTTCTAAACCAACCTATACCTTTATCTGTATTATCTTTTTTAACCCAAGCAGCGTGTCCTTGTATGGAGGGAATAATAGCTGGTGTAGCTACTTCATTTTCTGTATAGTTAGTACCTCCGGGAACTGTTAAGTTAGAGTAATGTTGAGTATCTCTTTTTTCATAAGTAGATCTTCCTCCACTTTCATAATCATCTGCCTGATACTCTTTTAACTCTGTAGCAGTATTAATCTCTACTGTGTAACTATAATTAGATAATAAGTTAGTTACAATTTGTTCTCTGTTTCTAGTATTAAAAGACTTAATTAATTCCTGTTGTTGTTTAGGTACACCAAGCTCAGTCAGTATTTTATCAATATTCCAATTATTCTTATCTCCTTTTCTAAATATTTCATCAGCTTTATCTGATAGTAATATTTCGGTAGCTTTTAGTCTATACTGTACTTGATTGTTAAATTCTTCTTGATTAAAAATATTATCTCCTTGTTCCCAAATAGGATTATTAGAGTATTCTAATTTAATTTCAGGATATAATTGTTGTAGCTTATCTTTTATTTTTTCATTTAATTCTTTGTCAGGTATATTAAATAAAGGAAGTTGATTTAAAGTTTTGTCTTTACCTACAAACTCTTTAAACTCTGCTATTGTTTCTGGAGAGTTTAATGTATTATTCTTTCCCCCAATCTGTTTAATCTTTACAATCTTTTTAGCATCTTCAAAAGGAGCTTTAGAAAAAACATCTAAAAAATCTTTACTCTTAAATATTGCGTCATAGCTCAAATCTATCGGTAAATAGCTATTTAATCCGTAACTTTCATTAGGGGTATCTAGATCCAATTCTCCTGAATCTTCTATTTCTTTATCTGTTAAAGGTCTTTCTTCATAATTATCATTTATATGCTTTGAAAAATTATGATATTCTTTTTCTTCTAATTTATCTTTAGCTTTATTATAAGCCCAAATAATATTAGCAAAACCTTGTAAATCATTCTCATTTAATTCAGGATGAACAGCTAATAAAATTTTTAATAAATCTGTATAAGAATTTTCTTTTTTTTCTTCTATTATAAAATTTATGTATTCTCTTGGGTTTATATTACTATCATTTTTTTGATGAGAAAGTTTCATATCATCAAAACTTTCTTGAGATATATTACTATATTTATTTATGAATTCTTGTGCTTCCTTTCTTGTATGAAAGGAGCTTTGTTTTAACCCATTAATTCCAAAACGAACGTCAAAAGATCCTTCATTTTTGCTTTTTTGATAGTAAAATGCTAGGTTTTCAAATACCTTTCTTTTTAATTCATTAAATTTCGTATCTTTATGCTCAACCCCAGTATATGGTATTTCTTCTTTATTTACTTCATATTTAATATAATTTTTAATAATATGAGAAATATTGCTTTTCTCAATTAGTTTTTCTATTTCTAAGCTTATTTTAGCCTTACTATCAGGTATCTTACTTTCTATAAAAGCTTGTACTTGCTCATTAGTGCCTTCAGCATAAGCTGGTTCTATAGATTTTAAATCATTGATGTTTTGATTTTGTTCTGGAGTTAACCCAGTAGCAATGTCATAAGCTACCCTATCAGAACTATTGTCAAATTCTGACTCCTCAAATTGTTCTATAGTTACTAAATCACTTTTTTTAGACGAAGCTAGAGCTACGGTTTCTTCACCTGTATTGGCTATCTTATCTTCAACAGCAGTATTAAGAAAATTAAATCCTAGATAAATATTAGGCTGCACTAAAGAAACATGCTCATTGTTACCTACATCTACAGTAACTATGTTAGTTGAAGTTATAGATGCTACATGTTCGTTATAAGTTTTCTTTGCATACCTATTAAACTTACCATTTTCTAAGTCTAGTAAAGGAGCTTCAAAAGCTTCTGTCTTATTAATTTCTTCTAAGTCTACACGACTGTAGGAATTTTCTAAATGTTGTCTAAGTCTATCTAGCTTTCCAGAATCATTTACATCCTCTCTACCAAATTCTTCTGTACTAGCTGCACCAGATTTCATAAATCTAATACCTCTAGAACTAACCTGTATATAATGAGTATCTCCTTTTACATCTTTGCTTATACGATCAATATTGTTTTGTCCTTCATCAGTATTTGCATCTAAATTAGTACCATAAAAGAACTTATCAAAATACCACTTTAAGCCTTTTGGAGTACTTAAATTTTGTCCATACTTTATAAATATGTCGTTAATAATCCTTTGCTCAACTTCTTCCAAACTAGAAGGTGTATCTTTTCTAGCTCCTTTAAAGTACAAAGAAAGTACTTGTTCTAGGCTACTTATAAACTCAGGTTTAACTTTGTTTACATCTACTGGTAAAGCTATAGTTTTTCCATTAGCTGTATTAGTATTTGCATATACATAGCCTTCTTTTGAAAATTCGCTATTAGCTAAAGAATGTACATTTATAATCTTTGTATCTGCTTTATCTAGTCCAGACTCATATCTATTACCTCTACCTATTAAAAAGTCAGGAATGTAAGAAAAGTTATTTTCTAGTAAGTCTTTTTTACCTTTGTTTACTTGTCCCGGAGTTTTCTTAGTTATAACGTCTTTAACTTCTCCATTCTTAATTATATAATTCCTAACAGCAAGTAATTGCTTATTGCTCCTGATGAGCCTATCAAAGGTATTGTCTTCATTTCTATAATTAGGTAAATAGCCTATAAATTTGTTATCTTTATATATACCTATAGGTACTTTTTCTACACTGTTTTTGTTACTTTCATAAAATGGTGATTCTGTAGCTACTCTTAGTACTATATTATCACCCTCAGATATTTCAGAGCGATGTAATATTTTACTGCTGTCATTAGTAGTAAAAGGATCAATGGTTTTAAGCTTACCATCTTTATCTTTTTCATAGTCTTGAGCAAGGTAAGCGATTCTATTATGTTTTCCATAAGTATCATTGTTAGGGTCATTAATTGTTTCTAAAGCTGTATTAAGTCTTTTCTCTTCTTCCTCTTTTTCCTTATTTGTAGGAGGAACATAAGTTTTTGTAATAGGTGTTAAATTAGATAATATATCAACTCCTAAATCCTCTGCTTCTTCAAAACTAGGGGATGGTTTAAATTTATAAGTTCCATCATCTAATTTTTCAGCAAAACCTGTCTTAACAAGTTTTTCCCACATTTTTTCTGCTGGTAGAATGTCTGATTGTTTTTCTTTTTGAACGGTTAGTCTTCCTTCTTCATCTAATTTTATTAGTTTATCAATATCTTTTTTTAAATCAGTTATTTCTTGCTCTTTCAGTTCTATACCATCTAAAAACCATTTTCTTTTTTCTCTTTTAGATTCATCATCTAACCATGTTTTATCTGAGTGAAGATTACCTTGTCCGTTTTTTTCAAGGCTGTAATTTAGTTCTTTGTAAAATTTTTCTGCTAAGCCTTGTTTTCTTTGATTTTCATTTATACCCATGTAAGCAATTCTAACATTGCCTTTTTCATCTATATTTAAAGAAACAGTGCCTATCTTCTTTCCATCTTTTTTAATATTTAGTAGTCTTTTACTGGTACTTCCTCTTTTTAAATCAGGAGTATCTTCTACTTCAAATTCAGTTAAATTATTATTAAGTCTGTTTGCTTTTAATTCTTCTTCTATTCTTTTTTCTATATCAGCTTTTTTAGCCTCTATGTCAACTACAGGTGTCTTTATATTTTGTGGATCATCTGCTACACCTATAGGTGGAGGTGTATTAGGATCTTCTACTTTAGTTACTTGTGTAGCTGCTTTTTTAGCTTTAGCTACCTCAAAGTCTTCCTTACTTTTTTGTGCCTTTATTTCTTTAGCTTCTTTAGCTTCTTTTTCTCTTCTATCCTTGTCTAAATCTTTAAGTGCTTTATCTAAATTAGCCTCTACATCTTTAATATTGTTTAAAGATGCTATATAAGCTTTCTGTCTTTTAACTCTCTCTTTATCTAAAACAAATCTAGCTGTTTGTAATTCTTCTAGCGGTTTAATAAGTGCTGCATATGGAGCTAAATCTACATTTTTAATATTTAATGCTTTCTTAGTATCTCTTAATGTACCATATGTAACATTACGTAAATTTGTTAGCTCCTCTGTAGATTCATTATTCTCTCTTAAATAGTCAATAGCGTTATCAAAACTCTTAACTTCATTTTGAAGTCTAAGTAAGTCTGCTATTTGTAAGTCTGGTATTGCTTTAATAAGATTGAGCTGCTCCTGTGCAATATCTCTATCTACTAACTCTAATGTGCTTTCATAAGAATATACACCTAATCTCTCTCTGAACAATTCAGTAGCCACAAATGGTTTTTCAGTGTGCGCTAATAGGTCTCTGTATTCTCTGTTTAGTTGTTTTACATCTGCTGCTTTTTTAATAGCTGTTTCTTTGTATCTATTATCATCAATGTTATCAGCTAGTCCTTGGTCTATAGCATCTGTAGAACCATTTGCGTTGATTGTAGTGTTATTTACAGAAGCTATACTTTGAATTGCACTAGCTAAATCTTCTACAGTTTCAGTACGTAAAGATCTAAGTACTCCAACATTAAATAGATTATTTCTAGCTAGTTCTATGGCTTCTTTGTCTTTGCCAATAACTGCTTGCTCTAGTGCTGCTTGGTTAATCTTTATAGCTTTTAGATCCTTAGTAAAATCTAATAAGGTTTGTTTTTGGTATTTTAACTTTTCTTCACCTTGTAGAAAAGCATTACTAACTCTTCTAGTTTTACCTTGTTCATCCTCAAATGTTTTATAAGGAGTGTATTCTAAACCTGCTGTTTGTCCTAATCCTCCAAGTGCTCCCTGAACACCAGTAATAAAACCTTCCTCAGATGTAAAGGTATCTGAATATATATCTAATGCCGATCTTTTTTCATTTTTGTCAACTGCTGCAATTCCTAGTTTTTCAGCAACTAAAGTATTTGTTTCCTCTAAATATTCTTGTCCAGATTCTCCAAGTAGTTTACGTAAACCAAAAGCTTTCTTAGGCTGTTGATTCATCACAGTTTCTATTCTGTTGACGTATTTACCTAAATCTTCTCCCGGTACATGCTTTAGACTATTTTTAATTCCATCATCTAACTTACCGTAACTTTTAAATATAGGAGATAGAGAAGTTACGTTAAGAGCAAGATTACTATAAAAACTATCTTTGTACGTTGTAGATGCTCCTATTGATGCTATCCTTATAGCCTCTTCATTGCTTACTGGAACCTTAATTCCGTCTCCTATGTAGTCATAACCATTTTGTAATACCTCTTTTTTAATTTGGTCATATATTTGTGCTCCTGATCTTACAGCTTCTGCATGTGTAAGTCCTGCTGCTGTTCCCAATTGAGCTAAACCACTACCAAGCTTTAATCCTGTTTCTCCTCCTTTAATAGCAAAATTAAGTACTTTTGCTCCTTTACCTAATGTCCCTCCAATTCCTGCACCTGCTATACCAAAAGAAGCTATTGATGTTAAAAGTCCTTCTCCCATATTAATCCACCAACCACTATCGCCAGCGGAAGGAAGTTTATTAGATGCTCCTTCTTGATAATTAGTCATAAAGTCGCCTAACTTATCTTTTCCTTTCTGTGCAAAAACAGTAAGAGCATTTTGATACTCCTTATCATCATCTTGATCAAGCAATTCTGCTATGTCTCCTGTTGTTTCTACTAGATCCAAAGCAATAGCAAACGGTAATCTACCTGCACTATTAGCTAGTTGATCATACCAAGGTTGGTTCTTAGCTCTACTAGCGTTAAGATTTTCTAAGTTAGAAGGGGATACATTAATATCATATTTACTTTCTAGCACATCTGTATTTTCTCGTCCTACAGGGTCGTTAAAAAACAAAGAAGAATTTACAGGTGAGTCCTGATATTTTGGTTTATTCTGTAGTACAGAATCTTTTATTTTTTTTCCCATCTAAGTTTGTTATTTACCTTCTACACTTGTGTCTTTGGTTGCACCAAGATTGGATTTTAATAAGCCACTTTTTGTGAATCTATCAATGTCCATTTCTGCAATGTCTTCCGATGTAACATAAGGTACTTCTCTATTATCAGCATCTATAAAACCAACTGGATTACCTTTACTGTCATATTTTCTTATGTATATATCAAACTTTTTAGTGTTTTTATTAATAACAGGTATAGATTCATAAACAAGACCATCTGTTGCTGTATTATCTAATATTTGTCTTTGTCCTGTCATTCTTGCTTTTGCTGCTGATTGAGATCTGGCAAAAAGAGCAGTTTGTGTCTGATCTGCTTCTATTAGTATAGTTCTAGGAAGTCCTTTACCATCAGTAATAGTACCTAAAAATCCTCCAGATAAATTATCATTATACGGATTAAAAGGTTGTATTCCAGTTATTTTTATTTTTCCTGTCTTAGCTACACCTTCTTCTGTTATACTTTTTTTATTAGAGTACCAAGGCGAAGTTGTAAGCTCTAACTCATTCATAGCTGCTTGATAACTTCCATCTTGTGTAGGTTTTCCACCGCTATCAAGGACATAAATCCTTCTATCTTGTATAGTTGGTACAACTTGATCAGTTGTAACATCTAATATATCTGTACTAGGACGTATTGGATTTCCAGACAATGATTTAACATCATTGTATGCCTTATTGTATATCTCTACTATTTCCTTATCTGTACTCTTACTTAGATCATAACTTGCTGCAAACTCTTGATTAAACTGATCTCCTAGTAAATTTCTATTGGTTTCGTTTGTGTCTTTTAACTCGTTTACATTATTTTTCACTTTTTCTGTTTCTTTTTCAGAATCCACTAGAGAGTAAACACTATGAGTTGATCCCATTGGTGTTTGTATAGGAGTTATTTTTACTTTTTGTACTTGTACATTTCCACTTCCATCAAATTCAACACCTTCAAAAGGATTAGGTGGTAAGTTAGGGTTTTTGAAATATTGAGTTCTTCCTCTATCTAAAGGTGTTTCAGGTTCTGGTTGCTCATATTTACCCTTTAAAGCATATTGTGATCGTTGTTGTAAGTCTAACTTAGTAGATACACCTGCTCTTTCCATACCAGTAGCAACTATAGACATCTTAATAACATCATCTACTTGAGCTTGTGTTAACTCTGAATCTCCTCTTAATATTACCTTTTTTTCCTGCTCGTACTCAGCTGTACCCTTATACCTACTAAGTGCATCATTTGCATAAGTTGCAATACGATTAGATGTTATACCTTGAGTAATAACACTACGTAAGAAATCAGGATTATTGGGGTCTATTTTAAATTCTCCTTGAGATAGTTTATCTCTAAAATCATTATAGAAACTTTCCTTACGTTTATCGTAATCAAGTCTTTCTTCTACTTGTCTGTCAAATCTATTAAAACTACCATCTTCATTAGCTGTACCTGTAAATTCTGCTCCAAACACCTCTGCATTTGATGCTCCTATCTTATTAAGCTTATCTTCAAATTTACTCTCTCTCTCAAAGTTTCTTTGTGCTTCTATCCTTAATCTGTTATTTGTGTAGTTATCTCTAACTGAATTTCTCACAACAGCAGAAGCGTTCTCAAAGCTCTTTTCTGAACTAGCTATATTTTCTCTAAGTGTATTTAGACTATTGTATATATCTTGTCCTATATGTTCATCTCCACGAGCATATTGGTCGTCAAGAGAAGCTTGCATTTTATCTTCTATAGCTGCTTGATTTCTATAGTTTCTAGCTTCTAGTTGATCTCCTACAGACCTTAAAGTATCTGCATTAGAACCTATAAATTGAGGAACATATTGGCTATTAGCCCTTCTGACGTTATCGTATAATTCAGGCATTAGTATAATCTTTTAATATTGCCTCCATATTTTAATACAGCTTCTCTAGGGTAAAGAGGGTTTCCTTTGTATCCCATCTTAGTAGATTTGTTAGATCTGGTATTAACCCTAGGAGGATTTACTCTTCTAAAGTTATAAGTATCTCCTATATCATACCTTGTACCAGCTTCTGTATCGTATTCATTTATAAGAGCACCTGCAAAATCTTTAGGTGTTGTATAGCCTTCTTCTTTTGAGTATTGTATAAATGCTGGAGAACGTACAACATTATCTAATTTTTCTATGTATTGATCTCTGTTAACATTACTAAATCTAGTTGGATCTTCTGACCCTACGTAATCTGTATCATTTTTTGACATTAATTTTCTTATACCGCCAGTTAGTCCGGGAGGTGTAGACAAAGATGGATTTGTAATTTTACGTACAGGATACACACTTTCTCTCATGTAGTTTACAGAGTCTGCTCCTACTCCTGATTGTTTAAATGTAACTACTTGCTCATCAAATTTCTTTTCTTGGTAATCAAAACCTTTGATAGGTTTATCAGGATCAATTTTTCCACCCAGAGGAAACTTTTTAATTTTACCTCCATATCTACTATAACCACCACTAAACTTATCCATTCTTTCTTCACTCTTACGCATCTGATCCATAAGATTTCTGTCCATAACGGTATTACCATTTTCATCCTTCTCAAATGAATTTCTTATAATATCCAATTTCTCCCTCTCTAAATCATTAGCTGTGTTATCTCTTTGTTGCATTTGATACTTGTCTGAAAAGTTAGCTAAATTTTCAGCACTAAGTTCTTGTTGTTTTAAATTTCTAGAAAGTATCTGATCATTAAATCTTTGTCGTCTCTCTATGTTACGAGCTTGTACACCTTGATTAGCTAGACTTGTTTGGTTTTTTATTTGCGCATTGGTATTACCCTCTGCTTGTCCTACTTGGTTCAAACCTTCAATATTTGCAGATAATGTACCTGCTTTAAGAGCTTGACGAACTGTAGCATTATTTACCTTGTAATCTATTTCTCTGTTTTGTCCTGTAACTTGTTGATTAATTTGATTCCTTGTTGCATCATAATTAACAAGTGCAGGAATCATATAAGTCTCATTTACAGGTGCTATAGAGCTAGGTAACTTTCTAAAACTATTAACCATATTACTTGCATACGGTAGAACTTTATTAAGTCCTCCTGCAATATCCGAAGATGAGCCTCCTTCTAAACCTTCACTTATACTAGAATAAAGACCTTCTGTATCTCTCTTCACCATATTGTCATATCTGGCTTGTGTAGTTTTTCCTCTGGGTCTAAACTTAGTAGGGTACTTAACTTTAGAAAATCTATTATACGGAGAATCATCAAAACTTCTTATCTTCTTCATCACATTATAGGTTTAAGTCCTAGTACCTCTTTTAAATCTTCTTGTTCTTTTTTAAGAAGTTCTTCCTTTGTTTTAAGAAACTTAATAGTATTGTTTGTCATATTATTAGGTACCTTCTTCTCCATTTTACCTATAGCTCTAGCTATTGGTTTGTGACGTTTTGCAAATCCAAGAACATCGGAGTACACAAAATCACCTTTTATAGTCTCTTCTCCTTCTACCTCTATATTGTTTCCTAGCTGTACTCCTCCTTCTTCATGTGAGTTTCCTTCCACTTCTACTGATTCAGACGATAAAGCTTTAAGTTTACCTCCAGACATATACTTAGTTGGTAATTTACCTCCCATCTTTGCATATATCTGATTTTGACCATAACCTAAAGTATCATATTGATTTAACCTTGCTGAGCTTAGGTTATTTATTTGTTGATCACGTAAAAATAAATCATCTTGTTGAAGTTCTCTGGCCTTATCGTTCTGTCTTTTACCTCCAAAAGCCCCAGCTATAGCTCCTACTCCTGCTCCTATTGCTGTACCCCAAGGCCCTGCTACTGAACCTATTTGAGCACCAGTACCTGCACCTTTTAAAGCCCCAGTAGTTCCAGCATTAAAACTGCTCTTAACACCGTATTGATTAGTAGGTGTTACAGCATCAAATAGGTTACTAGATATTTCTCCCAACTGTGCATACGGAATAGTTCCTCCTTCTGGTAGCTTTCTTTTACGTACAGATGTCATTCTCATTATGCTTTTGATTTACGTATAGTAGAGTCTTGATCTCTATTAGGATTGAGTTCTCGTAAATGTACCTCTTTATTTTCAATATTTGAATACTCAAGACGAACTATAAAATACTTGCCCCTGACGGGTTCTGCATCGTACCACGCAGGAGTTTTTAGATTACCGGCTATTGGTCTTGAGTCTTTAAGTAACGTGTCTACGAAAAGATTTGATGGGTCGTCCACTGCATCCTTTATAGAGTTAAACCTCCAATATTCATCAACTACTTTTAAGTTAGCTTCTGAAAATAAAGAAGATGTTTCATTAGTAGTTAGAACTATCTTACCTGTACAATATTGATCATTCCATATAGTAACAGATGTTAAACTTTTTCTAGGGTTGTTACTACCATCACTATTTAATACCTTGCATATATAGTCTATACTAGCTAGTATTTTTTGAGTATTAGGAGCATCATTAACTATGAAGTCAACATAAAATGGATACACTACACCATAGTAGTTTCCACGTTCTCCTATGTTGTGCGTATATAAATTATTACTCTTTATAGAGTACATACTAGTTCTTGTGTTAAACATGTATTCAGGTATGAAATCATGTGCAGATGACCATTCTTGTTTTAGCAAATCATAAGAAACTGTAAATTCACTTACTGCTTTATGAGAAAGGAGGATCCTTTTGTTGAGTTGGTCATATGTAGATACTATGCCTCTATCTATTAAATCTATTCTAAATGGATTATCAGATACTGACTTCATAAACACCTGAAAGAACAATCTTAACCCTTTGCTTATATCTTTAAGTTCCTCGCCATTATATAAATAAGCAATACCTACTTCTGCGTCTACATAGAAATATCCCTGATCTGTTAACTTACAAGAAAACCTGTGTTGAGTTCCACCTGTACCTTCATTAGTTGCTCTTTCTTCTCTAGGTTCTAACTCAAATATATCTCCTGATCCAAGGGTAACACTTAATAGATTAGTTTTTAAAACTGCTTTGTCTCTAGTTCTAAATATAGCTGCTCTGTGGTGAATAATAATTGCATCATTCCCCCAAGCTTCTATATTTATAATCTCACCTTTAGTTCTAACAGTATCAAAATAATCAGCTATTTTAAATGTTTTCCAACCATCTTCAAGTGAGTTTTCTCTACTAGCTTTAAGTGATCTGATAAGACGATAATTGTATTTATCTTCATTTGGCACATCTCTGTTATATACAGAAAATGTTTCAAAATCATTTACAATACTATAATCTTTATCATACAGAAATTGATTCCACTCGCTGTTTCTGGAATAGCCATAAAACCAATATTTATCTACCTGTGCAAAAGGAACTGTAAATGTTCCCATATCTGGATAAAAGTAACTGCTATAGTCTCCTAATTTCTGATAGCGCATACCTACATTATGTCTACCTACGCTTATATGTTGTTTAAAGTTAACTACTCTCTGTGTTTCATCTGTAGTAGGGTTAACATTTTTATTATACTTAGCCAACATAGCATAAGAGTAAGCTCCTACAAAGTAGTCACCAATGTTATCTATATCATTAGTTGTACCTGCTCTAAAAATGTTAGGACTTACAACTATTGTTTGATTTTCAAAATCTAAGAAAAAATCACTTTTAGCATTTTTTAAACCTGCTAAATAGGTAGGTTCTCCCATAGCAGCCACATTGTAAGAATTATTAGTATGTGTACCCAATGCACCAAGCATAGTTAGTGCTAAGGCTGGACTTCCTTCTATTTTTGCAAACACAGTTTCTTCTTGTCCTAAGTTATCTATAACTATAGAACTTTGAGATACTCGAACATTGTTTGGTAGGTATAGCTGTTCACTTAATTTTCTTACTTGATCAGCGGAAGAAACTGGCCCTCTAGTTACCTTATTGGGCCCTCTTTCTAAAAAATTAGAAAAATAACTAACCATATTATGACTACCTGATCCCGGATGAACTTGTCCATAAGTAGGTCCACCTTCGTAAGATGCAGCAGTACTAGCTAATTTAGTAGCTGTAAGCTTAACATAGTTTCTAAGATATACACCAGCTAGTGCAGGTCTATCTTGAAAAATATCAAAACTATTAAATCTTAAGTAGTTTTTATTTATTATAAAATTATCATCTGTTCCGTTTTGAGAATCTATATTGAAATTACCTGCACTACTAGTTACTGTATTAGTATCTACTGGCCCAGCATCGTCTATACTTGGGGAAGCTCCAAAAATTGTTAGTCCTATTCCTAGTACTCCAACATCAGCTAAAGTTCTCTTAGCATAGCCTATTCTATATCCCTTAACTACATTGTAGTCTATAGCATTGTTTGTCACTCTTATATCCAAAAAACTCAAATTCTCAATTCCATACGTATTTCCTATATGATGTGCGTTCTCGGCTAAAAATTGAATACTTGGAAACTTGTGATGTCTTACAGGTAAACCAGCATAAGCTACACCATAACTTGTTGGATACAACTCATTAGTATTTTCCCATGCTCCCATCTCTCCATAAGCCATCTCTATACCAGAAGGAGCAGACAAAGCACTTATAAAACTACATGTATCTTGAAGTTCATATATTTTAGGTGCTCTACCATTGATTTGTAGCCCACCTGTAGCCAAGCTTGAATCTCCTTTCTCTCCTACTGTCACTAACCTTCCGGGTATATGAAACCAATCACTAAATGAACCATCTAGTTGTTCAAACTGTTGATAAAATGCATATACCTCATCAGGCGCAAATGTCTTTCTATTTCCATCCTTATATTTAGCAGATGTTTTAAAAGTGTCTACAACATCTATCGTACTTAACCACTGTATAGTAGTTGCATTTGCAAGTGCTTGGTAATCCACACTAGGAGAAGTTGCTACATCTGCTAATATTAGCTGATCATTAATAGTTGTTATGTGTTTAGCCTTTATGTATCTTATATTATCTGTAACTAGTTCTTCTAGTGTAATATTACCTATATTTTCATTACCTCCAAAAACAAAAGATAATGTGCTACCAGTGATAGAAACCTCTTTTATTAACTTTTGGCTTACTACTCCACTAATTCTAGATATAATAGCTACTGCTATCTTAGCGTAACTAGTGTCTATTGCAGGTAATGTTATTCTTATTGCTTTGTTAGAAGTAGTGCCAGACTGACTTCCTTTCTCTGCTATGTAAGTATTGTTAGGAGCGGTATTAGTTACATAAATAGGTTTGCTAATAGTAGTAAAATTACTTCTAGTTCTATCTACACTTATATATTGAAAAGTAACAAAGTAAGCCCCATTTTGTAAGTTACCTCCATCTATAACCTCTGCTACAATATTAGAAGTGTTAAAGCTTATTGGAAATAAATTGTAGTAATTAAGAGAATCTGATGATGTAGCTGTATCTAGGTTAATATATTTAGGAGTTTCATTCTCCTGCACAAATGCAGCTATTAACTCATTGTTTGAATTGAATTTAAGTTTAGCTGCTATAGGATATAATATATTAAAATTAAGGTCTGTTCTTTCTACTTTAATAGTAATAGTGTTATCAACCTCATCTATTACAGCTATGCTATCTTTACCTTGGCTTTTGTAAAATATTACTATATACTTAGTAATTACAGCTATGCCACATATAAAAGATATATTTAGATTAGCTATATGAAAAGAAATTAAGTTTCCCTTCTCATTAATAGCTGCATCTAACTTTTCGTTTAATATAGCATTTTTAGCCCAGTAAATATACTCCCTATTAGTTGCCTCAGGATGAGTATTTTGACTTATACCTTTGATCATAGCTGTGTATTAAGTACCTTCAAAAAATGTATTATAGTTATCAGGAGGAATTAAACTACTGTGCATCTGTAGCATAGTCTCTTTGTCATCTTCTGATTGCATAGTTTGTTCACCTCTAGACCTTGCTAAGAAAGTATTAGCTTTTTCTTCTAGTTGGTCATAGGTAAAAGGAAGAGGTAATTTATATCCAGTAAACAATAGCTTAGAACATACATACCAAAATATAGCTTCTCTTACATTAACTGAATCTGGTATCATAGGATAACCATCTTTGTCTACGTCTCTTTTTCTATAGTAAATTATAATAGTTCCTTCCTTGAATGATGTTTGTATATTATTATAATGTAAATTATAAAAATCTCCAGCACTGTTTGATGTTGCTAAGTTAATGTCTTGTCCTCTAAGTATAATATAATTTTGTGCATTTAGGTCTGTTGTTTTTATAGCTGTGTCGTGTACAAAATAACTACTGAGTACAGCAGAAGTAGCTAACTCCTTAACTCTTACATCTCTAGTTCCTATACCTTTACGTAGTCTACATCCATTGTATTGTACTGCATTAAGCTGCGCTAATTCACATGGAAGTTTTGCATTGTGATTAGTAACTATCAATTCTTTGTAAGTCTTTTCCAATCTCCACTTAATTTCCATAAACAATAGAGCCTCTGCTATCCAGTCTAAAACATCGTTCATGTATGTCATATCTGTAAGCCTAGTATCTCTAATAATCTTAGCTACTACAGGTTTTAAAGATTTACTTAGGTATATCATACGGCTTTAATTTTTTGTGTATAGGGAACAAATGGGTAAAGAATAAGTAGTTTTGGATTAGCTGTGATTGCTTTTGACATTGTTTGTTTAAATCCTTTTCCCGGTTGCCCACCAGCAGGAGCAAATTTATAAAAAGTAATATTTCTTACAAAAGCAATCCTATGCCATTGAGTTCTAGTAAACTCTGTATCTGTGTAAAATACTTTCCAACAACCATTGGTTGTATCTACTCCCTTCATGTCCAACTCTTTTTTTATTTTAAAAGATTCTCCTCTATTAAGTTTAGGCTTAACAGATGGATCTCTTCCTTGTCTCATTAGAAATATATTACCTAGACCTGCATTTAGGTTAAATGCATAACCCTTAATAATTGATACTCCTGCTTTAATGTAATATAGAGATAGTATGTTTTTGTACTCTTTGTAGTCCATATAAAAAGTTCCATTCTCTGTAAAGATAGTACCTTTAGTTATATTAGACGATCTCTTAAATGTGTAATTAGGATTAGCTAAAATAACTCTATCTGCATAATCAATATACGCATCTCTAACACTTAGTGTTTTTGGGGGTGTAGCTACTTTAGACATTCTTATCTGTTTTAATCTCTATATCATCCTGTGGAGGCTGAAATCTAAATTCTTTAGTTAGTATGTTCTCTATGACTATTTGTGCTATTGCTTCATCAGTTATGAAGTCACTTGTTTCAGTGTAGCACAATGGAGCACTTTCTTCTGTTGAACATTTAAAATTAGCCAATTTTCTTGGATCAGAAAACACATCTTCTACTCTTATTTTTTCGGCATTTTTTTCATTGAATATGTATATATACCCATTCAACCAAGTATATCTAGGCAATCTACCTGTAACTGTACTAGTAGCTAAATACTGCTCTGCTGCAAAGGTTGTCCAACCATACGCAGTTGCACCACCTATAGAACCCACATAATCAAATATGTTAACTCCATTAAGTGGATTTGGCAATTTGTTTTTACTTCTTAGTACGTTTTCACATGGACATTCAGCTACTTCCTCACAATCATCTTTATCTACTTCTTCTACCTCCACTATAATAGATTGAGCATAGAACTTCTTCTGTGCTGGATTTTTCTGTATAGCGTTAGTAAGTATTCTAGCTCTGTGTATAACAACAAGATCTTCCAATAACTTCTTAAATGGAACATCTAGTTGCCTACCCTGTCTCTCTGCAAGTATTTCTGCTATTTTATTAAGTGTCATAGAGTAAAATTAAAAAAGGGAAGGAGTTTGACTCCTCCCCTTTCTAGGTTAAATATCAGAATATTAGGTTCCGAACAAGGTGTTCAAAGCGGCTGATAAACCACCTGCTGATTTTGGAACAGCTAGTACAAGCTCCATAGGTATTCTTCCTTGTGCAGGAGGAGATACTAGGGTTGCAAGTTGAGATGCAAAAATGTTAAAAGAGTCATAAGTTTCAGTATCTCCGTTACTTCTTGCAAAAGTATCTGGATTACCGTATTTCTCATTACCATACTGGGTATTACCTGCTGTATTACCATCAAAAGTATTACCCTCAAGTTCAAGTTCTTGAATTTGTTCTGGTGTACCATTACCGTAAGTGTATGCACTCAAATTAACAGTACTTGCAAATCTAAGTTCTTGTCGATTTATAATTCTGAAATGTTCTTGAGCATTAATAGCTGTAAGAACTAATCCACTTTGTAAAATATCTGTTACTCTTTTTACTCTTGTTCCTTCTGCTTCTGCTTCTGTAAAAATTTGAGTAGCTAATCCGTAAGGACGATTAAGTCTAAATGTGTTGGCAGTGATAATTTCTGTTACACGATAAACATCTCCTACAGCATTAGTAGGAGCAGCTGCACCATTAAAAGACACATAATCTCCTACAGCTACATCAATAGTACCGCTATTAGCAGCTACATCAGAACCGTTAGTTAGAGTAAGTGTAGATGCTGCACCTAATGCTAAGTTACCATAAGTACCAGATGCTTTAACAGTTGCAACCACAAGTGGTGCATTAGACTTGTACTGCAAAGAGTTATAGTCATTAACCATTTTCGCAAGTGCATTAACTATAGAAGCTTCTGTGTCTCCCGGCATTGCAGTGTATTCGTAATTCCAAGTAGGGAAAGGATCATTTCCTTCTGTGGTTTCGATTACTGCAAATTCATAATTATTACCTGCAACTGGAGCTGCTAATAGGTTAAGACCTCCTGCTGTTCCAGACCATCCAAATGAGCCAGTAGCTTTTACTGGTGCTACATAAGCCTTACGTACTACGGATACATCACTCCATTTTAGTAAAGTGGTTCTTTTAATACTTCCATCGCTTTTCTTCAAAACAATATAGAAGGATTCAGCTGCCGTAATAGCGTTGCTATGTATAGCATCAAGTGCATCATATACACCAATTTCTCCAGTAGGAGCATTAGCAATAAATAGAGCTAGTGTAGCATCAGTTGTGATAGCTATTGGTAGTCCAGTTATTACCTGTCGGTTTTTTCCTTTTAGTGTTCTTGTAAATTTTTTTCTTAGTGCCATATCTTTTTTTATTTTTAAGTTTTTATTCTATTCTTCCTTGGTTATCTCTTACGTCTATTACGTAACTCTCATCTTCTATTTGCTTCTTTATTATCTGTATTGCCAAGTCACCTATTTCCTCATGAGTTCCGCTACCTAATTCTGAATCTTGTTTTAAATCTAAATTAATACTCTTTGGTTTCCTAATGTAACTTATAAGTATTTTATTGGCTAGGAATCTTTCTGTTCCAATCACTATAATTTTGTTGTCGCTTAGAACACTCAATGGAGAATCAGGAGTGCTTCTATGAAATTCTGAGATGTTGGCACTATCTAAAAAATCTATTTTAGTGTCTCTATTAAGAGCCAGAATACCTGTAGGTGCAGATTTAAAAACAGTGATAGTTTTATCTATATTAACAGCTACAAGTGTTTTAGCATCTACGGTAATACCTAGTTGTAGTGTCAAATCTCTAGTTGGTATAATAAATGCTTCGCTTATAAATGTATCTTTATAGCTTTGCCAAAAACAACTAACACCTAAGCTTTTAAATGCCTCTATTATTTTATCTACAAGATATACCTTTTCATCTGTGGTGCTAACACCTACAGTACTCATAGTAATAGTATTCGATCCTGCTTTAGACACAACTAGGTTAGTGTAATAAAATGCACTAGTCTTGTTGCTGTCAAATACAAATGTGATTAATCTTTCAGATTTAGTCTCTGTAGCAGTAGCATAACCAGTATCACAATCTTGTATAATATAGCTCTTATCACTTAGCAAATAAGCAAAGTCATACGGAAGAACTCCGTATGACTTTCTTAATGTTGTTAGTTCAGTAGGTAGCTCTACATCAAGTACAAGTAATCTTTGTATGTCCGATACATGCTTTTGATTAATCTCAAACTTTTGAGACGCTTGTGTATTTTGAACTATACGAGCCTTAATTAATCTGTTTTGAGCAGCATTAAGTGCAAGGTCTATAGCTTGTGGAAGTTGTTTATCCTTTCTATAGGAACCTTGTCTTTGTAACCCTTGTGTTACATATATATGATGCTCTTTTACAGATAGATTTCTCATTAAGCTAGTATGCTAGTAGTCTGTTTTACAATATCAAGTTTTGATCTAAGTCTGTTAAGACGTTGACCTTCTGTAGGTCTACTTATATACATAAGAGTTTCTTCTACTGTTTGTCCTAAAACTGTATTAGAATCTTCTACATCTACAATAGATGTTCCAATTCTAGTTAGTATAGCTGCATCAAGCAACTCTTCTACAAAGAACTTACGAGACAAGTGCTCATCTGTTGCAACTTCGTAGAACTTTTCTGGACGCATAATAGACAAATCTTTAAGCTGTAGTATTTTATCTTGTACACCTAAGTTATTAATATTTACAGGTGGCATACCTGCAACTTTCTTAATATACCCCTTCATTAAATGAAGAACCATATTAGCCTTCTTAACGTCATCTTTAATGCGTAAGTATTCAGACATAGCTTTGTCCTTAATCTCATTATTCTTATAACTAATTTCCAATACCTTTGTAGGATCTTCTATATAGTATTCAATAATTGAGTTACCTTTAGCTGCTTCTGGACTTAATGCTGTATTAGGATAACCTATAATATGCCTATATTTAATGTAATCTATAAGCTTCACAGGCATATTAGTAGCAGATAATGGTTTAGCATTATCTTCTAAACCTATGTTTAGTTTTAATCCTACTTTACCTCCGGGTATCTTTGTATAAATATCGGTGTAAAATGTTTGTACTTTTGCATGGAAATTAAGGTCTACTGATATTCCTAATTGTGCGCATATCAATAGCTGTTTTTCAGTTGGAGTTAATCCACTACCTAGTTCTGCGGAATCTTTATTAGCGAAATAAGAGCCTATACTTTTACTAGTCTCTGCTAGTTGTTGCTGCATTTCTTCGCTGTTGATCTGATCATGCACAAAAGGCGATGATCTTTTTACGTAAATGAATTTGTCAGACATAAAATTTATTAGTTAGTTATTAAGTAAAATAAAGGTAGAGATATTACTATCTCTACCTTGTGAAATTATAGACCAGCAACACATTGCAAATCAAAGCACTTAGATGCTCTTAGCATCTGAATACCTGCCGATTTAAAGCGGTGGTAAGCACTCTTATCAACTTCGTGTGCAGCAATACCTACAGCAGAATCCATACTGTTACCAGTATTCATGATATTCAATGACTTAGGTGCATCAGCCATACCTCCAACAATGATGTGCTTAAATGCACGACCCTTTTGTGCTACATGTTGGATGTTAGGATTACCATCATAATCATTATCATCAATAAATACCATACGGTGAGACTCTAAAGGAAGTCCTGATTCAGGATGTCTTGGACTCTTCATCGCAATCTTACCTTTATCGAATAGCTCATTCTTCTTTACCTTGATTATATAACCATCTATATGATAGAAGCCAGAAAAGAAACCACCAAGCATCAAATCTCTACCTGAACCAGATACAAACTTATCAGCTACACCTGTGAAATCAGTCAAGAAGATTGCTCCTTGTGCTTTCATCATACGGTCAATGTCTCTAATACCTCCAGTACCAGTATGTAGTGTAATACTCATACCATCTGTATCAGATTGTCCAAACAATGCATCACCTATCTTGTTCTGCAAACTAGCATAGCTATTTATTGCAAAAGTACTCTTATTTTGTGTTTGTTCAAGAAGACCTGATCCCCTAGGGATAATCTTACCAGAATACAAATCCTTAAGAGCTACAGTACCGTTAGATAGACGGTTGTACCTAGAATACCAGTAAAGGTTTTCACACTCTGCTAAGTAACGATTCTCAAATTGCCACATAGCAAAGTCCATCCATGCTGTAGATTTAGCTCCTGTAGATGGATTATGAACTTCTATGCTCATCATCTTATTAGCTGCATTACCTGCCCACTCTAAAGATGCGCGCATGAAACCCATTTGGTTCTTAAATAAACCATGACTAACCATTTTGGATCTGGTTCCTCGTGATTCAGATTCTGCTACAGCAGTATTAACTTCTACCCACAAAGTACCTCCACTAAGTTCAGAGAATGGACAAAAATCATCTGCATCAGCAGGGTCAAGTTGTACAGTGTACTCATACTCATCTCCTAAAGCAATAGGATCTTCATGTACATAAGCTTGTACACCTCTAGCAGATTCAATAATTTGGTACCTTTTGATCCAGTTGTCTTTAAACCTAAGTTTAAATAAACCGTTTCCAATACCCGGACGATCTGTAGATACATAGGATGTAGAGCTAATATCACTAGCTTTATCCGTTCTTCCCATTACTGGGTAGGTAAACTGAACATCATCAAGTTCCGCTGTTGCGTTTGGTGAAGCTATGTTACCTATTGTCATCATCGAAATGGGATACTGTTTGTTGTAGTCTCCCATAATGTAAGTTAACCTACGTGTTAACTCAGAAACTTTACCATGTCTTTGATGGTAGAAGTTAACTTCGTCCAGCATACTTGTTGGGTCGAATACTTGATCTAATACTTGATACTGAAAATTTCTCATTTTTATTTTATTTACGTTTTTTATTATACTTCTGCCATTGGTACTATTTTAGATTGCTGCATGTTACTTGACTTAGGTACTAATTTTTGCTTAACTCTGTTTTTTAGCTGGTTAGCAACAATTGAATTAGCACGTCTTTCAACTACCTTAGTCAAATCTCCCTTCATAAACTTGAAGTACTGTGCTGCAATTTCATTTTCTAAATCCTTAGAGTCAAGTTCCTTATACTGTATGAGTTTGCCATCTCTTACAAATACTTGACTTCCTATAAAATCATTAAATCCTGCTTTTTGTGCTTGTGGTACTTTAATACCTGCAAAACCTTTATCTAGCATACCATTGAAACTAGTGCTAAAGTTTTGAATTACTTGTGTCTCTACAGCTTTTGCTGCTCTGATACGTTGCTCATTTTGAGCCATTTCAGATTTTTGTCCAGCTTGTAATTTCTTAAGCTCAGCTTCGCTATTTTCAAACAACTTACCTTTATCTTTAGCTACTTGAATAAGTGCATCAACTTGCTCTTGTGTATTACCACGAACAGCCAAAGCTTGACGGTATATCATTTCCTGTGTTCCTTTATCTTCTCTACTAAGTACTACAGATGTATAATCTTGTGTATTTACCTTTAAGAAATCTTCTACTTTTCCACCAGCTTGTTGGTGTAGTAGTAATTGGTACGCTAGCGGGAAATCATTTTTAAGTTGTTTATCGTAGTTCTCCATAGCTCTATCAGCTATAGTTTCTTCACGTCTAGCAACCCATTCAGGAGTGTTGGCTTTTAAATCACCATAATCTATTCCTAAATCATTACCAGTTAGCTCATCTACCTGAGAGTAAAGGTCTGTTATTGCTTCAATAGAATTGTCATTAAGAAACTTTATCTCTGCAATTGTACGCTGATCTTCTGGCTTTGCCCTTATAAGATCAACCTTCTTTATATCATCCTCAATCTTCTTGAGCTCTTCTGGTGTGTACTCTGTACCGTCTTCCCTTACTGTCTTTAGATCGTACTTGCTTTGAATATTAGCTAGTTCTGTTTTTTCTACTTCTGTTAAACTTTCCTCTTTACTTGTTAGTTCTTCGAGTCGTGTTTCATCTGCTGCTATCTGTTCCGCTGTTGGTGGAACTGCTGCAACCCCCGGTGTAATTACAAAAGGTACTACCGGAGGTACTGGTGCTACTGGAGCCATCGGTGTTCCAAAGCCTTCAAAGGCTGCTCCGCCTACTAAGCCTTGTCCCGAATCAGGTGCCAAATACATTCTTACATTAGTCATGATGTCAAATTTAGTTTATTAATTAGTTTATACAATATTTAGTGTGTTAATTTTTTGTTCTTATAGCAATCTTTCTGTTCTACTTCTCTCCAACTACCTTATTTTTAAGAGAAGCTGCTATTTTTTTCTGCTCGGTAGCATCTTTCATAATAGCGATTTCTTTATCTTGTTTTAATTTCTCTCTCTCATTGCTTAGTTTTCTACTATCGTTATTTTCCTTTTGCATAAGTTTTAGTCTTTCTGTAGCATTTTTTTCAATACCTGCAATATCAACAACTTCTCCTTCTGCTACAGGTGTAGTAAGTTCTGCTTTGATATACTCATTATTATCTCTTCTGTCCCACTCTGCATCTTGGCGCTCTAGTTCGAGCATGTGATCAAACTGCATATAATCTTTCTTAATTTTCTCTATCTCTATTTGCTTCTCATTCTCGCTTTCTTGAGATTGTTTAGCTATTTCCATTTCTATTTCCTCAGCTCTTTTAAGTTTTGCTTTTAGCTCTGCATAACTATCTGTAAAGATCATATCTGCAAGAGTACTAAGCTTGACTTCTTTACGTTGTGCTATCGCATTAACTTGTTGTTTTAGTAAGTCTAACTTATCCTGTAACATGGATGCTATGTCTACAAATACTCCCATAGATGAAGTAACGTAATCTTCTGAATCAATTGAGAACAGTTCCATCTTACCTTCATCTGTTCTAAATTGAGCTATCTTACCTTCCAACCAAGCAAATTTACTTAAGTCTAGTAATCCTTGTAGCTCGCTCTGTACAAACTCATCGAATGTAGAGAATATAATATCTGATACAATAGAGCTTCTAAATATAGCTTCTTGAGTAGCTCCAAGTCCATCTGATGCAGTGGTTGCTCCTTTACGTTGTCTATTAATACCTAAAATCTCTTCCCAGCCGTCTTTATAAAATTGAGCTATGCTTATAAGTTCTTTAAGATACTCATATAGACTTAAATCTAAAACACTGTATTGATTCCAAGTTCTATCTACGTCTGGATTAGACCTGTCTAGCAACAAATAACCAAGAGCCTCTGCATAGTATAAAGTTCTCTCCTCTCCGTCATCTGTAGATCCAGCAACTGTAGCCTGATCAAGAACTGCTATCTTACCTCTACTTTTTTGAATTGTTAGTTCTATCCTATAATTAATAATGATATACATCAGCTGGTAAGGAATACCTAAAGATAGAACTGATATATTTTTTGCTTCTGTATCTGAGAAATTACGCCCATTAACAGGCAATTTACAACTAGAGAAATTATTCATTTCATTTCGTTGTACAGATATTGGTTCTATAGCTAGATACTTATTATCATTTATTCTCCATCCTCCCCAAACTTCATTTCCCCACAACCACTCTACAGATTCACCAGCTTCTTTATCTACTGGGTAATTTTCATCTACTTGTAAAGTTTGTGGTTCTCCGGTAGTGGGATCATTATAGCTCAAGATACCAAACTGTTTCCTACTTTTCCAAGTACAATAGTATAAATCATGTTTATCTCTATACTCTCCGTCCTTGGTTCCTTTAGAGTAGAAGTCATAGAATCTTTGTCTGTTTGTTCCTTCATTAGCCTCTATAGCTGTTATGTCTGCTTTAGTTAGATCCTCGTAAAACATATCTACCAGATCAGCTGTGGTTACTCTAAACTTAGCTACGGCAAATGATCTGTCTTCAAAATTCTTGGTATGTGTAGATTCTTCTACTCTTACCCATAAAGGCGATAATCTTTGATAGTCTATATCACTTCTCTTAACTCCTTTTAATGTAGTTACTGTACCTGCTATTGCCCAATCTTTAAATAGGTCTTTAAATGTCTCTTTAAGACGTAAGTCTCCTTCTAATATCTTTAATGCTTTATACCCTTTAATAGCTACTAGATCTTTATAATTAGTGTTAAAATCATCTAGTACTAATGCAGGATTAGGAATTTCTTCTGGTTTAATCTTACTGCCTTTAGCCTTTTCTATCTCTGCTACTATCATATCTGTGATGGAGCCTTTGAAAGTTTCAAGTTTGGCATCAAGATAGCTGTTCATCATGCCTTCTCCATCTGTGTTAATTACATCAAACTTAAAAGGTCTTTTACTCCATTCTCCTATGAGTAAATCTATAGTAGGTCGAATTATATTGTAGTTTCTTATCCTAGCTGGAAACTTCTTGTATATTTCCTTAGTAGCATTAAGTGGATTTTTTACATACTCAAATATAGTCTCATCTATATCGTTGTTATATATCTTATACCAAACTGCTGGGTCTTTTAAATTGTCTGTAGAATCACTTCCCAGTGATCTAAATGCAGTAGATTGTATATAATACTCTATATTTTGTTTTCTCCAGTTCTCATCCTTCTCACTATATGGTATAGCTTGTAAAGGTTTAATACCTGTCATTTTGGGTTTATCAACTGAAATGCTCATAAGCTTTTTGTGAGTTACTGAAAACGTCTAATTCCCTACTGCTACTGTTTAAATCTTGAAACAAAGCACGTTGTCCCAATATAACATTTCTTCTTGCTTTCCTTGTTTTCATGTTTTCTTGTATCTTCTCCTTAATAGTAAACATCTTGACAATTTGTGCAGATATTCTATCAAAGTTACCTGTATCATTAAACTTCAAAAGTTCTTCAAGAAGCCCTAGATCGTAAATATAATGTAAATTTAGGATAGGATTACTATTTTCATCTAGGCCAACTACAGTTTTTAAATAATCTGCGTAATAAATTAAACCTAGTCGTTTTTGGTCGGTTTGTATATCCATTAAATAACTTCTGTTCTTAGAAATCTTTTCAATTTCCTTGTCATTTATATAGATAGGCTCAAACATTAGCCTATCAAGTTTTTTCTTTTCCCTGCAAAAATCAACAAGACCTTGACCTCCTCCACCTATCTCACTTTGAACTTGTCCATTATACAAGTCAGCTAAGTCCATAACTATCTTAAAGAAATCTCCTGTACGTCCGGGTCTTCCAACAAACCAAGCTACATCCTGTTCTGTTATGTTGTTAGTATATAAACTCTTTTGTTTTACTACATATACAGCACCTAGAGAAATAGTACTTTTCTCTCCTTTAGGTTCATCTTTGTAGTATGGATCTACTACTAATATGTATACATCTGGTGGAGTGCCAAATACTTTCTTACCCGTTTTATCTGTGTAGCTAACCTTAATAGGTTTTTCTATCATAGATACACAACCTGTAATATCATCTCTATCTTTATGTGGATACTTAACAACAGGTTTAGCTCCCTCGCCTAGTCTAAACTCCAGTCCTTTATTTGCCTCATTTACTATCTCTCCATGTAATATACTGCCTAGTAACTCAGGACTACGTAAAATTCTATTTTGTTGTATTAATAGATCAGCTTTAGGAAATATAGTATTACCAACTCTAAGCAATGCTTCACTAGGCACTAAAGGATTCTCTGCTATTCTTAATTCATAGTCTTTAGGATCTTTAGAGGTTTTCTTAATAGCTCTTTCCTTGTTCTCAAACTCTACTCCTTTCTCTATATCTATATTACCATCCAAATCCATAAAAGACCTGTTTGCCATATATGTAGGTATGAATACCCCACATTCTGTACCTTCATATCCCTCTTCCCAATCATTATTAAAGGCAAGCATGTTAAACAAGTTAGGGTCAAGGAACACTTCCTCTAGTCCATCTATGTCTACTCCCTTCTCCTCGCCTCCAGTACCAAAAACACTTATTTGTCCAGTAAGCATTGTTCCTTCTCTTACTGATGGTTCAGATATGGCTAAAGCTCTCTTTAAATCTTTAAAAGACCCAGCCTCTTCATATACTATCTTAATACCATCTTTACCACGTACCTTGTCAGGATCATTAATAATAACACCTATTATCTCGGATAGAAATCCCTTTACATTCTTTTGTTTATCTAAGTAGCTGGCTTTCTGGTGCATCAAAGTACTCTTTTCCATCCGGTTCTTTAACCAAAAGCCATCTGTGTTTTGGTTAAGAAACTCTAGGTTATCCTGTACCTTATTAAGAATACCATCAACTGTTAGATACTGCTCAACTGCTGCAAAGTAATAACTTTTAGATCCGGGAATAAAATTGTAATTATAACCTCCGTCTGCTCCCTCTTTGTAGCTAAATCCAGCTCTACGTGTTTTTAAACAACCAAGATGTTTACCTCCTCCATATGTACCATCATACTTAAGAGTAATAGGGTCAATATTCTCTGCTGGGTTCTTCCATAGGTGTAGCTTATCTAGTGTTTTTTTATTACAACCATACCAAGCTATCTCTTTATACCAAAACCAATCATAGTCTATTTCATAAAAAGAGGGAAAGTTAGGAGCCTTATAAGCTACCTTCTTTCCCTTGTCTTTCTCATCTGTTTTCTTAATCCTTGTGAAATTAAGATAAAAATAATGTCTACCTGTTATTTTTACTCCACCTATCTTATAACCAAACTTACATCTTCTTTCTTCCTCTTCCCAAAACTCATACCAGTCTTTACTACCTCTTGGAGCTAATGTATATCTACCTCCATTCTTATTAAAGTCTGTACCTGCCTTACAGAATATCCTAGTATTAATAAACTTAGGGTTACCAATTATATTACTGAAAGCAGGATCTATCATAACTCATCAAATGGATCTACTTCTTTTTTACCCACTCTGGAAGACATAGGAGTATTACCTTCGGGGTCTTCTCTATGCCCTAGTTCCTTGTCTCCTCTAAGTTCTTGTTTATCTCCTAGCTCAAGCTTAACTTCTTCTTCTAGGTTTTTAATGTTTTTCAAAGCTGGACCAATAGTAGTAGTCAGCTCCATTAAGCTTTTTAAACCCTTTGCTATATTAGTTATAATCTCTGTATCATCAACAGTAGCCTCTGTGTCTATAGCTTTAAAAGTTGCCGTACTTAATCTTTTCTCCAAACTCTCTCTTATGTGCTTTATTACCTTATGTGCTGAATGTAGTCCTTCTCTAGACTCTTCTAGCACCTTAAGAGCTGGACTTTTTTGAAAAGATTGATAACGTGCTACAGCTTCTAGCAAATCAGAATCTTTCTCATATTTAAAATCAGGAGGAAGGTCAGAATTTCTAATAGCTTCTATTTCTCTATCTAAATTACCATAGTTAATAAATTGACTTCTATAGTCACAAAAGTGATATATAAAAGTAAATTCCTTAATAGCTTGTAACTTTCTTCTACCGTCTGCATCACCATCTGATCCTTTATCTCTAGTTACTATTTTCTTAAACTCCTTTATAGTAGTTATCCAAGTTTTATTAAGCTCAACCAATCTATCCTTACCTATAACGAATAACTCTACTTTCATACTTTCTTGACTCTATTAGCCACCATTTGTACTTTCCTAGTGTTGCATTTAATCTTTCCTAAATAAGGTAGCAACACATTCTCATATGCTCCTGTCTCTATGGTACGTCTAATAAACTGACTGTGGTGTTCTACAATAGATGATACTAGCTGTAGTGAACTTTTTCTCTCTTCCACAACCTCATCTAATATCTCTACATTACAGTATACTTTATTCTCATTAATCTTAGTGAAGTCTTGTTTGCTTGTCATATAGCCTTAACATTATTTTATACTTTAAACTATCTAAATGATTTACTATGTAATGTTCAGTTCTATAGTTTTGTCGAATTATACCATATACACTCTTTGCAGTTCTCTCAAACTCCATAACCTCATCGTATTTATCATAATAGTAAACCAATAAAAGTTTCTCCATAACCAAATATAAAAAAACTCCTAGTAATAAAAAAGGAGCCTTTTACAGCTCCTTCTTTCTCAACTAGTTACAATATTATAGACCTTCGTAAAGTCTTGGATTTTCAATCAATTTAGGCTTATTTATAATACCGTACTTACCATAAAAACTTACTATGTGTTTTTTATGCCTGTCTATAGTTTTACTTTTGCTCCTATAAACTACTCTACTATGCATACGATCATACACTAATAAGACCTGAAAATTATTCTCTGTATAGTATCCAACAAAGAATCTAAGTTCCTCAATAATAGAAACTATTACCTCTTTTGGATACTTATAGTTTAACTCTTCCTGTGTCAACATCGTCTAAAGTAATTATGTGTGCTAGTGCCATTTCTATTAAGCTGTTATATATTGCTCCGTAAAGTGCATACTTCCATACATGATCTTGCTTTAACTCTCTTATATGCCTAAAACTAACTGTCTTATGCATAACATCTTTATATAGTCCATATCTACGCATCTCTAATACCATTGCTACGCCTAGTATAGAATTATCTCTTTTCTGTTTACGTATACTAATCTTAAATGCTATATCCTCTTTCTCATGTGTTTTATTGTACTTTATAGCAAATACATTAAAAGAGCTTTGCATACAGTCTTTTACTATGTCGTGCAAGTTTATACCTCGTATAAAAGTAGCCCACCTTTCAGACTCTGTAGGTTTTCTAAGTAGGTTATTCTTAGTAGCTATTTCTATTAATTTATCAATAGGTAATTTAGCCTTTTCAGCTTCCTCCGCTTCTATAGCTTTATTAAAGTCTGTAGTATCTTTATCTTGTTCTTTTGTAGCTTCTTCTTTTAGAGCTTTGTCAAAAGCTTCTATCCCTTCTTTACTTGTCATGTATATAGCGGGGTTAGGCCTTCCTATAAAAATTGGAAATGGAGGAACAGTATGTTCATTACTTTGTGGAGGTTCTTCATCTCCCTTAACTTTTTTTATTACGGATTTTCTTGTTGGTTTATTTTTCATACCTAATCTTTAAATTTTGTTATGTGTATACTAATTGTTTTTGTTTTCTCTGTCTTAGTAGGTGTACGATCTTCTACTATAATACGTGTACCATCTTTTTGCTCTAGCCACTTAAACCCCTTTATAGGATTACCTAAGTGGTCTAAATACTTCATTACGCTAAGTTCAGCTTCGGTAGGAGCTTTAAAAGTAAGCTTCCTAGTCTTCTTCTTTGGTATATTAGGATTACCATCAAATACCTCACTAGTTATACGTTGTCTAGTAAACTCTTTCTTCTCCTTCTCTGTCATGGGCAAATCAGCTTCCCAATCATTCATTTTGTCTATTACTGTTACATTCTCGCTCATATCTTTTCTATATAGTTAAAACACGCTGTTTCTAATTGCTCTATGGTCTTAGCGCACTCTACTAGTACACTACACTCTGCTATTTCCTTTCCGTACTTTTTGCTGTTTACCTCTGTTTTCTTGTACACAGCTGCTAAAAACCCACCGCTATTTGATACACCTACAAGAAGTGTATATGTACTAATGGGCTTATACTTTCTTTTAAACTCTGTTAATTGTTCTTCTAGTGTCATAATTATAATGATTTTAATAGGTTTCTTGCGTACTTCAAAAACTTAATTGCACTAAGTTCAGCTTCATTGGTTGTCATGGGTATAACTTCTTTAGTTATCACAACTGGTTCATGATTAAATGCTGCTTCTATTACTTCCTTGAATCTTCCCTTTTTAACTTCATACATAATAGCAAGTCTATTATCGTATAACCACTCTTCTGCTTTTGTCATTTTATTGTAGATTAAAATAGCTGTATTACTAATTTTTTCGAGTTAACAAATCCATAACGAAGCACTTCTTTTTGTTGCTTCTTCGACTGCTCAATAAATTGTTTAACTTCTTTATTTGAGAAATCTATCTCCCTAACTTCTAACTCAACTCCCTTTCTCAGAATTTGACTTGCATTAATCTTTGCCATATCTTTAAAATATTGTACCAATTTACAACTTGCCATCAAGCGTTTTACCATCTTTTCCTAACGGATGAATATAAAACGACTTATCAGGATTTACAACCAAACGAAATTCAGTTTTACCTTCATCGTGTTCTGCATCTAAATAAAGTGATAGTTTGCTCCACGCAACATTATTTTCTTCTTCTTTTGTCATCAGGCTTTAATTTTATCTGTTACATACTTCTTATATAATTGAAAGGCTATATCATTACCCTTTTTTCTTATCCAACACAAGTACTTAAAGTGATCTACCTCTAGTTCATATAGCTTAAATATTTGCTGATATATGTATAAATCTCCTTTACCTTTAGTATCTGCCTGACTAATAATATCATCTATAACATCGTATATTATATCTGTATATCTTTTATTTTTATAATAATTACTAGCTTTAAGATTATTAAGGTGCTGTTCTGTAAAGCTATGTGGTTCTGGTTCTTGTTGTTTACGTACTGTCCAAAAAGGTGGAAACACACCAACATTTACCAAAGGAAATCTAGCATCTCCACCAACTATAAAATCATACTCTGTTTTCATAGCTTTGAACTTTTCCTCATCTCCTGTCTGTGTATCAGGATGAAGTTGTTTAGCTAGTTCCTTGTACTTCTTCTTACAGTCCTCTAAGTTTGTAAGGGTTAAAAAATAGTTATACTGCATTAGTTAAAATTTAATATGTGTTTATTGGATTCCCAAATTTTATACTTACTCCATACTTCTGTTACTTCTTCTATACCTATCATTGCCAAATATACTCCACCTTTAGTTACTATAGTTGTTTTTGGTGTAGGTTCTTGTGGAAATAGCCAAGGTTCTATAAATTCTACCATACTTAATATACTAGTCCACTCAACTACAGCTCTATAAGTAACAGGTTGAATTATCTTCCCATTTGCAGTTGGTATCTCTTTTAGTATAATACAATGTATGGTAAATGGTAGACGAAAGTCTATCATATCTAAATTGTTTTCCTCTAGTTCATCATCTTCCATAACATATCTCTATTTATAAGGTATACCTTCTTTACAAGAGTCTTAGATAATACATTGTTATCTATTAAGTTACTAATAGCTCTATGTATTCTCTTAGAGTTAGTATCATTATACTCTAGTTCCAAAGACTTTGCTATGCTTATAATAGGTAAAGTAACCTCACCTGTACTCATATGCATAAACCTTAATATGTATGGTATAAGTATCTTACCAGTACTTATCTTATTATAGCTTTCTATGTCCTTTATGACAACGCTATATCTGAAATCCTTAATTTGACCGTCCATTGTTTATTTATTTAGGACAAATATAGTCTTTTTTAAGAAAGCAAACTATTTTCTGCCTTTATTTTAAAATAAATATTGGGTGTTTATTGCTTATATAAAATGGAGGGGTCAAATAAAAATAGCTACCCGTTAGAGTAGCTATTTAAACACATAAACAACACAGAAAACTATAAAGAGCTATATGGGTTATAGGAAAATAACATATTGATAATAGAAAATAGAGCTAGTAAACCCTTAAACACAAACCAAGGATACTCACCAAGTGTTTTAAGTTGAAGCTGATCTAGTATTGATATTCTACCTCTAAAGAAATTGTCTCTTACTAACTCTAGGAAAGACTTACTTTCTACATTTATACCTAAATAAGTTACGTACTTACCTCTAGCCTTATTAAGACCATAATCAAAACAAAACCAATATAAAGGTATTACATTTACAGCTCTCCAAAACCACTCACCACCATTAGAAGCTCCATAAGAAACAATAATACAAGCAACAATAGCTCTAAGTATCCATAGAACTAAGTGATTAGGAGTTAGACCTTTCCCTATATACCACGTATTAAAAACAATATCAATAGCTATAACAAATACTATAGATACCAAGTGTACTATACCAAAATATTCTATCATAATCCTTCTTTTTTAAGCAATCTAAACAAATCGGAATACCCCTTATAGTCCAAACCACATACTTGATATTGTTATCATTGTTAGTAGTGATCTTCGCATGCTTGTCTTACTTTCGCTCAGGGGCTTTGCGAAAGTAAGGCAGTGGAGAATACAAAGCAAGAGAAAAGTACTTTTATTTACAAAGTGGCTAAATTTCCGTTTTTAGAGGGTTGCGTTTTATATTATTTCTTGTACCTATAGCAATACTAGCTACAAAATTTTTATATATAGTTTAAATTTTATCCCCAAAAAATTTTATTTGTATGTTTTAAACTTGGTACCCAAAATTTTATTTATATGTTTTGAATCTAGTACCCTAAAAAAATTTTATTTATATAGTTTAAACCTAGTACCCCCCATAACACTTGCCCCCGCCTTAACTTCGGGAGGAAAGCACCCGTCATAGACTCGGATCACAGTATCCTTGCCGAGCTGATAAATCGCTTTATATGCCTCTACACTCTCGACTATGTAAACTTGCGAGAGTTGTAGACGCTATATGTTCTCACCTAATTGTGTCACCAACTAAATACATATACTATGAACACAGAACAGATCATCTCCGTAAAACCCGTCAACGCAGCTGGACGTAAACTAGCTCTCGTACTAACAGCCTCTGGACAAGAAATATGGGTAAATGAATCCCAGATTGATGACAAGGCTGAAACAATATCCTATAACAGCCACAAAGCGGGCTCTAGATGGGTAAATACCAAACTCGGCACAGAAGGTGTGCGTACAAAGGATGCAAATGAGTTCGTTGGTTGCGGTAAAACCAACAAGCTTGCTATCCTAGACTACCTAATTTCTAAGGGTATTACTCCGACATTTACGCTCGGATAAGTTATTGGCTTCGCATTGCAACACATCATGGCTATATGCTATGATGTGTTGTTTTTTGGTAACAATAAACTGACGTATTACGTTTTTAACAACTATAGACTGACGTATAAGGATTGCAGATATAGTATCGGGATCTAAATCCCCTCTTCACCCCACATATATCCCCATTTCCCCTCATTCAACTACCATAGAGATATATAGCAATCTTAGCTCCCTTATCTCCACCATTCCATATAAAATACTCCTATATTTATCCAACCAAAACATACAAACCATGACATTCTCAAACAGGTATAAATACAAAGACTATGTAAAAGTCTCATCTATTATTGGTGACATTAACTTGTACAACAACTAAACACTAAACTCTAACTAACCATGAAAACTACATTTACAAGGGATGAAGTAGAAAAAATATTGGTATCATTATTTGTTTATTCGTTAGCTAATCATAATCACGGTTTAAACAATATTGACGGCAGGAATTTTGGAGAACAGGCTGTAACTGTAATAGAAGCTAATGAATCTATTATTAACACTAACAAATCTTTATTAGCTGTACTTCCACTACTTGAAAAAAGGTCAAAGACTAAAACTTTAAATGGTTGGACTGATGCAGGAGCAAATAGTTATAATGAAGAAAGCTTAAACTTACCATAAACTCCAACTAATATGAAATACATAATAATACAATTAGCCAATAATAAAGCACTGTACGGTTTAGATGGCTTAACATTGCTTTTTAGTACGGAACAAGCTGCTGATGAATTAGGAAGGCAAATGTGTAGGTCTAATGGCTACATAGTTGTTTCTGTCCAAATACTCGAGTGGGTCACTTATTAAACTAAACAAAACCCCAACTGACAAGTTGTAATAATATGTACACACTATGAAAAAATCAGATTTAATGTTACCCTATTTAACAGCAGCTCCTATTAACGTAGGAAGTCAAGTTGTATTTATAGATGGTTCTTATACACTAGCAATCAATTCAAATAGTTTTGAAATGAAACATGATTATGTAGATTATTTAGGAAGCAGTGAAAAAATATACACAGTAGTTGCTGTTAATGTTACTGTTCCAAAAGAAGATTGCGCTACTGAAAGTTTATCTTCTTATACAAATAACTGTATTGTTAAATCAGAGGATGGAGATATAGTATTTTGTAGCAAGATTAACTTGCTTAATATTAAAGCATCAGGTGCTGCAACTGATTACACATTAAAACAACAATCAGTAGTATACCAAGTAATGGTTACTAACTCCGAAGAAGATGAAGCATTATCTAGATGGGAAACAATGCATAAATCTGATCTTGGGAAATAAAACATTCACCAATCTGTATGTAGCATTAACTACTTGAGATTATAATAGTTGCCAAAGCTCAGGGTGTGAAAGCTGGCTTCATGATAAATATTGTTAAATAGCAGCTTTGACGTACTCATTTAGAGGAACATAGCAGCACTACGATAGGTTATTGAATTAAGGTACAACATCCCTTATTTATTAAAAAACTTAAATAACTTTCTAAGTTGTTGAAGACAGCAGAGTTCTTTGGTATGTGTGGGGCAAGTTCAAATAAGCATACCTTGATTAAGGCAATGAAAACCACTTAGCACTTCAAGAAGATAGGATACCAAAGTTTTTGCTGTAAAACACATTATTAACCTCTACACTAACTAACCTAACTAACATGAGCACTAAAACTAAAAACATTATTGGAAATTCAGTAGTTATAGCTATATTTGTGATAATAGTTATAGCTTATTTTGCAGTAAGGAATCACTCCCTATCTTTTTATAATGGTTACCACTAACTAATACTAACATGACACTAGAACAACAAATATATAACAATACTATTAAGATAAGAATAGCATTAGATAGAATTGAGGCTCTTGAAAAGGCTACAGCCAAATTGGTAGCTATGGAAACTACTAGACAACTAGCATCTAAGGAACTTTGTGATTTTGAAACATTGAGAGATGAAGCGGCTTCTAGAATAGAGCAAGATATGTAAACTAATACTAACATGGAAAAGATAACAACATTCAAACAAATTAAAGAGATCATTGAACCTATTCCTGCTGATAGGTTTTGTACAAGTGAATACCTAAACTATAAAGGACAATGTTGCTTTATTGGACATATCAACAATCATATAACAGGAAAACCTAATACAGATTTTTATGGTTGTGGTGCTAGACTACTGACAGAACAATTTCTTTTAGAAGAACATGGTGCACACGCAACTGGTGTTGATGTAAACAATTATAATTACGTAAATGGTTATACAGAACCAATCATCAAGGACAGATTGATGCACATGATTAACGATGGCATCCAGTGGGAAGAAGGTAAATAAACATATTTTTCTTGAGTAATTAGTTGTAATGTATCTATTAAGTGCTTGTTTGAAGGGGAGATTTAAAAATCAAAGCCAAACTTAATTGAAGTTATTAAAAATTTAAACTCTTGTCCAATTGCAGGACTTCTTAGATATGCAAGTAGTAGTTACAGAATGGCATATTGCTGGTACGTGTTTTAGGATTCCTAACACATATAGGGGCTATGTACCACTACATCAAGGTGCAACCTTGCAAGAGTTTATCATTTATTATTCACTATAAAAACTTTAATTTGTATGGGAGAAATAGCAGAACAACTAATCGAACAAGAAATGTTTGGTAGTGATGATAAGCATTACACTTCAAAAGGTTACTATAAAAGAACTCCAGCAGAAAAGAAAATTGCATCAATCAGAAAAGAGATTGCAATACTTATAAAAGAACAAGGTGTTGGAGCTCAAGAAGCAAGAAAACAAATTAATATTAAATATGGTAAAGGCTGGAGAGAAAGAGGTCTTGTATCAAATTCTGAAGACCAATGGACTGTTGAAGATTTAAAATATTTATAATATTTACTAATCAAAGTGTATCTTAGATTCAGCCTAAACATTGATGCTGGTGTGAATAGTACGTGTATAAACTGCCCTATAACTAGGAATAGTAAACCAAGTATTTACATAAAGATACTAGCAGTAATGTTAGATGTGTTGTTCCCTTGAGAAAGGAATACAGATAATTAGAGGTAATTATGAAAGTACCTACGACACAAATGAGTTCTCGGCAAGTTATGATTTGATGTTTAAAGTACCAATTTATTATTGGGAGAATAGTAATATTCGTGCTGATTGATTAAGTTCAAAGAACCAACTTCATAAGTTACATAACGTGACCCAAACAGATTAAGTATATAACACGAAGTTATATCTAAGTGGTTGAGAATAACTAACTTAATTATGTGGGTGCTAAAAGGGTTAAGTTGCTCAATTGGTTAGAGCTTTAAAATGCAGGTTCGACTCCTGTCTTAACCCCAAATCAACAATTTAACAACAAAACTATGACTAAATCAGAAGAATTAAGATTAGCATCTCTTTAAAAACATTAGAATTGGTCTTGCTTGTAATAAACAGTAACGAGAACATAAAACTAGGTTACAGTCTTGCTAAAAAGACGTTATTTGTTATGAGGTATTTAGTTTAGGACGTAAGTAAGATTACGGTATTGTTGTTTTACAGCAAGGAGAGATAATGAAAAAATACGTAGCTTTAGCAACTACCAAGATTAATTTTATAAAATAATGCACCACAACTCATGTAGGTATAAGTATTTTTAAGGCATAAGTAGCGACAGAAATGTATGAGCTTACCTATATAAGATGTGAAACTACCTGATGTAGGCATGATATACGATGGTAGAAATACTGATAGGAATCATGACAGTAAGAACATCATCAGTCCCCAAAGAATGAGCAATTGTAATATGCTGTGTTTTGGTCTACACACTATTGCTGATTGAACCAACTATAGTAATATAGTAAAGATGAGATGTTACAATTGGGTGCAGTGGGTATATTAGGTGTAGCAATGGGCATTAAAATCCATTGCTCATCTTTTATTTTTAAACAAACTAAAGTAAAAAAATATGAAACTCTTTAACGTACAAGAATACTACAACAAGAGACACATGAGCACAGTAGCATGGCAATTACCCTATCCATTAGCTAGAGCTATAAAGAGACGAGAAGAAATTAATCCCAAGTATCCAAAAGGTACTTACTTTAAATTGAAAGACAACACAAACTTGAAAACAATTGTTGGTAAATGCCCAATAGACGGCAGAGAAAAAAGACCTGTATTTATCATATTCAATAATAAAAGAACACTTGCTATGGCTGATGGTAAAGGCGATGCTTATAAAATGTATGGTGATGACTATATGCAATTAAACAGTGAGTGCTTACCTGCAAATAAATACAACCCCAAAGATTACGAATTTGAACGTGGGTTATCGGGATTTGATTTTTAACTAATATATACTATGGATGCAGTAGATTTAAAAATAATACCATTTGAAAGAGACTATATGGATGGTAATATGCAGCACAGACCAAAAGAATATGGTACTTACTTAGTCATTCGTAAAGATGGTAAATGCCACAAAGAAGTATGGAATACTACAGGATGGGCATACAACCATAACACCATAACTCATTTTACTTACCTAAATTAAGTTAAACATTGACTTTAAAACTATTGATAAGTGTGCAGGACTGTTAACCTTGTTCATTTCTAATTTGAAAAATCAACCTCTGGTAGATTACAATACTGGAGATAGGGATTTGGTAATTTGGATAGATAGTTTTATATTATAACCAACTTTAAACATAACAATATGTCAATCTGGAAAAATGGAGAACTAGTTCCACATTCGTATGAAAAAACGATAGTTGCAAGCACTAGTAATAGTGGATTATTAATATGGTTAGAAGGTACAAATACCAAATTATCATTCCATAAAGAACACAGAGGTAATAAACATTATATCGTCAATTCTGAGTTTGGTATTTGCGGTGGAGCAATTAATACTAACGATGGTATAAGACTAACTAAAGAGCACTTACTGGAAATAGCCAGTAAGATGAAAGAAGGTGCTACTCTAAATATAGCTGCTGGTAAAATGTATATAACTAAAAGAGACTTACTTTACTCTAATCAAGAAACAACAGTTGAAGAGAATTTTGATAAGGATAATGACATGGTGCAAATAGGTCCAAACTCGTTTGCTCCATCAAATCATGCTAAAACACTTAAAAAATAAAAATAATATGCAAAACTACGAGATAGAATCAAAACTTAATAATAAAGTAGATAGCTGGGCATTTAATGCACTTACTAATGAAGTTAGTCAGCTTAAACGTGATTTGATAGAGGCAGAGAAGAAGCAATCATATTTAAGTGCTATCAATAGTAATAGATACACAGTTTTAGAACGATTATTTACACTACTTGCTGAGCACCCTTCTTTTCAACAAGATTCAGATGAGCTTCACAGTTTAAAACAACAGTTGTGAAAGAGATAACATTAAAAAATAAAAAGTATTTGTTAGTAGAAGTTCCTGATGATGCTGAAAACTTCACACTTGAGGACAATGATGGAATTACATATGATTCTTTTAGCGAGGAGATTAAAACAGGTAAACCTTGGGGTTTTATTGATTTGGAAAAAAGTAGTTACGAAATAGTAGGTACAATATCAAACATTCTAAAAGCCGAAGATATATGTAAAGGATTGGTTGAGAATTTTACTATGTATGTTGGTAGTCAGAGATTACAAAAACTTGGTGCAGTTGATAAATTAGTTTACAATAATTACATTGATGAACAAGTACCTAAATCAAAAGCAACAGACTCATTCCTATCTTATCTACAATCAATTAATTTAAATTTAAGTAAATCGTGGTTATTAATACAAAAACTTTAATTATGGTACCAACTGCTAAAGAACAATTAATAGAAAATTGGGGGGTTTACAGAAGAACAGTGGCATACACTAAAAAGCGATTTAAAAAAAATAACTTAATTGATTTAGACGATATAATTACAGAAATGAAATTATGTGCTAAACTTCATTGTGCAGAACAAGAAAGAGTAATTCGTGAGAAAGTTCGTTTATTAAAACAAAGTGATTGGGGAACTTATGAAAATATTGATCCTTCATCAAAACCTAATCTTGATTTAGTAGATATAGTAAATATAAACAAGTATGGTCACGGAGATTGTACTTATTATATAATTACAGTAAGCAAAGATTCAATACTTAACGCTTATCCACTTGATAACATAAAATAACTATGAAAACAAAAACATATATCTTGATTATTAGAGTTTATACTTCTTTTATGTTTCCAGTAGGTACAATTATAAAAATAACTGATGATTATTGGGGAAAAGATAATTTAAACAATGATGAAAATACTGGATTTACAGTTGTAAGCGGTAAATTAAAAGGTAAAAAAGGTTGTGTGGCTGATGGTTTGGATATTCATCTTATCGAAAACAACAAAGTAAACAGACTATTAATTAAGAATTACCTTAGAAAAAGAGAAGAACTTCAACTTAAGCTTGAGAAATTAGAAAAAAGTTTACTTAAACTCAAAACACCTATCCTATGAAAACAATAACAGTACCACACGGTAAAGTTTTAGTAGATGAAGTTGAGACGTTAACAACTTTATATCAATCACATTTAAGAGCCTTTATACAGGGTTTATCTTTTTCCCATACCCCAATTTCAGATAATGCCGTTGGTAGATTCAGAACTTGGTATAACCAAAATCCTGAAATCGCAGCACAACAAAAAGGTGTTTATTCGGAAGAGCAATTGAGGAGAGCTATCGGATTATCAACACACGTAAAACCTCACCACGTATTAGGAGAAGTTACGATGTATAGTACTGATGAAATTATCAAATTCCTAAACCAAGAAAACATTGAGTTGGAAATGGTACACACTCCTATATCTCCAAATGGTAATATAGTAGCTACAGATCAATCATACCCTTTTGCAAATCTAAAAAGTAATTTCACTATAAAATCTGAAATCAAAACAACAAGAGGTTCTGACGGTCAGTTAATTGCGTACCTAAAAAAATAATTGTACATAAACATAACTATATGAAAATAAAAATTAACATAACAAGAGATGTATTAGAAAAAACTAAAGATTGCGGTGCTAGTATTGTTATTGGTAAAAATTGTGCTGTTTCTTTTGCAGTTAGAGAATTAATACCATTGGCTTTTGTTGCGTCTACATTTATACATGTGTTTAGAGAGGCTAACAGTTTACAAGTTGCTTTACCTCCAGAAGCTATTAATTTTATTACACTATTTGATATGTGTAAACCCGAACAAAGAGAAATACTTGAACCATTCTCATTTTATATCACACTAAATCAAGAACATCTTCAATACTTAGCAGATAATATAGGTATATCAGAAGTGTATAGAGTATTATCTGAAAGCAACACACTTGAGCTTATAGAGATATAAGCCATTTTATAAATAAATTTTTAACCTTTTACACTAACTAAAATGCAAATTCAACTCTTCATCAATGGTACTATGCATAATGCAATCATTATGTCAGGAATAGCAATATTAATAGACTAAGTAAAACTACACTAGGGAACAATAAATCTGAAATCTAAAGGCTACGATTAATAGTCGGATGCTTTGTGTGACAGCTAGTGTTCTTTTTCCTTGTTTATTAATTTCTAAATTATTACTTTTACATACATTTTATGGGGGTGACTGGTTTTGATTGCAGTTACTAATTATTACGATCAAGCATAGGGAAGGATGCTATACCTATTCAAAATATACATTCAACAATAATTGACATGTTTAATAACAAGCTTGGAGTATCTCAAGGAGATACTCTTGGCAATCGTCAAGATGCAGTAGTTCGTCATCTTGTTCCAGTAATGGAGCAAGAATTAGAGCTTGTAGCATAAAAACACTCTTTATATAAGAGTAGTTTGTTAGAACTTAAAACTAATTGGTGGAGCTGCAGAAATGTAGCCTAGTTGTAGGACTTAAACCTACTAAGCTTGTAAATAAATTGTAGTATTCAGAGTTGTAAGACAGGGGTTCGACTCCCCTCACCTCCACATCTATTACGTTCTTAACATATCGATGAATTAGGGTTTAGTTGTAAGTAAAAGGTAAGAGAGCTACTGATAGATTAGCTCTCTTTTTGTTTCACCAAATAAAACAATATGAAATATATGTGTTTAGTGTTATTTTTATTCATTACAACAGTTGCAAAAGAGAATGATTTAGGCTTTAATAATTCTCCTATAGTTGTAAAACCAACATCATTTCAAAAAGCTTTTAAACGTATTAACACATTTGAAGGATATTATGTTAACCATCCTTTAGATAAAGGCAAAGAAACATACAGAGGTATATCTAGACGTTACCATTCTAATTGGATAGGATGGAGTAGGGTAGATAATTGGAAACAGGTAAATGGTAAACCTAAATGGAACCAGCAAATAGAAGAAGCTGATTTATGGGTAACAGACTTTTATCTTTCTTTGTGGCTACATGAAAAATATGATCTTATAAATGACCATGAAATAGCTTCTTATGCATTTGAGTTCTTAATACATGGAACAGATGCTAAAAAAGTTATAAGACGTATAACCAATAAACAGTTTACTAAAGCTATAACTATGAAAGAAGTGCCTTATTATCTAAATTATGTAGATAAGTCTATATTCTTAAAGGATCTAAAGCAAGCTAGATTACAATATTATAATAACATAGTAAAAAGAGATAGTACTCAATCAAAGTTCATCAAACATTGGTTGAGTAGAGTAAATTAACATAGTTCCGCCTAAACTTTTTCGTCATGGATTTAAGTATGGTGAGGTTATAGTACATATTACCATCGTGAGATTAGAGGGATGATTTATGGGAGTTGTTTCATATAGAAAGGCTACAAAAGGTGTAGTTTAATTAAATCCACGAGATAAATACTTTCTATATTAATATGTACTGGCAGCAAGTTTATCTTGCATTTGTGGTGTAAACATCACATCTTATTGTATCTACTTCTTAGTGGTTGTAAGGATACAAATTGTGCGATTTTGGATAGACATAATCCAAAGTAATAAAAACTAAATTAAACTAAAAATGAAACCCTTTGATGTCGTATTATTAACATTAACAATACTATTAACAATAGTAGTTATTTTCCTTGTGTATAAATTAGTTGTAGGCAGGTATAAATTATATACACTTCTTACTTCTCCAGAAAAATTCTGGGTACATACATATTTAACTGTAAAAGGTATTATGTTGACTAAAGAAAAGCCTTATTGGTCAGTTCTAATTCAGGTAAAGCTAGATATATCTTATTTAGAATCTTTAGTCTTTATAGATAGAGCTAAAAGTGAAGATATGGAGTTCTTTAAAAATTATAAAAAGTGAATATTTTTGTACTAGATAAATCACCAGAACTAGCAGCTCAATACTTAGATGATAAGCGAGTGAAGCATATGCCATTAGAGTGTATAGAGCTGCTAGCTATCTATTTACATAGTATAACGGGAGAGTGGAAAATACAGTTTCCCTTGTGGGGAACCATAGAAAGAGTTAGTCAGCCTAATTTTTTATATGATCATCCATGTAGTAAGTGGATCAGATTTGATAAAGCTAATATGACTTGGTTATATTACTATACTGTGGCTTTACTAGATGAGCATGAACATAGATTTAATAGTTGTAACGCAGTACAAAATGTTTTTATATCTTTAAGACCCTATTTATCTATATTTTTAGTATCTAGAGAGCAACAACCAGTAGCGTTTCAAAATTCCTCTATGTTTAAGCAATTACCTGTTGTGGAAGCGTACAGAAGAACTATGTGTAATAAGTGGGTAAAGATAGACAAGATAAAACCCCCTAAATTTACTAATAGAGATATTCCAGAGTGGATAAAAGAACAAACTAAATTCTTATGATAGCAGGAATAGATAAAGATTTTGTATTCGCAAAAGGAGTAGAAAATAAAAGAGGAGAAAATATTTTAAAGTACTCAAGTGCACTTCTAAAGGCACGCAAACCAGTACTCGTAGAATCATGTGAAGGAGGTATAACACTTATACATTGTTTTATGGGTGGTGGAGGTTTAATAAGACACTTTATATCTAATAGTTATTATACCGATGAAGAAATAGCAAATTTATAACCCAACTTAATATGAGACAAGAAAGAAAAATGGAAACTGAGGTTGAAAGACTTCAAAGACACAAGAACATTACCACTGATGTACTATATGAATGTGGTATTTACAATGTAGCTATACATCCAAGATTAGCTGGTGTATTACCTTTTATGCAAGTATCTAACACGGTAGGTAAAACTTATAGTACCCACATGCGTAATACTCCTTTTGCAAAAAGGACTAGAGCAAGAGGCAAAGTAGTTTTTAAACAAGTTAGACCTATGCATATATTTATAGGTTCAATTAAGAGAAGAGTTAAAAGTGTTTACACTACACTATTAGGTAGAACTGGTATACGGACTAACACAATACAAGTTATATACCCGCAGTAACTTAAAGAATATACGTATTTCATAGTGCGTATTGTTGAGAAGAATTGAAAGGGTATAGAAATATACCTTTTCTTTTTTAAATTAAAAACTTATGGAAAATACATACGAACACTTAGGTAGATCAACAAAATTAAGATCTTCTAGAAATTTAATGACCAGATATACTATTAAATTAATATTTGCTACAGCTTTTATAGTTATAGCTTATTTAATAGCAGTAGCATCTGAGGCTACTTGGAATCCATTTTACTGGAGTTCAGTAGGTATAACAATATTTACATTTACAAGTTTGCTTATTGTGATTAACATAGTAGCAGACAAAGGATAAAAGACAGCTATAGCTGATTTGGACGGAGAACTATATTAACTATTATTAACTATTAAAAACAAAAATCATGTCAAATTCAATGAGAGTCAAGTCAGTGGGCGAAGTTAAAGTAGCAACTGACGGCAGAAAGTATTTCGGTATCGAACTTTCAGCAGGTCTTGGACAAAGATCAGCATCACGTCAAATGTGGCAACAATTTAAACGTGATCCTAAAACAGGTCTACCAACTGCTGAGAAGTATTGGGAACGTGGATCACAGGAGGAATTTAAAGCCTCTATTGGTAAGGAAATTGAAGCACGTAAAGTTACTCACAAGGTAACACCTTATTTAATTGCTGGTAGTGATGAGCCACGTAGTACTTATTCAAGCATACTTTTTCCAGATGAAAATGAAGTTACTTTGTTCGCAAGTGCAGGACATAACATCATTACAGAAGATGGAGAAGTGCTTGGTAATGAACGTGCAGTTCTAGCTAAAGCAGGTGAAGCTTCTGCTAAGGTAGCTGCAAGTGTATAAGTAATATTAATAATTTAAGGGAGATAGAAATATCTCCCTTTTTTTTAACTACTTTTAATAATCATGAAATAATTTATTACATAACAATGCAAGCGAAAATCAAAATTGATTGTGAAACAGTGGGAGAGCTGATGGCACATTTAACAGATATTAGAAGGAATATATCAATTGAGTCAAAGGGAGATGATGGCCATATTTTTGAGTGTGGAGAACAATTCTATAATACCAACTGTTATGGCACACACGAAGTAGAAATAGTAGTAGCAGGTACAGAGAACACACAAAGCCAATCACCTGTTTTAGATGATGTTAGTGCTACTAAACCACCATTAGGATTGATACCTAAGAAATTTCATGATGAAAAGGTAAAATTAGAGAGGTTTAAGGATGTGTGGGGCTATTACTAGGTACTATAGCGATGGTAGAAAAATAGATATTGACTGGATTCTAGAGTATAATGAGTTGGTTGAAGGAGTTAGTAAGAACCACCACTAACGATTTGCAGTTACAAACTAAAAATAAGATGGAAATAGATACTATCAAATTTAAAACAATACAGTTCGTAAGTGGAACTAGATATTTGTTAAAAGATCAAGTAGAGCAAGTAAAAAACATTATGTGTTACAACTTGAAAATAGAAAAAACAGAAGAGAACTTAAAAGCTGTAGAAGAGGGACTAAAAATCTATTTTGCTACTCAAAATTCTCTAAGATTGGTATAAAAATAACAAGAAAATGAAACTAAGAAAAGTAATGTTTAAGAAATGGGTTCCTAGAGAACTTATTGGAAATGGCAACACAGCCCTCGGTATGGGTTCTTTACAAAGGGAAGGAACAAATTGTTGGGAAAAAGACTTTACTCACGCTGGACTATTCCACCATTGGGGTGCTGCGTATGATGAATTTGAAGGCAATGCAGGTAATTTTACTGTTGCTATTGTTGAAATGGCTAATGGAACTATTCAAGAGGTGTTACCAAAAAACTTAAAATTTGTTGATTTGCCTTCTTAGCTACAAAAAACTAACTAAACAAACTAAAAATAAAAATATTATGAATGATGATGTATTAGGACATTTGAGAGCGGCAAGAGCCATTTTAAATGATGAAGTAAAAGACGGTAAAGGTAGTCGTGATGTTGCCATTGTTATTACAAAAATAGATGAGGCTTTACTATGGAGGCAAGAAGTATTGAGGTTGAGAGCACCTATTGTAAACTCTCAAAATCCTTAATGACTAAACACATTAAATATGGAAGAATCAAGACAATTCTTTGACCTATTCAGGGAAACAAGAAAAGAGATTGCAGGTAAAAATGGCTATCACTTAGAAACTGCGATAAAGAAAACATTTGAAAAGTGGAATAGCCTAAAAATAGGGACATCAGAAAACACACCAACTGTTAGATTTTTATTACCATCTGATGAGCAGTTAATTAAGTTTGCTGTTTTATTTAATAATGGTAAGCTAGAGCCTGAAAAACTTACTGATATGGTTGCTATGTGTACACTTGTTATAGATCGCCTCTATGAGAATGGTAATGTTCTTATACCTACCTTAAAAGAAGTTGCATACAGTAAAGACATAGACTTTAAAACGTTAGAAGATGAATTTAGAAATGGGTGCTAAAAACAATTAACAAACTTAAACAATATAAACTATGGAATTAACAGAAAAAACCAATGTCTGGATAGACAAAGATGGTACAGAGCTAGATATGAGTACTATGGATGCTAAACATCTACAGTATGCACATACTCATGCTTGTGCTAAAGAGATAAAATATTATCATATGTCAGGTAGATTTACTGATTTACGAGATCAATTAGAGGAAGTTGCTAAAAGTAGGGGTATCAGATTAATATATCCTGATGAAACTCATCCAAGTCCTAAGTGGAATAACTACTTTTGCGCGGTTAGGAAACAAAAAGGGATCACACTAGAAGTGCAATCCCTTGACAAGGCAAGTCAAGACGTATTAAAATAAGTATACGCCTTTGCTTATATTTGACAATGCAGATTTGATCTGCTCGATGGCTGATTTTTTAGGTTCTTTTACGGAACCTAAAACAGCTTTCTGTTCCGTAGGTCTTAATTTTTCCGTTTTCATATTATTTTCGTTTTGTTGATACAAAGATACAAACGATTTACTAATAACAAAGTTACAAGCTATAGAATTATGATATATTTTTTAACAAAACGAACTGATCATGATCCACTAATTTATAAAACACCTAAAATTAAAGTTTTAGGCACTTTAGATAAGTTAAAAGAGATTATGTTAAATACAGAGCTTGAATGGGATGTTGAGGCAAACAGTAAGAAATACTGGCAAACAACGCTTCTTTTATTTCAATTGGGCAACAAAGCAAATCAGATAGTAATAGATATGACCGAACCAGAGGCTTTGGCTGGTTGGAATAAAGAGGTCGTAGACACATACAATCAATGCCTTAGACCAGATCATGTTTTTTATGGACACAATCTCAAGTATGATATAAATACCTGTGTGCCCTATGGGTTTAAGATTCCTACTATTTATGACTCTTTATTGTCGGAGCAGAGAATAAACCTAGGCAGTGGTCTATTTAATAATCTAAAAGACAGTTTTGAACGTAGGCTCCAAAAATTCTTTCCAGAAGATAAGAATACTCGTAAAGATTTCATGAAAATGAATAAATTCAGTAGGCTTAAACTAAAGCATGTAACTTATGCTGCTGGAGATGTAGGATGTGTAATAGATATAGCAAACGTACAAAAAGACATACTAATAAAAACAAAACAAGCTTGGTTTGTTAAAAATGTAGAGTTTCCTTTAGTTAAGGTGTTAAGTGAGATGGAATTGGAAGGGTTACATTTAGATCAAAACATATGGACTAGTTTAATACAAACTAAAAAGAAGGATAGATTTTCCTTAGAACTAGGGATGGATAACATTATAGCCACTCTTGGTAAAGGAAATATGTACTTAACAGGAGGTAAATACTCTACAATACGTAAAAAAGCTGTAGTTTCTCAAACTAGTTTATTTGATACTACTGTGCTTGAGGTAGAAAACATTAATAAACATAATGTAAACTATGGCTCTTCTGATGAGGTAGGTAAAATCATAGATAAACTTGGTTTACCTAGACCTACTAAAGTAGAGAAAAAGGTAGAAAAAAACAGCTTAGCAGAGGATGCTATACATACTTATCTTCTTAGATATGCAGATACACCTATTAGAGAACTACTTGAAAAGTTCTTAGAGTATGGTAAACTGTCTAAATTTATCAATACTTATGGAGAGAAATTTTTAAAATCTATAATTTTTAAGAAAGGTAAGTATCAGGTAGGTTATCTTAATCCTATAACTAACAAAGTACATACACAGTTTAAACAATGTTTTACTTCTACTGGTAGGTTATCTAGTGGAGAAGATAAGAATAGTAAAACAGATGACCAAACTGACAGAGAGTTGCAACTTCTTAAGATGGGAGTATTCAATATACAGAATATTCCAGCAGATAAGCCTATAAGAGGAGCTTTTGGATTAACCCCACAGGAAATATTTGATTATTTTCGATTTACTACATGTGACTTATCACAAGCAGAGTTAATTATTATGGCAGCTCTAGCTAATGATATTCACCTTTATAATATTGGAGCTGATAAGATGGTAGATGGCAAATTAGTAGAGGGAGACTTACATAGTTATATAGCTACTAAGTGTTGGAAAGCTGTATTTACATTCAGAGAAGCTATCTATAAAGAGTATGCAGATAAGATTAAAGAGCTTGAGGAATTAGGGCTTAAAAGTGTGCTAAATGTCAAAGAGACAAATAGGGCTAAGGAGCTAGAATCTTACTTGGCTACTTTTCACATAGATAAAACAAGCTTTTTCACTATACGAGACACTAAAAATAATTCTTATCTATTATCAGAAGATTTTACAATTAACAAAAAGCAAAATAAACAGCTTAGGACTGATTTCAAAAGTTATACTTTTGGTGTTCTATATGGAATGAGAGCTAAAACAGGAGGTGAAACTCTTAATATACTAGCTAAAGAGGCACAAGTAATGATTGATGTTATTCTTAGCGAGTTTCCTGTCACTGTAAAGATGTTAGATCAAGCAGAATTACAAGCTTTTAGATATGGTTATGTTGTTTTTAACACTAGATCAAACAATAGAAGAATATTTAAACCTGTTATAGACATACTAAAAACTATAGATACTTCTAAATATAATGATAGTACTATCATTACATATGTGAAAGACCAACTTGGTTTTTCTAGCGTATCTGATATTACTGGAGAAGCACGTAATTGTAAAATTCAAGGCACACAAGCTGACATGATGAAAGAAATATTAGTAGAAATACATAAACATCCTGATTATATACCTAGTAAAGCAAAGTTGCTTCTTAGTGTACATGATGAAGCAGGAGCTAAACATCAAGGAGAAGCTTTTGGACAGGCAATAGAAGACATAATGAATATGGTTCCTAATAAATATTTGGAATTGTATAGCAGTACAATTAAAATGAGATGTGAACGAAATACTACAACATCATGGACAAAATAAAATTATTACCAGATTTGTATACATCTAGAATAGGTAATAACCACAAAACTAATTGGTTATCTGATTTAGGTGAGCACGAGTTAAATGGAGGAGATATATATGTAGTATCCCATAAGAGTCTTGGTAATCTTGGGTTTCTTGGGTTTCTTCAATACATAAAGAAAAGAGAAATAGAGTTCTTTTCGGATAAATGTGACTGCATTTTTGTGGAAAGTAAGTGTCCGTTAAAACTAATAATAATGACAACAAATAACTAATATGGAAGTAACAGGAAAACAATTAAAAGAGATTGCTTATATAAGAAGGATCACATCATGGACTTGTGACCATTGTTCTGTCTGCGATTACCCTATCAAATATGTATTTCAGGGTAGCTATCCAGAAGTAATATTTGATCCCGGATGTACATGTACTATAGAAGTAGCAAAGTTAGATAGGTATGATCATTCTAGTTGGGATGAAGTTGCTGCTTTTATAAATATGCAAAGTGATTCTGAGAAAGTAAAAGAGATAGTTAAGTTTTGGGCACTTGATAAACATATTTTAAACCTAAATAAACAATGAAAGAGAACCTAATATACGGAGCACAATTTTTAGGTATTGAATTACTTATTATACTTGGTGCATTTCTTATTGTATATATAATGTCTCCTAGTTCAAGTAATTCAAGCAAAGAAAAGAAAAGTAAGAAGTTTAGAGAACTAGGTAAAAAACAATAACAATGACTCTAATGACAATACAAAAAGAAGAAAAATTTGCAGTAAAATATAGTACTAGTTGCGTAGTTAAAGTTATAGAAGAGCATGCAATTGGAATGTGTGGATTTGATCCTGACTATTTTGAATCCGACTCTATAACTTACTATTTTAATGGTAAAGCTATACAGTCCAATAAACTTAAAGACTTGTTACCAAATATAGAGGTAATTATTATAAATCCAAAACTTGTTAAAGATAATAAAGGATGACACTATACGCAATAGATAAAAAGAACAAAATAAGAGTATTTAAAGTAGAAGTAAGTGCAGTTGGGCCTACTACATCGGTAACTGCATATGTAACTACTTATACTGGTTTACTAGACGGTAATCTCATAGAAAGAGATAAAACTATAACTTCTGGTAAACAAAACAGATCAATAGAAGCTCAAGCTCAATTTGAAGCAGAATCACTTACAAAAGAAAAAGTTGATGAGGGATATAAGAGTTTAGATAGTTTAGAAGCAAGATACCAAGAGCTGAATGGATTCCCTCCATCTTCTTCAAGCAATCTTAGAGACCATATATTTTTCTTATTTATGGATCTTGACATTCGACACAATACAAATTCTTATTGGTTACCATTACCTATGTTAGCCGAAAAGTATAAAGATAAGAAAGCTAGTATTAAGTTTCCTTGTCTTGTACAACCTAAACTTAATGGAGTTAGGTGTATAGCTGTATGGAATGAAAAACTTGGCAAAGTGTCTCTATTAAGCAGAGGTGGACAAATATACAATGTACCACACATTGAAATAGAATTACATAAATATATATCTAACAATAGAGATATTCAACTAGATGGAGAATTGTATAAACATGGCTTATCTCTACAAGAAATAGTAGGTAAAGTAAAAGTTGAAGATCCAACCCAATATACTAGAAAGCTAGATTTAGAGTATCATGTTTATGATTTAGCTGTGGATAAACTAAGCCAAGAAGATAGAATATCTATTATACAGACTCAAGTAGTTACAATAGGTAAACCAATTATAGTAGTACCTACACTATCTTGTTATTCTCACGAACAAGCTAAACAACTTCATGATATTTACGTAGGTAAAGGATACGAAGGTTTAATGATTCGCGACAGTAAAGCTACTTATCAATTTGGCTTTAGGGATTCTTGCTTGATAAAAATGAAAGAATTTATAGACGAAGAGTTTGAAATCTTAGGTTGTGAAGTAGACCCAAATAAAGGTATAGAGAGTTTTGTATTTGTGTTAAAAAATAATATAAAAGCAGACAGCGCTTCTACTTTTAAAGCTAGACCTACAGGTACTTTAGAAGAGAAAGATATTTGGAGAAATAACATAGTTAAGTTTATTGGTAAAAAAGCTACAGTAAGATACCAAGAAAGAACATTAGATGGATTACCACATCAAGGTAATCTGAGAGCAGAAAAAACACCTATATTGGTGGAAGCGATAAGAGACTACGAATGACAAATAAAAAACTAATACAGACCATCGAGGAAAAGTTCTTTGAGAGGTTAGAAGATAAAACAAGTTGGGGCAAAGAAGAAGTAAAAAAACTATTTCTTGTAGTGAAAGCAGATGTACTTTTAGATAGACTTGAAGAAACTAAAATATGATTAAACGTAATTCAATTAACACGGAAATTGATGGAGATGATTTTGAAGGAGTAGATGCTAGTATTGATCAGGAAAACTTAGGTTTTATGTTTGATATTGTATCTAAACAAATGTATCGTAGACCTATTAATTCTATTGTTAGAGAAATTACATCAAATTGTTTTGACAGTCACATAGAAGCTAATGTAGATGATCCAGTAATCATTACATTAGCCAATGATGAAGGAGGTGACTATATAACATTTAAAGATGTAGGTGTTGGTATATCTCCAGAGAGAATGGATAAAATCTACAGTAAGTGGTTCTCTTCAAGTAAAAGAGGTAGTAATGATATGATTGGTATGTTTGGTTTGGGGTCAAAATCACCTCTTGCCTATACAGATAGTTTCTTTGTTACGACTATTTACGATAAGATACAGTATGAGTATTTAGTACATTCAGGAAAAACTAAACCTAGAATTGAGAAACTATTAACTACAGAAGGTGTAGAGGATAGAAACCAAACAGAGGTTAAGATTTATATGAAAAGTAATTACGATACATTTACTTTTAAAAATGCTTGTATATCAGAGTTGTTATATTTTGATAATGTTTTTTTCGAGAGTAAGCAGTATCCTATTACAAATGATTACAAGATATTTGACTACAACACTTTTAAGTACAGACCTGATCTTAAATACAGTGACAGGCTTCATATAATAATAGGTAAAGTACCATATCCTATAAATTGGGAGGATTTAAACAGAAAAGAAATAAAAATCCCTGTAGGATTAAAGTTTAATATTGGTGATCTTGAAGTAACTCCAGAAAGAGAGAGT
>Ga0163152_10000798_pt1 | contig 52021 bp, 40 predicted proteins | sample OliLakLV19MP8IB2_FD_148635 | JGI IMG/M metagenome (GOLD analysis project Ga0163152, IMG submission 148635) | Freshwater microbial mat bacterial communities from Lake Vanda, McMurdo Dry Valleys, Antarctica - Oligotrophic Lake LV.19.MP8.IB-2 | ecosystem: Environmental > Aquatic > Freshwater >... | reverse complement strand
GTGCAACGCCGCTGCCAACATCGCGCTTCTGTGTGCAGGGACGTTTACTTCCGCACCAAGGCTTCGGCACGTTGCACAAAGGTTCCGGTAATGACCCCTGAAATCCTCGTACTCGCTGGCCTTGCCGGCTTCGCCGCCGGCATGCTCGACAGCATCGTGGGTGGCGGTGGCTTGATCATGACACCGGCGATGATCAATCTTTTCCCCGGTGTGCCTATCCTCAATTTGATCGCGACCACGCGCAGCAGCTCGATTGCGGGTGCCAGTGTGTCGGCCTGGAATTATTTGCGCTCGGTACGTGTCGATCGCCGCATTCTGCTTGCCGCGCCGCTCTCTGCTGCCAGCTTCTCGCTGATCGGCGTGTCGCTCGCCAAACGCATGGATCAGGACATCCTCAAGCTCGTTGTGCTGGCGCTGTGCGTTGCACTCGCCGTCTATACCTTCATCCGCAAGGACCTGGGCCAGGAGCTGAAATTTCAACCCGACGCACCGCATGTCGTGCGCTGGGCCATCGTGGTCGGTGCCGTCACCGGGTTCTACAACGGCCTGATCGGTCCCGGCACGGGCACCTTGATGGTATTTGGATTCGTCAGCGTCATGGGCCTCGATTTTCTGCGCGCGTCTGCTGCCGCCAAGGTCACCAATATCTCTTCCGATCTAAGCTCGTGGCTGGTGCTGATGTTCAGCGGCTACGTGATGTGGGCCGTGGTGCTGCCATTGATCGCTGGCAACATGATTGGCAGTTACTTCGGTAGCCGGTTGGCGATTTTCAAGGGCAGCCGGTTTATTCGCTGGGTGTTTCTGGTGGTGGTGATCGCGTTGATTGCGCGCGTCAGCTACGATTTTTTCCGATCGCAGACGCCCTTGTAGGAGCGGCGTGAGCCGCGATGCTTTTGCACTCGACTTCGCTCGAAAAAATAAACAGCCAACACCGTCTCGACCGTGGGAGCGGCTTCAGCCGCGAAGCCTTTGTTGTGATGCGTCGGAAAACATCAACAGCCGGCACCCTTTGGGTGCGTCATCGCTATGCGCTGACAAAACGTTTTCGCGCTTTCGCGCGAGTCACTTTCTCTTTGGATGGACAAAGAGAAAGTAACCAAAGAGAAATCCACCCCTCATCGACGCACTCCGGGCATCCTGCCCTACGTGTTCGTGCTCGGCGGCCGCTGGTCTACGGACGCACATCCCTGTGCGTTCGTAGACTGGCCGCATCCATGCGGCCACACTTCGTGCTGTTCGCGCCCACCGATCACCGCCGCTCAGGGGCCCCAACCTCAACAGAAGCGCGCTCCTGGCGCGCAGCAGAGGCAACGGCACATATCAGGATCGAACTTCTGTGCCGCTAGGCACGCTGTCTGCGTGACGCTAATCGACTACCGCCTGAGCTGACATGAACTTTTTGGTCGACTCAGTGGGACAATATCGACATCAAGTGCTGACATCGACCATCTCGACTCGACAGACCCCACGAAACAGGACGCTCAATGGCCAGCCAACTCTTGAAACTGGACGAACCAAAAATCGATCCAACAAATCCCTGGGCAGACGACGACTTCGACCGCAGGGAACATGGAGAACGCCTCGCGCGACTCGTGAGAACGATGCCAGGACCCTTTGTGCTGGCCTTGAAAGCACCCTGGGGTGCGGGCAAGACAGTGTTTTTGGAACGATGGGCGCACCATCTAGAAAACGACCCAAATTACCCGGTACCGGTAGTACGACTTGATCTGTGGGAGAACGACTACCTTGACGATCCAATGGATGCATTTGTCGTGTCGCTCAGTGACAGGTTGCTCAAAGCCAGCGCCAAGGAAAAAAACAAGACGAAACTTAAAGCACTCGCATCTGCCGTGGCCGAAACAGGACCCAAACTTGTTCCTTTTGTCGCTAGGGTTGTCGCAGCGGTGTCAACCGGGGGCACCACGGAATTGGTGATCACCGCAGCAGATCTGTTCAAGGAAGCTGGCGCGAACTTACTCGGGAAAAGTAAGGAGCACAAAACGTCGGTACTTGACTTTCGCGAACAACTAAAAAAAGCACGCGAGGCCCTTGCGAAGGCTCAAACCGACAGCACGGTGCCACGATCCCCTCTTGTGTTCCTCGTTGACGAACTGGACCGATGCCGCCCAGACTTTTCTATCCGAGCGTTGGAACGAATCAAGCATTTTTTCAACGTGCCCGGCATCGTGTTTGTGATTGCAACTGATGGAGACAACCTGCCGTCCGCAGTTCAGTGTCTGTATGGCCCTTCAGTCGAAGGAGAGCGCTACCTGCGAAAGTTCTTCGACTTCGAATTCCGATTGCCTGATCCAACGTCAGAGCAGGTGGCCTTGAGTTTTTTCAGGAAATTCGGATTGCTCGCATCTTTCGAATCGTCAGGGGGGCACGTAAATTTCGACGAAAACAGAAAACGGTGGAGGGAGAATAAGGAACCATCGAGCCATCACTCCGGCGATGCGTTTTGCTCCGTGACTGCGTCGAAATGATTGAGTCTTTCATCACTTTCTCAGCTTGTATGTCGTTGACTCTGCGAGATCGAGTTCAGGCGTTGACGATCCTCGTTGCCGTGATACGTAGCGCAGACCGCAGTACTCCGACGTTGCCCGCTGTGCTCGTATTCGTGATATGCCTGCGCTTTTGTGCGCCAAGCGAATACGACCTCATTTGCTCAGGTCGCGGCGCATTGTCATTCTTCTTGAAGCGCGACACACCTCAAGTGTTTTCAGTTCCCGGAAATCTCAACAAAGTCGGCGTCAGCAGTTTGCTAGGTCAAAGCGGCGGCGTGTACGAATGCCTAAAACTATACGCAAGTCTCGGTGATATGAGTCTCGAAGATCGCAATGCCTGGCGCAACAACGTCCAGCAAGCATCTACTGGCAATAAGGACCTCTACATTCAATCGACTCGCCTGTATTGGTGGCAGAGCGAACAAATACCCACTAGCTTCGATGCTCATATGCCTGGGCTGATGAACATTGTCGGTACATCAGGGCCAGCCAGAGATCGGTGAATTTCGCCTGTTGAACCGAAGGAACGCAAAGCGCGCAAACTTCCTGAGTTGATTGAGAGTGTGCTCAAAGCGATGGTGCCGACGTTGTTGTTTGAGACGTTGCCCTGTTGTTTGCTTCTGCGCGCCTGGAGCGCGCTTCTGTTGATGTTGGGGCCCCTGAGCGGCGGTGATCGGTGGACGCGAATAGCACGAAGTGTGGCCGCATGGATGCGGCCAGTCTACGAACGCACAGGGATGTGCGTCCGTAGACCAGCGGCCGCCGAGCACGAACACGCAGGGCAGGATGCCCGGAGTGCGACGATGAGGGGTGGATTTCTCTTTGGTTACTTTCTCTTTGTCCATCCAAAGAGAAAGTCACTCGCGCAAAGCGCGAAAACGTTTTGTCAGCGCAAGGCGATGACGCACCCAAAGGGTGCTGGCTGTTGATTTTTTCAAGCGAAATCTCGTGCAAATGCTTCGCGGCTCACGCCGCTCCCACAACAGCAGAGAATCGCGACCCACACCATCACTACCCTTGCGCGGCGTGCGTCCGCAACCGCTCCGCCTCTTCATGGCCGAGCCATGAATCCACTCCACGGTGTACCAAGTACAAAACCGGCGTAGCTGCAATCGCGACCAATGCCTTGTAGCAGTAGTTGACCGTGCCGACGGCGAGAAATAGTGAGATTGGCCAATGTTGTGGGCCGATGACAAAGGCGATGTAGAGCACTACGAAGCTGTCGATGAATTGCGATACCAGTGTCGAGCCGGTGGCACGCAGGCCCAGCCAGCGTGGGCCGGTGCGTTTGCGAATCTGATGAAACACGCTGACATCGATCAGCTGGGCGACAAGGAAGGCGACAATCGAGCCGGTAATCGTCCAAAGGGCCTGTCCGAATACCGCCGCGAACGCCGCCTGCATGTCTGGAACACCGGCATCTGCCATCACACTCAGCCACCAGTCCGCGGGCACCAACCAGATGGCAAGGTAGGCGAAGGCGAACGCATAAATGATAAGCCCCACCGCCATCCACGAAATGAAACGTACGCCGCGTGGTCCATAGTATTCGTTGATGATGTCGGTCAGCACAAACACCACTGGCCACAACATCACGCCAGCGGTAAAACTCAGCGATCCGCTCTGGCCGAACAGGTTCCAGTTGAGCGTGTCGATGCCGAGCGTCGGTTCCAATGCAAAGATCTTGACGCCCACAAATTCAGCGATCAGCACGTTGGTGATGAACACGCCGGTCAGCACCAGGAACAGAACCTGGCCACGACTAAACAGATGATTCATGCGGCAGGCTTCGCTTTGCGGTGAAACCGGATGGTATCCGGCGCTTTGGCACCGCCGGAAATAATAAATGCCATGGCCTGGTCGACCGTCCAGTCGGTAGGCGTAAGTTTGGAAACGGGAACGATTTCCAGATAGCCCGAGGTCGGATTGGGCGTCGTGGGTACATAAACGGCGGCGAGTTCTTCGCCAGTGTCCTCGTCGCGCATCACCCGTGTCACCAGGCCAACGGTCTTCATTTCGGGGGAAGGAAAGTCGATCAGCACGACGCGCTGTGTGCCATCGGGTTTCGTGCGCATAGCTTCCAGAAGTTGCTTGGCACCGCCGTAAACAGTCTGCGCCAGCGGCACGCGGCCAAGCCAGCCCTCGAACAATTTCAACACGCGCTGCCCGACAACGCGTGTGGCAAACAGCCCTGTCGCCAGAATGAATACCATGGTCATCACGATGCCAATGGCCGATTGCACCATCGGCGTGTGCAGCCATCCGAACATGCCTGGCATCGCTTTGGCCAGTGGCGCGAGTACGCCATAGATCCAGGGACCGGAAATATAAGTCAGCCCCTGCAGCACAAAGCTGAAAACAATCCAGGTCAGCCAGATCGGCAGAATAGTCAGTACGCCGGTCAAAAAATAGCGTTGCAGTCGTGCAGTCTTGACGCGTGCGGCCATGGAGATTCCCGAAGGCAAGAACCGCATGTTGCACCAGTATGCCCGTCGACGCCAGCGTTCGCGCTGCTGCGGGGTCGATTTTGCCGGACGGTTTGCGGAGCGCTGCACGCGTGGCGTTCGCGCGCAGTGCGGCGCCAAGCTCAACCATTAAATACAAACGCTACGTTGCCGGTTTTCGCTAAGCTATGCCCCAACCAACTTTTCGAAATCAATGGCCGCAACGATCGAAAATAATCCTGCTGATCCCGTTGCGGTCGGTGCAAGGCGACTGCGCCCGGTGGTGGTGGCATTGATCGGGTTGCCAGGTGCCGGCAAGAGCATGGTGGCTGCGCACCTGCGCCGACAGTTGCAGGTACGTATCGTCAATCGTGATGAAATACGACGCGCGTTATTTCCCGAATGCAGCTACAGCCAAGCCGAAAAGCGTGCCTCGGTGCAGGCGGCGTTTCTGGCCGTTGAGGTCAACTGTGCACTCGGCGAATCCACCGTGGTCGACGGCATGACGTTTTCCAAGGCCAGTGACCTCACTACGCTGAGCGAATTGGTAATCAGCTATGGGCTAGCCTTTGTGCCGATCTGGTTGGACGTCGAACCAGAAATGGCCAAGGCGCGCATTCAGGCCGATATCGACGCGGGCAACACCCACCTCGCCGAAGATCGTGTCCCCGAAATGATCGAACCGATACTGGCCGGATTCCAACGACCACCGGCAGCGGTTCCGGTGATCGATGCCAGCTTGCCGGCGGAACGTGTGTGTGAATTGGCGGAGAAAATTGTGCTGGCGCGTGCTGGTTGCGCGCGTTGATTCAATCGTTGTGCGGTTTCCAGAACATTAAAGTGGAGAGTTGGTCTATTGGTACCGATTAATGCCAGCACAGCGCAGCTCACTCCGGACGGTTGCGGTTCTTCAGTCGCACGTAAATCTGTTTGCGCACACGCGCTACCACCTCGCCATTGGCCGTGCAGACATCGATCGGCATCCAGCGCAGGTACTTCTCGCCGCCGGCGGTTGCGATGCGAAACTCATCGAGCACGGCTTCGTCGAGTCGAAACTCAGCCCAGACGGGTTCCTTCACCGCGCTGACGAATTCAATTTCTCCAGCCTTGTCCCAGACCAGGTAATCGCGCCCGAGGTTCTCCATGATCATGATCATCCAGTACGGATCGGTCATCGAAAACAAAGAGCCGCCGAAATGCGTGCCGACGTAATTGCGGCGAAAGCGCCCGGCCTTGAGGCTCACCCGCACATGACGGAAATCCGCGCTCATGGTTTCGACCTTGATACCCGCGCCGATGAAGGGCGGCCACCAGTTCATCATCAGGCGCAACTTGTTGGCTCGAGTCATCGCGGCGCTCAGAAATGTTTCGGAAGCAGGACGCTACACCGAGTCGATGGAGTCGTCACCCGAATCAAGTCCAGGCATCTGCGCAAATTGTGGACACTCGATCAGTGGATGCTTTTGCAGTTACTGCGGCCAGGCACGCTTCGTCGATGCGGATCGCCGCTTCGGTCATCTGGTGAAGGTTGCCATGCTCGACGTTTTCAGTTGGGACGGTCGCTGGCTACGCTCGTTCTTGCACAGCTACTTGAGTGGGCAGCGGCAGCGTTACCTGTCGCCGATTACACTGTTTCTTCTGATTAACGTGGCTTAGTTCCTGCATCCATCAATCACCGACTTCAATCTTCCGTTGGAAAACCAGGCCGGTCAGCAGCTGCACGCGCCACTGACCACGCCGCTGCTCGAACTTCATTTGCGCTCGGAAGAATTGACCCGCGCCGAATTTGCACCTGTCTGCGAATCGCGTAGTGGCGAAATGGTCAAACTGCTGCTGATCGTGCACGCACCGATCATCGCGCTCGGTCTTATGCTGGCGTTGTCGGGCAGCGGGCGTTACCTCGCCGAACATATCGTAGTAGCGGTGCACTTGCTTGCGTGGACGATGCTGCTTGCCGAAGTTGATCAGGCCCATGCTCTACATCATCGGGCAGTTTCTGCAGCTCAAAAACAATCGCCTGGTCGGCGATTGTCGTGGTCCGATCGCGGCGGACTTGCGCATCCTGCTAATGGACAGCTTGTTCGTGTATTTCGCCATCATCGTTAAGCGTGCGTATCAGGTGCCGTGGTGGCGAGCGCTGATCGCCGCACCCATCTGCACGTTCGCCCTGGCTCTCGAACACATGGCCTATTGGGGGATGCAGTTTGCAGTGGTGATCTTGCTGAGTCGACACGCCGTCTGGCGTTGCCAAGGGCGTGGTCGTCGCGGACTCAAGAGTCTTGGATTCAAATTCGCTAACGCCTTGTCCAAAATCCTGAAGCAGGACCAAAGTCACTTTGTTGTCGGATCGCTGACTGATCACCAAACGCCTGAGCCTCGGATCGTGCAGCGTATACACACTGTCAAAACCGTCCGTGGTGTTTGAAAAAACGCTGTTGATTGGGGAGATCATCCCAGAGACAGGCTGATCGGTTCTTCCCCAGGTGAGCGCGCCGGCGTCGACCAAACCAGCGTTGTCAAACAGCGCGCTTTGAAAGTAGAAGTTTCCCTTCTTCAACTCGATGGCGCTTTGCATCTGCGTGCCCGAACCACCGGGGTCGTAGTAGATGCCGATACGATCACCTGCATGGGTTCCGATCAATGAGTTTCCGACGCTCACCGCACCACTGCTGCGCATGCTGCCATTGGCCCAGGTGATTGCGCCGACATCTGTGAGTGCTCCGTTGTCCCAGCGATCGCTGGTGATCAGGTAATTTCCATTGTTGAAGGTCAGGATGTTTTCGCCGACTCTGTCCTGTGCGCTGGAACCTACCAAAGAGTTGCTGGCCGAAACCACACCGGTCAATCCGGTGTTGCCATTCACCCAGGTGACGGCGCCCACTTCGGCGGCGTTATCATCGCTCCAATACGCACTCCCGATGACATAGTGGCCATTGCGCAGCGCCGCGAGGTTCGAACCTACGCGATCGCCGGCACGTCCGCCGATCAATGAATTGGCCGCTGTGACAAAGCCTACGATCGGCGCATTGCCTGTCAGATGCGTTACCGCACCGACATCGGCAAGTGCGCCGTTGTCCCAATACATGCTGCCAATGGCGTAATCGCCGTTGGGCAGCGGGAAGTACCGAATACCCACGCTGTCTCCAGCTATCGTGCCGATAAGGGAATTCGACGGCGAAATGGTGCCGGTAACCCCCTCGCTACCATTCGCCCAGGTGACGGCACCCGCGTCCACGATTCCACCGTTGTCCCAGTTTGGATTCAGGGCGGCATAGTTGCCGTTCGCAAGTGCGGCAAACGAGCCCACCCGATCTCCGGCGGTCATTCCGACCAGTGAATTCGTCGCGGAAATCACGCCGGAAACCCCCAAATTTCCGTTACCCCAGGTCAGTGCTCCGGCATCTGCGAGGGTGCCGTTATCCCAGTCGTAACTTGCCAGCATGTAGTGGCCAGTATCGCCCAGAGGGGTGAGTCCGAAAAGCCCGATGCGATCTGCCGGGCTGGTTCCAATCAGCGAGTTGGTGACCGACACCACGCCGGATGTGCCCGTAGTGCCATTGCCCCAGGTAACGGCACCGGCTCGCACTACGTCGCCGTTGCTAAAATTGGGACTGGGGACAACGTAGTTCCCGTTCCTGAGCCCAAGTATCCCTGACCTGCCCACGCTATCGCCTGCCGCTGCCCCAACCAGGGAATTTGCGGCCGACACAGTGCCGACGAGGGGTTGACCTCCCTTGGCAAAGGTAACCGCTCCCGCGCCCGTTGTTAGCCCGAACCGCCAACTGGGCGACAAGATGACATAGTTGCCATTCGCAAGGATGCGAACGCCCCTTCCACCTACAAAATCCCCGGCTGTATCGCCTACCAACGAACGGGCGGAGGAAATCTCACCGTTAACACCGGCGGCACCGCTTCCCCAAGTGGCAGCGCCGACGTTCGCCACGTTGCCATTGTCCCAGCTTGGGCTGGTGACAACATAGTCACCATTGAAAAAACGGGTAACAATGGAACCAGCTGTGTTTGGTGGGTCGTAGCACTCGGTGCCAATCAATGAATTCGAAGACGAAAGGGTCCCGCTCGACGTTCTGGTTCCGTTGGACCAGGTCACGGCGCCGGAGACGGTGATGCCGGCGCCGGTGGTGAACCGGCCGCAGCTCACGATCACATAGTTGCCATTGCCCAGCGGCAGAACCCCATTTCCCCGACCGAGTTCATAGCCAAGTTCGTCGCCACTATTCGTGCCGATCCATGAGTTGGTTGACGACACTGGACCGGCGATGCCGATGAGACCATTTCCCCAAGTAACCGCACCGACGTCTCCAAGGGCGCCGTTGTTCCAGTAGGGGCTGCTGACAACGTAGTGGCCGATTCTAAGTAGGGCCTGAACTCCAAAACGCCCTATGGAATCGCCTTGCTGGCTGCCCACCAGGGAGTTTTGCGCGGATACCACGCCCGACAGTCCGTGTGCAGCGTGCATCCAGGTCACGGCACCGGCATCGACAATGCTGCCGTTATCCCAGTCGTAGCTCCTGATGACGAAATTGCCGTTAGTTAACACTGTCACGCCGCCATTACCCACACGGTCATTGGCAGTGCTGCCGGTGAGCTTGCTGATCATAAAGCCCGTTGGGCCGAACAGGTAGACAGCACCGACTTTCTGAATCGCACCCTCGGTGTAATCAGGGTCGGTTACCACGATGTTGCCATTGGGTAACAGTGAGACCCACTCTCCGAAAGTGCCGCTTCCGACCGGGCCGTGAATTTGGATCTGGGTTGCAAACACAGCCGGCGCGAGCGCGGCAATCAGCAACGCGCTGACTCGCGCGGAGAGAGCCATCGGGGATGCATTGGCTAACGGGCTAAATCGCACAATCTGTCTCCAAAGGGTCGAGCTTGATGGGGCACGTTAGCAGACTAAAAAAATTCAAGGTTGAATTTTAACGTTTAATCGGTCAAACGCACCCGTCTCATCCACCGCTACCAGCGCGACTTCGCCGACGCGCTCGAAGCGATGATCGACGGAGGACTCGCTGCTGGATTGTGCAATCAAGCGGCCGTCGAGCAGCCAGTTCACCTTGCCGCGCGCGCCGAGTGCGCGCACGCGGATGGCGGGGAGTTGCGTAGTGCCGGGTGCGGTGCGCAAGGTGGCACCGGGGAGCACGCCTTCGATGTGCAGGCGTGCAATTACCTGATCGGGTTCGTGCGCGTCGCACGTTGAAGCCAGGGCGGGCAAGACACTGGCCTGGCGATCCGCCCGGCTTAGCCAGGGGCCGGCCAATACCGGCCATTGCGCGGTATGCGCAATGACGCTGTCGCCGTTGGCACACGACACAAGCACACGCGCGCCGCTGATGCTGTCGCGTAGCCACTGCACGCGATAGCTGCTGCTATTGCCACTGGCGCGTGCGGGCAGCGTCGGTGGCACCACTCCATCGAGTACCCAGGCTTCACGCGCGCGTTGGCAGAGTTGCGGTTGCAGCGGATCGGGCACTTCACCAAGCGGCCAGCAGATCGTGGTCTTGTGTACGCTCTGCGGCATGGTGATGGCCGAGTTGGCGGTGTTGCGCGGCAGGCGATCGACCAGCGCCAGCAGCAAAGGCAGCGCGGTGGCGGCACCGTATTGGCCGGGACTCGGTGTGCCGTCGGGTCGCCCCACCCAAACGCCAATCGTATAGTTTGGCGTCACGCCGATCGCCCAGGCATCGCGGAAGCCATAACTGGTGCCAGTCTTCCAGGCGACGCGCGTGCGTCGACCGCTATCAAACAGCGCGCTGGGGTCGCCTGGCCGGCCATGGTCTTCGAGAATCTGTCGCACAATCCACGCCGAGCCTGCGCTGAGCAGTCTGCGTTCTTCCAGTGGCTCGTCGCTGCTCAAGCGAACGCGACCAGAGACACCGCCGCGCGCGAGTGCGGTGTAGGCGCCGACGAGTTGGTCCATCCGCGCAGCAGTGCCACCAAGAATCATCGACAGATTGGGCTTCGCGCCTTTGGGCAGTACCAGCACAACGCCGGCATTGCGCAGGCGCGCGACGAAGCGATTGGGCGTGACGCGTTCGATCAGATCCACCGCCGGGACGTTCAACGAAAGGCGCAGCGCATCCGCCGCGGCGACCGGCCCGTTGAAACTGTCACCGAAATTGCCGGGGCGATAGCCGGCAAAATCCTGCGGCACGTCGAGTAACAGACTCTCGGAATGGATCAGCCCGTCATCCAGCGCGAGACCGTAGAGAAATGGCTTCAGCGTCGAACCCGGAGAGCGTTCGGCGCTGATCATGTCGACATGGCCAAGACTCAATGCGTCACCAAAATGCGCTGAGCCGACGTAGGCTCGTGCTTCGAGCGTGGCGTTGTCGACGATCAATGCAGCGGCGGAAGTTTTTTCGGGTAAACGCTCAATCCACAGTCGAAGTCTTTCCTCGGTAGCGCGCTGCAGATCGGCGTCGATGGTTGAAACGATCGAGCGTGCATTTGGGTTCGCGCGGCGCAGGCGTTCGGCCAGCAGTGCCGCGTGCAACGGCTGACGTAGTTGCCTGGCAACGACGTTTTCGTCGGCTGCCTCGGCGATGACTGAGGCTGGCCAGTCACCGAACTGAGCGAGGCGCGCCAATACTTTGTCTCGCGCCAGCCTGGCGCGCTGTGGATGCCGATCTGGACGTAGTCGGCTCGGCGCCTGCGGCAACACGGCGAGCAACGCGGCTTCGGCGACGCTGAGATTTTTTGACGGCTTGCCCAGATAGGCGTAGCTCGCCGCCTGCACACCCTGAATGCCGCCGCCGAAAGGTGCCAAATTGAGATAGAGCGTCAGGATCTCGTCTTTGCTCAGCCTGAGCTCCAACTGCAGAGCGCGCACGATCTGGCGCAGCTTGCCTACACCATTATGCGGAATCGGTTCGATCAGCCGGGCTACCTGCATGGTGAGCGTTGAGCCGCCGGAGACGATCTGGCGATGCCAGAGGGCCTGTGCAGCGGCGCGCGCGAAAGCAAACGGATTGATGCCCGGATGCCAACGGAACCAGCGATCCTCATAGCCGAGTAGCGCTTCGATGTAGCGCGGCGAAACGTCGTTGATCGCGACCGGATAGCGCCACACGCCTGAGCTGTTGGCGAAGGCGCGCAGTGGTGTGCCATCGCGGGCAAGCACAACTGTGGCCCCGTCGGTTTGGATATCGGGGATCGGCGGTGGTAGCAAGCGATCGAGCGCGAACAGAAAAAACAACCCAACGATCAACTTGGACCAGCGCGGGTGGCGCCGGTGCCAGAATCTCTCGAGTCGCGGCGGAGTAGGAGCGGGCTCGTGCCGCACGTGTTGGGTAAGCATCGCCGCCTATGACTAGCTTCGCTATTGACCGTCGCGGCCAGAGGCCGCGCCCATTGTCGGTTTCAATGTCGTTCCTATTGCTTGTCCATTCTCTCCGGTTCGCGCACCTCGATAACGGCAGGCACGGCGGGACCGATGCCGCGCATCATCGGACGGTACATGTCTTCGATCATCGGTGTCGGCACCTTGTACTTGCCCGGACTGACTGCGCGTACGATGTAGAACAGCTTCGACTGCTGGCCAGCGTAAAGCTGCACCGCGGCCACATAACGGTCGTCGCGATATTCCTCATAGCGGATTTCGGCCTGGCCACTGCGATCGCTCATCGTCACACCGTCGATGGTGATGCCTTCCCAGATACTTTGGTCACCAAGGTTGAGATTTTCAAGCTCAAGGCCGCCGGGCAGCAGATCAACAATCAGTGCATCTTTCATTTCTTCCTTGGCGGTGACGTGCAGCACAGCAATCAGTGTCTCGCCGGTGGTCAACGGCGCGCCGTCATAGGCGGTGCCGTCCTGACGGTAAAGATTGCGACGGATGGCGACATGTTCGTCCTTCACTTCAGGCGCCGATGCCGGGTAGCCCACCACATCCTCGACCACGAAGATCGGGCCAGGACCGCGCGGTCCGAGGGTGACACCAGCATTCAAGTCTTCGATCACAAAACTGCGCGAAACTTGCGCGCTGCCGCTGAACGGTTCGTGGTTGTTGCCGATGCGTACATCGCCCTCGATTTTGCGTGCCAGATCGCCCATCAAGGCGCGGCCAAGACGGAAGATCGCAATTTGCTCCTGCGTACTCAGATAGCTGTGGCGCCAACGATCGTTCTGGCTGCCCATAAGCTCGCGTGCCATGTCGTAGACGAGCGCGTCGTACTCAGGTTTGCTCAATCCCGCTTCGTTGACCATCGCCACCATCAAGGTGAGATCGCGCAGCGGCGAGCCGTAGTCCCCGATCCAGCGCGGGCGATTCCATTTTTTTGAAAAAGCTTCCGCAATGGCTTCCTCACCCCGTTTGCGGTCGCCTTGCATCGCCAGTGCGATCCCGAGGTGCACCAGCGGCAGTGGCGCCACCAGCTTGCTGCGCTCGTTGTCGAAAATGGCGCGCAAGGTGCCCAGTGGCGCCCGCTTCAGCTTGGCCAGGACGTAACCGGCGTGCGCCTGCTCGGCGATGCGCAGATGGTCACTGTGCTCGTAGTCGTAATGCGGATTGCCTCCCGAGAGCAAATCGTCGTTCAGTCGCTTGAGCGTCTTCTCCAGCATCGCTTCATTGGGACTGAAGCCAGCTTCCTTGGCAGTGACCAGCATCTCGGCGACGTACGGCGTCATGTGCGTGACGACATAGGAGTCTCCTGGCCAATAACTGAAGTGTCCGTTCTCGGTTTGCATCGAGGCGAGACGCGCGAAGCCGACGTTGAGCATCTCGGTACGGGCCGTCGGCGTGAGCGGTGTTACGCCAAAACGCCGGGCAGTGTCGTCATCGAGGAACACCAGCGGGAATGCCTTGCTCGTGGTCTGCTCGACGCAACCGTAGGGATACTGGATCAGGTCCTTGACTACCGAGGCGAATGGCAACGGGGGCAACGTGCCCAGGGTAAAGCGTGAGATCACTGAATCCGGCACCAGGCCAGCGCGCAGCGCTGCGTCCGGACTGACATCGCGGCCCTGATCGAGCACGCTGGAGTGGCTGCGGTGTTCAGCAGGGTAGGCCGGGCGAAGCGCGAATTCCACGCGGCGTTCTACTTTCGCGGTGCCACCGGTGACCTTGGCCACCACGCTGGCGACGCCGTATTTCTCCCGCGCCACGATCTTGAAAGTCTGTGTGCTGCGCGCCTTGTCGGCCAGCTTCACGCTGCGTTTGGGCTCGGTGATGGCGAGCATGTCACCGCCATCGAGGGTAACGCTGTAGCTGCCTTCGCTGCCGCTCAGGTTTTCGAGATCGAGCGCAATTTCGGCACTGTCACCCGAAGCCATCGCGCGCGGAGCGCTGATCTCGACCACCAGCGGGGCCTGGATGATGGTCTCCTGATCGGCCGTGCCATAACTCTGCTCGCCATAGACTACGGCGCCCAGTCGCACAGTGCCGTTGAAATCTGGCAGGTCGAGCTCGAAGCGGGCATCGCCCTTGGCGTCGACCAACACCGGCTGCTCGAACAGATCAACCGTCAGCACTTTGACGTTGGGGCGACGCGCCTGCGGCAGTGACAGCATCGCCGCGTCACCGCCGTACCGTAGTTTGGCTTTGCTGCCATCAACTGCTTCGATGATCCGTCCAAACAGATCGTAGGCATTGGTCAGGAACCGGCGTGGCTCGAAAAACCAGCCCGTCGGATCGGGCATCGGAAACTGGGTCAGATTGAGAATGCCGACATCGACCGCGTGCAATGCCACTCGTCCCGGCTTGCCTGCGAGTTGCGGGGCATGGACGGTTACCTGCAGTTTCTGGTCGGGGCGCGTTTTCTTCGCGGCCTCCAGCGTGACTGCAATTTTTCGGGCGCTGCGATCGAGTGGAATGTGCTGCACACCCACTGCGCGTGACGGGGTGATTTTCTCGGCGGAATCGCCAGGGCGGAACACCAGCACTGTGGCGTACAGGTCATGCCGCGTCCACGACTTGTCGATCGGGATCTCGACTTTTGATTGATTTTTCACTTCGATCAATTTCTGCCACAGCAGATGATCACTCTCGAGCAGCACCAGGGCATTGCCTGGATGCGGTGACTTGATGGTCAACTCGATAGTGTCGCCTTCCTTGTAGCTCGGCTTGTCGAGCGCCAACTTCACTTTGTCCGGACGGCTGCCGGCGTCCTGACCTTCGCTGTACCAGTTCCATCCAGCCTGGAACGGAAACTTCATGGTCAGTGCAGTGGCCGGATCGAAGACCTCAAGACGATAACCACCCCATTCAACCGGAAAACTCACCTTGGCGCGCGCACCCGCCTTGATATCCAGTTCCTGCTCGTGGCCGGTTTCCCACTGCGACAGGAAATCGGTTTGCCAACCGTTGCCGTTGACCCAGCGCCAGTTGTATTCACGGCGCTCGCGAAACAGTTTCACTTTGAGTTTGCTGCCTGCAAGCAAATCGCCGGCAGCGTTGGCGCGGACGATTTCGAATCCGGCGTCGCCATTGGGCGTCGCGCCTTCACTCATATCAAATAACGCACGTGCGCCAACAATTTGGGCTGCTGGCCAGACGCTGCGCTTGATGGTGCGGGTCACGGCGCGTCCTCCAGATTCGTAAAGGCTGCCCGAAACGATCACGGCGACTGTCCCCGTCGGCGCCTTTACTTCGTCGAGCGCGATCTCGCTGCTGAGTTTGCCTTCGTCATCGAGCACCTCGTCAAGCACATCTTTCGGCTGCTTGGGCAGCTCGGCCAGAGGATCGCCGAAATGGAAATCTTTCAGCGTTGCGACCGGATGCGATTCGGGTTGCAAGCTCAGTCGCGCGGTGAAGCGGTTACCAGCGGCGGGTGAACCGTAAAGCCAGGCGCCTTCCACGCTGAGCGGAAATGCGTCGCCGGGCGCCAGGTTTTCTGGCGCTTCGAGCGTCAGCTTCAGACGCTCGGGCAGAAATTCTTCGACGCGGAACGCGAATGTGGCGGCGTTCATCATTGTGGGATCGGTGCTGAACTCGAGCGACCATTTTCCGGTTGGTGCATCGGTCGGAATGACGTGTTCGTAGCGAACGTAATTGAGCTCGCCCGGATCGACCTGCTGGGTGGCAAGTGCGCGTCCATCAGGTTGTTTCAGTGTCACGAACAGGGGCTGCGCCTTGACCATCTTGCCGTCAAAGTCGCGCAGTAGCGCAGACACGCCCAGCGTCTCGCCGGGGCGGTAGAGATCGCGTCCTGACCAGGGGAAAACTTCAAGGTCAGTCTGCACACGACCGCCGAGCGAGAACTCGGAAAGGTCCAGCGCCGGCTGATTGAACGGCAGCAGCGAGATATCGTTGCCGAATCGGGCACTGAGCAGATGCTGCGAGTTGGGCGTGTACTCAATCATCGCCAAGCCGTTGGCATCGGTGCTGACGTCGAACAGCGCGGTGCCTGTTTCGTTCTGGATCTGCAATGCCACGTTGGCTTTGGGCGCGCCCGATTTGAGCGAAGTGCTCAGAACCAGCAAGCGATCCTTGTACGCGCGCACGTGCAGGCCGATGTCGCTGACGAAGAACATCGCGGTTTCCTGTTCGTAGCCAAAACTGCCAGCACGGTTGAGTACGGCGAAGTAAAGCCCAGGCAGGCTCAGCTCGTCGATATCGCGAATCGGCAGGAAGCTGACGCTGCGTTCATTGGACTTGTTCTGCAGCGCGAACCGGTTCTTGTAGACCGAGCTTGACATCGCGGCCAGCTGATCCAGCGACCAGTAGCTGCGGCGACCGTTCTGTTGATATTCACGCAGAAACTTGCCGACGTTGCGCTCGGTGACGTGGAAGAACTCGACATCGACCTCGGCCACGTTCAGCGCGACGATCGGCAGCCCTCGAGACTCATGCGCGGGCAGGATGCTGCCCTGGCTGGCGAAGCCGACGATCGGTTCCTGGTTGCCGCTGTGCACTTCCTGGGTCTTGTCCACGCCCAGAGTGCTGCCATCGGCAGCAGCCAGCGCGGCCTTGAGCGTCACCACGTAAGTCTTGTCGGCCTCCAGATAGGGAAAGCGCAAACGATTGCCGTCGCCATCGAGCATCCAGCTGCCTTCGCTGGCGGCTCCGTCCTTGAGTTTTATTGACAGCAGTTGATCAAAAGTCTGCTGACCCACCAGTTGTCGGGAAAACTCGAGCACGATCGAAGGGCGGCCTTCATAGGATTCTCCGGTCGCTGACACCAGGCCGAAGGCCATGGCTTCTGGGCCTTTCGTGGTGGCTGCAGCCTTCTGCAAATCCGGCGGCGTACCGTCGTCCTTGTCACCACAACCGGCCAGCAGCACCAAACTCAACAACATTGGGCTGAACAACATCAGGGCGAACGAAGTCATCCCGCGTTTCATCGCAACCATCTCCGGTGTGGGCTATTGGATGTGCCCAGTATGGCCGCATCCGCGCTCAGCATGTAGCCAGATGCAGCGTGAACGCGGGCGAATCGAAGTTGAAAACGGCCGAATCGAAGGCGCCAGGATTCGGCACGTCTTGACGCGGTGCACACCGGCAATGTTGCATCGTGTGCAGAGGGCACAAGTGGGCGGTCACATGTTTAGCATTGTTTGCAGTCGATCCGGTTGCAGCAGCTCCGCGCTTAAAGGAAACACTGACGAGGTAGTTGCGAAATCCCCTCTAAATTTCCGCTTCGGGCAGTTTTATGGCGTGCGGCGACGAGACGGGTGTCGTAATGAGGGGCGCATAGGCGCCACGACTGAGTTTTCAGCGAAATCGCCTGCGCTACTGTGAATTTCGGGCGGTTCGGACCTCGGCAAGGCGCCGATCATGTTGCTGTCCTGCAAAATGATTTTTGCTACGTGGCTAAGCGCAGTAGCTGATCGGCGTTGAGCACCAGGACGCCGAGCATCAGGTGCGTAGCCACTTTGGCGTGGCCGCGCACACGCACGAAGCGTGCACCGTATTCGTCTTTCAGACGCGCGTTGGCGCGCTCAACCTGGGTGCGTATTTTGTAACGCTCGGCCTGGTGCGGGGAAAATTCGAGCTTGTCGCCGCTGCGCGGATTGTGATCGATCAGCGGCACATGGCCCAAGTCACGGCTGTGTTGACGGATCAGCGGGCTGCAATACGCAGCGTCCATCAGATCGTAGAGATGGGTGACACGTTGCGCGCTCATCAACGCGAGCGGGATCGCTACTTGCGAATCATGCACGCTGGCGGAGGTGATCACTGCGCTGATCGGAATATGTCCGTCGGCTACGTCCAGGTGCAGCTTGTAGCCTTTCCATGAGGCTTTGAATCCGTTGCTGTTGGTCTTGCTGCCGACATCGCAGGCGTGGGGCAGATCGGCGAGCATCGCCGACAGCGACATCCCCGCGGCTTGGCGCTGTATTCGGGTGAGCGCGGGCGCCTCGCGCACTTCATTTTTTCCAGGCCTGCCGCGTTTGCGCGGCGCGGGTTTTGCCACTAGCTCAGGCTGCGTCGGCTTTTCGCGCGCTTCAATGGCAGTGGAATCCCGAGCGATATGCCCGATCAACTGATCCGACAACTGCTCCTTGATCAATGCTTGATGAGCTTGCTGCATCAGCCCCTGCACGGAGAATTCCTTGAACGCGCGCGAGAACAAATGTTCGCCTGGCATCTTTTGGCGCACATCGAACCCGCACAACCGACGCAAGCTTTTGTCCATGCGCAGACGCTCCACCAGCGCCGCGGTGGTTGCTATGCCCAACACCGTCTGGGCCACCAACGCCCGCGCCACTGCGGCACGTTCGCGCGCTGGACGACCAACCATTCCCCGACTGGATGGCACCAGTCGCTCGACTTGCACCAGCTCCCAAATGCGCAACAACTGTTGCAGCGGCGGCGTCAGCAGTTCACCCAGGTCCGCTTCAACCAGCGGCAGCAGCTCGCGCTGACACAGCGAATGGAATTGAGAAAGACGCTGGCGCAGATTAAGATTCATAGGCGGGTGGTACTGTTCGTTTTGACGCCTACATTATGCCTTCAATGGCAACACCCGCACTTCTTTTTTGCCCCAAGCGGCAAGAAATTCCCTCGATCTGAGGGATTACGCAACTACCTCTCATGATTCAGAAAAATCCTAGTAGCCTTCAATCGCCGATCTACCGCACCTGCCGAGCACAGCTGATTTACACAGTTCGCAATTGGGTTGGTCTTTCGCTCATCGGTTGTCGCATCTGAGTAGTCAGAACTTGGGTGTCGAGGTTTCACGCTGCGTCAGCAGATCGAGGAAGCCGGTGGATTGAAGCTGATCTACATCGATCCGCCATTTGATGTGGGCGCTGATTTTTCGATGGACATCGAGATCGGGGGCGAAACGTTTCACAAGGAGCCGAACCTGCTGGAGCAGATCGCCTATCGGGACACTTGGGGGCGGGGGGCGGATTCGTTTATCGCGATGCTTTATGAGCGCCTCATCCTGATGCGAGACCTGCTTGCTACGGATGGAACCGTTTACGTACACATGGGCTATACCGGCTGCTCGTTCGAGCATCGTCGGCAGTGGGTGGAAGATTGTCTGCGCGCAATGGGCGAAATATTCGCAGCCTCGATCTCAGGATGCGCAGCGAGCAATCACCTGCATGAACCGCCCCGGCTTTCGTTCTAGCTCGTATACCGTACCTGTCGAGTACCGCTGTCGTTCGCGCAACGGTTGTCGCATCTGAGTGGTCAGAACTTGGGTGTCCAGGGTTCCTCCAGTTTTCCGACATCCAGTTTTCCGACAATCGTTAAATCAAAACCAACCACGACCGACGGATCAGCCCGGGATCCTGCGATTTCCGCGAGATCCCAGAGCCAATTGACGCTACACAATGTTTCTCAGACCGGATCCGTATATCCGCTGCAAGAAATCGGCGCTCCGCCAAGAGTGCAAGTTACCGTATAGCCTAAAAACCAACCAGCGCCGTTCCATGGCGAACCCTGGTAGCCGCCTCCGCCACCGCCGCTACCGCTCCCCGTCCCTCCGAGTTCAGCCTGGTTTTCCGCGCCCACTTGTAAGAACGTCTTGCCGCAAGGCTTGTGAAACGGAAGAGAGCCGGCACCAGTGACGCCCATGAAACGGACCTGATACTGAACGTATACTTCGACATCGTGATTCACGGTAGCTTAGTTTCCAAATTGCGCCTGCAGGCGCTCACCGATTTGGCCCTGCGCCGTGGCTGGGTTATTGCTGACCTGTCCAACATTTGCCGACAACGCAGCTAACACCGTGCATGCCACTGCCACTCCGATGGGTAGACTGTAAAGTAATGCCACTGTAAATCTTCTCTTCATGACTAATCTCCGGTGTATTTGAGTTGCGCCGAGACGGTGGTATCAACCGCCGTTCTTTCCATCGGGCTGTGTTGCATTGATAAAAGTATTGATCGCTTCGTCCGTCAACGGATGCAAATCCAATTGCAGGGGACGACCTGTGCGGCGGACCGCCTCTTGATTCAACTGCGAGTAGATTTTCGCGGCAAGAACCAAGCTGAATCCATGATCCTGTGGCGACATGCTGTGCGCACACTGGACATATTTTGGCATCGCGCTCAAATCTCCCAACATCACCGCCACCTGAAGGTGGGCATTAACTGCCACGGCATTCGAGCAGAGTCCACCCTGTTCCTCGGAGTTCGCGAGTCTGGTTAGCGCCTCCTTGGAGCCCTTCACAACCGCATCTTTGAAGAGTTCCCCGGCTTCACGTTGCGTTCCCGTATCGCGACTCAGCCGATACGCCAGCTCTGTTTGAGCCGCTAGTTCTCCGCTCAACACGAGGGCACGCAGCGAATTGACGTCCATCGCCATTAACAACGCTACCTGTGCATCGTTTGGGTACTTGTTCCGTTTCAGCCAAGCTTGATGCTCGGCCGTAATAGCACCAAGACGAGCATACTCGTCAGGATCCGCCGCTTCGCTTTCGCGGGTTGGTTGATCCCGCCTATCCTGAGTAGATGAGGCCCGCGTTGTGCCCTCTTCGGTTGGGGGCACTTTCAATCTGGTTGCAACATCGGACGAGCCCGATGTTGGTGGGCCCTCAGACACAGCTCGGTCGTCACTGCGCGGACCCAGTTGTTGCTCCGCTGCTGACGTTATTGCGTCGCCACCCACCTCTCTGAATCGAATGAAGTAAAAGATGAACGCGCTAAACGACAGCGCGACCACAACCCAAAGCCAAGTCGGAATTCTTTTCACAAGGTTAACGCCTCTCTATTTCACTTCCAGGTAAATAATGCGTCTGCCTGGAGATACTTCCCGAAGCCGAATTGCCATTTCACGACGGCTATCCCGCAGAGGGTACGACAGGGCGGTCGCAGAACTGATAGGTTATGTCGTCTCACCGAGGCAAAATTGGCCAAACTATTGAACGCTTCGATGAATTGTCATGACCCATTTTCGGCCGCGCACATTGGCCTGCATCTGCGCTTGTGTCAATGGCGAGAGTATTTCTAATCCAGGTTTGAGTCTGAGTGAGAGGAGTGTATGGGTGTAAATCAGGCGGCGACTCTGGATCGATTTGCGATGGATTGGAAAAGGGCGGTGCGCGCTGTGTTCAACTGACGCGCGGCTTCATTGTCGCTGATAGCGAGCGCTTTTGTATCCAGTTGCGGGAAGCTGACGCCGGGCTTTAGAAAGGAGGCGGCCTTGGGCAGGGATTTGAGCTTGTCGCAAGGCGTCATCATCAGCCGGTACGGGTACTGTTTGCGTTCTTTGCCCTTGGCATCGATGCGAATTTCGGCGAACAGACAGGGGCGGTGGAAGTTGACGTAGGGGTTGAGGAAGTCACGGCAGAAGGCGTTGACGGGTTCGGCGTAGCGTTGCGGGATATGGCTGTAGCCCAAGTGTTTGCGCACCACGGCGGCATTCTTGGATTCGGCCAGCGCGTTGTCGTTGCTCTGGCGCGCGCGTGACTTGGTGAACTCAATCAGGAGCTTGTTGAGCAGCTTGGCAATCGAGTGGTTGACGTACTCCGAGCCGTTGTCGGAATGAAAGCCCAGAATGACGAACGGGAAGCTGTCGAGCAACTGTTCGAGCACCGGCAGCAGGTAGGCCTCGCTAATGCGCTCACAAGTGGCGACGCCCTCGAACTGGGTGACGATGTCGACGGCGTTGATGTGATAGACGCCTTTGAGTCCATCCTGGTCGCCCTGGTGGACGCTGTCCACGCGCAGGTAGCCGGGCTGACCGTTGGGCGTGGGCGAGCGCCGCTGACCGATGACGTTGGTGTGGGGACGGGTCTTGGTCCACTGCGTGCGTAGTTTTCGGTAGCCGGCTTGCTGGCGCAGGTTATACAAGTGCGCAACGGACACGCCCGCCAGGCGCTGGTAAGCGGCGTCGCCAAAGACGCAGTGCGCACGTTCCATCAGCTTCTTCGTTGCCGGCCCGGAGAGCGTGCCATGCAGGGCATCCGTGGCGGCCAACAACGCCACATCGGCTGCGGTGTAGGTACGCGCAAACCCCTTGGGCGCTCGATAACGTGTGGCCAACGGCGCCCCGTTGCGCGTGCGCTGAACCAGCCGCGTGAGCTGCTGGCGCGAATAGCCGCTGACGCGTTCAAGAAAGCGCAGCACCACCGCCTTGTCCGTTCGGCGCAGCCCGGCATAACCAAAACGCCGCAGCGTACGCTCGATGAACGCATAACGTTCGTCCGCCGCAAGCGCGAATTCGACCGTCGTCGTGCCTATGAGAAAGGCCGAAAGATCGGCCAGCGAGTTCAGTTGATTGTCGTTCATATCGATCACCATGCTGGGCATCGTGATCGATCCGGACTAGCGCTTCAGACTCATACCATGTTGGAATCACACCCCGCGCTCAGACTCATACCATGTTGGATAAGGCTAAGACTTGACAGAGGGGAGTTGCGTGCGCCAGTGTGCGGGTTGAGAACTGCATGTGAACGGGCATGATGACTGGAATCGAAGCAAAGGTCGCGAGCGCTCGCTGCACTTCTCCACGCTTCCTCCTTCTTTATCCGCCTCTCCAATTCGCGGAGAACGAAGTAGCGAAGCCCGATGGCTCTCTGAGCTTGGCCTATCTCGCCGGTGCGCTTCGTGAAGCGGGATATGAAGTTTCGGTTCTCGATTGTACCGTCGGGGTCGACGGTTCGCCGCTGGCGGAGAGTTTTTTCAATATTGCCGAGCAGCCTAATGGCCTGCGGCGTGTCGGCATGCCGGCAGAGGCGATCCTGAGAATCGTCGAGAGTTATGATGTAGTCGGCCTCTCTTCAATATTTACCCCCCAGACGACGCCCTGTCTGGACCTTATTGCCCAAATTAAACGCAAATACCCGAATAAGCTCATCCTCGCTGGAGGAGTGAATGCGCGTAGCATGCGCAAGCGTTTTTTCGCTGCTGGCGTGGACCTGATTGCTACCTCGGAGGCCGAAACCACCATCGTGCGGATCGCGGAAATGCTTCAAGGGCGCATTCCTCTTTCCGCGGTGCCGGGTGTCGTATTCCTTGGCCAGGACGGGGGCGAGCGCAGTACTCCCGTTGGCCGTGTTCCGCAAAACCTCGACGAATTGCCAATGCCCGCGTGGGATATGCTGCCAATGCAGCAATACTGGACGATATCGCGGCCGCACGGGGGGAATTTTCCCGAAGGGCAAACGATCAGATACGCATCCCTTCAGACCTCGCGTGGCTGCCCTTTTCGCTGCGAATACTGTCATATATCCCGAGAACAAGCGGACTCCGAGCACGGGCATATCGGCGCTTTCCGGGTGAAATCGGTGGACCGGACTTTCAGGGAGTTCGAGGCGCTCAAGGCGATTGGCGTCGAGTATGTCTTCATTGAGGATGACAGCCTTTTCGCGAAAAAGCGGCGCGCCCTCGATATCTTTCGAATGGTGCGGGGTCTTGGGCTCAAGCTTCTCGACGTCAATGGGATCAATCTCTGTCATCTCCATCACGGCAAGCAAGGGACAAAAGAGCAACAGGTAGATCGCGAGCTGATCCAGGTGCTCGCTGATGCCGGCTTCACAGCGCTTGCGCTGCCGTTTGAGTCAGCGTCGCAGCGCATCCTGGACCGTTACGCTTCCGCCAAATGGAGAGTCGCCGACACCAATACGGCGAAGTTGATCCGCGCTTTCAATGATTGTGGTATTCGGGTTTCCGGAAATTACATGCTCGGCTATCCCGACGAGTCGATCGATGAGATCTTTGAGACCATTACGATGGCGAAACGCAACGTCGAGGAAGGGTTGGACTATGCACTCTTCTTCGCGGTTGTCCCATTCCCCGGATCGGCGCTCTTCGAATTGGCGGTGCGTGACGGGCATATCGATCGCGACTTCGACCCCGACGAATTGCGTTGGACCAAATCGATTATGCGCCGGATGAAAGTCGATACTTCAACGCTCGAACACCTCCGCCAGCTGGCATGGATGCTGGTGAATCGGAGCGACTATGTGCGCTACAAGCGCGGAATGACGCTCCCTGTGTAGCGTTTCTTCGAAGAGGTCGCGCGTCCGGATAAAGCAGTTACCGGACCCGAGTCGGATGGCGTTGGTCAGGTATCGGCGCTCAATGGTGCAGCAGTCCGATTGCCTCGCGCTTGAGCATCATGCAGCTCGTGACAGCGGACCGTCCAGGCAACACACTACCCGCATCAACGAAGTTTCGGCGCACATGAAATGACAGATGTCACGCCGCGCGATGCAACTGCGCGCAGCGATTGAGCACTCTTACGAAGTAGTTTTCGATCGCGACGGTGTTCAGGTGGCTCTTCGCAAAGCTTTGCCCTTCGCGCCCAATGCGCTCGGCAAGGTGTGGATTTGTGCGCAACCAGGTGAACTTCGCCGGAATATCGGACAGGTCGTCTGCGAGGGGAACATAATGTTTCCAGGCAATCAATCCGGGATAGAAGAACTGTCGCCAACGGTGCTGCATTAGCAGCACAGATCCCGTCCAGAGCGAGTTGGCGACGCGTTTCCATGTGGAAGCGACACCATCGGTAGAAACCAGATACTTGTACAACGCGAAGTCCGCAGGAGAAATCTCTGGTGCTGGACCACCGAGAAGCTCCTCCAGCTGATGTCGGAGCGCATGTCCGGCGACCGTGTCGGGAAAGTTGTCGTAGTGCGTGATGCGGGCGTCGAGCATCGACGGATTTGCCGCCGACAGTTTCAACAAGTGGTAGCGAGGAAATCGGTGGCAGTTTTCTGCATCGGGATAACCCGGGCCGGTCAATCGCCCACGCCACTTGATGATGTTCTCACGTGTCGCGAACGGAACGCGAGAGGACGCCTCGTCGATCTTCTCAAGTTCTCTGCCGTAACACTCGTCCTGCAACGTAAAATCCGGTATCGCAAGCATATGACTGCTGACAGCATCACCTTCGAGCCAGTCGCCACGCATGAATGGCACGCGTTTCGAAAACTCGACAAATTGCGCCACATGCGGTTCAACGACATAGATGCTGTCGCTCAGAAGGACCAGGACGTCCGCACTACCCTGCAGCCGGTTATGAACCCGCCCCAGGAACGGCAGAAATTGGCGAAGGAGCCGACGGTGAAGCTTTGGGTTGTCGACGACCACGCTGTGCTCGACCGCGCCGTCGGCGAAACGACAGCGAACGATGAGCGATGGCCTATGCAGTATTCCGGGACCGCGGAGAAATGCCTCGAAGGCGTCCACCAGTCCTTCGTTAGTGCCAGACGCTTCAAGATGAGCAAAGCTCCGATCAACGTGGGCGTTGATACGCTCCTGAGCCGAATCCGAGGTCATGTCGTTGCGCACCCTCTGCGCGACAGCATTTCCAATAGCTTCGCGCTGCAAATCATCGACTACGACGCCACAGCCGTCTCGTTCGATTGAGCAAGGTCAGCGTAACGCGTCAGGTAGTCGCGCATCGTCGGGAGAAGAATTTCGCGAAGACTCCGCTTTGGACGCCAGTTCAGCAGCGTTTCTGCTTGCGTGAGATCGGGCATTCGTCGATCGCAGTCCTCATAACCCGTGCCGTAGAAATCTTCACCGGAAACGTCGACGATCGGATGACTGCGATATTTCGGCTCCGTGGTGATCTCGGCGAAAACATCACGCATCATTTCTGCCAGATCACGCATCGTAATTTCGTTGTCTCTGTTGCCGATGTTGAATATTTGATTCTTTGCCTTGTTCGGCATGTCGAGCATTCGGGCGATGGCTTCTACGGCCTCCTCCACCGCCACAATGGTGCGCCGTGCCTTTCCGCCATCTACCAATTGCATCGGCTCGCCGCGCAACAACGCGGCCATGAAGCATGCAAGTACCCTCGGCACGCCTTCTCCAGCGCAGCGCGGAATATAATCCATCCGTGGTCCGAAGAAGTTCAGTGGCCGAACGATGGTGAAGGGCATTCCCGTCGTCGCGTGGTGCGCATAGAGAATGCGCTCCATCATCTGCTTGGCGCACGCATACGTCCATCGCTGATTCACAATCGGGCCCATGATCAATGGGGTTTGGTTCTCGCGTAGCTCATACAGATCGGGATCGTTACTTTCAGTTTTCAGATAGCTCGACAGAGTGCGCCCATAGACTTCGCTGGTCGAGAAATAGATCAGCCACTTGTTCGCACGCGCGCAAGCCTCCACGACAGGATACGAATCGAACAGGTTCGTACGAATGACGTCCAGCGGTCGCGTGTTGTACTGAGACGGATTGCAAATCGCCGCAAGATTGATCAGCGCGTCGGCTCCAACCAGCCGCTCCTCAAGACGCCGTAGCTCAACACCATCGATGCACGGCACCTGGTGAAAAGTGAAGCAGGGGTTCTCCAGGTGCTTGGCGATTTTGGTCCGGTCGGGGTCCCAGCCCTCGATCTCTACGTCTGTTCGGGCCAGCATCCGGTCCAACAAGTGACTACCGACAAATCCACCACATCCCAAAATAAGCAGTCTCACCGTTGACCTCTGAAAGTAATTTAACTGGGGTGCGCCGCAGTCCGGCAGCCAATGGAATCTCTAATATTCACGACATCGCCTCGCGACGCCGCTTATTGCTTGCCAGGCCCTGCTTTCAAGAGCGCAGCTGGTCCAAATCGACGATTTTTCGCCCTCTGACTCAGAGGGTTTTCACGGCTCCGAACTTACTCAGCGGCCTCAAAAGTCTCTCTGCAAGAGCCCGGCTGTCGTCCAAGCAGCATTTCGCGACCATGCTTGCGCATTTGCGTTGATAATACTCAAGGAGCACTCGGGATACCAGCTGCCTGACCCTTTTCCAGACAGGCGATCCTGTTTCCTAGCGGTCGCAGAAGTGCGGCGAAGGCGCATTCTCGCTCGATCAAACGCCGCCTGGGTGTACAGGGGAGTTGAACGCAGGCCCGCCGAAAGCGCTCCGCGGGTAGCATGGGGCGTTGCCTGACGCGGTTTTGTCGCTAAGGTTTCGCGAACCAACCATGTGACGACCAACGGGAGGACGCTTGATGCTCGGGCAAATGGATATCGACAAGCTGCTCCCTTTCCGAGCAAGAGGCCTACGCGACCTTGAGAAGCGAATAGGTGACATCGCACCCTTCATCGATGAGAAACTCAAGACAGGAAAGCAGATTCGCATTCTCGAGACAGGCTTTGGCTTCGGCGTGACGCTCATGGAGCTGAGAAAGAAATATGGAGCTAAGGTCGAACTCCACGGCATTAACAAGATGCAGTCTCATGGAGACTGGAGCACGATACAGACGGTTGCGATACAACAGGGTATTTTTTCAGAACGAGAACTCAAGGATGCAATTCCACCCACGATCACCTTTCACGATGTAAGCAGGGGATTGCCCTACCCGAACGACTACTTTGACCTCGTATACTCTCAAGTGTCGTATATGTTCTACGATGAAAAGGCCAGTTTCCTCGAAGAGGTGAATCGGGTGCTGAGCAAGGAAGGAACCGGCCGGATCGACCTTTACATTCATCGGCCAGGGATTCCGATCGAATACGCCACCTCTTTTGAAATTTGGGACGGTGAAAAACAAATACCATTCTGGGACTACATCAAAAGGTTCAGTTCGCTCCAGGAGCGGACGGCAAAACGAAGAAGCTTCCTTGAGATGACGAAGATCCCATCACTTGATCTCAGGCTTGAGCTCGCGTACGCAATTGACCTCAATAGCATCTGCAAGGGCTGGCAGGGTCGGAAAAGTATTTACAAGGTGAGGCTATTGCCGCAGGCGTCGCCGGTTCACGACGAGACACTTCTGAATTGCCCAGGGAAGGCCTGAATACGCAGTCACTTCATGTCGGGCTCCTGATGAGTGGCGTTCTGCTTTGTGCTGACTCGAAGTCTCGAGGACGCTTCAGTGTGGCTAGGGAAGGGCCGGTCGAGATCTGGGCGACGGGTGGCGGTGCCGAGCAAAGGGCACGCGCCCCGAGGCGTGCGCGACGATGTTTTCCTCGGCGGCTGACTACGCGTCAGCCGCCAGAGAGCGCTTTGCCACATGGGGACGCTACTTCGCTACGCGTCTGAAGAGATCGAGGGTTTGGCGCAATGGCGTATCGATCCAATCCACTTTAGGCGGTAGCGCCATGTTCTGGAGAGACTCGATATACGCCACGATGTAGCTGTCAAACGCGGTCTTGTCTTCTGGAAGCCGGAAGAGCCAGCTCGCGGAGCAGGGTGTCTTGTTGGTGGCGCTGATCACTTTGTCGACGTGCGTGTCGACGAAACCCAGTGTTTCGGCGATCTCCGAAGCCCGGGTATGTTCAATCAGTTCGTTCGATCGGGCGAGAGCGCGGGTTGTCAATCCGTAGTTGTTGGTGCAGTAGCGGTAGCGGAAGGGCTCGCAACGACCAACCGCTGCCGCGGTGGGCGCGCCGTTGAGCGCGAACGTCGTCGCACCGCTGGCGAAACGCAGGAACGGGAACACCAATGCGTCCACCGAGGTTACATCGATGTCGCCAAGCACATGCTTCAGCGAAGGGCAGAACCAGTCGTCGTCATCGTGGTAGAAGAGCAACATGCTAGTGTCTCTGCCGCTTTCAAGTAGGGCCGGCACTTCAGTCCAGTCGATCCGAATCACGGATTCGACGCGTGCGAGGTTGTTGTCGGCGATCTCACACATCCGTTCGCGGCATTCAAAATATGAGACGGCCGAAAGGCGGTTCCAGCGATCAATGAGTCCCGGAATATCTCGCGAGAAACGCAGGTCATGGAAGGGGAAAAAGCGCGTCGGTGGGACGGGCACTCCCGCCGCGTAGTCACGGGCCAGTACCCCCCACTCGGGCGAAGCGCGCTTTGCCAGGACGACCCTGGCGCTCATACCGAAACCTTCCCGCACAACGTACCGTCCCCCGGAGCTTGCCGCGGCACTCTGATACCGCCGCTCGTTGCGGAAGCCCGAATTCTCATAGCGCATCTCCATATGATCCAAACCCCATGATGCATTTTTCCTCCGGTAGGTCTTGCGCAGAGCGTATGTACCGGCAGCTGCACTATGCGTGCCTGGTTGGCGCCAGTATGCGCAGGAATGCGGCGACATAACCGATGAAAGTTGTCCGCGTCGCTTGATGCTTGACGAGGTGCACGGCACCGTCATCCGCGAGCAAGGCTACGACCACACGATCATCAGCCCGGTCGGCTTTTGCCTGCGGCAATATCGTGGCAAACGGCAAGAACTTCGAGTTCGGCATGACGTGGGCAAGGTGCGTCACACACAGCGTGTCACGCACCAAGGGGTCGAGGGTAGCCCATTCAAACAAAGTCACTTCCACACGCGTTCCCCACTGCGGCTCCAAGGGAATACGAAGGGCGACCGTGGAGATTTCGATCTTGTTGCCCGCCATCGCGACGAGCCGGGCGCGACCGCTGTCAGCGAGCTCGCGCGCAGCCGCAAGATCATCGGCGGTAGTCGGAACCCAGCAAGCTGCGCGCTGCATTCCTTCATAATCTTCGTTCTGCGGGCGTTCGTAGATGTAGTAATAGACGGCCAGCGAGTTTCTTCGACGTTCGGGCGGACACGTCAGTGGCTCGGGATGCCCATGAAACGAGCGGGTGCCGGTGAAGAACAAGACCGCGCGATTTGCGATTGGTGCGATCTTGCTGTGAGGCTTGCGACCGGCCGTCCAGAGCTCCAGGTCGCCGCCCCAATGGCTTTGCCAGTCCTCGTTCAAGTAGATAATGAGGTTCAGAACTTGATGCAACTGCATACCGCTATGCGGATGGCGATTCGCATCCGTGTGAATCATCAGTCGCCCGCCGGCGCCGGTGGAGTGCAGTCCGCAGCCGGAGTAGCTTGGATCTGTGATTAGTCCGGAAATTCCTGCCACGCGTTCAATGAACCTGACGAACGTTGCTGAGTTCAGTTGCGATAGAAAGTGGCGAATGAAGGGGGGGAAGTGTCGCTCTTCGCTCTGGCCGAGCTTGCTGCGGTGCAGCGCTTGCACACGTCCTGTGCGCCCGGCACCCCAATTCTGCCAAGGGATGTCATCCACGCCGGGGAACTCGTCGATCAAACAACGGATGACGCCCGAGGGGAGAAAGTCGTCGAGGACGATGTGCGGGAAGGGCTGATTGCGCGCAAACTCGCCTGCGCGCCCACTCTGCAACGCCGCAAGGCGCTCCTCTTCGAAATAGTAGGCCGGAATCACGACCGGCGAAGCTTCTTGTCGCACTTTAAACTCCATCGCGCCGGCGAAGCGCATGCGCTGTGACACTTCGCTTAAAAATGATGTGATCGCGAGATCGTGCCCGTACATCCCTTTGATTCGGACTCTGTTGCATGCGCAGAGAGGCGTCCCTTTGGAACGTGAGCCTCCATGCTGGTGCCACGCTCGAAACGACCCGCGCCCTTACAATGCTCCGAAACGCCGGAAACTCGGCCCGAGCGTCGACGCTCCCGGGAATTATAGACGCGTGTTTGAAGCGACTGGAGCCACATCACGTCCGCACAATGAATGCTGCCCGTCGAACCCGCCCGTCGCAACAGCATTGGCAGAATGAAGTGCTGATGATGAAATCGAATGGGGCGACTTCGCATGCAGCCTACAGCGGAGGCCTCGATTTTGTCGAGTTCTCTATATCGGTTCACCCCAGGAGATCTAAGACATCTACCCATCGCCGATTTCCTGGTCGGCACGGATGCTTCATTGGCCGTTCGTTGCAGCAGCAATACGCCCGATGAAAAAAATTTGGTCTGGAGAGGATCGACACGCGGCGGCGCTTCTATAACGAGGAGCGGCCGCGCTCTGCAGTTGCGTGGAAGTCATCAGCGGAGTTCGCCCTTCTATACGGAGTCGAGCGAATTTCCAAAAGCAGTACAATATGAATTTCTACTGACGCCTGACCTCGAAAATGCGGGGGACTCGAACCACGGCATACATGTACACTCGCGCCTCATCCGGGGGCGTCCCATCTGCTCGTCTCCAGTTTCAACCAGCTGAAGTGGCCCGTCCACGGTGAACGGAAGCAGGCAGTTTCGGCTGCATGAGACCCTGCCACAGCTGCCGCCCAGCGACGCTTGCCCCATTCTGATTTGCGTACTCAAAGATGACGACACGCCATACCGAGCCTTCGGATAGCCGGACCACGCGACTCGCGGAGCCGTCGCCAACCAGGCAAAGCGCTACGGGTATTCCTCGCAGTTTCCTATCCACATTCCGTCATAGCCGGAGCGCGTTGACGTTGGTTTGGACCACCAGCCGCTGGCTGAGCGCGGCGATGTGTGCATTGACCCTGGTAGCGGGTGTGCTGCCCGCGGCTATCGCGCTCGTGGCCGCACATATCGTGGATGCCGTGGTGGTGGCGATCGCTCAACAGAGCGAGGTGACACAGCGCGCGGCGTTGGATTGGGTGTTGCTTGAAGGTCTGCTCGTGGCGAGCATGGCTGCCACGCAGCGGGGCGTAACGCTCATCCAATCACTTTTGCGCGCGCAATTGAGTCAACGCGTCTACGAGATGATTGCAGAGAAGGCGTTGACGCTGGACTTGGCGCAGTTCGAAGACGCGGAGGTGTACGAAAAACTTATCAGCGCGAGGCGCGACGCCCCGTCGCGACCACTGTCTTTTGTAAAGCGCACATTCGCATTGATTCAAAGCCTCGTGTCACTGCTAAGTTACGGTGCGTTATTGATCAATTTTTCGCCTTGGGCGGTGGTGGCTCTGTTGCTGTGCGGATTGCCGGCTTTTCTGGCGGAAGCCAAGTTCTCCGGCGATGAGTTTCTTTTATTTCGCTGGCGAGTGCCGGAAGGACGCAAGCAGTTGTATCTTGAAACGGTAACTACCTACGATGACTATGCTAAGGAGGTGAAGTTGTTCGGTCTGGGGCCGTTGCTGATGCGAAGTCATCGTGACATCTACAACAGGCTGTACAAAGCCGATCGTAAATTGATCGCGCGGCGCAATACATGGGGATTTTTCCTAGGACTGATCGGCGCGGTTGCGTTGTATGGCGTATATGCCCTGATTGTCATGGCAACGATCTCTACGCGCATTACCCTGGGTCAAATGACGATGTATCTCATGCTGTTCCGCCAGGGCCAGGCGACCGTAGCCACAGGTCTGTCCGCCGTCAGCGGAATGTACGAGGACAGTCTGTACCTATCGACGCTCTATGAGTTCCTCGAAACACCGGTTGCGGCAAAGACCGGAGTCGAGCGCTCGGGTCCGTTGGAGAATGACGGCGTTCGCTTTGAAAAAGTAGGCTTCCGCTATCCAGGCAATGACGACCTCGCGTTAGTTGACATTGATCTGCATATCAAGCCGGGGGAATCGCTCGCGATCGTCGGTGAAAATGGCTCTGGCAAGTCGACGTTGATCAAGCTTCTCACGCGGCTTTACGAACCCACGACTGGCCGCATTTTGCTCGATGGCCGCGATCTGCGCGAATGGAACGAATCGGCCCTGCGCGAACGAATTGGTGTGATCTTCCAGGATTTCGTTCGCTATCAGTTATGGGTCGGCGAGAACATCGGTGTGGGAGACGTTAACGCATTCGATGACGAGGCGCGCTGGCGAGACGCCGCGGAGAAAGGTATGGCCGCACCCATCATCTCGGGTCTGCCGCTCGGCTATCGCACGCAACTAGGCAAGTGGTTCAAGGGCGGGCGCGAATTGTCCGGCGGACAATGGCAAGCTATTGCATTGTCCCGAGCCTTCATGCGCAGCCATGCCGATATTCTCGTTCTTGACGAACCTACTTCCGCGATGGACGCCTCCGTTGAAGCCGATGTCTATGAGCATTTTCGGAAGCACACGGTCGGCAAAATTGCGATCCTTATCTCGCACCGATTTTCCACCGTGCGCATGGCTGATCAAATCGTTGTTATTCAAGCAGGCCGAATTGTAGAGCGCGGCAGTCATGACGAGTTGATACGCGCGGAAGGAAAGTACGCGCGCCTGTTCTCGCTACAGGCGGATGGATACCGCTGATCCAAGGACTTTAAGATCAAGACCGGTCTCGGGAGAGCCGGTTGAATCAGGTCGCGAACGACCGCTGGTCTTGGAGATAATCAAACTCGATCGTCATGAACCCCTGAACAAGCCCCACCCGATGGTAAGCGCTAACTCAGCGGCGTTCTTCCATGGTGCTGTCGCATCCGGACAATACCGCTCCCTCAAGTTCCGCACTTCGCGTCAATAGCTGACTGGTTCCACTGTGCTGTAGTGCGCGCGGTTGTGCGGATTTTGGCGAATGTGAAGGTGCAAAGTGGCAAAACCGTGTAGTCACACGTTCAGTTATTTACGGCTATTGCAATAAACGTGTTGGCGCATGTAACGTAGTCCCATGTTCACGCGCCTCTCCAGCTCCGGCGGCCGCACCTATCTGCAGCTTGTGGAGGCGTATCGCAATGAGGATGGCGCGCCACGCCAGCGCGTGGTGGCCAATCTGGGTCGGCTCGACCAGTTGTTGCCCAAAGATCTCGATCCGCTGATTGGGGGCTTGCAGCGCGCATTGGGCAGAAGCACTCAGACGCCTGCGGTGGTGTTCGATTCCTCCAAGAATTTCGGCGATCTGTTTGCGCTACATGCCCTTTGGTCGGAGTTGGGCTTGGCGTCAGCGCTGTCGAAGGCGCTTCGGTCTTCGCGCAGGCAATTCGATGCGGCTGCGCTGATTCGCACGATGGTGTTCAACCGGCTTTGCGATCCGGAGTCCAAGTTGCGTGTGCTGCGTTGGCTGGAGACGGTGGCGATGCCCGAGGCGCCAGAAGCGGTGTCGCACGATCATTTGTTGCGCGCGATGGATGCGTTGATGGATCGGATGGATGGGGTGGAGGAAGCGGTGGCGATGCAGTTGCGGCCGCTGCTGGATGGCGATCTGTCGATCGTGTTCTACGACCTGACGACGATTCGCATCAGTGGCAGCAGTGAGGTGACAGACGATGTGCGCAAACACGGCCTGAGCAAGGAGACTGGCGGTATCGCGCGGCAGTTCGTGTTGGGCGTGATCCAGACGGCCGAGGGCTTGCCGATCGCTCATCAGGTGCATGCAGGCAATGTGGGAGAGGTCAGCACACTGATCCCGATGATCGAAGCGACGCTCAAGCGCTATGCCCTCAAGCGCGTGGTGTTGGTCGCCGATCGCGGATTGCTCAGCTTGGACAACCTTGCTGCCATTGAAGCGCTGAAGACCGCGAGCGGTCAGCCGCTGCAATACATTCTCGCCGTGCCCGGTCGCCGCTATGGCCAGTTCGCTGATCTGATGCGTGCCACACCGATCAGCGATGGCGTCGGCGAGACTACATGGCAAGATCGGCGCCTGGTCATAGCCCACGATCCCGAGCGCGCACTGCATCAGAAAGCGGCGCGCCTGAAGAACATCGCAGCACTTCAAGAAGAAGGCGAGCGCATTGCACAGCGGCTGGATGCCGAGGATGCCGGAACACCGCAGCGCGGCCGCAAGTCCACTGATCGCAAGGCCTATGTGCGCTTCAGCGAACAGGTCAAAGCTGAGGGTTTGAGCCGCATCGTCAAAGCCGATCTTGAAGCGGGTCGCTTTTGCTTCGAGATTGATCAGCAGGCGCTCAGCGAAGCAGAGGCGATCGACGGCCGACTGCTGCTGGTGACCAGCACCGACTTTAAAATCGAGCAAGTGATCGAGCGCTACAAATCACTCGCCGATATCGAGCGCGGCTTCCGAGTGCTCAAGAGCGATATCGACATCGCGCCAGTGCACCATCGACTATCCGAGCGCATCAAGGCGCACGCGATGATCTGCTTCCTTGCGCTCGTTCTGCATCGCGTGATGCGTCAGCGGTTACGCGCAGCGGGAAGCCAACTCTCAGTGCAGCGCGCACTTGCATCGCTTCAGCGCATCCAACGACACCACGTTCAAATCCAGCACAAGCCCGTCACCGGCACCAGCCGAATCACCACCGAACAACGCGACCTCTTCAAGGCACTCGCACTCGCTCCTCCTGCCGACTCAAGCACCTTGTAGTGGCATTTTTTCCCCTTGGGCATCAATGCAATCAATGGCTTACGGCGCTAACTGCGGAACTTGAGTGGTCAAGACCTGCGGTTTTTGCCCTCTGACTCAGGGCGCTTCCGCAGCTTCGAACGTGTTCACAGGATTCTCAGGAAAACATCGCGAGATCCAGCGCAGGCAATGTCATCTTTCGCTCGCCCAGCGTCACCACGTAGTTTCGGTAGATCTTCGGCAGGAAGCATGGGTACCGGAATGTCTTCTTGCCCAGAAGACAGCGCAATTTTTCGAATGAATTGATATCAGACCACCCGATTTCTTCGTCAAACAGTATACGCGCAATGTCATCGGGGTCAGACGTGATCAGCTCCTCGGACACCAGAGTTTTCTTGGGATTTTCGTGATCACGGGCTGGGGGCGTGGTTCTTAGCTTGCGCTTCTTGAGCCCTTCTCTGAAGCTGAGTGCATAGCGGAAATACTCATTTTCATCACCGCTCTCCGTCGGCCAAACGACCTCCAGGAATATGCTTAACAGCAGCAGGTTTCGATAGATCGCCTTGTATTTGCTTTCAGTGGGCGCGCCACTTGCTACAGCCTTCATCCAGCTGATCTTCCCGACGAATACATCGATTTTTCGAAGGGCCGTCGCCCCTTTATTGGCGCAGGGCATCAGAAAATGGAATTGCTGAAACTGCTTGCTGATGACAAATCGCTCTATTCCGCTCTGGGAGAGATGCCGCTCGAGTGCACTCCAGAGACATTCGGCAGGCTTGAGTTGGAGATAAAACTCCAGTTGGTTTCTGTCTATGGCTATATCTATGTCGTTCAGATACAACGCGTCCTTGTTGCCGACGATCTCATGCTCGAATTCGTGGAACCCAAGCAGATCCATCGCACTGGCGACCATCAATGCCAATGAATGCTGCGGAATCGTTGCGAGTTCGACTTGGCTGAACATAGGGCTCTCAGAGAGGACTTCGCCTCCAGGAATGCGCCTTTGCCGGGCGCAAAAGGAGAGGGTCTTCGACGCAACGATTATCTCCTCGTCGCGTACGACCAATGCCGAGGATGCGATCGATTCGCAGATTTACCATGACCGATAACCTGCTGCAAGCTGCGGGTCAACGCTGTTTCGTGTGGAAAGGCAGTTGACGTAGGGTAGCGGAATGAGTCTGATGGCGGCCTTCAATGTGAGGGCTTGTGCATGTCGGATGCGATGGAAGTGTTGTTCACCGGGGCGTTGGGTTTGACGCCGCCGTGGCGGGTGGCAGAAGTTCGGTTTGCGCCTGAGGAGCACACGATTCATTTTGATGTGACCTGTGCTGCGACGCGATTGTCCTGTCCACAATGCGCCGCGCCGGATCAGCCGATCCATGATCGGCTCAAGCGGGATTGGCAGCATCTACATTTTCTTCCAGTACCGCGCGTTGATTCATGCTGAGGTGCCGCGTGTTCGATGCGCAGTGTGTGCGGGCAAGGGTGATGGCGAGGTTCGTCAAGTGGCTGTGCCATGGGCACGGGAACGCAGCGGATTCACTTTGCTGTTCGAAGCGATGGTGGTGACGTTGGCAGGGATGTCGCGGATGCCGGTACGGCAGATTGGTGTGCTGCTAGGCGTCACCGATGCGCGGCTGTGGCGTTCGTTGGGCGTGCTGGTGGATGCAGCGTACGCGAAGGCGGATATGCGCGGCGTCAACGCCATTGGCATCGATGAGAAGAACATCGGACGTAATCGGGTGGTGACGGTAGTGCATGAGGGAAGCGCGGCCGGCAAAGGTCGAGTGCTCCATCTCAGCGAAGGCTGCAAAGCTCAGAACGTCGGTCTTTTCGTCGAGGCACTGCGTACCCATGGAGGCGATCCGTCAACGATCGAACGTTGCAGCATGGACATGGCGAAGAGCTACATCGCCGGTGTCGGGGAGCACTTGCCCAACGCCTTGCCGTGTTTTGATCCGTTCCATCTGATCAAGCTCGCCAACGAGGCGGTGAATACCGTACGGCGTAGTGAAGTAGCGACAGAGCCGTTGCTCAAGCGCACGCGCGCACACTGGCTCAAAGACGCCAAGGATTGGACACCGAAAGAAATCGATTTGCATCATCTTCGGCAGTCCCAACTCAAGACCGGGCGCGCGTGGCGACTCAAGGAGCGGCTGCGCGACATCGTCGCCTGGCGTCGCTTCCCACACGTCCCGGTGATGACGTTGATGGATCAATGGATCAGCTAGGCACGACGCAGTCGACGGGTACCGTTCAAGCGCTTGGCTCAAACCTTCAAAGCCCATCTGCAAGGCATCCGTAACCCGCTCACTCACGCCAACTCGAACGCCACTGCCGAATCCATCAACGCCGATATCCAGGCTTCCATCGCACGAGCGCGAGGCTTCCGCACCTTCCGTAACCTGCGCACCATCATCTATCTGCTCAAAGGAAAACTCGAACTGCCGCGTTCGTCTTTTCGGTCATCGCTAGCATGAACCGCGATGACTTGCTTCCACACGAAATGGCATAGTCCCCAAGCTGCTGAAGACGCCGGTGGCGCGCAACTGCGCACTTCCTCACTCCCCGGCGTCGTGGATCAATCTCATCGAACGCTTCGTCGCGCCGATGGGCGAGCGACGCATTAACGTGGCGCAGTTGTCAAGGTCAAAAACCTCGCGGCCTCGATCGAAGATTAACTCGCGATCCAACGTTCTGCTCGTATCCGTTCACTTGGACCACGTCGGCGGAGATGATTCTTGGCTCGATACAGAGTCTCGCAAGTGAAATATTTTCTGCTGCGAACCGGTGGCAAGGCTCATGAGTCGACTACTCACTTAAAATCTGCAGCCACCGTTCCTTTTTTAATGCTTAACCTGGCCCCGAGATTCAATGGCAAGATCAGGTAGACTCATCGCTGCCGATGGCTTGTGCGGGCGACACGCCATCATCGAAATCAAGCCGAAGCGTTTTGACGTCGGTTGGCACTTACTACACTTCTCCCTCCGAAAGGCTGGGCGGGACATCCGAATTTACCGATGATCACTTGGCGCACTTTGCGATCCTTGAAGCGGGCTCCCGTATTCGCGGCAGCGATAATCCTTACCCTTTTGGTGGGCGTTGGCTCGGTAGGTACGATGTTCGCTATCGTGCATGGCGTGCTATTTGCCCAGCTGCCTTACGGGGCGCCGGATCGCTTGGTCGGCATCGGCCTCCAGTCGGCGGAACAACGCCTGACCCAGGCGCCCGGCCTCTACTTCATGTACGAGCGATTCGCGCGACATCTGGATGGCGTCGGATTGTATAAAATCGGCAACGCCAACGTCAGGACAAGCAGCGACTCTGCCGATGTCGAAAGCGTCGCCACGTCGTGGGTGACTGCATCGGTGGTGCCATTGCTTCAAGTCCAACCCTTGCTCGGTCGCTCCTTCACAGCCGAAGAAGAGTTTCGGGGCGGGCCGAATGCGGTCATCCTCAGCGAGTCCGAGTGGCGAGAACGCTTCAACGCGGCGACCGATATTGTTGGCAAAACACTGATCGTCAATGACGCGCCTCGAGTGATCGTCGGCGTCATGCCGGAGCGGTTTGCTTTCCCCACGGCGGCCACCCGTGTATGGCTTCCCGTCAAGCGCGCCGACAACGACTCGGTGGGAGACTTCTTCTACTCCGGAGTGGCGCGCCTCGCTCCTGGAGCTACCGCAGCGCAGGCGCAAATCGAACTTGCCGCCATCCTGCCGAGGGTCGCGGAGTTGTACCCGCGTCTTCAATCCGGCGGCTCGACGGCGGCTTGGCTCAAAGATGTGAAACCAACACCGGTGGTGCTGCCGTTGCGCGAGGAGCTCACGGGTAAAATTGCGCCATTGCTATGGTTGCTCGCCGCAGCGGCGGCGCTCGTTCTTCTCGTCGTCTGGGCGAACGTTGCTAATCTCATGCTGGTCCGTGCCGAAGCCCACCAATTCGAATTCGCGATCCGCAAAGCGCTGGGAGCAAGCCGCCTGCGCGTTGCAACCCATTTCCTCGGCGAATCGGTCGTGCTTGGAACAATAGTCGCAATTCTGGCGCTGCTCGCCTCATATGGCGCGGTCAAGGCGTTCGTGATCTTCGAACCGGCGGATATTCCTCGCCTCGATGAGCTGGGCATCGGGCTGACGACCGCAAGCTTCATCGCAGTCGTTACGATCGTGGGGATGATCATCTGTGCTGCCGTTCCCGCAGTTCAAATCTGGCGCGGGCATCTGTCTCGCAATCTGCATGATGGCGGGCGGGGCCAGTCGTCGGGAAAGTCGCAGCAGCGTCTCCGGGCGACGATCACCGTCCTTCAGATCGCCCTGGCACTCGTGGTCTCGCTCGGGTCCGCATTGCTGCTTCGAACAGCGCAGCGCCTTTACGACATACATCCCGGGTTTGATGCGAGAGAGGTGACCACACTCCGTATCCTGCTGCCGTTCGCGCGCTATCGCGATTCGGCTACCGTGGCGTTTTACGCCCGGTTGACCGAGCGGGTTGCCGAAGTGCCATCCGTTCGTGCCGCAGGCCTGACAATGCAGTTGCCGCTCGGTGGAGGCGGGACTCTGCAGCAGACCTTTGAGCTGGGAAGAGAAGGCAGAACAATGTCATTGCCGGTAAACATCATTGGCAATGGATATTTCGGGGCGATGGGGATTCCCATTCTCTGGGGTCGCGACTTTCGGCCCCTCACGCTGGAGCAGGGCAAGGACATCGTCATCAGTCAAAGTGCGGCCGCAACCCTCTTTGGCGACACGAATGGAGCAGCGACATTAGGGAAGTTGTTGACACTCGCTTCAACCGGACCGACTTACACGGTAGTGGGCGTCGTTGGTGATGTACGCAACATTGACTTGACGCTCCTGCCCTCGGCAATGATCTACCGGCCACAGGTCGTGCCGACCGACCCTGCCTCGGAGCCGGAGCCCCGACCTTCGATGGTCCTCGTTGTGAAGTCGAGCGGGCCGCCGGGCGCTGTCCTTCCCGCAATCCGAAAAATCATGTTCGATCTCGACCCGACTGTCCCCATATCCGAGGCCAGGTCGATGAGCGACGTAGTGCGCGCGTCCACGGCGCGACTCTCACTGAGCCTCACCCTGATGACCGTCGCTGCCGTGATCACCTTGTTGGTTGGCGGAATCGGGCTGTACGGTTTGATGGCCTACATGGTTGCACTCCGAACGCGCGAATTCGGCGTTCGCGTCGCGTTGGGGGCGGACCGCAGACGTATTGCCCGGCTGGTTGTCGCGCGCGGGTTGAAGTTGACCGCGATTGGCGTCGGCACAGGCCTCGCCTTGTATGCGTTCGCAGCGCCCTTCTTGCGTGCTTATCTCTTCGACGTCACCGTCACCGATCCTGTGGCACTCGCCGCGTCGATACTCGTGATTGTCACCATAGCGTTCATCGCGAGTTGGATTCCCGCGAAACGCGCCGCGTGCATTGACCCCGCGGATGCGCTGCGGGCGGAGTAGCAAAGTCACATCGGCTTGCTGCGCAAGGTCAGCCGGACAGATAGGCAGTTGCACAACATCCACTTTCGATATCGTTGCTTTCCCGATCACCCACTTTAGTTCACCCAAGAGATCTCTAGTCACCTGCACATGCCCATCCATCCGCGTTCCCGCGCAGGTCGCCCAACGCCTGAAATGCCGGTGCATTCGTTCATTGGACGAGACGAATACTCGCACCTGACCAAGCTGGTGTCCGACAACTTCACGGGCAACGGCATCATTCGTGATGCCGGATGTTTTTCGGGGTCTTCCACGCTGGCACTTTGCTCCGGCATTCCAGACAATGCATTGGAAACGGCAGCATCAAAGCTGGTGGTTGCGATTGACCGGTTTTTCGTAGGAGATAACTACCTCACCACTCATTTCCTCGCGACGGGAGAAGATATTCGGTACGGGGAATCTTTCCTCTCCCTGTTTCTCGACAATGTCGCGCACTTTGTACCCTGGATCGACGTTCGTGCGCGAGAAGTCACCCTAGTCGGACGAATCGAACAGCCCATAGAAATCCTGTTCCTGGATGTAGCCAAGTCTTCTTACCTGAATGCGTACGCTCTTCGCCATTGGTGTTCGCGCCTGGCGGAATCGAGCATCGTCATCCAGCAGGACTTCTACTCGCCGTCGCATCCTTGGCTCGCGGCAAGCATGGGCGCCATCCTGCACTGCTTTGATGTCGTTACGGAACGCGTTGGCAAAACTACGGTCTTCAGGCTACGAATACCCCCCCCGGCCCTGCGGCGCTCGTCACTGCGGGACGGTTTGATCAGCATGAGCAGTCGCTCCAGAACCTGGATCGCATGATTGGCCGATTGAACGCCGAGAACCAAGCCCCTCTTCTGATTGCAAAGGCGAAAGTGTTGAATCGAGGCGGCAATTCGGCAGAAGCGAGAACGATACTACGCAGTTTTCTGGACATGGTGCCTCAACCGACAATGGCCAAGTGGCAGCAATGTTTGGCATCCGCGGTTCACATCATCGCGCCCGAGCTATTGGATGCACAGCGGACAGACACATAGTTCAAGTCAGTCAACGTGACGAACCACATGCCAATGGCTTTCGGGTATTGGATCAGCAGAAGGAAGGTGTGCGTGAACTGGAAGACGAACGCGGCAGCGAGTATCATCACTTTCGTTTTGGGAATGGCGCGCAGCGGGTCATCAGCGACAACACGTGTCATGTCATTGTGCGGAGGGAAGTTGCCTGAGTCGCTGCTGTCCCCCAACAAGTGGAACCCATCCGGTTATTGGGAGCCGTCTTCCGCAGTGCGGTTGAACGCCCGATTTCTGAGGGACAGCGGATCGAGTTTTTTTGATACGTTGCTCGTTAACGATATCTCCGAAGACGCCCCGCTCGGTCGAGAATTCGTGGCCGAAATCGCGGAACTGCTGCAGGGATACACAGGCACGGACGTGAACGCTTCACTGATCGTGAAGGATCCCAGGATCAGTGTTCTGCTGCCGTTCTGGCTGGCGGCCGCGGCGCGCGTGAACTTGTCACCTCGCGTCGTCATCGCTGTACGGCATCCCAACGAAGTGGCGTCGTCGCTGGGCGCCTGGAAGGGATTGCCCGCCGTGCACACCGCCGAGCTCTGGCTGAAATACAACCTGCTGGCGGAACGCCACACGCGGCATTTGCCACGCGCGTTCATCAGCTACACAAGGCTGCTAGCGAATTGGCGAAGAGAGGTCCTCGCGATTTCTGAAGCATTGGGGCTATCGCTGACGCCCAACGATGAGGTCGATCAGTTCCTGAGTCCAGGCTACCGCCACATGATCAGTGACAACGAAGCGGTGTCGATCGACACGCCTTGGCTGCGCGAGGTATACACTGCGCTTTCATCAGCGTGTCGAGGAGGCCAGCTCGACACCAATGTACTCGACGCCGCCTTTCTGGACTTCAGCCAAGCCCAAGCCTCAGGGACGCTGCCCACCATCAGATCGATCGGCCCTGATTTCGGGCTCGCCCCCTCCCACAGCTGAGGGATCGAAAATGGCGTGGGTCGAAATGGGCAAGCAAAATTCGATAACCCGTTGGGTTATCGGAGTGCAGCCAATCCGACATTTAGACTGCAATAATGGCCGTATCGTTATTGGAATGGGAGGGCGTGGATGATTCATTTCGTGACGATGCCAGCGCATCGATACACGCACGACCTGCTCGTCACCGAGCTCGTGCGGGATGGGGTCGCGGTCAGCCTGCAAGACTACGCAACGTCTCCGCCCCGCTTCTGCCGGCCGCAAGACACGGTGATTTTTTGCGATGTCGAACGCTTTCGAGAAACCGATCTGGTGCGACTGCATCGCTATGCGTTGCGTTGCGAACACATCGGCGCTCGGGTCCTCAATCATCCCCGACATGCGATGCGCAGGGCGCAATTGATCAATGCGCTAGCTTCCTTTGGCAATGGGTTTCGGGCCTGGTCCGCATCGGACCTTCCCTCTGACGTTAGGTTTCCGATCTTTTTGCGCGACGAGTTCGAGCACTTCGGCCCGGCTTCCGCACTGCTGGTTACGCCAGACGAATTGGCCGAAGCCCTGCGGCAGTTCGAACGCAGCCGGCGTTATGACGGAGAGCCGCTTGTCGTCGAATTCGTGGACATCAGGTCGCAGGACGAAGTGCGTTATCACAAGTACGGCGCCTTCATCATCAACGGATCGGTAGTTCCTCGGCACTTGTTCTTCGCGAAGCACTGGGTCGTCAAGCGACCCGATGACCAGTCCGAGGACGACTTCGCGGCCGAGCGCGAATACTTGAAGCAGAATCATCATGCCGATTCCGTCGCCGAAGCCTGTCGGCGTGCCGGTATCGACTACGGACGTGTGGATTTCAGCGCCCGTGCCGATGGCTCGATCACCGTGTTCGAGATCAACACGAACCCAACGGTTTTTCATCTCGAGGATTTCGCAGAGGGGCCGCGCCAAAACGTTACCGAAACGTTCTACCGTGCATTCAAGCACGGCTTGCTAGCGGATCCATTCGCGCCTGCAGATAGCTCCGGCGCTTCGGGCGATGCGTGCAGGAAGCACTGATGATGCGAGGGCTGCGTCCATGAATGGGGTCGGATCCACGCACACCTCCGTCGTGGTGATCGGGGCTGGTCCCGCCGGTATTGACGTGGCCTTGCGCCTGCACCGTATCGGCGTACCGATGATCCTCTTGGAAGGCAGCGAACTGGCAGCCACGATCCGGGACTGGCCCCCAGGCACCAAGATGTTCAGTCCGCAGGAGCGGGTCGCGGTCGGAGACCTGCCTTTCCCGCCGGAACTGGCCAATCGCGAGCACCTGACGCGCGAACAGTACGTGCACTATCTAGGCGCTGCAGTGCGCGACGCTGGCCTTTCCGTGCTCACGCGACACAAGGTGGCTTCCATCCTGCGCGACGGTAGCGGTTTTACTGTCGGCGCACGCCCCCAAGGCCATGAGTCGGAGGCGACGCACATTCACTGCGATCACGTCGTATTCGCGACCGGCTGCATGCACGCACCGGTGGTCCTCGGTGTGCCAGGCGAGAATCAGCCCTTCGTGCGAAATTTGCCTGGTTTGGATTTCGACGCGGTCAAATCCGGTTCTGTCTGCGTGATCGGAGGGCGCCACTCGGCGGTTGAGGCGAGCCTCAGATTTGTCGAAGGCGGGTCCACAGTCACGCTCGTCTACCGTCGCAAGCAACTGTTTCGAGCGGCTATCAAGAGTTGGTTGTACGACGAGGTGACGCAACGCATCGAAGAAGGTCGGATTCGTTTTCTCGGATCGACCGATGTAAGTGCATTCGGCAACGACGGACAGGTCTTTCTGCATTCGAGCACCGCCGGAGCGCGCGAGGAGATCCATTGCGACCTCGCGCTCGTCGCCTGTGGCTTTACCTACGACGCGGGACTCCTCGGAGCCGTGGGCGTGACGGTTTCCGATCGTAGCCCCCACCTCAATGCCTCGACGCTCGAAAGCAACGTTCGAGGCGTATTCGTCGTGGGTACGGCCGTCGCAGGTCAACAGCAGTCCGGATATACCCATGATATCGACAATGTCTCCGGTCATGGGGCGATCGTAGCCAATGAAATCTACAGGCGACTCGGGAGCCAACAGTCTTGAAACAAGACCTTCGCAAAGTTTTTAAGACTCATGGCGCCGGCAATGATTTTGCTATTTTGGTCGGATCGCGCGAATGCAATGCCGACGAAATGTCCTCCGCCGCAAGGGAATTGTGCGATCGTCATCGGTCGATCGGCGCGGATGGGCTCGTGTGGGTCGATACGGCGGCCATGCCGGAATTGGCACGCGTGCACGTCTGGAATCCCGATGGGTCAGCCGTCGGCATGTGCCTGAATGCGGCGCGGTGCGTCGTCGTCCTGTTGCGCCAGTTGTTCGGCATCGCGCACGTCGAGATCCGCTTCGCAAGCGTCGTGATCGAAGCATGGGCGACACCCGGTGGCGCAAGACTGCAGTTCGCGCTGCAAGCTTCTACGCGTGGCAATTTGACAGTGAACGAGATCGGGCCCCAGGAATGGTTCGTGAATCTCGCCGATCCGCATGTCGTGATCGGCTGGGATTCCGGAGAAACCATAGACGAAGCCCCGCTTACCGATATCGCCTTGGCGCACGCTTCCTGCGGCGGGCCAGGCCTTCGCCCTCCGAATTGTCACCTGGTCACACGCGACGATGGTTCCTGGCACCACCGCATCCGCTCGTTCGAGCGGCGTGTCGAGGCAGAAACGCTGGCTTGTGGCAGTGGCTGCGTCGCTTCTTACCTGGCACTGACTTTGAAAGGTGAGCACACTTTCCACACGAGATCGGGCGACCAGATTCGACTCGCGCGAACCCCGTCGTATTGGTTGCTTGAGGGGCCGGCGCTTGTGGTGTTCGATACGGATGTCCATGTTGCCGCACTGGCGGCTACGCCCTGAAAGCCGTGCGAATTCGGGCTTGCTGCAGGACGGATCGATCTTTGCGCATCGAGATAAGCGGGCCATTACGACCGCCGCGGAATACGCGACCCGTCGGGTCGCGATCTTGAGCTACGATAAACCAGAATTCACCGCCTCGCATGGTTTGATGCCCCAACGCATCCGGTGTGATCCATCCATTTTTTCGCTCGTGTCGCAGGCCAACACTTCGATGACGATACCGTCAGCCACAACGGAACCCCGCGACATTCCGCTGCGCCCACCGAGGCGACGAGCCCTTTTCTACGTGTTCGACGGCGGCAGCGGCATCGGCCATCTGCGCCGGCTCGCGCGGATTGCCGAGGCCATGCAGGATCACTTTTCATGCCTGATCGTCACCGGTCATAAAACCGCTCCGCAGTGGATCGTACCGAACGGCTGCGAGTACGTGCGTCTGCCCGCCTGGGACAGCCTGATTCCTTCGAAGGCCCAGTATTGGGGCCATGCCACATTCCTCGACGCGACGCTCGATGAAGCGGTCGGATTGCGCCGTTCGATCATAGAGGGCGTCGTGCGCGGATTTCGGCCGGACGTACTGATTGTCGACCATCTGCCGCTGGGGGCGTATGAGGAACTCGCGCCCATTCTAAAGGCCACCCAGTGTTTACGGTATCTCGTGACACGGGGCATACAGAACGAGACCGAGGATCTCATGCGCCTCGTACTTGGCGGCTCGGCACTGGATAGTTTGCGCCATGACTACGATCGCATCTTTTCCGCGGTCGATCCCAAGATATTCGATCTGGCGGCGCGCTACGACCTGCCGCCGCAAGTCGTGGACAAGATTCTCTCGGTCGGTTACGTGGCACCGGACCGAGGATCGACTTTGCGCGCGGACACGAGAGCATCACAGGGCATCGCGAACGATGCACTGTGGGTCGTGGCGTCGGCGGGCAGCGGTCAGTGGGGCGAACCCTTGATCGAAGCCTGCCTGGCTCTTGTCGAACACCATCCAGACGTGCATTTTGACATCGTGATGGGGCCAAGGTCGCGAATGCGCCACCCCGGTAGTCAAGCGCTTCGAGGAAGCGCGCGGGCGCGGCTGCATTCGACATGCTCCAACCTTCAGGCGATGCACGCGAGTGCCGACGTGGTCATTACCTGTGGCGGCTACAACTCCCTGCTTGAAGCGCTGCAGGGTGACGCGCGCATTCTCTGCATTCCCTATCGAACCGACGCTCGCGATGAGCCGATGCACCATGCGAAAATTCTCCGCCGGTTCGCCGACCTTCAGGTCGCGGCCGACGTCAATAGCCTTCCCGGACTCTTCGAAGCGTCCATTTCCGCCTGCAAGAAAGGCCCGGCGCGGGACCGGCGCGGGGAATTGGATATGGGCGGAGCGCAAAGGATCGCACGAATGATCCATTCCGACCTGGACAGACGCTGATCGTATCGTCGTGAAGCGCTTCGTGTGCTGCCGCGCGAAAGGCGTTGGTGCGCCGATCAGGTCCAGCGGAGCAAGTTCGATGCTGCACTCCGGGCTTCCGCCAGATTCGCACAACCCGATAGCTGCATGGCGAGTTCCAGCTCATCCACAAGAAGCGTCAGCATGTCGATCACGCCTTGGGCGCCGCCTGCACTGAGCGCCCAGAAGACGGGCCGGCCAAGGAACACTGCGTCGGCACCAAGTGCAAGGGCCTTCAGAACATCGGTGCCGCAGCGCACCCCACCGTCCAGAAAGACCGGCACACGCCCGGAAACTGCAGCGGAGATCTCCGGAAGAATGCGAATGGTGGAGACGCAGCTGTCCAGTTGTCTTCCGCCGTGATTGGAAACCATCAACCCTGCCAGTCCCGCCGCTAACGCCGGCTCGACGTCCTGCGGATTCATGATGCCCTTGCCGATCACCGGCAGCGCCGTGTCCCGACAGAGTGCTGCGACGTCACTCCAATTGGCCGATGGGTCCAATTCCGCTCCCACCAGAGCGTTGATCGGATTGTTGAAGTTCGAGCTCGGATGTCGAAAAAAATTGGCGGCGCGTACGTCGTCGGGAAGGGCAAAGCGATTTCGCAGATTGGCCGGGCGCTTTCCGACGGTCGGGCAGCCCAAGCCGAGCGATATCGCTTCAAATCCGGCAGCCTCGGCGCGCGCGATCAGGTTGCGGGTCACAGTCCGATCGCGAAACAGATAGACATGTAACCAGAGTCGGGAACCGACGCAGTGTTCGGCGATTTCCTCCAGCGTGCGACTGGCCATCGCGGAAACGATCATCGGAGCGTCCTTTGCCTGCGCCGCTTGCGCGCTCGCCAGTTCGCCCTGGGGATGCGCCAGTTGATGGAAGGCCGTAGGGCTGAGTCCGATCGGAAGGCTCGACTTGCGTCCCAGATACGTGGTCGACACATCGACCCGCGAAACATCGCGCATGACGAGCGGCAGCAACGACAGACGATCAAAGTCCGACCGATTCGCTCGATGAGTGATCCCGTTGTCCGCCCATCCGTCGATGTAGTCAAACACATCATTGGGCAGCAGCGCGCGCGCGCGCGCGTAGAAGTCGTCGAGTTGCACCGATGGGGCTGTCGCCTCACCTTCCTCCGCAGGGGAAACAGCGGAAGTGCGCATACTCACCTCAAGCGAACTGGGGCACGGAAAAGCCACTTTTCACCTGGAATTCCTCAACGGAGTAGCGCATTGCAAACGACTCGGCGACGTGCGCGACAGCTTCGGTGGTGGGGTGCCTCGCATCGCCTTGCCAGAGCGGGATGCCAGCGTGGTTCATCTGGAAGAATTCGTAGGATGGAAAGTACGAGATATACCGGTCATCGCGGCACTCATCCAGAAAGGAATGAATCGACGCCAGGAGCGTCGCCTTCGAGCGACTGTTCGCCACATGGGGGTGGCTGTCGCTGCCCGTGTGCTTGAGTGGCACCGGCGAAACAGTAAATACAACGGGCGTCTCAGCGGACTTCGCCGTGCGAACGATCTGTACGATCTGGCGCAAATCATCGATGCACTCACTGACCGACAAAAACCGGTTGCCGATGTAATCGCATTGGGCGCCATGCAGAAGGTTCGCTTCAAGATAGGGAGCACGGTTGAGCGTGACCAACTGGCCATCGATCCGAGCTTCCCAGATATCCGAAAGCCCCAGTGTGACGATGAGCGCGTCAGAACGCATGAATTCGCGCCGGGAATCCGATGCGACCTGCGCCTTGATCTCCGCCAATCCGCCAGCGGCGGGGGCATCGATACAATGACGCAGGGCGTCGGCGTACGCGACGCCCCCGCGTCCATCCGGAATAGACCACTCGACGTCGGGTACGGGGAGTCCCACCGCGCGCCGCAGCTCATAGAGAATCGTGCGGCTGTTGTAGTGAATACCCCAAGTAACCTCAGGGACGGCGAAACCCTGATAGGTAAGCCAACGATTGAGGTTGAGGGCGAAGCAACTGCCGATGGAGTACACGTTGGTATCGCGCGTGAGGAATTGCGCTGCACTTGTGGCGTATTCGAGTGGGCTATCGTCGTGCCGCCACTTTTTTCCAGCTTGAGGTAACAGCTTTCGCCAGTACACGTCTTACTCCCAGCACGATATTCGGGTGGTATCATGATGTCACGAAATCACAGACGTCCGCTTGAGCGAAAATGGGTTGCGCGAGCTGCGTTGTTTAAGGTCCGAATGCCGAGTGGAAGACGCCCCTCTGGATTCATGCTGAGTCCTAGGCGGCTCCAAGGATCAGGGAGGGATGCTCAACGGTGCCGCAATCAAAGTGCATTTCACACTCGGCGGCATCTGGTTGCATAACAGTGTTTTTTTCGAGAGATCATGGAGCGACTTTCACCATTGCCAAGAATTTCCGTCAAACCCCTGGGGGATGCGCTGGGTGCCGCGATCACCGGTATCGACCTGTCGCAACAACTCGACGACGTCACTATTGCGCGTGTTCGCGATGCCTGGCGTGAGTATCTGGTACTCGTCTTCCCCGGGCAGCACATAGGTCCGGAGGCTCAGACGATCTTTTGCCGTGCCTTCGGCAAACTTAAAGTGATTCAGCCCGCCGCACATCAAATTGCCGGCCAACCCTACGTCAAATACGTGTCCAACATTCAGGATCCCGCCATCAAGGCGGTCCACGAATCAGGCGAAATGCAGTTTCATGCGGACCAATCCTACTTAAAAGTTCCGTGCATCGCGACGACGCTTTATGCCCTTGAAGTCCCCAAAGTGGGCGGCAATACCCTGTTCATCAATTGCTATGACGCCTTCGATGCGCTGCCCGACGACCTGAAGAAGGCTATTGCCGGGCGCAAGGCGCTCAACGTTTTCGATGGCAACGTTGTTTCGGCGCGGCGAGGCAAAACCGATTCTGACGCGCCGCGATACTGGCACCCAATGGTTTGGATCCACCCTGAGACTGGCCGCGAATCGCTTGCCGTCAACCGCATGATGACCCAGGCCATCGAGGGCCTCGTCGACACCGAAGGAAACGCGCTTTTGCAACGCCTGTTCGAGCACCTGGAGCAGGATCGTTTTATCTACGAGCATGCTTGGGCGCCCGATGATTTTCTTATGTGGGATAACCGGTGCACGCTACACGCTCGCCGGGCGTTCGATCCACAGGAACGTCGGCTGCTTCGCCGGATAACCATCCACGCTGACAAAGCGTAACTGACGCAACGATCTCAAACCGACTTGACAACCGATCGGGGACGGCCGCAACGAGTGGATGGGTGAACTGGTGGTTGCCGTCGTTGGCCCAGAGGTTGATCACGTGAATGGGGAGCTGGGCGAAGGACTTCAAGCGCGTCGATCGCCGGCGCTCAACTCTGCTCCTTGCTCGGCGATATCTGCATCTTCGTCTCGCGACCGAAAACGCTCCTCGGACCATTCCCGTAAACGGGTGGAGGCTGCGTCCCATTCCCAAACGCCGTTCGTGTCCGAGCGGATGTCGCGATCCGGATCGAATCCAAGTTCGCCCAACTCTCGATTTTGATCCGCATAACGCCGGTTGAGCATTGATCCGTGCCAGAGATGCAGCAGTCGACCGGGTATGAATCCGAGGCGTCCTCCGCACTTCTCGTGCGTCGCCCGTGCCCATCTCGAAAAGTGCCGGGCGTACGCAACGCCTTCTCCGAGAATGGCTGCAATGCAGCGCGACGTGAGCGTGCCAGCGAAAACGTGCGCCATCAGGTGATCGCCACTGCCCGTAATGCAGGCGTCGTATAAACCGCACTCCTCGAGGAGTCCGCGACGGGCCGCCCATGCGAAACCGGTATGGCCATGATTACGGAATCGCTGTGTGGCCGCTAGCGTCGGGTCGGTGCTGAAACAGGCCGCGAACGACTGCTTGACCTCGGTTCCTTCCTGCGCTTCGCCGTGAAATCGCAAGTGCCCAGCAGGCAGGCGCACGCAACTTTCGAAGGGTTGCACGACGACCCACTGGTCGAGTGCGCGCGAGGTGGCATCGAGCCAACCGCAATTCTCGAACAATATATCCGCATCGGCCCAAACCACTTTTTGACAGTCGGGTGGAAGGTGACGCAATGCGATGTTGAGCATTCGCTCTTTTTGCCAGATGAATCCGTTTCCTTCCAGCCGAACAACGTTGTAATCCCGGCTGTCCAGTTCGAAGGAGCCTTTGGGCCCGGTCATCTCCACCACCATCAGATGTGCTCCCTGAGTGCGAAGTGCATCCGCAAAGTGGTGGAAATTCTGACGCCGCGTGCGAAACCGCAACGGATTGGAGTAGCAGGTGATTACCCAGATATCTGAGGCCATAACATTCCCTCTTGGGAAACTCTGAACAAGTCCGCCACACTGTGGTTTAACAGACCAACGCGGAGGCAGGATTGAAGCATGAGTCCGATGACTTATGGAGACAACGAGTGCGCCGGCAAGTAGCACGCGGCATCAAGTTCTTTTTGGCGGCGACGGAGCTGGCCATGCCCCAGTCTGAACCTGTTCGCCTATCAGGAGCGCCCCGGGTTCGTGCTGAAGCTGTCGATGCGGTTGCATCGCGCGAGTGCAAAGGGCAGTATGTATCGGGTGGGTATAGACTGCTTTGAAGCGCCTGCACCAGGCCGTCAATGACGGCGCGCGCTCCGACGCCAGCGGCCTCTATTCCCGGTGCTTGATGAATCCAGCAATAGTATCAATTAGAACTGCAGAACACATGGATGACGGATTTCAGTCAGGGAACCGCCCAGACCTTTCTGAGCGCCTACGGTTAAACTGTATTGACAAATCGACAATCAGTAAGCCGCTGATCGTACGCTACGCTCATCGATACCGCTTCGCATCGTATTGCGCCCGGCAAATTTTGGCACGAATCCGCATAATGTGTTGATCCACAAACGAGTAAGAGCTACCTTACGGCAAATGAGGCGCATTCGGCGGGGTGGAAGTGTCGTGCCCTTCGGCCCTGGATGGCAAAGGGTGCGGAGCAACGCCCGCGCTTCTTGATAC
>Ga0163152_10000796_pt1 | contig 52067 bp, 46 predicted proteins | sample OliLakLV19MP8IB2_FD_148635 | JGI IMG/M metagenome (GOLD analysis project Ga0163152, IMG submission 148635) | Freshwater microbial mat bacterial communities from Lake Vanda, McMurdo Dry Valleys, Antarctica - Oligotrophic Lake LV.19.MP8.IB-2 | ecosystem: Environmental > Aquatic > Freshwater >... | reverse complement strand
CCGACAATGACGCCGAAAAATTCGCCCTTGATCCACCACCAGCAGCAGCGATACTTACACCGCGCGCCGCCTGATGAGATTACACCGGCTGACGCCCTGAATTTACACCACTCAGGTGGACGTCACCCTTGCATCGCCCATTGCGTCGGATCCGGTCGCCGGTGACGACAGGCCGCTACGGTAATCACCTCTACGCGGCGCTAGGCCGCGACCGGCTCGCTTGCGTATCGCACAACGCCAAAGACATGTTCAGACCGGAGACCAATCGATGCGCATTGTTCTTGCGGCTCTGATCTTGGCAGCGTTGACGGCATGCGAGCGGCCGTCTGAGCCCGGCTCATCAGACCGACAGCGCGTAGCACCGACAGCGGTGTCTCCCGAAACGATGCAACAGCGCATCGCCGCCCTGCCTGCGCCATACAACGCAGCGGTTTACGAGGATGGCCGGCGCGCGTTCGGACAATGCCGCTCCTGCCACACGATCGCGGCCGGTGGCGGCAATCGCGTTGGCCCGAACTTGCACGGCGTGTTTGGCCGCGAGATAGGCGCGGCGCCGGGCTTTACCTATTCGCAAGCCGCGCAAGACGCGAATTTCATATGGACCGCGGATCAGCTCGATCGGTGGCTTCAAAATCCGCAAACCTTCCTGCCAGGCAACCGCATGGCGTTCGCGGGCATTCGCGACGACGCCATGCGCCGCGATCTGATCGCTTATCTCATGGTGGAGAGCGCGCCGGAGTGATTATTCGGCCGGGCGGGCAATCGCTTGGTCGTGCTCGAACTGCTCGATCTCACGCGCTGTCGCTTCGGGCGATTTCGTATAGCGCGCCAGCAAATCGTAGAAGGTCGGCACCACGAATAGCGTCAGCAGCGTCGCAACCGTTAGGCCAAAGAAGATCACCGTGCCGATCGTCATGCGGCTCTCGGCGCCCGCGCCGTGGCCGACGATCAGCGGAATGGCGCCGACAACGGTCGCGACCGATGTCATCAGCACCGGGCGCACGCGCAAGTCCGACGCCTCCACGATCGCTTCACGAATAGTGCGCCCTTCGTCGCGCAGCTGATTGGCGAATTCGACGATCAAAATCCCGTTCTTGGCCGACAGCGCGATCAGAATGATGAGCCCGATCTGACTGTAAATATTGAGCGTATTCCCGAACAGGAAGAGGCCAAAAAGGCCGCCGGTCACGGCGAGCGGCACCGCCAGCATGATGACAAGCGGGTGCACGAAGCTCTCAAACTGGCCGGCGAGGACCAAGAACACGACCAGCAGCGCAAAGCCGAAGGCAAAGACGATGGCGCCGGTGGATTGTTTGTATTGGCGCGCGGCGCCGGTGAAGTCAGTCGAAATTGGCGCGTCGCCGATCTCCTCTGCGGCGTATTGCTCCAGTTCGGTCAGCGCATCCCCGATGGCGTAATCGCCATCGATAGACGCCGACACGGTGATCGACGCCTGCCGATTCAGTCGCCGTCGCTCGGCGGCGTCGCCGACGGTGCGCAACGTCACCAAGGTGGAGAGAGGGATCATCTCGCCGGTGCGATCGGAGCGGACGAACTTATTGCCGAGATCGGCAATATCCGAGCGCTCGTCGCGCTCAGCTTGCAGAAAGACGTAGTACTCTTCTCCACGGTCGGTGATCGTGTTCACACGGCGCGAGCCCATTGTCGCTTCAAGGGTGCGGCCGATGCTTTGTACTGACACGCCAAGCGACGCAGCCCGTTCGCGGTCGATATCCACCAGCACGCGCGGTGATGTCGGTTCGTAATTCATGCGCGGACGCTGGAAATTCGGGCTCTGCCGCATGCGCTCGACGAGACGCGTCGCGACAGGGACGATTTGTTCGTAAGTCGAGCCCAGCAACACGATCGAAGCGCCGTCCGCCCCGCCGCCGCCGCCACCGCCGCCCTGGAAGGGATTTTGCATCCGTGCGCGCACCGTTGCGCCCGGAATGGCGCCGAGACGGGCGTTGAGTTCGGTTTCAATCTCCGCGCCGGAGCGTTCCCGGTCTTCCCAATTGGCCAAAAACACGCGGGCGATGCCGCTTGAAAAACGGCTGGTGCCGGCGTCGCCGAAACCTGGCGCGACGACGAGAATACGCTGCGCCTCGCCGCTCTCGACATACTCCATGAGCACGTCTTCCACCTGATCCATGACGCGCGCCATGTATTCGAAACCAGCGCCTTCCGGCCCTTGCGCGAAGATGATCAGATTGCCGCGGTCTTCCGGCGGCGTCAGTTCCGAGGACAGTTGCGTGAAGATGATGCCGCCTAGCACGATGACACCCATGAACATCGCGACAACCAAGGTCTTGGCGTTCAGCGCTGCTTCCAGCGAGGCGCGGTAGGAACTGCGCAGGCCGTTCAATGCACCGTCGATGAGGCGAGACAAGCGCGTGCTTGTCTTCACTGGCTTGATCAGCTTCGAGCACATCATCGGCGACAGCGTCAGCGATGCGAACGCCGAGATGACCACGACACCGGCAATCGTGACCGCCAATTCAATGAACAAAGCGCCGATATAACCGCCAACAAACAGAAGCGGTGCAAAGACGGCGACGAGCACTGCCGACGTTGCGACGATGGCGAAGAACACCTGCCGGGTCCCGCGTTCCGCCGCCACGAGGGGCGGCTCACCCAAAGTGTCGACGCGCCGCTGCGCGTTCTCCAGCACGACGATGGAGTCATCCACCACAAGGCCTATGGCCAAGACGAGCGCGAGCAGCGTCAGCAAATTAATGGAGAAGCCGAACACCGACATCACCAAGAACGCGCCGACGAGGCAGACGGGGATCACCGCTGCGGGCACGAACGCAGCGCGCCACGAGCCGAGGAAGAGGAAGATCACCAGAATGACCAGCGCCGTCGATTCCAACAATGCGGCCGCCACACGTTCGATAGCGCGCTCGATGAAGAGCGTCGAGTCGTAGGTGAGCACGATGTTCGTGCCTTCGGGCAGTTCCGGCCGGATGCGATCGATCTCAGCCTTTACCAGGCGGCCGACCTCCAGCGCGTTGGAGGTTGATTGGCGCACGATGCCGAGGCCGACCTGTTCATTGCCGTTGCCGCGAAAGACGCGCCGCGTCTCCTCGGGCGCCATTTCGATGCGCGCGATATCGCCGAGGCGCACCACGACGTCGCCAGCCTCGCCGACGCCGCGCAGTGGCAAACGCTGAAATTGCTCAGGCGTTTCGAAGGCGCGCGCCACACGCACCTGATAGTCGCGCTCCTCGCCTTGCACGTATCCGGCGGGCAGTTCGACGTTCTGAGCCCGCAGCGCCGTCTCGACGTCCTGCACGGTGAGCCCCCGCGCGGCCATGGCGTTGGTATCGAGCCAGATGCGCAGCGAAGGGCGGAAGCCGCCGCCTACCGTGATGCTCGCCACGCCGTTAAGAACCGAGAGCCGGTCGACGACATAGCGCTCGGCGTAGTCGGTCAGTTCGCTACGATCGAGCGTGGTCGATTCCAGGCTGAACCAGATTATCGGATCGGCGTCGGCGTCGGCTTTGCGGATCACTGGGTCGTCAATGTCGACGGGCAGCTGACCGCGCGCGCGATCAACGGCGTTACGCACGTCGTTGGCCGCGTCTTCGATATCGCGGCTCAGCTGGAACTCGATATTGACGGACGATCTACCATCGCGACTGATCGCGCTGATGGTGTCTATGCCGTCGATCCCCGACAGCTGATCTTCGATGATGCGTGTGATCTGGTTCTCAACGACCTGCGCTGACGCGCCCGGATAGGACGTGTTGATCGACACGATCGGACGGTCGACGTCGGGCAATTCGCGCAATGGCAGCGTCGTGAACGCGATCGCGCCGAATGCGATGATGACCAGCGACATCACCAGCGCGAGAACCGGACGGCGAACGGAAAGGTCGGAGAGGGTCATGCTCGCGCGCTACCCGCGCGGCCGCAGTTCAAGTGCGTCAGCCGAACCGGGACTGGCGCCAATTTGCACGGGCTGGCCTGGGCGAACGCTTTGCACGCCCTCGGTGATCACCTGATCGCCGGCGTTCAGGCCCTCAAGCACTTCGGCCATGCCCCCGGACCGCTGCCCTACCCGCAAGCGGACGAGTTCAACAGCTTGTCCGCCGTCGCGCGCGATTACGCGATAGACAAAGGCGCCGTCGGCCTGGTCAAGGATCGCGATCTCCGGAATGGCGAGCGCTTGGCGCGGGTTGGAGCGCACCTGAACGGTCATCAGCATGCCCGGCCGCAGCACCTCGTCGCCGTTCGGCAATATGGCGCGCACGCGCACAGTGCGCGTCGCGGGATCGACGCGGCTGTCGACGTTGGCGATAACGCCCGTGAACGTGCGATCGGGATAGGCTGCAGTGAGTGCGACGATCTCCACGCCAGTCGCGAGGCGCGCGATCTGCGTCTCAGGTACGTCGAAATCGAGTTTGATTTCCGTGATGTCGTCGAGCGTGCCGATCTGATCGCCGGGGCGCATGAACTCGCCAGGGCTTGCGGTCCGCAAGCCCACAATGCCGGCAAACGGCGCGCGGATGGTGCGGTCGGCGATGCGCGAGGCCCCCGCATTGAGGCGCGCCGCTGTCGCATTGGCCGCGGCGCTCACGGTGTCGAGGCGCGCTTGCGAGGCAAAACCGCGCTCGAACAATTCCTGATAGCGACGCAACTCTTCCTGCGCCGCATCGTTGGCGGCCCGGGCCTCGGCATAGTCCGCCGCCTGCTCGACGCTCGACATTTCCACCAACACTTGGCCGCGCCGCACGCGATCGCCGCTATCGAAGCGGAGCGCCCGGATCGTGTCCGCCACCTTTGGCGTCAAGACGATGCTCTCGCGCGCCTGCGCTGTGCCGATCGCCTGCAGCCCGTCCGTGAAGGTGTGAAGCGTGACCGTTGCCGCCAGGGCCGAGGGTGCGCCGCCGCCCGGGCCACCCCGGCCCTGACCGCCACCACCGCCGGATGGGGCGGCAGCGACGCTCTCGCTGACACCATCCCATACCGTCTTGCCGAGCACGACGAAGGCCATCAAGCCCAGCCCAACGGCAACGACGGCCGCGAAGCCATAACGCTTAAAGAACCCAAGCATGTTGTAGCGGACCCTACAGAGAATGTTTTGCGGATGTGTGTCTTGCCCGCGCGCAAGTCCACACCCGGTCGATCAATCGCCCGGCCGACCCCACAATCCTACCACGAGTGCCGCCTCCTGTGGCCCGTCATCGATGCGGCTCCGATGCCGATTTGCAGTCCCCTGCCGCTGTCGCCGAACCGAACGAGCGTCAATTGGGCGCGGGTGACTTGGTCACCGTCCTCGGGCGAGTCGAAGAAGACCTGCCCCATCACCAGCCAGTTCGAACGCGGCCGAAAGCCTGCGCTGATGTCGATCCGCTGGCTGTTGCAGCCGCCTTCCAGACCCCGGACGGCGCCCTCCATGTTAACGAACCGGCCTTCCCCAAACGACCGGCCTCCGAGCAAGCGCAGTTCAGCGCCGCCTTCGCTGCAGCCGTCGGGCGGATTGGAGACCCACAAGGCGCCGGCCTGCACCGCCATCACGTCGGCGCCGTTGCGCAGAACCACGCCCTTCAAGGCAACCGTCGTCTCGGCTCGCCAGCCTTCCGCCGTGTCGTAGTTCTGCTCGTACCAGGGTGCGGCGATCACCGAGGCGTCGCCACTGATCGGGATCTCCCAATAGGCGGAACTCTCGTAGAAGCTCACGCCCTCGCGTTCGCCCGCGGCTGTCGTCCAGATTTGTTGTCCGCCCTCAGGCGCGACCCAAGCGCCGGCAAGCGCCGGTGCGGGCGTCATGGCTGCGATCAGGCTTAAGAATCGTAGCCCGGCAGTTGACGATCCAGTTTTCTTTTCAGCCCCGGCCACGCCAGCCCCGCCACCATCGCCATGCCCCTAGCCGGACCAATGCGCGTTTCTTCCTGCGCTTCCTCCGGCGCAATGAGGACATTATCGCGGCCCGCGCTCAGCGCAGCGACTTGCTGCGCGCACGCGCGTTCAAGAAAGAAAATACCGACGAAAGCCGCCGCCGCGCTCGAACCCACGGCCAGCGTGCCGTGATTGCGCAACAGCATCAGGTTTTTGTCACCGATGTCTTTCACCAGCCGCTCACGTTCATCGAGGTTGAGCGCCACGCCTTCGTAGCCGTGATAGGCGAGGTTCGGGATCACCAGCAGCGCGTTTTGCGTCAGCGGCAAAAGCCCATCCTTCTGCGCCGAGACGCCCACGCCCGCGTCGGTGTGCAAATGTATGACGCAGAGCGCATCTTCGCGTGCGGCGTGGATGGCGGAGTGAATCGTGAAACCGGCTGGATTGATGTAGTACGGCGTCGGCGAGACGATGTTGCCGTCGAGATCGACCTTCACCAACGACGACGCAGTGATCTCTTCGAAGAACATCCCATAAGGGTTGATCAGGAAGTGGTGTTCCGGCCCGGGCACACGCATCGAGATGTGCGTGAAAATCATGTCGTCCCAGCCGTGGAGCGCCACGAGTCGATAGAGCGCGGCGCAGTCAACGCGGGCTTGCCACTCTTCCGCCGAGACCCGGCTCTTTAAGGATGTGCTTGCGTCGTCTGCCATAATGGGACGTTAGACCTTTTGCTGGAAGCGCTCAACCATGCCGCCAGGGAGCCCCGCAATTGCCGGAGCGCGGGCGGCAGGCCATAACCCCGTCCATGAAGCTCGCCTTCACCGCCAGCGCCCGTCCCGAAGCGCAAGAAGCCCTGCGCCGGCTCCGCCATGTCTATGGCGAGAGCGGCGAGGCGGAGGCAGACGTGATCGTCGTCCTCGGCGGTGACGGCCACATGCTGGATACGCTGCGGCGGCGGCTGAAAGACAAAAAGCCCGTCTACGGCATGAACCGCGGCACGGTCGGCTTCCTCATGAACGACTATAACGAGGATGGGTTGGTCGAGCGGCTGGCGAACGTGGAATCGGTCAGCATCCGCCCCCTGATCGCCCGCTGCCAAACGGCCAGCGGGTTGATCGTCGAAGAGCGCGCGTTCAACGAAGTCTCGCTCATTCGCCAGACGGCGCAGTCGGCCAAGCTCAAAATCGTCGTCGATGACGCCGAGCGGATCGCGGAGCTTTTATGCGATGGCGTGATGGTGGCCACCCCGGCAGGCTCGACCGCCTACAACTTCTCCGCCCACGGCCCCATCCTGCCGATCGATTCACGCCTCTTGGCGCTGACGCCGATCAGCGCGTTCCGGCCGCGCCGCTGGCGCGGGGCCCTGCTGCCTCAACGGGCGCGGGTGCGCATCGAGGTGTTGGAGGCCGAACGTCGGGCCGTTAGCGCCTCCGCCGATAACCGCGAAACCCGCGACGTCGTAGCGGTCGATATCAGTGAAGATACAAGCGCCGAGATGCCGATCATGTTCGACAAGGGCCATGCCCTCGACGAGCGCATCCTGCGCGAACAATTCAACGTTTGAAGCGTCAACGCTCTGTTCATGCGGGCGGTGCATCCTCATTGCCCCATGTCCAAGTCCAAAGCGCAGTTCATCGATCCCCGGACGACCGGCCGGCGCGCGTTGCAGCAGCCTATCTTCGACCAATCGGCCGTAAAGCGGGCGGACGACGCGATGAAAGCAATGGGCGGCTCGTTCGAGCAATGGCTCGACGCCGACATTCGTAAACTCCAGATCGCACGCGTCGCGGCGGAGAATGCCGGCTGGAGCAATGGGGCGTTGGACGCCGTGTTCTCCGCGGCGCACGACCTCAAGGGCATGGGTGGCTCATACGGGTTTCCGCTCGCCACGCAACTCGCCGCCTCGCTCTGCCGCTTGATTGAAACGGACGCGGGTAAAGCCGCCGCGCGCGCAAATCCCCGGCTGGTGCTCGCCCATATCGACGCGCTGCGCGCCGCCGTCCGCGACCGCATCGCTTCCGCCGATCACCCTGTCGGCCGGGCGCTGATTGCGGTGCTGGAGGCCGAAGTCGAGCAGCTTGGCGTCGCGCCGGAGTGAAGCGCTAACGCGCGTTCACCGCGTTCGCCCGCCGAATATTAACGGCGCCCATGCGAGAAACATGCTCGCAGAAGTTGCCCATGACCGTCATTCCCTTCCGCCCCCGGCCAGAGCAAGAACCGCTCGCTTTCGCCATTGGCGCGCGCGTGGATTTACGCGTTGGCGCCTTGGCGGCAGGCGTCGTCCGCCCGCGTGGCGAACCACACGAGACGTTCGCATTCTCCGCCCTCGCCCGCCTCCTACGCGGCGCACGCATGGCATGGCTCGAGCGCGGGCTGCATGCACCGTTGACGCTGGCCGTGCCAAGCGATGTCTACGCCGATCTCGAAGCGGACGCGTTAAGCGAAGCGGCCATTGAAGCCGGTTGCACACGCCGGGGCTTGAGCTTCGAACTCTGCGAACGGCGCATCGTGTCGGACGGGCCAGCGCTGGCGGAAGAGTTGCGCGCGCGCGGCTGGAACGTCGCGCTGCGCGCCGATCCCGATTGCCCGCTCCCCTTCGGCGCCAAAGCGCGGGCGCTGTATGCCGAACTGGTGATGACGGCGCCCAGCGATACCGACCCGTTCCTAGCTATGCCCGACGGTGACCGCAGCCCGCTGGGGCGACGCCTGCTGGCGGCCAAGGGCGCGGGACTCATCATCACGGCGGAAACCGTGAGTTCTTCAGCGCAAGCGCGAACACTCGCCATCGCCGGCTTTGATCGCGGCGGCGGCCGCTTCGCGGAAGCTGGATTGCGCTAGTTCAGCGCCACAGTGCGCAGCGTGTCCAGACCCGACGCATCGAGTTTTTCGAGCAAGTAGTCGAGATCGTCCTTCGGCACCGACTGGAATAACGTCAGCGTGCGCTCAAGCATGCGCTTGCGGAAGGTGATGCGGTCGCGGGCGACGCCTTCGCGATCGATGCCGTGATAAACCTCGATCGCAGCGCGGAAAGACGCAAACAGGCGCGGCGGCAAACCGGCCCGATCGAACGCAGCCTTCAGCCCCAACGGCCCGCTATCATGCATCAGCAACCACATGCGTTGATGCGTAATGCCGGCGAGTTCGGCCATCGCGTGCTCGACAAATTCGATATGGCCCAAACACAACCCGCGCATGAGCAGCGACGGATTGAGCCGGCCGTTCAAATTGAGTTGCTGCACGAAACGGCCAATATCCTTCTGCCGCACAGCCTGCTCGACGATGTCGATGGTGATGCGCTCACGCGCGCCCATGGCGAGATCGATGGCGATCTGCGGCGGCAGTTCGTGATTGTTGACGAGATAGTCGAACGCTTCGCCCGCCACCAGCGAGACAAGTTTTTCCGTGATCGCAAGCGGCAGCTCGCCGCGATGCACCATCGTCGACGTGATGGCCGACACGCCGGCAAAGCGCTCCAGCGTGGCGTCCAGCCCAGCTTCGTCAAACATCGCGTTGTCGTTGGCGAGCGCGCGACCGACGGCTTCCTGGATCGCGAACTTAGCAATGGCGCCTGTCACCGTTGTGCTCAGCGTTTCGCGACAGGCGACGGCGATCTGTTTGGCCGGCGGACACGCGCGCACGATCTCCACAAGGTCGGCATCGGTGAGCGACGGCGAATTGAGAACAATCGGCAGCGCGATCGAGTCCACGTCGCGCGCCAATTTGTTGGCGATCTCGCGCGGCAGTTTGGGCGAATTCTTCAGCGCCACTGACAGCGCGCGCCGCACCAGAACGGCGGCGTCAGCCGCCATCACGGCGAGGATGCCCTCGGCGTGCTGGCGTTCCTCCGGGGAAAGCTCCGCTTCATCGATGCAGCGGCAAATCTTATGCGCTGCCTGGGCGCGATCGTTCTCGCTCGGGCCCTTGATCAGGGTTCTGATGTCGCTATCGGTGAGATTGGCGCGCATGGTGACGATGGACATGGGACTGCGCTCGCGCTCCATGGCTGCGACGACTCTCCCGCCGCGCCGGTTTCGCCTAACACTTGCGCCTCAGCCTTAACGAAGCCTTGATTGCAGACGTTGCGAAATAGAAACGGATCGGCATGCTCGAAGGATTGAAGGTCATCGAATACGCCACCTACGTGGCGGCGCCCGGGGCGGGCGGCATCATGGCGGACTGGGGCGCCGACGTGATCAAGGTTGAGCCGCCGGGCGGCGATCCAATCCGTATGTTCTTCGCCTCGGTCGGCATCGAGGGCGTTTCCGTCAATCCGGTGTTCGAGTTGGACAATCGCGGCAAGCGCGGCGTTGTTCTCGACACGGCGCAAGACGCTGGCCGCGAAGCGCTGCTGAAACTGATCGATGGCGCCGATGTGTTTCTCACCAACGTGCGCCCAGGCGGGCTGAAGCGTGCGGGGCTGGATTTCGAGACGCTGCGGCAGCGCAATCCGCGCCTCGTCTATGCAACGCTCACCGGTTACGGCCTTGACGGCCCAGACGCCGATCGCCCTGGCATGGATTCCGCCGCGTTCTGGGCGCGCTCGGGCTTGGCGGCGCTGTTTCGGCCGAAGGGCGGCGAGCCAGTGCAATTGCGCACCGCACTTGGCGATCACGTGGCGTCGGTCGCGATCGTTAGCGGCGTGCTGGCTGCTTTGTTCGAGCGTCAGCGAACCGGCAAAGGCCGCCTGGTGGAAGCAGCGCTGCTGCGCGTGGCGCACTATGTCGGCGGATCGGATTTCGCGATCCAGCATTCTTACGGACGCACGGCGTCCAATAGACCGCGCCGCGACGTCCCCAATCCGCTGATCAACTATTTCAAGACCAAAGACGAGCATTGGATCAGCTTGCTCACGCGCCAGGGCGAGAAGGACTGGCCGCCGCTCTGTCGCGCGCTGAAACTGGACAGCCTGATCGAAGATGAGCGCTTCTCGCGCGCAAAAGCGCGCCGCGCCAACGGCGCGGATTTGGTGGACGTATTGGATGAGGCGTTCGCCGTCTTCACGCTTGCGGAAGTCGCTGGCCGTCTCGACGCTGAAGAAATGATCTGGTCGCCAGTGCAGACGGCGGCGGAGGCAATCATCGATCCGCAAGCGATCGCCGCCGGCGCCGTGGTGCAAACGCCGCAACACGAAGGCCCTCCAATCAACGCGCCCGGCGCGCCGATCCGCTTTCCCGGCGCGGACGATGGTCCGAAAGGGCCAGCGCCAAAGCTTGGCGAACACACGCGCGCAGTGTTGACGCAGCTTGGCTATTCCCAAGACGAGATCAACGCGCTCTATGCGAGTGGCGCGGCGGCTTAGCCTTGCGTGCGCGCGTAGGCGTTGAGCGCCTGCATCGGATCGCGCCTCTCGCTTACATCTTCCGTCGATCGCAACAGCGGCAGCAGCGCCATGGCAAACAACGCGTTCGCCAGCGCTGGCGACATCGACTCGCCGTCGCGCCCGTACTCAACACGCCCGCCTTGCACGATACCGCCAGCGCCCATGGTCGCGTCGGCGTCGAGATTGAGGCGCTCCAAAAGTGCTTGCGCAGAACGCGGTTGGCCGTTGGCGTAAAATAGGCCGCGATTGGCGGCGGCTTCGCGCGGAAAGATCGCCGCAGCACTTGGCGCGCCCTGCGCCGCGGCTTCAATTAAGCGCAGCGCGCCACCGGGGCCCATGACATGCGCGGCGTAAAGTTCGCCGGCGCTTGGCGCTCGCCCTAGGCGCGATTGCAGCGTCTGCGCATTTTCACGCGCGAGTTCGGCGGCCATGCGCGCGGAGATTTCTGGATCATTGCGCAGCGCCAGAATTTCGCGGCGTATGTCGCCGCTCGCGCCCTGCTCCAGCGCTTGCGCATAGTGGCCAAGGCCATGCTCCGCACCGTGACGGCGCATCATCTGAAACCAGGTGCCCTCAATGAACTGAAACAACCCCGTCGCGCTCGACGTGCCAGCGCGCGCCGTCGGATTGAGCGCACTTTCGCGGCGCGCGGTTTCCACGAGCAGGGAAAAATCGACGCCCGTCGCGTCCGCTGCGCGGCGTATGGCGGCGCGAACGACATCGTGGCCGGTAGGCGCGATTGGATCGCTCATGCCTACCGCGCTCCACCGATTTGATGAATGAGAAGTTAACCCGCGCGCTTGATGCGCAAGCGCAATCTATACGGAAACAAAACGAAGCCGGCCAACAGCACGATGAGGCTCGTGAATGACGTTGCGATCAGCAGCCCAGTGTTGAAGTTTTCGTGGTCGCGCCAATCCATAATGTGCAGCGCCCACAATGCATCATAGACGCGCCACAAATCCGAACGGCGCGCCGTCACGCGCGCAGTGTCGGCGGCGACATAGACAGCCAGTCCCTCCGCGTCGTCGAACGCGATCCGCCACGCCGGCAGCACGCCGCGATATTCCGGGCTCTCTTCTGTGACGAGTTGCGCTTCGCGCACGCGCGGATTGCCGGCGATATAAGCAAGCGCGATCTGCTCCGCCGCCTCGGCGCTGATCGGAGAAGCCACGCGCCAATCGTCGAGATTGATCAAGATCGGACGGCGCTCGTGAAACTCCGCGACCGCCACGGCCTCTCCTGCGCTGGTGCGCTCATAGACCAACCGCGACGGGGCTTCAGGAAGAAACTGCGCCAACTCCGAAGGCGCACGCTCCGGCAGCGGCGCCGCCGTATACGTCTCGGCGATGCGATGCTCGCTGCGCACCTGCTCGATCGGATAAATCGCAAAGAAGAGGCCGGAGCCCACCCAAAACAGCATCTGCACGCCGACGACGAGGGCTAGCCATTTGTGGATCGAAGAGGCGAGCGGAGCGATTTTCATCCGCGTATGAAGCGCCCGCGCTTTTATCAGACAATGCGGCGTTTTGGTCCACCGCGCGTCAATAGCTCTTCGGCAGGCCGAGCACGCGTTCGGCGATGTAGTTTAGGATCATCTCCCGCGAGACGGGCGCGATGCGCGCGATCATGGCTTCGCGGAAATAGCGCTCTACGAAATACTCCTTCGCGTAGCCCATGCCGCCATGCACCAAAACCGAGGTCTCGCACGCGCGGAAGCCGGCCTCAGCGCCGAGATACTTCGAAGCATTGGCCTCGGCGCCGCAATCCTTGCCCGAGTCGTAGAGTGCGGCCGCCTTGAACGCCATCAAGTTGGCCGCTTCGAGTTCGGCCCACGCTTTCGCGAGCGGGTGTTGAATGCCTTGGTTCTGACCGATTGGGCGGCCGAACACGACGCGCTCTTTCGCGTATTGCGCCGCACGCTTAAGGGCTGCGCGGCCGAGGCCGATCGCCTCGACGGCAAACAGCACACGCTCGGGGTTTAGGCCCGACAGCAAAATCTTGAAGCCCGCGCCCTCTTCGCCAATTAGCTCAGCATTCGAGACGTCGAGATCCTCGATGAAGAGCGTGTTGCACTCCACCGCCTTGCGGCCCATTTTTGGGATTGGCTGCGCTTCGATCTTTGTGCGATCGAAATCGGCATAGAATAGCGAAAGGCCTTCGGTTGGCCTCTTGGCCTGATCTTTCGGCGTCGTGCGTGCGATGATCAGAATCTTGTTCGCGCGCTGCGCGTTCGTCGTCCAGATTTTCCGGCCATTGATGCGATAGCCGCTATTGGTGCGCTCGGCCCGCGTCTCCAAGCTCGCGGTATCTAGGCCCGAGTTTGGTTCGGTGACGGCGAAGCAGGCTTTGTCCGTGCCATCCATCGCAGGCGGCAGGAAACGTTGCTGTTGTTCTGGCGTGCCGAACTTCACGATCGGCATCAGGCCAAAAATGTTGAGATGGATGGCGCTGGCGCCGGAGAACCCTGCGCCGGATTCCGCCACGGTCTGCATCATCAACGCAGCTTCCGTAAGCCCAAGCCCCGCGCCGCCAATGCTTTCCGGCATGGCGACGCCGAGCCACCCGCCAGCCGCGATATCGTTGACGAAAGCGTCCGGGAAGTCGCCGGTATTGTCGACGTTCAGCCAGTAATGATCGTCATACTTGGCGCAGATCTCCTCGATCGCGTGCTTGATGGCGGCTTGCTCTTCAGTAAGGCTAAGGGCGAACGTCATGAGGTCTGGCTTTCAAAACGCTGCGGCGAGAGCGCGGCCCAGCGATCAGGAATCTCGCGCCCGAGTACATAGGCGCTAATGATCTCCGCCGTCACCGGGGCCATGAGCCAGCCATTGCGCGAATGGCCGGCGGCCACGAAGAGCCCGTCCCCCGACGCGCCGACCATCGGCCAGCCATCCGGCGACATCGGGCGAATGCCGCACCACGCGCGGCCAGCGGGTTGAACTTCGCCCGGCAACGTCGCCTCCGCCGCAGCCAACAAAGTCTCGACCTGCACTTGATCCACCCGCCGATCAAAACGCCCCGGCTCCATCGTCGATCCCAGCACCACGTCCTCGCGCCGCTGCGCCAGATAGAAGCCTGGTCCGTGCACGTTCGGCCCGAGAGGTCGCTCAAGCTTGACCGCCACCATATGCCCACGCACGGCGCTGACATGGCGCAACGCTGGCGCCGCCCGGATCAGAGCCTCCGTCGCCCAGGCGCCAGGCGTGAGGACAATAACGTCGCCCTCATAAACGCGATCCTCGTGCGTGAGAGCGGCAGTCGCAGTGACATTCGCGACGTCTTGATTGTACTCGATGATGACGCCATGCGCCCGCGCTTGCATCGCAAGCCCGCTCAGCACCCGCTCCGGATCGGCGACGCCCTCGTCCTCGACAAACACGGCGCCATGCTCCGCATTGAACCCGGTGCGTTTGCGGAACTGGCCGCCGCGTAAAACTTGGGCGCGCCGGCCATGCCGCTCAGATGCTTGAACGAGAGCGGCGGCAGCGGTCTCATCGGCCACGCGCACGCCGCCGTCAAAGCGAACACCGTCGGCCCATTCGGCCCCGGTGTGGAGTTGGCGCCAAAGATCGAATGACTCGAACGCAAGCGACGTGTGCGCGGAGAGTCCTTCATCCAGCGGCGCCAGCATGCCGGCCGCAGCCACCGATGCGCCTGGGCCGAATAGATCAGGATGCTCGCCTTCGGCCTCCAAAACGGTGACGCGCGCGCCGGCCTTGGCCAAGCGCACGGCGCTGAACAGGCCAATGACGCCGCCGCCGACGATGACAACAGATTTCATGGGGGCCATGTCGGCGGAAATCGCGGCGCGCGCAAGGCGCTGCGGCGAACGGCGTCAGCCGCGCTTGGCGCGGGCCCTGGCCGCTACAGCCTTGCAGACGCCCACCAACGCCTCGACACCGGCCGCCGCCAACACTTCGGCGGAAACCTCGTGGCCCAAAGCTTTCGACAATGCCTTCGCCGCGCTTTCGAGCCGTCGCCAGGCGCCGGCATCGATTTGAACACTTGCCGTCGCGGGCGAGCGTTTCGCCCTAATGGTTTTGCGCGGCGTCTTCTTACCCGCGCTCTTGCGGACCGCCGCCAGCGCCTTCGTCATGTTGTCGACGTGCGCGCGGTCTTTATCTTTCTCAACTTCCGGCAACGTCGCGTAGGGCTTGAACAACGCCTTCGGCTGGCTTGCATCCTTGCGATTGGCTTTGATCCAGCACTCGTGGACGAAGTTCGCCGCCGCTTCGCGGTCATTGGGAAATTTCTTCACGGCGGCGTAAGCGTCGCGCGCGGCGCGTTTGTTATCTTCTTGCGCGCGTAGATCGAGCTTCGACCATGGTTGATTGATGTCAACCATAACGCCGCCGCGCAGACGCATGCGCGGCTTGCCCTTCTCACCCGGATTCGCCTTCAGGAAATTTCGACGCCAGGCATCGTGCGAGCGCGACGAGAAATACTCGACCGCCGCCTCCAACACTGGATCGGCCTTCTGCTTCTTCCGCGCCGTAGCCATGCCTCACCCTAGCAATAACTCTTTAGGATTTGGCAAATCACGGGCTCACGCAGAGCGCCATTCCGGCAGATCGAACCTAGGATCGGGATAGGTCGCATCGACGAACGTGCGGCCAGCAGCCATGCCGACCTCCAACAGCAAGGTCATGTTATCCGTCTTGCCATTGTCCATCAGGTCGAGCGCGGTCATCGATTCCGCGTCCAACTCGCGCCCGAGCAGGCGTTCGAGCGGAGTCATCGGCGGCGCCGGGTCAGTGCGCCGCTTTGGCTTTGGTTTAGTGTCGAGCACAACATCCATGCGCTGATAATCCAGCAACGGTTCACCGGTGATGCAAACGCCCGCCATATCGCCGATTTCGGAATTGATCCGCCACGGCTTCTTCGGTGACGAGAACGCCTGCATCATCATGATGCCTTGCACCTGCGTATCGTAAACCATGGCGCGCAGGGCATGCACGCCGCGTAGGCCCGGGGGCAAGCCCTGGAAGGCCTTGCCATCAACCGTCGGCCGACGCGAGCCAGTGCCGCACGACGTCATCATTAAATTGTCGGCGCCGGACTTCCACCCGAACTTATAAGACGGCTCCAGCGCCAGCATGAACAGCTGCATGCTCGGATTGTTGTTGGCGCTGACGGCGCCATCGACAAAAAAGCCCTTCTGAATTGGGCGGCGCTTCTCATCAAACTCGATGTCGATGACAATCTCATCAAAGAAGGTTGGCGCCGCAGCACTGGCGAGCACGAGATCGACGAGCCGGTAGCGCTTGTTCGGAAACACGCCGCTGCCGTCTGTGGGATCATAAAAGATACCGAGCGGATGATTGGTCACCACCCAGGCGGAGCCGGTGTCGATGCGCTTGGCATGAATGGCGAGGCCCGTGCGCAAATCTTGCGAGCCGAGTGTCTTCGTGGCCAAAACCGAATGCAGCGCGCGGCGCAACTTCTTCGAGTCAAACTTCGCTTGCAGGAAAACGCCGTCGCCCGCCGTGCGCCCGAACACTTCCGGCCCAAGTCGCTGATAGAGTTCGATCACTTCATCGACGGTGAGCCCTAACGCCAATGCGGTTGAGATGATCGCGCCAGTCGATGTGCCGCCGATCAGATCGTAGTAGTCGGCCAAACGAAAAGCCGAATCGCCGCCAGCGCGGCGACGCAATTCGTCCTCCAGCACTTTCAACATGCCGAGCGTAAGGATGCCCTTCACGCCGCCGCCATCGAGCGCAAGAATGCGCTTGGCGCCGGTGTCGGGCGAGAGGTGCTCGAATAGCGTTTTAGGCATGGGTCCCCATCGCCCACCTTCTTAGCGTCGGCGGCGGCTCAAAAGAAGGCCAACAACGCCGGATCGCGGCCCAGATGGACGGCTTTGAACTCCGCCGCCAAAAAAAGCCCGCCCGCCACGTAAATGGCCTTGTCCGCGCCGCGAGCCAAGGCGAGGTGGCGCGCCTCCGCCACAGAGTCCGCCACTACGATCTCGGCGCCCGGGTTCGCCTTTACGGCGTATGCGGCGATCTCGGCGGCCGGCGCGCCCTTGTGACGCGCGGCCGCGCAAATGATTGAGGAAAAGTGCGGCGCCAAGCGCGTCACCAACCCGCTCGGGTCTTTATCGTGTGACGCGCCGCAGACGAGTATGGCTTCTCGCCCCTCATTCATTTCCCGAAAGCCCGCCAACGCCGCATCAATGGCGCCGGGCGTGTGACCGACATCAACGACAACGCGTGGCGCTTGGTTGATCACTTCAAGCCGTCCGGGCCAGCGCGTCGCTGCCAAACCCACCTGCACGTGCGCATCGGTCAGCGGCGCCGCATCGCGCGCCAATGACAGCGCGAGCGCCGCGTTGCGCTGTTGATGCGCGCCAGCCAGCGGCGCAGGGCGCAGCGAAGCGGCGGCAACGAATGTCGCGCTGACGCCTCGCACCGCGCAGTGCGCCTCGATCGCCGCGCGCTGTCGCTCGCAACTTTCGCTCACATAGAGCCGGGCGCCGGCCGGCGCCGCGTCGACCTTCTCGCGCGCGATCGCTTCCAGCGTATCACCGAGTAACGCGGTATGCTCCAAGTCGAGCGACGTCAGCGCCAGTCGCTGCGCCGCAATCAGCCGCACCGGATCGAGCCGCCCGCCAATGCCGGCTTCCCAAACCGTGTGTTCGCAACCCCGGGCCATGAACCAGTCGGCGGCGATCAAGAACAGGAATTCAAAACCACCAAGCGCTTTCGTTTGCCCCGTCGCTTCGGCGGCGGCGGCGACGCGATCCCAATGTGTCTCAAGCTCTTCGTCGGAAATATCGTCGTCATCGATGCGAAAGCGTTCGTTCAGCGCCAGCAAATGCGGAGATGTAAAGAGGCCCACGCCCGGATTAATCTGCTCCAACAGCGCCGCCGTCATCGCGGCGGTGGAGCCCTTTCCGTTACTGCCGACAATCACCGCGCCGCGCTTACCAAAGCCAGCGAGATCGATGCCGAGACGCTCCGCAATCACGGCGGTCCGCTCAAGCCCCGGCCCGGCGCCGAACTTCGGATACGGAACGCGCCAAAGTCTCATCGCAGCGCCGCGGCGAAATTTGCGCGCCAAATCGTCTCGATTAAATCCCAACGGTCGTGATCCTCAAGCGTCGCGATCATCGGATTGGAATTGACCTCGATTACCGTCGGGCCCTCGGGCAGTTCGAACAAATCAACCGCCGCAAGCCGCAGCCCGACGGCATGGGTCGCTGCAATCGCAACGCGCGCTATATCCGGTTGCGCGCCGTTTTCCAGCATGGTCGCGCCACCCCCAGCCGCGCGGTTTGCTGGGCCTTCCAACCACGCCAACTCGCCTTCGCCCAGCACATGATCGAGCGCCAGACGCATGCCGACTGCGTCACGCGCGGCGCGCGCCGGCGTCTCTGCGCTGTCGTCACGCGGCAACGCGGAGATCAGCGCCGCAAGCGAGCGAACGCCGTCGCCCACGACGCTGGGCGAATGCTTGCGGTAGGAAAAGAGCGGCGCGCCATCGAGCACAAACACGCGATATTCGGGCGCGCGCACATAGGGCTGGATGAGGATCGCGAAATGCTCGCGGGCGACACGCGGCAAATAGTCGGCGAACGCGTCCGTGCTATCGATCATCTCGGCATGGAGCCCGTTAGACGCCGCTAGAGGCTTGCAGAAAATCGGAAACGTTGCCTGCGCGACGTATGCGATCGCGTCCTCGGGCTCCCGACCCGGCCCGCGCATCTCGCGCCAACGCGGCGTCACAAAGAACGTCTCACCCGGCAGCACGGCGATCGCGGCGCGGCGCAACACCTCGGCGCAGAACGCCTTATCGCGCGCAATCGAGGCGGCGTGCGTATCATTGAGTGCGTATGGGGAGCCTGCGCCGGCAGCGAATGTCGCCAGGCGTTCGCCGTCGCGAACTTCGAACAGATAGCCGTCGTCGCCATCGAGCGACTGAAATGCGTAACCGCACGCGGCCGCCGAGTGCGCAGCGTAACGCGCATGTGCGCACTTCAACTTTGAAAGTTCGGGGTTGCCGGAGAAAGCCAAGGGCGCTGCCGAAAAAAATGGTACCGCCTGTTGGGCTCGAACCAACGACACCCGGCTCCACAAGATGGCGAAAAATCATTGATAAATCAAATACTTAATCAATGATTCTCCACAACCCTTGCACTCGGCGGTTTTGGGGAAAATGGTACCGCCTGCTGGGCTCGAACCAGCGACCCACGGCTCCACAATCTGAACCAATTCCCATAGAAAACAATCACTTAAACATATGTTTTCCACATTGGTTGCACAGGCGGCACTACCACACACGTCAATAATGGTACCGCCTGCTGGGCTCGAACCAGCGACATCACGCTCCACAAGCGTGCGCTCTGCCAACTGAGCTAAGGCGGCATGTTGGCAGGACATAAACAGACACACGCACCGGCGCAAGCCGACGAGCGCGCGTCCTAGTAGGCTTGTCCGAGCACCCTCCTCCGCGCGGGCCGCTCCTAGGAGGCCGTGGCGTCCAGCACCTTATGAGCCGGCCTCAATTGCCGGTCGATAGCGTCCGCCAAATCGTGGTCAGCACGTTGGTCCGGAAAGAGGTGGCCGTATACGTTCATGGTTATCTCAATGCGCGAATGGCCGAGAAAGCGCTGGACCTTCTTCGGGGCCGCTCCCGCGGCAATCAGGGCCGAGGCCGCGAAGTGACGGCCGTGGTGCGGGGTATAGACGGGCTTCCAGATCATCACCTCCCGCCGGATTTTCTCGCGTCCGCCATCTGGCAGCCGTTTTCCGCAAAAGGTGCGCATGGATTTGACCTGTTCGGCAAAGCCCGCGGCCCCCACGATCGGCTTCCACACGTCCTCCGCAAAATTCGAGTAGCGTTCTGAGGTGCCGCTGCGGGTTGCGAAAAGCAGCCCTTCTTTCGGCTGTCCGATCGCCACCAGATATTCGCGTAGGACGCGGCTGGCCTCCCTGCCCAACGTGATCTTCCGACGACTCGCGGTGGTCTTGACCGGCCCAATTTTTCCTCGTTGGCACTCAGACCGCTGCACGACTTTCAATTCGGCACGACCGTCAGCGCTAAAGCGCACCATTTTGACCGGGAACCCCAGCATCTCTGATGGACGCAAGCCGCCGCCAAAGAGTAGCCGCAATTGCGCGGCCGCCCGGCCCGTCTCGTCGTGAGCGTCGGCGGCAGCCAGGATGGCCGCGGCGGCCGCGGGCGTCGGAATTCGGATAGCGTCCACGTCGACGCCGTCAAAATCGTCCGCCGCATCGAGGTCGGGCGCCTCGGGACGGGACTTGCCCGGAAACTTGGCGTCGCGCGCCGGGTTGTGCGCGAGATAGCCTTCGCCAACCGCCCATTTGAGCATGACGGAAAGACTGACGCGGATCTTCCGCGCGTATTTCAGACTCAAGCGGCCGACGAGCCGGCGAAGATATTGTTGAATGGCAGGCGTATCGAGTTCGGAGAGCTTCTTTCGCGCGATCTCATCCGTTCGCACATGCAGCCTAAGATGAAGCTCGTAATTGTCGTAGGTGGTCATTTCGATGGCGCCGGCCTCGGCCTCCTCAAGCCTCGCCGCCAGATAAGTGTCGATCAGCCAGTCGAGCGGCCGCCCCACGCCGCCCCGGACCTTATTCGCCACTTTGCTTTGATGGGCGCGAGCTTCGGTCAGTGTGCGAAAAGACTTTGAGCGCTGCACGCCGGACGCATCGCGCCAGCGCGCCTGATAGCGCTTGCCGTTCTTGGTTTCATAGCTGTCGATATCCGACATCACCGAGTTCCCAAATCGGGCGCTTGAAGTTCCGGTCGCCGCGCCTGCCAATTGGCAGGAAGAGTCGAATCCGCTTTCTGGGCCGCGTCAAGCTCTGTCTTGAACGCATAGAGAGCGCCTTTGCGCCCGAGCCGTCTGATCGGCAGCGACCCCACGCGCCGCGCATAATAAACAGCGTCATGTGTGCAACCCAAATAAATTGCGATCGCATTCACGCCGTCGAGACGATCACTGGACGCTGTTCTGCCCCGCGCTGCAGCCACGCAGCCTTCTTGAATCGCCGCATCCATCATAACATTCCAACTCCAGCGCCTCGCCGTCCTGGATCGATCATGGTGGGGTTCGTGGCGGCCGGATGCACCCGGAAAGGATCCGGAAACGACCAAGGTGCAAAAACCGCCAACCGAGCGCTTTCCGGGTCGTTTCCGCACTATGATGAATTACGGACTCGCGTCGCCGACCCGCAAAACGCGCCCCGACCGGCAATTCGCGGCCCCTGAACGGACATTCGCCCGCCGGATCCGACCGGAAGCTTCTCGCCGGAAGTGGCCATGTAACCGAAGCCAGCAGCCTGATCGCCTTGTGCCCGTGGTCCCATCGGCCGGCCTGAAACCTAGGTAGGTTTGCTCTTCGAAGCGATGAAGTTTCGAACCTAGGAGCCAAGCCAATGACCTAGTTTTTCGCTCTGATCGCCGCCTGCGCCGCGCTCGCCCCGGTTGACATGACCGTCCTGAACCAACCTCAATCGCGCTCGAACCCGAGTTTTGGACAGCGCTTGAAGCGCTCGCGCCGGCGCGAGGAAAATTATTGCCAAAGCTGTTTGCAATGATTGTGTCCGCGAACGCCCATTGGCCGGCGGCATCGGCATTGCGGGTGTACGCCTTGGGTAACGTCCATTGGATCGTAAGCGCCCGCTAAGGCACGCCTGCACTCGCTCCGATCGGGAAGACGAAATCAGTCATCAACACGGGAGCTCGCGCGCTTGTATGCCAACGCTCTATTTTGTGCATTCTGCCAGCGCCGCCACAGCTCAAGCGTCGGGATAGGTTCGTCGGCCCACCTGGGATACTCAACGCCAGCTGCGATATAATCCCCGCGCGTTAGAGCCACGCGCTCCCGTTCTTCGGCGGAGAGCGCGTTGGTACGCTCAATTCGGTTAATCATGCTCATTTCAAACCACAGTTTGGCGCCTCGCTTTGAAGGGTAGGCGGTCCCGCGATTGCGTTCAGCGGAGCACCAGTGTGTTAGGCGGCTCTACGAATGAGGCGTATGAGGAGCAAAAGTACAACGGCGCCCAGCGTCGCCCCAATGATTGCACTTACAATGCCGCCGCCGACCGCCACGCCAAGATTGCTGAACAGCCAACCGCCGACAAAAGCGCCGATAATGCCAACGACGATGTTGCCAACTAAGCCGAAGCCGTAGCCCTTCACGATGACGCCAGCGAGCCAACCGGCAATCGCGCCCACAACTAACCATACGATCAGAGTTTCGGTCGACATTTCGCGCCTCCTTGTCTCGCAGTGACGAGACTATTCTCGCAAACGCGCAGGGCCCATCAGCGTTCCGCTGCGACGAGGGAGTAACTTCAGCCTGTCGAAGCGTTGCACCGGCTTAGTGGGCGTGTCGGTTCGTTAGCGAACAGAGAGCCCACATTTAGTGGGGGGTGATCGCCGCAACGGCGTCCGCCAATTTACTGGTTGCGCACACCCGCCGCTTGACTTGCGGAGCTCGCACCGTCTTTCCCAATGCCGCCACGCCTAAGTGCGAGGATGCAAGTATTGTCGGCGTCGCCCGCCGCATCGAACGTTCAACTGGCCGCGCAACATCTCGCTTGCCAGAAATTGGGGAGCGTCGGGGTAACCTTGTTCAAGGAGCGCAGCCTCTATGGCCCGCCAGTTTCCGTACATACCCGAATCCGCAAATTGCGTTGCGGCAGCGATGACGATTTTTCGGCGAGCCTCATCCGCCTCCTGCGCTCGCGTTTGCTGCGTTACTATTCTAACGACGCGCTCGCGAGGCGCGGGATCGGCGACATAATTCATCTCCAAAGAACGCGGAACTTCGACACACGTTCCGACCCGGGAACGCGACATTTGAAATTGGGCCCGGCGCAGAAACCTCTTCAAGCAACCGACGAAGGCCGCCCGCTCCACCGTCACGTCCGGCATCCGTCAGACCGGAAAGGGCCAGCACCGGGCCGATTGCCATAGTTCGCGACCGGCCGCGGCGCTCGATAGCTGCCTTTGGGGCGCGGGTCTAATCTCGCCCTCCCCGCCAAGCATGGTGCGGGCGGGTGAGCAGAAGGCTCACGACCATGACGTTCGACTTGATCTCAGAAGCCCCCGTTCGGACGGGCGGGCGCCCACGTCGCATTACCGGCGGCAAGCTGACCGGCCAGAAGCCAGCGCTGAAGATGAAGGAGGTCTGGTCGATCCGTGCGCGGTTGGAGCTGAAGAAGCGTGTGCGGGATTTGGCCCTCTTCAATCTCGCCATCGACAGCAAGCTGCGCGCTTGCGATCTGACCGCGCTCAAGGTGGAAGACGTCTTTGCCGGCGGCGAGGTCAAAACGCGCGGCATCATCGTTCAGAAGAAGACCGGCCGACCCGTGCAATTCGAAATCACTGAACAGACACGGATCGCCGTTAGAAATCTGATCTGCCGGCACTACCTTCGCTCCAGCGACTTTCTGTTCCCCAGCCGCCTCGCTTCGTCTCCGCACCTCTCAACGCGGCAGTATGCGCGCATCGTTCAGGGATGGGTTGGCTCGATCGGGCTGAACCCCGCCACCTACGGCACCCACTCGCTGCGGCGCACAAAGGCGGCGCTTATCTATCGCAAGACCGGCAACCTGCGTGCAGTGCAGCTGCTGCTAGGACACTCTAAGCTTGAGAGCACGGTTCGTTATCTCGGCGTCGAAGTTGACGATGCGATCGCAATCTCAGAAGGCGTAGATCTCTGATCGACGTGGAATGGCCGGTTCGGATGGCGACCTCAACGGGTCGATGCAACACAATCGCTAAATCGCTCTGCCGGGGTGTGAAAGTCCAGAGTTTTTCTTGGCCGCTCATTGATCTCGCGAGCAATGCGATTGAGCTGTGCTTGTGAGTGCGGCGCCAAGTCCGTGCCTTTCGGAAAATATTGGCGCAGCAGTCCATTGGTGTTTTCGTTTGAGCCGCGCTGCCAAGGGCTGTGCGGATCGCAGAAATAGATGTCGACCTCTGTTTCGAGGGTGAAGCGTTGGTGGTCAGCCAATTCTTTGCCGTTGTCCCAGGTCAGCGATTTGTAGAGTTCGTCGGGAAGTTTGCGCGCTTGCTTGATCAGTGCGTTGACGACGGTCTGGGTTTCTCGGTTCGGGATCTTTGCCAGCATGACATAGCGCGAATGGCGCTCAACCAGGGTGATGATCTGGCTGCTATTGGAGCCGAGCAACAGATCACCCTCCCAATGACCAGGCACGGCGCGGTCGTCGGCTGAGGCTGGCCGTTCACGGATTGAAATCGAGTTGGCCAAACGACCCTTTTGCGTCGCGTGCCGGGAGTGGCGAATAGAGCGTTGACGACGCAGATGCTGCACCAGCTGTTTCTTCAAAACGCCGCGTGCTTGCACATAAAGGCTGCGATATATGGTTTCGTGAGACACCCGCAGCGCCGCGTCTTCCGGATGCAAGTGTTTGAGCCAGCCTGCGATCTGCTCGGGCGACCAGTTGCGCTCTAGCTTTGCCGCAACACTCTGCCGTAATTGGAAATTGATCGCTAGCTTGCATAATTTCGGCCGCAGCGCTCGCTTCCATGCGCGTTTGTCCGCCGCCGCCGCCCGATATCGCCCTCGGCCACCATTGCGCGCGATCTCGCGGCTGATGGTCGAGGGGGCGCGATCCATCGCCTCGGCCATGGCGCGCACCGATCGGCCGGCAATCACGCCGCGAGAAATTTCCTCTCGTTCGGCCAAGCCTAACGCCAACCGTGACCGTCGGCGCGCTGGCGGCTTGATGCCGCCCGTGGGGTACATGTGCGCAAGAACGCACGAATGCGACAACTTCCCCACGGCTCGCGCAATCGACTTTACTCCCGACCCCGTCTTCCAGAGCTCCCAAAGCTCGGCGCTTTGCGCCGCGGTGAATCCCACGCGGTGATAAGGTTTCCTCACTGGCATAGCTCCACGACCTCAAACCAAGGTACGTGTTGCGCTCACCAATTGAGACCGCCGATCGGGCCGGCCGTTCTCGCTGCGCTTGCGGAGGGGCTCACGATCGCCAATTTTGTTGAAAAAGTGCCGATAGCCGACATTCGAAGGACCGGATAAAACCGGCTGCAATGAACGACGCTCGTGCCGCTGTCTTAGATTTTCTGCGGGAGTTCTGGGGCGAGACAAAGCCGCTTTCAGATGACGCCGACTTGTTCAACAAACTCGGTATCGACGGCGATGACGCCTTCGAGTTCATTGACCGGTTCGCGACCGCGTTTGATGTGGAGGCGGGCAACTACCGGCGCGCGCAATGATGCATAGATGTCGCGCAACGCAGCGCTCACATCACTTCATCCATCCAGCGGTCGGATTGGCCGAGGATGTCTTCGAGATCGAAGTCCGCCCAGGTTTGCGGATAGAGTGCACGCAGATCCTCGCCGAGCTGACTCGCTTCGAAAGCGATGCCCTCAGCCGATTGGAAAAGCGCGCGCGCCTCCCGAATCGATTGAGAGAGTTCGGGCGAGAGCTGTAGCGGGTTTTGCCGCAGCATCGCGGTCGCCTGCTCGATCTGCTGCACCTGGTTTCTGACCTGCTCGATCATGTGGGTCACCTGCATGATGCTTTGAGCGAGATTGGCGGGATCGATCACCGCCATTTGTGCGCGCGCGTGCCGCGTCGGCGCTGCGAGCGCGAGCGCGAGCGCCGCCAGTAGCGCGCGCTTGGTGATGTGGGTGTGCGTGCGGGGCATGGGCGTCCTCCTTATTCGGCGGCCAGAATGTGCTGGGGTTCGGTGTGTGTGGGCGCGCTGAAGCGGCGTATTGCGTCGGCGGCGTCACGGAGCCCGCGCGCGTCCAACCAGGCGGCGGCGAAATGGCTTGGCCCCGCTTCTGCGAGCACGCGATCGATCTGCGCGTGGTCTTCCGGACGCGAGGCGGCGACGAAGGCGAAAGCTGCGGGGCCTAAACCCAATTCAAAGAGCCGGCAGCCGTCGCGAGAGACGAGGTAATAGTCGCGCTTGGCCGTCGCATTGGCGATGAGTTCAATCTGACGGCCGTTCAAACCGAGGTGTTCATAGAAGGCGCGCGAACGGGGTTCACGGGCGCGGTCATTGGGCAGGAAGATACGCGTCAAACAGGCTTCGATGATGGTCGACGCAATGGGGCTTGCTTCGACGTCGGCGAGTTCCTGGCTGGCGAAGATCACGGCAACGTTCTTCTTGCGCAGGGTCTTCAGCCAATCCTGGATTTGCGCCGCGAACGCCGCATGCTTGAGGAAGAGCCAGGCTTCGTCGAGAATGAGCAAAGTCGGACGGCCGTCGAAGCGGCGTTCAAGAACGTGGAAGAGAGCGCCGAGCACGGCGCCTACGGCTTCCGGGCGGCGCATGAGATCGTCCATCTCGAAAGCCTGCACGGCGCCTTCGCGCAGACGCGATTGGTCAAGGTCGAGCAGCCGCCCGTGCGGGCCGGCATGGGTGAAGGGCAGAAGTGCTGCACGCGCGGCGGCGTCCTGCACTAGAGCGCTGAAAAGCGTGAGGGTGCGGTCTTCTGAAGGACGCTCGCCCAGAACCTCCAACGTGCGCCAGAGTTCGGTCTTGAGCTCTGGCGTGATGATGACATTGGCGCTTGCGAGAAGGCCTGCGATCCAGTCGAGAGCCCAGGCTTTTTCGTGCCTCTGGTCGATGCGCTCAAGCGGCTGCAAACCAAGTGCGCCCGCTTCGCCCAGATCGAAGAAATCACCGCCGAGCCCGAGGATGGTGGCGCGCGCGGATTTGCCCTTGTCGAAGAGATAGAGCTGGGCGCCCAAGGGATGACAGGATGAATATCTCAGCCATTGCGCGGCGAGCGTGGCGAGCAGCACCGACTTGCCCGCGCCGGTGGGGCCGACAATCATGGTGTGGCCGACATCGCCGACATGGAGGTCGAGCCTGAATGGGGTTGCGCCGTCTGTGGCTGTGAGCATCAGCGGCGGGGCGTTCAAATGCGCGTTGCGTTCTGGACCGGCCCATACCGCTGACAGCGGCAACAGATGCGAGAGGCTGGGCGTCAGCAGTATCGGGCGACGCGCATCGGCATAAGCGTGACCAGGGAGACCGCCGAGCCAGGCTTCGACCGCGTTAATGGATTCCACCTGGGTGACGAAGCCCATGCCGTCGGTGATCTGCTGGATCTGGCGGACGGTTTCGTCAGCGTCGGCTTCGCTTGTTTCGGCGACCACGATGGTGAGCGTGGCATAGCCGGCAACGACCGCATCAGCGCCCAAATCCTGCAGCGCCAAATCGGCGTCTTCGGCCTGGTTGCCGGCATCATTGTCGATGAGCGTGGCTTCTTCCTTGAAGAGCGCTTCGCGCAGCAGCGTCATCAGACCTTTGCGCTTGGAGAACCAGCGCTTGCGGATCTTCTCCAGTTCTTTTCGCCCCTCTTCGCGGTCGAGCGGCAGAAACCGGCTCACCCAGCGATAAGAGATCGGCAGACGATTGAGGGAATCAAGCAGGCCCGGCTCGGTCTCGGTGACGAAGCTTCGCACCGAGATGATCTTCAAATGCTTGTCGCCCAGCATGGGCGCAAGTCCGCCAACCAAAGCTGTGTCGGTCAGGAGCGCGTCCAGGTGAAAGGGCGTTGTAGGACAAGCGACGCGGTGCTGGCGCCCGGAGATGCAGGCGTGGAGATAGGTCAGCGTTTCCTCGTCATTGAGCCAGCGCGCTTCCGGCGCCATCGTCTCCATCAGAGCGAGAATTTGATCGGTCTCTTGGCGGTAGCGAGCCAGATGCTGGCGATAATCGATGCCGGGGGCGCGGGAAATTGATGTTGCATCCGTCTGTGCATCGGATTGAGCCGCGGCGCCTTCGAACAGCAGGCTTTCGATCTGGCCCTGGCGTTCAGCCGGCGGCAGCCAGGTGAGCGTCAGGAAATAGCGGCTCTCAAAACGCGCGCCGGCAGTTTCGAACACTTGCCGGCGTTCTTCGTCGATGAGCCAGGAAAGCGCATCGGGGAAATCTGACTCCGGATAGCCCGGCGCAGGCTGACGGCGTGCTTCGACATGGAGACACCAGCCCGACCCGAAACGCCGCAGCGCATTATTGAGGCGATGAGATGCGCCCATGAGCTCGGCGGGCGTTGCGCTGTCGAGATCAGGGCCGCGGAATTGCAGCGTGCGCTGGAACGCGCCGTCCTTGTTGAGGACAACGCCGGGCGCGATGAGCGCGGCCCAGAGCACATAATCGGAAAGCCTGGCGCCTTTCTGTTTGTAGGGACGAAGATCGAGCATCGCGCTACCCCTTCAGCTTGCGAAAAAATGCGGCTTGGCCAGATGACGGGGCCAAGTGTCGAGAAACCAGGGATCGCGTGCGGCGGCCCAGGCGGCGCATGCCTGCAGCACCAGCCAGAGCGGAATGCCGATCAGAGGCTGTTGCAGGCCGAAGGCGATCGCCGCGCCGATGGTGCCGTTCAGGACCGCAAACGCTCGTGGCACGCCAGCCAGCAGGATCGGCCGTGTGAGCGAGGTGCGCAAAGGCAGACGATAATGTTCAGGCTCTTCGATCGATTGGGTCATGGGGCCTGGCTCCTCAGATCACCGCGCCGCCGGCGAAACCGAAAAAGTCGAGAAAGAATGAGACCGCCGCGAACATCACCGCGATGCCGAAACCGACGAAAGCCAGCTTTCGAACGCCGCTGCCGCCTTCGGAAAAGGCGATGGCGATGCCGGCGATGACAATGGCGATGACGGCCGCCGCGCGCGCGATCGGGCCGGTGATCGAATCGACGATCTGTTCGAGCGGGCCTTCCCACGGCATACCGGAGCCTGCCGCATACGCGGGCGCTGCAAGAGCGAGCAACACGACGACAGCCCCCGCATGCGTACCAATGCGCGCGGCGCGCACCAGCGGCGATGACTTCTCCGATCGCGTCTTCATGGCTGTCCCTCCAGGGTTGTGATGGCATAGGCGCTCTCTTCGCCGGTTCTGACTTCGACGATCTCGGTAATGGCGCGGCCCTCTTCCGTGCGGGCGATGAAGACGACGATGTCGACGGCGCTGGCAATGAGACGGCGCGGGGCGTGGGTCGATGCCTCCATGGCGAGGTCTTCAAGTCGCGCGAGCGCATCGGCGGCGGAGTTGGCGTGAAGCGTCAGCAGCCCGCCCGGATGACCGGTGTTCCAGGCCTTCAGCACTTCAAGTGCTGCGCCATCCCTGACTTCACCGACAATGATGCGATCGGGGCGAAGGCGGAGCGTCATTTGTACGAGATCGCGCATGGCGATCGCAGGCTCGGTGCGCTTGGTCAGGAGCTGCACGGCGTTCGGGCTCGCGCATTGCAGTTCGGCCGTGTCTTCGAGAATGATGACACGCGCGTCGCGGAACGCTGGCTCGGCAAGCAGCGCATTGACAAGTGTCGTCTTGCCCGAGCCCGTGCCGCCGGCGACGACAATGTTTCGGCGCGTCTTCACGGCGTGGCGCAAGACGAGCGCCTGCGCCTCGGTGGCGATGGCGCAGGCGACATAATCGCTGAGCGTGAAGATGCGCGACGGGCGCTTGCGGATGGCGAGCACCGGCGCTTCCACCAACGGCGGCAGCAGCGCCTGAATGCGTGCGGCGGACTCCGGAAGAATAGTGGCAAGTGCGGGACGATTGTGCCCTACGGTCTCACCCGCTTCGTGAGCAAGGAGACGGATCGCGGTTTCGCGATCAGGCGCAGAGAGGCGGTGCATTGTTCGGACCAGCCCCTGCCCGACGCAATCGAGCCAGACCTGGCCGTCGGCATTGACCAGCGCTTCAACGACATCTGAGGCTGCAAGCGCTTCCGCGATGGCGGGGCCGAGCGCCCGGGTAAGCGCTGAGCGGCGGCGGTCGGCGCCTATTGAGTGCGCGGCGGCGTTCATGGCGCCGCCTCTTCGTGTTCGACGGCGTGGCCGTTGAAGCGGTTGTGCGCCGCTTCGGCGCTTTCTTGTTCGGGCGCGACGCCAACCAACGCATCGAGATCGCCAAGCGGCTGACCGGAATTCAGTCCATTGGCGACGAGATCGACGAAGCGGGCAAAGCGCGCTTCGGCGCTTATGGCCGCGCTCTCTTCATGGCCCGGATCGAGTGGCGGATTGTGTTCAAGCCAGACGCGCACGAAGAGCAGCACGCATTCCTTCAGCTGGCTCAAATCCCAGACGATTTTGTCGAGGCGCGCTTCGACGCGATTGAGCTGGCGACGCAGAGTTTCCTTTTCCGCTTCAATGGCGCTTTCGGAATTTTCGGAGAGGCGCGTGCGCACGGCTTCGGCGATGATCGCCGATTCCGACCGGCCGAGCGCGGTGGCGCGATTACTAACCGCGCGGGCGAGATCGGGATCGAGATAGGTCTTGATCGCCGTTGCGGGCACGAGCGTCAGACTCCCGTGGTGCGCGCGCGGCGCGGCGGCGCGGCGTCGGGCGGCGGCAGGAGAGGATGCGCACCGGGATGGGGGAGCGGGGCGCCCTCATCATCGCGAAAGCCGGCGAGCGCGCGGTCGGAGATTTTTGTAGATTGTGGGGCCGCGGGCGCTGGGGGTAATGCCGGCGACGACGGCGCTTGCACGGGCGGTGCGGGACGTGCGCTGCTTTCTTCATCTTCCGGCGGAAAGAGATCGGGTTGGAGTGCACGTTGAGAAGCAGGACGCGGCAGCGCAGGCGGCCCAAGCCGCGGCGCTTGCGGACGCGCATTGGGCCTGGCGCCGCGATGGCCGCCCATTGCGCTCACCGGCTTTTTGTCATTGGGCAGACGGCCGAGCGGGACGACATGGGTCCAATCGTGCGTGTCGCAGAGCGGCTTTTGCGCGAGCGCAGCGGGAGGACGCAGGCGATGCGCAAAGATCGCCTCAGCGTCGAAGCGGAGCTTTTTGGCTTTGAGGGGTTTCATGCCGGCCACGAAGATGAGTTGTTCGCTGCGCTTAAGCGCGCGCACGTCAGCGGGCAGCAGCAGCGGGCGGCGCTCCTCACGGTAAGTGATCAGACCTTTGCGGGGGCCGAAGAGCGCGCGCGGCCGCTGCTCGCTTTCGTGAGGACGGATCTCCCACACCTCGCCCGCCATCTCGGCGATGCGCTTGGCGGTGTCAGGATCGGACGCGGCGAACGCTGTCACCACATGGCAATTGTCGAGGATGACATTGTCGCGCCCATAGGCGCGCGTGATGTGATTAAGCGACTGGCAGACCAGATAGGCCTTGAGCCCATAACCCGCCATCGCACCCATCATCTTCTCGAAGAAATCGAGGCGTCCGAGTTGGGGGAATTCGTCGAGCATCAGGATGAGGCGATGCTTTTTTTCGCGACCCTCTCCGTCGTGCATCTGGTCTTCCATCAACGATCGCGCCGCTTGGTTGATGAAGAGCCGCATCAGCGGCATCAACCGTTGCGCATCCGATGGCGGCGGCTGCAAGTAGAGCGTGACCGGGCGTTCCGCGCACATGAGATCGCCGACGCGGAAATCAGACCGTGCGGTCTTTTCCGCCACGATCGGATCGGCGAAGACGCCGAAAAAGCTCTCCGCCGTCGCCTTAATGCCTGAGCGCAACCGTTCTTCACCCTGAAGATATGAGTGTGCGGCATGCAGGATTTCGGGATGGACCTCGGCCTGGTGTGACGCCGGATTGAGCCGATGCAGCGTCGTGCGCATTTCCTCGGCCGTGCGATCAAGCTCGCGGAGCTTCTCGCGCACAACCGCGAGCGTTTTGCGTGACGCGGGCTCCGCGTAAAGCACATGCAAGATAACGCCGGTGATGATGATCTTAGCGCTATTGTTCCAAAATTGCTCGGCCCCTGCCTTATCCGTGGACGGACCAACAACGATCTCCACCACGTTTTGAACGTCACGGATCTCGTTGGCGCCTTTGCGCACTTCGAACAGCGGGTTGAACGCGTTCGAGGACGGGTCGGTGGGCGCAAAGCGTAATACCGGGCCGATTTGGGCGCGGTAGCCTGAAGTCCCAGGAAAGCCGTGCCTGGGATCGCCGCGATCGAGTTCGCCCTTAACATCGAGGACGAGCGCGGAGGCCGGCCAGGCGAGCAAGGTTGGCACGACATGACCCCGGCCCTTGCCAGAGCGCGATGCGCCGATCAGAAGCTGATGTTCGGGGCCATCGAAGCAGAGTATTTCGCCATCGAGCTTGCCGAGAACGGCGCCTGATCTCGCAAAGAGCCCGCAGGCCAGAGCGTCTTCAAAGCCACTCCAGGCGCCCTCGGCAAAGGGTTTCATCCGATGGCTGCGCCGCATGATTGTAGCGGCCGCAATGCACGCAAGCACAAAGCCGCTGAGCACAATGAGATGCGCCACCGCGAACGGCCGCGGAAAGTCATCACTCCAGCGCGCGCTCCATTGAAGGACGCGCCAGGGCGGATAGAGACCAATGTCGCCGAGCAAGACAACTGTCCTGCCGAGCGCAGGCTGGTGCTCAAACACCGCCGCGATGAAGGACGACGCCCAGACGCAAGATGCTACACTGATCGCACTTGCCGCGCCCAACGCTGCCCAGCGCCGTTGCATCCGATCCCTCCCCGCGAACCAACGCGGCGAGGCGGCCGCGTCTTGATCTTCGGGTCGAGCAAACACGCATGGCGGGCGCTCGCTCAACGGGTCCCGTGGGACCTCTTGATCAGAGCGGGACGATATGATCCGAAGACTGAAATTCTCGCGCTTGGCGAATCTTAATGAGCGCGGTTCGCGGCCTCGCGGCAGCGGCCGCAAAGATCGCTTGGTTCAACGACGCGCGGCTGAACCCCGCATCACATCCGCGCAAAGCGCTATTCAAAGCAAACTATGTGTCGGTCGCAATGGACGCATTGGCGGGCGTCGGCGGCCGCGCCCTGCAAAGCGGCCGGTCTTGTCAGGCGCGGCCATGGGCTCAGCCGCTCTCTAGACGCTGCGCGATAAGGTCGGCCGTTGCGCTGTCGCCAAGGTCGCGCTCGCTCAACGTGCACGGCACAAAACCGGGCGCGGGAAATTCACGCGGGTGAATAAATTCTGGCCTGAACCAGGGGTTTTCGTCCGCGTCAAAAACAGACTTCAGCCAATCGATCACCCGCCGGACGCGCACGATGCGTCCAACATCGGCGCGATAGACGAGATAAAGCTTGGGTGAAGCGATCGGCGCTTCGCTCAGCATAACAAGATCAGGCATGAACCGCGCGGCGCATGTCGGAAGCTGCGCGATGGCCGCGCCCGCCTGCGCCGCCATGATGATGGTGGCGCTGCAATTGGTGTCGAGAGCGCTGTCGGCGAGCGCGCGCACTGCCGACATTTTCGGATCCCAAGTGTCAGGCTGAAAGCGCACGGCCGAGTGCGCGATGACCCGGTGGCGCAAGAGATCGGCGAGAGTCTTGGGCGCGCCATAAAGTTCAAGATAGCGCCGCGTCGCAAACGGCGCGTAATGCAGAGTCGCAACAGGCTGGACGACGAACTCGCCTGAATTGGTCGTGTCGTATTGCAGGGAAATGTCGAGTTCATCGCGCACTGGATCGTCGGGCCAAAAGCCGGCGTCGATCGAGAGCGTGATGTCGGGGTTCAAGCGAAAGAAGTCTGGCAAACGCGGGGCGAGCCAAAAGCCAGCGATGCCGTCAGGCGCGGCAAGCTTGACCCGGCCCTCGGGCACATTATCGCGCTCACGGACAAAGCGGTCGACCGACTGCGCTGCTCGCTCCATCGCGCGCGCCTGGTCAAGGATCTTGGTTCCCGCTTCGGTGAGCGTCACGCCTTGGGCGCTGCGCACGAAGAGCCGTGTCTGCAAGCGGTCTTCGAACGCCTGCATACGCTGTGTAACGGTCGGCTGCGAAAGGCCGAGCGCTTTGGCCGCGCCGGAGAGCGACTGGGCTTCCGCCACATTCAAGAATACGCGCAAGTCCGACCAGTCCCAGCGCGCACTGGCCGGCGCCGGCGCTGCGCCATCGGCTTTTTTTCTACCCCCCATAGGAACTCCAAGGGTACCGCGCGGGACTGAAAACACGAGGCTCGCCCAGCACTTTAGTGCCGGAGCGCCCGATGCAATCAGCCCTTGCCCAATGCTTCATCCACCCAACCGGACGATGCACTGACCGTGACGCGGTCGCAAGCTTGGCCGTTACATACCGTCTCGAAGCGCTGGGCGACGCCGATATTGGTATCGCCCGCGACATCGGCGCGGCGCTGATCGGCGAAACGCTCGCCAGCGCAGACCTCTTGAGCGCTATTCAGCGGGCGACGCACAACGTGGTGTTTGGCTTTCGCGAAGATGGCGCCTTGACCGGGATGATGGCGCTCTTGCCGCTTCGCCAGGCAGGGCATGCGCTCTTGCTTGCCGGGCGCTTTGATGCGCGCGCCCCCGACCTCGATCTCGTCGCCCGGCCGGGCGAAGCGCCGGCGTGCTATTACGCCTGGGGGATCGCGGCGACCTCGAAGCACGCAGCACGCGCCATGATTCAATTCAGCAGCACCCTGCATCAAACCCTCTTTTGGGACATCCCCAGCTTTACCCGCGCCGTGACAGGCGATGGCGTGCGGCTGATGGGGTCGTTCGGATATCGGCCAATAAACGACGCCGACCCACAGCTCATCATGGCGCCGCCGCCCGGCCGGCCCCCCAACCTCGTCGTCCGATGACCGTTCAAGGCGCCGAACGCGTGATCACCGTTGATGTCGTGCGCAGCATGGACGCGTTCGTGCGCGTCGCGGCGGTGCGGGCGCTTGTTTATATGGGTGAGCAATCTTGCCCGTTCGAAGAAGAGTTCGACGGCAACGATTTTTGCGGAGCGACGCACCTCCTCGTGCGTTCAGGGGCCGAGCCGCTCGGCACGCTGCGGCTGCGCTGGTTTGCAAGCTTTGCCAAGATCGAGCGCGTCGCCGTTTTAAAGCACAAACGCGACGGCGAGGCCGCGCGCGCGCTGGTTGCGAAAGCGATCGAGCTGGCGGGGCGCAAAGGCTATGAGCGCATTCTGGGCTTCGTCGATGCTGATCTGGTGCGCTATTGGAAACGCACTCAGCAGGTGACGGTGCGAGAGGCGCGGCCGCGCTTGACCGTCTCAGGCCGCACCTATGTCGAAGTCGAATTGGCGATCGCGCCGGGGCCGGACGCAATCGGCATCGATACGCCCGCCCTCATCATGTTGCGCCCGGAAGGCGATTGGGACGAAGCAGGCGTACTCGATCGTTCCGCCGAGCGCATGGCGACGCCGCCGCCGGAGGCGCAATGGACGACGAGCCGATAGATTTACGCCCCCATCTCGTCTGCCTCAATCTCCAGCAGGCGTCTATTGCCGGCGCTCCGACCACCGACGCGCTCGGCGCGGTGCTGTGGCGCGCGCGCTTGTGTCTCAATTGGGCCCGCGCGGCCGACATGCCGGTCGTGCACGTGCATACGCTTCGCGCGGGTAATATCTGGTCGCCGCCGATCCGTGGCTTTGAGCCTTTGCACACCGAAGCGGTCATCGCCAAACGCACGCTTGCCGCGTTTGCGGATATCGAATGGCGCCGGTCTGTCGCCGCCAGGGGTCGGCGGTTTTTTCTGGCCGGGCTGTCGCTTCAGTGTGACGTGCTCGCCACCGCGCTCGCCGGCGCTGAGCGAGAGGCGCGCATCGTACTCATTCGCGATGCGCTCAGCATCGATCTCGGAAACATTTCCAGCACCGATGACGCGGTCGACGCGGCGTGCCGATCGCTCGCCCCCCTCATCGGCGCGGTCTGCACGCAAGATCTCATTGGGCGCTACGGGCGCGGGTTTAGTTTTTGATTGGCCTGGGGGATAAGATGCAGGAAGACGACACAACATTCGCGCTGGCGCTGACGGGTCTTGACCAAACCCAGATCGTTGCCTTGTTCGGCCTGATCAGTTGGGCGGCCTCGCAGGCCGAGGACGATGAAGAAGCCACCTTGCGGGTCATCGCGGCGGTGGCGGCCGGCGGCGCGGCAACCCGTTCTTCAGACTAGAAAGCGGCGGCTCACCCTTCATCCTGCATGGCGCGCACGAAATCGAGCACGCGGCGTCTGAGGCGAGGACTGCGCATGGCGGCGAACTGCTTGACGAGGTCAATGGCGCCTGGCGTGGCGAGTGCGGCGTCAAGTTCTGATGAAGCCGCGCCGGATCGCTGTTTCGACTTGACTATTCCTTCAAAGAACAGCGCCACTGGTAGGTCGAGAATGGCGGCGATGTCCCAGAGCCGGCTCGCGGCGATGCGATTGACGCCCTTCTCATACTTTTGCACCTGCTGAAAGGTGATGCCCAACGCGCCAGCGAGGGCTTCTTGGCTCATGCCAATCTCCAACCGGCGGGCGCGGACCCGTTCGCCCAGACGCTTGTCAATCGCGGTCGCTTCACGTCCGTCGCCCACGCAACCCCACTCTCGCGCGGCGTCGCTCAGCGCGCGCGCAATGGCCCAACCGCAACGCGCGCCCAGTTTTGAGGTAGCGCACGCCATGCTCGGCGCCAATACAATTCGCGCCTCCCAGGTCGCAAACCGCGCCGCGCTGCACGCGATCGAGTGGGCCGAGGAAGCGCAATCGCCGTACTTGGCCTTTTTCATGTATTGCGACCTTGCAACGATCGCCGCCGCCCAAGGTGCGGCGTCTCGCGCACGATCCTTGTTCGATCAGGCCCAGCGCGAATGCCAGCGCACTCTCCGCGAGGACGAGCGCCTCTCCATCCTCCGCGATGCCTTCCGCTTCGAGCTTCAGCATGAGCTTGATTGCACCAGCACCACCGATGCCGCGAGACTGGGTAACGTCTGCCGGCCTCTTCCGCACCGTGAGGGGTGGCCCGAGGTCTTTGCGGCGGCTTACCGCACATACTCCGAGAAGCTGTTGCTGGCGCAGGGCCTCAGCGCCGCATTGTCTGCTAACGCCTCGGGAAGAATTTGCGCGCAGTGAGAACATCAAGGGACTGCATCCCGTGTCTTCTGGCTGCGGCGGCACGGGCCACCGCCTCGCCAGGGCGCCACGGTTGTCGAACGGCGTGCTGGGGCACTGTCAGACGCTTAGCCAGCCGCCGCAATCGCGCGATGTCTTCGAAACGACGGATGACCATGCCAACCGGATCTCAGCGGCGCCCGGCCGCGGCGACGACCGCGAAGCCTACTCCAAGCGCCAAGCAAAGCGGCGAATAGAGAGTGACATCGAGCGTCGCAAACGGCTCGGTCAGCTCGATCCCGGGTCGCATCGGCAACAAATACCCGGAAACGCCGCGCGCCAGAAACACGAGCGCAACGCCGCCGGCGCCTATGCGCGCCAGCGATTGCCACCCAAGCGGCAGCACCCCGCTGGCCGAGAGTGCGAGAACGCCGGCGATGAGCAAGAGCGCCACCACTGTGAATGTCATCCACACCGGTGGCATGCGCACGAAACCCGGCGAGCCTATGACGGTGTCGATGAGTTCTCGCTCGGTGGCCGCCGGCCACAACCCGCCCACGCCCCAATAGGCGTGCAGCGCCGCAATAGCAGTCATTATGACGAATAAGATTGTTGAGATAAGTTTCATGATCCCCCGCGCTCCAAGTTTCAGTATTGGTGAAACCAAAACCGGCCACGCTTTGAGGGCAAGCGCTCCGTGAGCGCGCCACTCCATCTCGAAGCGCATGCAAAAGGAAGTTACCTAGTTGAAACCAACTAAACACTCGCCGCCACTTCGGGCCACGCGCCCTCGGTTCCTCGCCCCCTACGCTGCGAAGGCGCTCTCTTCCTCAGAGTCGGTCGTCACGCGATCTCGTCCGGTTCGCTTTGAGTGGTAGAGACAGGCATCAGCGCGACCGACAAACGACCCCATCCCCTCCGCATTCCGATAGCTCGAAACGCCAATCGAAATCGTCACTGAACCCAAAACTTGACCGGTGGATTTTCTCGATAGTTTCTTGGCGCGCACGTCCCTGCAAATGTTCTTGGCGACGGTCTCGGCAGTCGTCAGCATGGTGCGGGGCATAAGCACTGCAAACTCTTCGCCGCCATAGCGCGCGGCCAGGGCGTCACTGCCAGCGTTGTGGCGCAAGACGCCGGCCACGTAACGAATAACCTGGTCGCCGACTTGGTGCCCCCAGGTGTCGTTGACCCGCTTGAAGTGATCGATATCGCAAAGCAACAGGCAGAGCCCGGCTTTATTCACTTGCTCGTCGGCGATCCGACTACGCAAGATTTCATCAAAGTGCTTTCGATTGGCGAGGCCAGTCAGCCCGTCGGTCAGCGCCTCTACGCGCACGTTTTGCAGAGTCGATTGCAGGGTCTCAACTTGGCGAGAATAGACCTCCATCTTGCCTTCGAGCTGGCGGTTATAGTCGGCCATTTCACGCGTTGTCGCCGCCAGGCGCGCCACAATCGTGCTAAAATCGGATGGCGCCACCCCAACTTCCATTCGCTGCGACGCTGACTGCAGTTCCCCGGCGTAACGCTCCGCCTGCACACCGGCGCCGCGCAAACTGGAAACGACGTCTGCAAGTTCGCGCGCAATGCCTGCACTCGCTTCGATCATTTGCGCTGAGAGACGCGTCTTGGCGAAGTAGCGGTCGAATAACTCTTCGTTGACCTCGTCCGTGAACACTTCGCCACGTAGAAGACGCCCCTCTATTTCGCGGCTAAGTTCGGGGCTCACGCCGGCTCTGTGCGCGATCCAAATTTCATAGTTGGAAGGGCTGGTCGGGAGGCGCTGGACCGCGAGTTCATCGATGGTCCCCCGGGCGAGCACCAGCCCGCCAGCGTCGCGAAAGCGAGACAGATCTTCAGTCATGATGTTGGGCTCTCAAGCGTGTCGACTTCCCACCAGGACGACGATTACACGTAAACGCCGCGTTAACTGCAATCTCTGGTCGATCGCGGCCCCTCGGCGGGGCCAGGGCGCCGAGCGCGCAACGACTCATATACGGTGTGTGCGCGAACGAGCGGTCGCGCCGCAGAATTGTAGGACATGTTTGGCAAGCGCCCACTTAGAGGAAAGGACGCGTTAAACCAGCGCGTGCGCGCACTCAGCGCCCGCGCGTCGCCCGACCCCGCGATGTCGTCGAACCCTCCCGCGCCGAAGCAAAAAAAATTGCGCCCCTCGCGCGAAGCCGTGTTCAAGAACGGAACCCTGACCCTGCCAGACGGCGCACGAATCGCTTGTGGTGATCAAGGACCTGAGCGCCGCCGGCGCACGTGTCGAGTTCTTTGCCCGCACCGCTCTGCCGCCAATGATGGTCTTGTCTGAACCGATGCTCAAAATGAAAGTCCGCGTCCGGGTCATCTGGCAAGAGGGTGGCGCAGCCGGTTTGGAAATCCTCGGCACACCCACCTGACGCCGTTTCCAAGGCGCCAAGCGCCGATTCACGAAGTGACGACCCTATCCATTAGCGCCATTGCCGTCCCACGGACTGGGCAGCATGATGCCGCCGAAACTGCCGGCTGGTCACATTTGGCGGTGACGACGAGCTGGTCGCCACCGCCGCGTGACCGTTAGCGCGTGCTGAGCGATATTTGTTCGAGCACCGCCTTGTTCCGGATCGCCGCGGGCGTGCGCTTCAGCGCCTTTGCAATCTTTTCCGCGCCGGTCTTTTGTCGAGCCAGTTTTTTCAACGCCTTCACATCTTCAGACGTCCAAGGCTTCCTCTTTGACGCTTTCGCCATACCTCACCCAATCAATGTTTGAGAAGGCTACGCTTATTGCGAGCACAGCCTTGAGAAGCAATTCAAGAGTCGGATTTTGTTGTGTGGCTGAGGCGCTCAAATTGGCTCGTCACGCTGACGACTTACCAACGGCGCGCCATCGCCGAAACTCGTCATTCGCTTTCTTTCTTTAGTGCTTGTTCGATCGCGCGAAGGTTTGTCCAGTTCGTCAATCCCGGCGGTCCCGAAGGCCAGGCAATAGTCCGCTCGGAACTCTGGCGGGAGCAAACAACGAGAAAGCCATTCTCGATCCAAACCTTCACCACCATAAATAGCCCTGCTGAGGCAATCTCCGCACGCCAGCCAACCTTCCCGCTGCCTCAATCAGCTGCGGTGCTGACACTTGCGCGCCAGCCAAAATGTGTGAGCCCGAGGTTGGCCGCATGTCAGCGTCGTGGCCAACGCCGTTCGGCTTGGTTCCATCCATGTTTTTTCCCCACGGCATCACTTCGAGTAACGAGCCCTGTCATCGCCAAGGCACACGAACCAGGAGTCTGACGGAAATGGTGGACATGGCGCGCCAAGCGCGAGCGCCCGACATCACGCGCCTCCGCACCGTCGCAGGGTTACGCGCGCTGAACCAAACAATGGTGCAGCATATGTTTTCTCGAAGGGAACCGCAGAGGTTTTACGCTGGCGCCCACGCTCCGCCCGTGACACGCCTAACGACGAATTGAGAGGTCGCCTTGGGCCAGCACCGCGCCGGTCGTCATTTTCCGCGAATTTAAGACCGGCGCATTGGCTGCCTCTGGTGACAATTGCTGCGGTTCGGCCGAGTTTGCCGGAAAGGGTCGGCATGAGGCGTGCGCTGGCTTGTCAAGGCGCGCCCCGTCGACGCCACGAGAACCCTGATCATTGAGATCGACGAGGGCGCGACCATCTGAAGGCGGGGAACAAGACGGGCGTCATGTTGATAGAGCAGGCGCCTGAAGCGAAGGGCCGGCCAAGCTTTCCGTCGCCCGTGCAACGACGCGATTGCGTCCGGATTCTTTCGCTTCATAGAGCGCCTTATCCGCCCGGCGGAGAAGCGCGTCGCCAGATTCATTCTCCGACAGCTCAGCCACGCCAATGCTTACCGTGACAGCGTCTGGAAGTGGTTCGAACCGCGCCGACCGGAGCGCCTGCCTGATCCTCTCGGCGGTTTCAGTTGCATGCTCCAAGTCAGTGTGCGGCATCAGCACGACAAACTCTTCGCCGCCAAACCGAGCCACGATGTCGGTCCCCCGCGTCTGTTGTCGCAGGAGGTCGCCGAACGCGGCAAGCACCTTGTCGCCGACGTCATGCCCAAAGCCATCATTGATTCGCTTGAAGTGATCGAGGTCAGCCATCAGCGCGCAGAGACTTTCGCCTGTGCGCGCAGCGCGGTTGGTTTCAAGGGTCAGCGCTTTTTCCAGCGCTCGGCGATTGCCCACGCCGGTAAGCGAATCGCTCAAGGACAAGGCCACAATTTCCGCCTCGCGTTGGCGGAGCCTGAGGTTCGTCTGAGCCAGCGCCAGCTGAGCATTGGCGTATTCGTGGTTCAGTTCGAACATGGCGCGACTGAGTCGCTCTAGTTCGTCGACATCGTATTCCGCCAACAGCCGCAACCGCCCGTCGGTTCTCCACACACGTGCATTCAGGCATCGCGTGAGCCCCATAGCGTCACCGATTGTGAGTAGGCCATGGTAGATTTCCCCTTGAGCGCCGCCCGCGGCGCCGACAAGAGCGGCAAAGTCCGGTTGGATAAATGACTCACTCACGCGCGCGCCCAGAGCGGGCGGCGCCTCATCGCCAAGAAGTTTAAGGAAACCAGCATTGGCTTCGATCATCGTCCCGTCTTGATCGAGCGTGGCGGCTACGACCGAAAGCAATGGTTGGATATCGTCGGAATACCAAAGCATCAGACTACGCCGCCAAGGATTGCGTTGCGTGCAACACCGCCGCGGACGCGTCGGCCCTGTGGGCGTCGGCGCCTGCCTTTTCAGCCAGGCACTCAAAGCGATTGATCGCGCGCCCGCCGACAATCACGGCCGGACGGTTGCGTCCAAGACGCATGCGCAATTGCGAGATTACATCTTTAGCGGTCACCAAGTGCTGCGGGAAACACACTGAGATCGCCAATAGGTCGGGCTTCCATTCTGCAACATGAGCGACGAGTGGCCCGGTCGGGACATCTGCGCCGAGATACCGGACCTCCCATCCCGCAAGTTGAAACGCGTCGCACACCATGCGCAAGCCAATGGCGTGATGGTTGCCCGCAACACAAGCCAACAAGACCCGCTTGCCGATCAAAACCGGCGGCGGCGAACGCAACAAGCCGGCTGTCATCACTGTCTGCACGATCGCGGTCGCCAGATGCTCCTGGCTAACGGTCACTTCACACGTCTGCCATTTCTCGCCGATGTTATAGAGCGACGGCTGGATCACATGCCGTTCGAAATCGACAAGACTTCGGCCCATGTCGATGCAGGCGTCCATGATGGCAAGCGCCTCGCCTTGATGACCCGCAAGGAGGGCCGCTTCGAACGCGGACGTCTCCGCCCAAGGCTCATGCGGAAGGGGCGGCTGCGGAAGCTCGGTTTTCGCATGCTGGAAATTGGCCCACGCCACTTTCAGCGCCTCGCGCACGATCGCCCCGCTCTTCGGGTCCATGCGCCGGACAAAATAGTGCGCCAACTCATCGAGCGACACTTCGAGGGAATCCGCAGACATCCCGCGCGCCGCCAACATGGCCGCTTGCCAGCAAAGGTAATCCGTCATCGGCGCCTGCGATCCGAACTCCAAAACAGGCCGCAGAAACTCCAAATGAAAGCTCAGGTCTTCGCGGCAAGCATCCTCGCCGCCGCGACCGTATCGTTCAAACAGCGCGTCTTTAGCCGCATAGATCCGTCTGGTCACAGCGTTTACCGCATCGGTCTGCAGCTCGAGAAATTGCCGCAATCCATCCGAGTCCAGCGTGTTGGTCGCTGCGTTCATGGCGGCTCTCAGTGTTCCTCAAAGTTCCCACGAGACATTTCTGATCGCCGCACTGTGCCTCTGGCTTGAACAAGAAGCCGTAAATTCAACTGCATACTTGCGACCGTCAGGCGAGATAACGCAGCCAACACCGCATTAACCGACGCGTTCTGTTCTGCAGGCGCGAGCCCGACATAGAACTCTTGGCCTAATCCCTGCCCTTCGTTTCATCGAGCGAGCGCCAAAGCCGCATCATCGGCCATAAGCGTTGCACGCTTCGTCGCGAGGTCCGCACTCTGGCCGATCAAACGCCAGCGCCACACCGCCTCTAGCATGCGCTGCAAACCAAGCACGACAATCAGCCGGGCATGAGGCCGCGGGCGCAAACGCGCTCTAGTGCGCACGTCCGCTCCCGGGGCGGGCTGTCGCGAGCCGCAGTCGTGGCTGGTGATGCGCCCTTGCGCTGCGCGGGATGGACTTACCTCAGACTCTGCGTTGTCGACCTAGCCAACATAAACCGTAAACGAATTCAGGCGCTTTTGATTTGGCCGGCCGGCAGATGCAGGGAACTAGTCATGCGCCGAAATCCACTTCCCTTCTCGCGCGCCGCTCTAGCGTTCAGCGTGGCGCTCTCATCATTCGGGCTCGCCACGATTGCGAAGGCAGGCGCTTGGACGGAAGCTGACGGTGAAGGACGCGCCATCCTCACCTTACGCGGCGCCACTGCAGACGACTATTTCGACAGCGCCGGCGACGAGGCCGCCGGGCCAACATTTCGCAAAGATGGTGTCGAACTCTATGTGACCTATGGCGTCACCGACACCACCACTTTGGTGGTGCAGACAGCTTATGTCGATTTGCATCCCGACAGCCCTGCGGCGAGCGCTTCGGGCTGGGACGAAACTCAGATCGGCGTGCAGCACCAAATCTGGGCAACAGACGATCAAGTGTTCTCGGCGCAGCTTAGCTTGCTTGCGCCGGGAAACCGGGATCTGACCTCCGGCGGCGCCGATTGGGAAGCGCGCGCGCTTTATGGCCAAGCATTTCAAATGTTCGGCCGCCCCGCTTTCATTGATCTCGAACTTGCCTATCGCTGGCGGGCCAATGGCTATGCCGATCAGCTGCGCCCGGAACTGACGCTGGGCGTGTGGGTAGAAGCCGATCTGATGGTGATGGCGCAATCGTTCAACACCTTCACGACAACCAGCGGTGCTGACCAATATTTTGAAGGCGAACAGAGCAAAGTCCAGCTTTCCGCCGTCTATCGCGTCAGCGAAGATGTGGCGCTACAGTTCGGCGCCTTCACTACAGTGGATGGCGCCAACACGCCGGCTGAACGCGGCGCGCTTGCTGCGCTCTGGTTTGACTTCTAGCCGACGCGGGCTTCCGACACATCTGCGCTGAGACGCCCGCGCAGCGGATCGCACGGCATACTCGTCCGCCCCTCCGCGCCACAACCGAGCGACCGCGCCTCGCCGCGTAAGCCTTGGGTCCAGTCGGGGGCCGCCCAAAGCTGCTGCAAAGTCCACCCTGATGCAGCGCTCACCAGCATCAAAGCGATTGCGGCCAAACGGAAATTGCGGCTCAAACGCGACACGGCGAGCCAAGCGCAAAAGCCGCCAAGCAATGCCGCCGCCGGCGCCCAGGCCGCCACGTCCCAGCCGAATAGCGCGCGCGCCAGCGCCAGGAAAAGAGGCAAAGCAATCACCGCGAGGGCGCTAAGCGGTTTCATGCGCCGATCCGGCGCCAAGCAATAGATGATCGGGACCAGCGCGACAGGCGCGAATATCGCTAGGTTGAGCAGCGCATCGATGCCATAGGCGACATGCTCGCGACCATAAAGAGCGAGGTAAGGCGCCAGGAAATCCTGAAGCGTCCGGCCGTGGTGAAAGTTGATCGTGAGCAAGCCGGCCAATACGATTAAGGACGGCAGGATCGCGACCAGAAACATGGCGATGAACGCCCGCCAATCACGCCGCGCCGTGGGATCGGTAAGCGCACTCATGACGGCGAGCAATGGCACGAGCGGAGCAGTCGCAGGTCCCGCAAGCAAGAACAAAGGCAACACCAGGCCAAAGCCCATCTCCGCTTGCACGTCGCCGACCGATTCCAAGCGCCTGATGAAAGGGATCATCAAGGCGCACGCAAAGATCAACGGAATGGCGCCGTGGGCGGCGGTAACGGCATAAAGGATGAGCGCATTAGAGGCCAGAAGCGCAACCACGAGCGCCGCCTGCCAGAACGGCCACTCATTGCGCCGCAGATTGACGAGCAAAAGTGCTGCGCCAAAACCTGCCGCCACGCCCGACACCAATGAGAGCAAAGCTTGTGCGTACACGTCAGGCAGCCAAGCCAAGGCTTCGAGCAGAAGCGAAGAGAGCCAGACCCCATCGGTCGCCGCGCCGCGCGCCGTCCAAAGCGCGGCCAGATCGGCGCTCACAAAATCATGGTTTGCGAGGCGCAGTCCGACTGCAGCAAATACGACCCCGGCGAGTAGCCAGACCAACGGGAAAACGTCCCAGCGGCGGCGCTTTACCCGCGATGCCGCAACCAGCGTCACGATGCGCCAGCCTCTGCTACGCGCGCCAGATTAGCTTGCGTGACGCTGCTCACCCCGTGTTCGGTTTTTTCCCAATAGTGCGGATTGGTCGCTAATTGCCAAAGCGCCTTATAAGCGGCGACCGAATGCAAAACCCAATAGAAGGGTTGCAACACGCCAACCACGACGAGATCAAGATAGCGACGCTTCAAAGCGGCAACGACGCCGAAATAGATCAAGGCGGCGTTGGCGACGACCAGGTTAAAGGCGGCCAGCGTACCAATGGGCTCAGGAAACAGCCACGACCAAGATGTGTCGCGAAACACAAGAACCGCCAGGAATATAAGCCAGATGACGGGATTCATAAGCATAATCAGCGGCGGACAGCCGATGAACAATTGGAAGCTGACAAAGCCGCGCCAGCCAATCGAACGCAACAAGTGTCGCGGCCGGCGCATATGAACGAGCCAAGTTTGCATATAGCCCTTGATCCAGCGCGAGCGCTGACTGATCCAGCTCGGCAGCACGCCATTGGCTTCTTCAAAGGTGGTCGAGTTGATGACGCCAACGGCAAACCCCTCTTGCGCCAGCCGCACGCCAAGATCGGCGTCCTCGGTGACATTGTAGGGATCCCAAGCGCCGACCTGGCGCAATGCGGCAAGCTTGAAATGGTTCGAGGTGCCGCCCAACGGAATTGGCACGCGCAGCCAATCGAGGCCCGGCAACAAAAAGTCGAACCATTGCGAGTATTCGAGCGTGAACATGCGCGTCAGCCAGTTCTCGCCGCGATTGAAATAGTTGAGCCGCGCCTGCACGCAGGCAAGGCGGGGGTCGCCTTCGGCGAAGGCGATCACGGCCTTCTTGAGCTGATCCGGTTCAGGCTGATCTTCCGCGTCATAGATCGTCACATACTGACCGCGCGCAAATTGCAGCGCGTAATTGCAGGCCTTCGGCTTGGTCTTTGGCTGAGACGGCGGCACGCGAATGATCTGGAACGTGCCTGGCATTTTCAGAGCCTTGGCCGCATCGATCGTCTCTGCATCGTCCTCTTCAAGAACCAGCATGACTTCGAGCTTGGACTGGGGATAGTCCAGATTTCGCAAGGCATGCACGAGCAGCGGCAACACGCGCGCTTCCCGGTACATTGGCACCATTACGGTATAGAATGGCAGATCGGCGTCATTGAGCGCCGCCAACGCCTCCGGCGAAATGTTCATATCGACGCGCCGACTAGAACCGACCCAAGTCAGCACAAACTTGAACAGAAACGTCGCCGTGTAGATAACGGTCGCCGCCGCCATGCTCGCGATCAGCGTCATGGTCGGCGCGAGCACCAGTGCGGCCACGAAACAAACGACAATGCCACCAGCCAAGCGCGTCTGCGCACGCGTCAAGGTGATCTTTGCAGAGTGCTCGGGCGACATTTCATAAAGCGCCTCGCGCGCTTGATGGCTGTCGAGATCGCGGAAGATGGATTGCGTCTGCCACAAGATGTCGAACGGCGCGGTCACAGCAAACCCAAAGCCCGCATGGCCGTAGCGTTCGCGCGCCCAGGCCAATTGCGGTTCTGTCACCATAGTCGCAGCGATCACAACGCGGCCGCCCTGACGTCGCCAAGGCATCAGATTAAGGCGTGAAAAATCGAGGCGGTCGCCGAGGTCGAGCAAAGTTAGATCAGCCGGATGCTCGCGCAGATTGACGAACGGCAAACCCTGAGCCCGCGCCAACGCCCGATAATAGTCCAGAGCGCGCAAGACGCCTCCGGCGATCAAGACCTCACCGAGCGGCCCGCCAATGCGCCCCTGCTCCAAGAGCGCCACCGCTAAGCTGTCGGGGGCAAGCAGGCCATCAGCGAGCAAGAGCTCAGCCGTACGCATCTCAAGACCGCGTTCCAGATAAGAAAACGGAACTCGACGCGCAGGAGGCGCTTCATCGACGGACGATGGCTGCACTACGCGCGACATTCTCTGGCCTTGGCATGACGCCTTGGCTGGACGAGCCAAAATCCCAGAACCAATGCTGAGCCGAAACGCTGAACATAACAGTAACGGAGACAGTTAAGGGTTCAGCACGCGCGTGACACACTGCTTTGCAGTCGTGAAGCTCCACGCCTGAGGGCGGCAAACCTTGGCGCGGTGTCAGAGCAAGCCTCGCCACCGGCATCTCTCCGGACCGCACCAGCACAGAGCGCAACTTGGCGGAGTCACTGCGCGAAACAAGTGCAGTGTAAGTTCAGCAGTCTCTTTCCGGCGCGTTCCCCCTAGCAATTTCGCGCTGGCGATTGAAGCACGCGCGGGAACCTTTTCGGAAATTTTTGGACTGCTTTTAGGTAACTCAGCGCCTCAAACCCTATCGGTTTAGTCACACTGTTCCGCGCAAGGCTGTTGGCTCAGACCAGTTTGAGGCCACGCCATGATGTCAGTCGATGGGCGCTGTGCTGCCCCTCAGATCGCATCGAGCGTGGTTCCGCAGGAGCGGAACCCCGCTCGCTCATGCCGGTCACTCAGGGGAGCGCCGTGGCGGCGAACGCTGCTTTGCACGTCCGCGCTATTTCTTGTCGGCACGGCAAACGCCCAGGTTGGCGGAGAAATCGTAGCGGGCTCTGGAACAATCACTCAGTCGGGACCAACAACCACTATCGTCCAATCGACACCAGAGCTCTCACTCACATGGGAGAGCTTCAACATCGCCGCGCACGAGACGGTGAACTTCGACCAACCATCCGCGACTTCGATTGCGATCAATCGGATCTTCGACATCAATGGCACACAAATCCTTGGGCAATTGAACGCTAATGGACAAGTGTATCTGATCAATCCGAACGGCATTCTCTTCGGAGAAGGCGCGCAAGTTAATGTGGGCGGCCTCGTCGCTTCAACGCTAGACCTCGACGACACGAGCTTAAGCAGCAATGACCGGCGCTTCAGCGGCGAAGGCGAAGGCGGCGTCGTCAACTTCGGAGCAATTACGGTCGCCGAGGGCGGATATATCGCCCTGCTCGGCAATCAGGTCACCAATCAGGGCGTCATTAGCGCCCGCCTGGGCGCCGTGGCGCTTGGCGCAGGGAGCGCGGCGACCCTGACCTTCAGCGGCAGCGATCTTGTTCGCATGCAGGTTGACCAGAGCGTTCTGATGACGCTCGTCGAAAACGGCGGGCTGATTCAAGCCAATGGCGGTATGGTGCTCATGACCGCTGGCGCGCGCGATTCCGTGCTCGCGAGCGTGGTCAACAACACTGGCGTGGTCGAAGCGCGGACGGTGGAAAACCGTAGCGGCGTCATAACGCTGCTCGCCGGCATGGATGCTGGCGTCGTCAACGTTGGCGGCGCGCTTGACGCTTCCGCGCCCGATGACGGCGATGGCGGCTTCATCGAGACGTCCGCAGCACGCGTGCAAATCATCGACGACTTACAGGTCACGGCGGCCGCAGCATCCGGCCAATACGGCTCATGGCTGATCGATCCGCAGGACTACACCATTAGCGCCGGCGGCGACATGACTGGCGCACAATTGTCCGGCTTTCTGGGCGCCACCAGCATGATCCTGGAAAGCGGCGCGGGCAGCGTCGCCGGCGCTGGCAATCTGAACGTAAATGATGCGGTGACATGGAGCGCGAACACAACGCTCACGCTGACAGCGTCCAACAACGTCAACATCAACGCCGACCTCACGGCGACCGGCAATCTGGCGGTCTTGGTCATCAATCCCAACACATTGAACAACGGCGATGCCGCCAGCGGCACAGGCGCATTCAACCTCAATCACGCCGTCATCACGCTCTCGGGCGCAAACCCAAGCCTCTCCATCGCCGGCAATTCATATGTCGTAATCAACAGCCTCGGCGCAGCAGGAGACGCTTTGTCGCCGCCGGCTACGCCCAGTCTGCAGGGCATGACCTCGTCCGGCATGTTTGGCTATTTCGCGCTCGGCAGCGACATCGATGCCAGCGCCACAAGCCTCTGGAACAGCGGCGCCGGCTTTACGCCGATCGGAACCCTGGGCGCGCCGTTCATGGGGACATTCGACGGCCTAGGCCACACGATCAGCAACTTGACCATCAACCGGCCGGCCACCGCCGACGTCGGCCTATTTAGTTCAGCCGGCACGCTCTCGCTTGTTCAGAATGTCGGCCTGATCGGCGGCAGTGTGGTGGCCGCCAGCAGCGGCGGCGGTCTGATCGGCAGCAATTACGGCGCCGTCCATCACACTTACAACACCGGCAGTGTGAGCGGCGCCACCAGCCTCGGCGGGCTGATGGGCAGCAATACCGGCGCCTTCGCTATCGTGACCAACAGCTACGCGCTTGGGGACGTCACCGGCACAAGCTCTCTTGGCGGCCTGATGGGCAGCAACACCGGCACAGTTCATACCGTGTTCGCCAACGGCGATGTGAATGGCACGAGCAGCGTCGGTGGCCTGATGGGCAGCAACACCGGTCCTGTCAGCTACGCCTACGCCACAGGCGATGTCAGCGGCACGAGTTCTGTTGGCGGCTTGATGGGCAGCAACACCAGCACGGTCACGCAAACGTACGCCACCGGCTTTGTATCCGGCGCAAGCAGCGTCGGCGCGCTGACGGGCACGAGCACGACCGCCCTGGCCGACTCTTATTGGAACACCGACACGTCCGGGCAGATCGGACCGCAAGTTGGCAATCCGCTGACCAGCGCCCAGATGCTGCACGCGGTCAACTTTACCGGCTGGGACTTTGCCGACACATGGATCAGCTATGACGGCGTCACTAACCCGCTGTTGCGGGCGTTCCTAGCGCCGCTGACCGTGACGGCGAATAGCGTTGTAAGAACGTACGACACGTTTGCGTTCACCGGCGGCAGCGGCGTCACCTACTCCACCACGCCTAACAGCTCGCTTCAGGGCACTCTCGCCTATGGCGGCTCGTCACAAGGCGCGATCAACGCCGGCGCCTATGACATCACGCCGGGGGGACTCTACTCACATGATCAGCTCGGCTACCGCATTACGTTTGTCGATGGCGCACTGGACATCACCCCAGCAAGTCTCAGCGTCACCGGCATCTCGGCCAACGACCGCATGTACGACACCACCACCGCCGCAACGCTCACCGGCATCGCCAACGTTTCAGCGCTGGGCAGCGACCAGGTCAGCGTCGGCGGTACTGGCGTAGGCGTCTTCGCCAGCGAGGACGTCGCCAACGCCATCGCCGTCTCGGTGAGCGGCTACACACTGAACGGCGTCGATGCTGGCAACTACGTCATCGCGCAGCCAGTCAATCTAAGTGCCGACATCACACCAGCCAGCCTCACCGTCACCGGCATCTCAGCTAACGACCGTTTGTACGACACCACCACCGTCGCGACGCTCGCAGGCGTCGCCAATGTCGCGGCGCTGGGCAGCGACCAGGTCAGCGTCGGCGGTACTGGTGTTGGCATCTTCGTCAGCGAGGACGTCGCCAACGCGATCGCCGTCTCGGTGAGCGGGTTCACGCTGAGCGGCGTCGATGCTGGCAACTACGTCATCGTGCAGCCAGTCAATCTGACCGCCGATATCACACCGGCCAGCCTCACCGTCACCGGCATCACCGCCAACGACCGCGTGTACGACAGCACCACCGTCGCTACCCTCTCAGGCATCGCCAATGTCGCGGCGCTCGGCACCGACCAGGTCACGGTCGGCGGTACTGGCGTAGGCGTCTTCGCCAGCGAAGACGTCTCAAACGCCATCGCCGTCTCGGTGACCGGGTTCATGCTGAGCGGCGTCGATGCTGGAAACTACATCATCGCGCAGCCAGTCAATCTAACTGCCGACATCACACCAGCCAGCCTCATCGTGAATGGCATCTCGGCCAATGACCGTGTGTACGACACCACCACCGTCGCGACGCTCGCAGGCGTCGCCAATGTCGCGGCGCTGGGCAGCGACCAGGTCACGGTCGGCGGTACTGGAATCGGAGTCTTCGCCGACAAAGATGTCGCCAACGACATCGCTGTGGCCGTCACCGGCTACACTTTAAGCGGCGCCGACGCCGGCAATTACGTCATCATCCAACCGATCAACCTTGTCGCCGACATCACACCCGCTTCGCTCACAGTGACCGGCATCACCGCCAACGATCGCGTGTACGACACGACGACCAACGCCACGATAGCAGGCGTCGCCAACGTCGCGGCGCTCGGCAGCGACCAGGTCAGCGTCGGCGGGACCGGTATCGGCGTGTTTGCGGATGAAGATGTCGCCAACGACATTGCTGTCTCGGTGAGCGGCTACAGCTTGAGCGGCGTCGATGCTGGAAACTACATCATCGTGCAACCGGCCAATCTCGTCGCTGATATCACGCCGGCCGCGCTAACGGTCACCGGCATCTCGGCCAACGACCGTGTGTACGACACCACCACCGTCGCGACACTCACCGGCATCGCCAATGTGTCAGCCCTCGGCAGCGACCAGGTCAGCGTCGGCGGGACCGGCGTCGGCGCCTTCGCCGACGAGGACGTCGCAAACAACATCGCCGTCTCAGTGAGCGGCTACAGCTTGAGCGGCGCCGACGCCGGCAATTACATCATCGTGCAGCCAATCAGTCTGACCGCCGACATCACCCCAGCCGGCCTCAACGTCACAGGCATTTCCGCCAACGACAAAGTCTACGACACCACCACTACGGCGACACTCGCTGGCGTCGCCAACGTCTCAGCCCTCGGCAGCGACCAAGTCAGCGTCGGCGGGACTGGCGTCGGCGTGTTTGCGGACCCGAACGTTGGATACAATATTGCGGTCACGGTCAGCGGCTATAGCTTGAGCGGCGCCGACGCCGGCAATTACATCATCGTGCAGCCGGCGAATTTAAGCGCCAACATCACCGCACCGCCGCCTCCGCCGCCACCGCCGCCGCCACCGCCGCCGCCGCCGCCGCCGC
>Ga0163152_10000794_pt1 | contig 52134 bp, 44 predicted proteins | sample OliLakLV19MP8IB2_FD_148635 | JGI IMG/M metagenome (GOLD analysis project Ga0163152, IMG submission 148635) | Freshwater microbial mat bacterial communities from Lake Vanda, McMurdo Dry Valleys, Antarctica - Oligotrophic Lake LV.19.MP8.IB-2 | ecosystem: Environmental > Aquatic > Freshwater >... | reverse complement strand
TGCTGAACGGCAGTTCCATGCGATTGACTCCTGAGCGAGGCCCACGCCTCGACACTCGGGAGACGCCCGGGCCGGCCCGCGGTCGCGCGGAAAAACCAAGAAAACGGACAGCCAGCTGGGTCAGTTTCCTCAGGCTGCCACGCGCTTCTCCAACTGCGCCACCGCATCCAACGCCGCCACCCGATACGCCTCCGCCAACGTCGGGAAGTTGAAGACGTTGTCCACGAACGCGTCCAACGTCAATCCGCCGACCAAGGCCATCTGAGCGACGTGGATGAGTTCCGTCGCGTGTTCGCCGACCGCGTGGGCGCCGAGCAGGCGGCCGTCGAGGTCCGCGACCAGCTTGAGGAGACCGTCCGTCTGGCCGTTGATGTGCGCTCGGGCGAGCTCTTCGAAGCGCGCCCGTCCGACGACGGCAGCGCCGTATTTCGCGATCGCTTGAGCCTCGTCCAGGCCGACGCTCGCGATCTCGGGGATCGTGTAGATGCCGCTCGGGACGAACTCCCCCATCGCGTGGATCGGGAGTCCGAGGCCGTGTCGCACGGCTCGGCGACCCTGTTCGATTGCGGTGGCGGCGAGCGCGGGCGGACCCACGACGTCGCCGGCTGCATAGATGCGCGGCGCGGATGTGCGCAAGTTCCCGTCGACCGCGATGTGCCCGCGGGGCGTCATCGCGATCCCGGCGGCTTGTACGTCGAGGCCGGCAACGTTCGCGATTCGACCGAGGGCGCAGAGGCAGCGTTCGGCTCGCACTTCCTCGCCGCCCACCATGCGCGTCACGACCTCGCGACCGTCCCATTGGACGGATTCGATCTTGCGATTCGGCAGGAACCGGCCCCCTTCGTGTTCGTAAGCCTTCGAGAACTGCGCAGTCAGCTCTGGATCGATGAACGCAAGCGGGCGCGGCGCGGAATCGAGCATCGTGACCTTCACGCCGAGTGCCGCGAACAACGAGGCGAACTCGCAAGCGATGACCCCGGAACCGAGGACTGTCAACGACGTCGGCAGGTAGATCAGCGAGAGGATCGAGTCACTGTCGAGCACGTGATCGTGATCGACAGGTACGTTCTCCGGTTGTCGCGGTCGTGAACCGGTGGCGACGATGATGAGATCTGCGACGACCGTACGTTTCGTGCGGTCGAGCATGGCGACTTCGATCCGCTCCGACGACAGGAACCGCGCGCGACCGTGCCAGCGGATGATCCGGTTACGCTCGAGTTGGGCCGAGAGATAGCGCTCGTGCGCGCTCTTCACCGCGCTGAGCCGACGCATCAGACTCGCGACCTTGGTTTGGGGTGGCAGCGAAAGCTGGAGCATGTCCTCGCTGCGCGCGCGCAGTCCGGCCATGTACGCTGCGCTCTCGCGCAGGGTCTTGCTCGGGATGGTGCCGCGTTGAACGCACTCGCCGCCGGCGGTCGGTTCGCGATCAACCAAGAGAACGCGTTTACCCACCTTTGCGGCCTGAACCGCAGCCTTGTGACCTGCCGGGCCGGAGCCGAGCACCACGACATCGAAGTGGGTTTCGGGCGCTTGAAGAGTCACTGGAATGCCTCGGCGGCGAGCAGAATGCGCTCGCGGAGACCGAGCAGCGCATCGAGGTCGTCGGGATAAAGATTGAGCGCGGCAACGACCGGGTCGTCCGCAGGGAAGTCGCTCGGCCCGCTGCCCGGTTGCAGCGCCCAGTTCGCGAGAAGATCCGCGAGTCGGGTGACTCGCGCTTCCTCCTCGAAGGGTGTCGCTCGATCGGGATCGTGATGATGTTCGACGGCGACGGCCGCCCAATCGGGCAGTCGCCACGAGTTCACGAGTCGGGCGCCGACTCGCGCGTGAAACGTGTCCATGGCCCACTCGATCTGCTCTCCGTGGAGAGGTGCGTGACAGCGCGGCAATCGCAGCGCGGTCTGCAGGACGATCGGGCGTCCGACGTCGTGCACTAAACCGCAGAGGAACGCAGCCTCCACGTTTCGTCGCAGTTTTCGTGCGATCTCGCGCGCGAACACGCCCGTGAGCGCGCAATGCTCCCAGGTGTGCCCGATGAGCGCGGAGTGGCCGGGGACGTTGAACACTTGAGTGCGCAGCGACGCCGTGAGCGCGATGTTCCGCAGCGTCGCCATCCCGAGCCGACTGACGGCGTGCTGCAGCGAGACGATCGGCTCGGTCGACGCGTATATCGACGAGTTGGCGACCTTCAGCACGCAGGCTGTCAGGGACGGATCGCGATCGAGTACGGACTCGAGCGTCTGCGCGTCCGTGTCGTCGTCGTCGCACAGTGCCACGACTCGGGCTGCTGCTTCCGGAAGAACGGGCAGCTCGAGTTCACCATCCAGCCGTCTCTCGAGCCAAGTTCGGACCTCTGTCGGGAGGTCTACGCCGATGTCGATGGAGGGGGGCATGAGGGGGTCTCCTCGTTTTCGGCCGGAGCCCCAGCCCATCCTGAACTCCAACCGGAAGTGGCCCTGAAATCCTTGTCACTCACGTTTTGACGCTGCGAAACCGAGGCTTGCGGCCTGCGTCGAGAAGACCAGGAGGCGCCGGTACTGCGAGCCGCGAGAAGTTTGCGCGCCGTGTTGCCGCGCTGCGAGGCAACGAGTTCGCGAGACCCCGCCCGAACGAGTTCCTCGGACGCTCACAGTCCCCGAGAGGAATAGACGGTCATTGGGGAGCGACGCCCTGGCGTTTGCGAAGGCGCTGCGCCGACTTTTCACGGCCTCTTGGCGAAAGTGAATCCAGCGACGGCGACGGTCGCGGAACGACGTGTTCCATGCGACACCACGCGGGGTCACAACACGCGGGGCGACACCGCACGGGCTCGGAGGTCAGAACAGGTCACCGCACGGAGGCGGCCGGCATCCGGCCGGCGAGGTCGAGCAGGCTCACGACGTCGGTGGTGCCCGCGGTCCTGATCAACCAGATCGCGGCGAGCAGGTGATTCTTTCCCCGCCGCAGAGCGACCGTTGCGACGCGAGCGCCGGATCCGATCCGACACTTCGCGAGCTACGCGATCACTCGTCGCGCGGGAGGATGTGTCCCAATTTGTCGCGCTTCGTTCGCAGGTACTTCGCGTTTCCCGCGTGCGCCTCGGTCGTCAGCGGAACCTGATCGACGACCTCGAGCCCGTAGCCGTGGAGACCGGCGATCTTCTTCGGGTTGTTCGTGAGGAGTCGCATCCGGCGCACGCCGAGGTACTGGAGGATCTGCGCTCCAAGCCCGTACTCGCGCAAGTCCGCCGCGAAGCCGAGCTTCTCGTTGGCCTCGACCGTGTCGAGACCCTGGTCTTGGAGGCGATACGCCTTGAGCTTGTTCTCGAGCCCGATCCCGCGACCTTCTTGGCGCATGTAGACCAGGACGCCGCGATCCGCGCGACCCAGCGCTTCGAGCGCCTTGTCGAGCTGCGGCCCGCAGTCGCAGCGCAGCGAGTGGAACACATCGCCAGTCAGGCACTCGCTGTGGACGCGCACGGTGACGAGGTCTTCGATGTCGCGGCGCGGACCGTCGAGGCTCGGGCCTTCGAGGCCTTTCGAGAGCGCGACGTGCTCCTTGCCATCGACCTTGGAACGGAACAAATGCGCTTGGAACGTGCCGAAACGAGTCGGAAGCGGCACGTCCATTTCGATCGGTTCGATGAGGCGCTCGTTGCGACGGCGCCAAGCGATGATCGACTCGATCGTGCAGATCTTGAGACCGTGACGCGCCGCGAACAGCTCGAGATCGGGCATCCGCGCCATCGTCCCGTCTTCGTTCATGACCTCGCAGATCACGCCCGCGGGACGTGCTCCACAGAGACGCGCGAGGTCGACGATGCCCTCGGTCTGACCACCGCGAACGAGCGTGCCGCCTTCGCGTGCGCGCAGCGGAAACACGTGACCGGGGCGAGCGAGGTCTTCAGCCTTGGCGTTCGGTGCGGTCGCGACGCGGATCGTGTGCGCGCGATCCTTGGCGCTGATCCCGGTCGTGACGCCGTGCGCCGCCTCGATCGAGACCGTGAAACCCGTGCCCATCTTGTTCGTGTTCGCGGGCGTTTGCGGCGCGAGCTCGAGGATGTCGCACAGCTCCGTCGAGAGCGGGAGGCAGATCAGTCCGCGTCCTTCGCGCGCCATGAAGTTGATGTCGGCCGGCGTGATGTGCTCGGCCAGCATCGCGAGGTCGCCCTCGTTCTCGCGGCCCGGATCGTCGACCAGGACGATCATGCGGCCCGCGGAAAGCTCGGCCAGGATCTCGGGAATTGTGCTGATCGCCATGACGTCCTCCGGCCGCGGGGTGCTCCGGGTGATTCCGTCGCAGCCCCGATCAACAGTCCAGGATAGCGAAAGGGGCCGGCCCGGAGGCCGACCCCGCGTGCCGGAGGGCGAGCACCTCTCACGGGCACGGTTCCGGAGGCGAGTCGATCGCGATCTGGGCACGCTCGCGCATGAGGATCTCGATCCGCTGGTAGTCGTGGCGGGTCGCACTGCCGAGCTTGGCTCGGTTCACGAGGCGCGCAGTCGCACGTTCGAGGCGGTTCTCGACCAACTCGGCCCAGTAGCGTTGGAAGTGAGTCCGTTGGAGGTTCGCGACGCGCGCCAGACTTTCGATCTCTTCGATGGCGTAGCCGAGGCGTTCGCGCACCGTTTCGGCGTCGAGTTCGCTCGCGGTGGCCCGAGCGCGTTCGACGAGGAGCTCCTTCGCCGCTTGGAACTGCTCGCGGGTCGCACCGCGCGCCGCGGCCTTGACCATCAGATCGCCGACCGCCGCGTCGAGGCGCGCTTCGATCACTTCGAGCTCGAGATCCAAGACGTGCTCGGCATGGAGCTGGTAGCGCTTCGCACGGGCTTCCATGTCGTCGACGAGCTCCAGGAAGCGGCCGCGCACCGTGCAGGTGGGGAAGAACGTGCTCCCCGACACTTCGGCGCGTTCGACGAGCAGCGTTCGCAGGCGGTTGAAGTCGAAGCGCGTCCCGCCGCGGTTCTTGACCAGGACTTCGAGCTCGTCGATCGCGGCTTCGAGGCGGGGGCTCGGCGCGTTGACTGCTTGGACGGCGCTCGCAACGGGCGCCAGCGCGAGCATCAGGACGGGGAGGATCGGCAGGAGGAGGTGTTTCATGGCGGGTTCCTTGGCAATCGGGGTGGAGTGCGCTTCCATCGCGCACGACCTCGATCCGGGCGGACCCGCCGCCGATGACACGGAGTCCTAATTCTTTTCCAGCGAAACTTGCGGCACCGAAAGTGCGCGCACGACGTCGAAGCGCGCGCCGTACTGCGCGCGCAGGCGATCCAGCGAGCCGCTGACCGGGTGCGGCAGCGGTGCGGAGTCGATCATGCGGCCGAGTTCGGGCGCAGCGCTGCGATCGAGGTCCCGGCGCGCGGCCACGGTTCGAGAGATGCCGTCCTCGCCAACGTGGAGAAGTACGTTCGGCGGGCAACGCGGCGGGTCTTCGACCTGCGCCAAGTCCCGCACGAGCGCCTCGGGGTCCTCGACCGGATCGCGACTCGCGAGCAGGACGAAGGTCATCGTGACCGCGGGATCTTCGAGCGGGAATCGCCCGCTGGCCGCGCTCGTCACGGGCTTCTGCTCCGTCCCGGTGAACGGATAGAGGAGCTGCGACGCGCCGCTTTCGTCGAAGTACGCGAGCACGGGATAGCCCGGCTCGGACAACTCGGCGTGGATGCTGACTTTGCCTTCCGTTCGCAGCGGAACGTAGGGGCTCCGCTCGTCCACGACTCGCGTCACGGTCGAGTCGTGCGGATCCTGGTAGCGGATCTCGAGGCGGCCGGTGATCGCGATGGGTGCGCGCTGCGAAGCACGAATCTCGCGCCATGCGAACGTGCACACGGAGGCGATCAGAATCGCGGTGGCGCCGGCGACGAACAAGCGACGTCGAGCTCGCACGCGGCCGGGCACGACCCCGAGCGCCGCGTCGAGCGCGTGACGGAACTCGCGAGCGTCGTGGAAGCGATCGTCCCGATGCGGCGCGCACGCGCGGTCGATGACGGGCGCGAGCTTCTGGAACGATGCGAGACGTTCCGGCGCGATCGCTTGGGGCAACTCCGGGAACCGAACCGCTTGACCGCCGGTCACGGCGCAGAACAGCGTGATTCCCAGCGAATACAAGTCGCCACTCGAATCCTGGACGGATTCGGGCGGCATGAAGGCCGGCGATCCCGCGCGATCCTCGCGACGCGAGGTGACGGCAACGAGCCCGACGTCGCCGAGCTTGGCTCTTCCATCGACGAACAGGATGTTCGCCGGCTTCACGTCGCGGTGCAGCAGCCCGCTCGCATGCATGTGCGCGAGACCATCGAGCACCGCACGCGCGACGTCCGCCGCTTCCGTGAGCGGCAATGCTCCGCGACGATCGAGATCGGATTGCAGCGTGTGCGGCTCGTAGTCAGCGGCCGAGTAGGTCGGCGCCGTCCCGTACCCGTCCGCGAGTTCGAGCACGCAGTACAAGCATTCTGCAGTCTCTCCCACGTGACGCACTTCGACCAGGTTCGGGTGCTTGCGCGCGAGGAGTTCGTAGGCACGGATGCCCTCGAGCTCCTTCTCGAGCAGGCGCTCGCGGCTCTTCGGGACGATCTTGATCGCATGGTGGACACCCGTGCGCGACCGTCCGAGCCACACGGAGCCGAACGATCCGCGACCGAGCTCACGGACGAGCTCGTAGTCGGGAATCACTGGCGGTACCGGTGACGCGTTCATGCGCCGCCATCGGGCTTCGGCCGTCGTGCCGCGTCGATGGACCGCGTCGCCGAATCGATGGTCCGCTGTCTTTCGTCCGGCGGCATGCGCGTGCGCCAGTCGCGCAGCATGCGGCCGAAGATGCCGCTGTCCTCGACGTCCTTCGTCGCCGCGCGGCAATCGCCGCACGCCGGCAGATGCGCTTCGATCGCGCTCGCGCGCCGCGCGTCGAGCACACCGCGGCCGAATGCGTCCAACTCGCTCGCCTCGGGACACACCTCGTGCTCAGGTTTCATCGAGCATCTCCTGCAGGTGCTCGCGCAAACGGCGCGCGACGCGCAGTTTGCTCTGGCACACGTGATTCGGCGTCTGACCGAGCATGGCCGCGACTTCCTCGACCGGCAGCTCGCGCACGACGAGGAGGTCGAACGCCTGGAACGTCGAGGGCTGAACTTCCCGCCGGACCTTGTCGAGTGCCGCTTCGAGGTGCGCTTGTCGCCATTCCTCCTCGAACCAGTGCGCGAACGCGTCGCCGGGCTCGGGCATGGACTCATCGAGTTCTAGGGCACCGCGACGCCGACGATGAAGATCCAGGACTCGTCGGTGAACTCGCGTCTTCAAGAAGCCGCGGAACGACCCCTTCGTGCGGTCGTATTCGAAGCGCGGCAGCGCCTCGAGCACTTCGAGGAGCACCTGTTGCATGACGTCGTCGGCGTCTTCACGCGACACGCCCCTCGCCCGCGCCATCGCGAGGACGAGCGGACCGTAAACGGCCGCGAACTCGTCGGCGTCGCCGGCTTTGGCGCGCCGCAGAACGACACTTTGCGTTTGCACGGGAGGGCGGGAGGCATGTTACCCGTCCCCCCGTGATCCGTCCGAAGTCCTATCGAACGCGCGAATCGGCGCCGAGAAGTGCGCGAACTGTCGCGGTGAGGAGGCCGGGGGGGGCCGCTCACCACCGACCTGTCCCCGACGCACAGGCTCAGGAAACTCCGGCGGCGCGCAGGGCGCTGGCGGACACCCGCGTCCGTGAGGCGATCGCACTCATCGCGCGCGGCATCCAATTCGAGGCCGTGACGAGCGCGCGGCGACCGAGAGCGTGCTCGCCGCAACGTTGGATCCAGGTCGCGAGTCGCACTTGACGCGCGACGTCGTGACGCAAGCGTTCGTGGTAGAGCGCGGAACTCGCACCGGACAGGATCGCGCGCGCCGCGAGTCGGCCGCTGTGCAGCGCGATCGCCATGCCGTCCCCGCAGTACGAGGGGATCACGGCCGCTTGATCGCCAAGTCGGAAGAGGTGCGCGGTGTCGCTCGATGTCGGCTGGTGGAGGAACCCGTACGGGACTCCGGAGATCGTGAGCGGCCGTGGATGAATCGGTTGAGCGCCAGCGAGTCGCCGGGCGAGGTGCGGTTCGCGTTCGAGAGCCCGGCGTAAGTGCTCCCACGTGCCGCCGAGTTCCTGGAACCTCTCGGCGCGCATGACGAGGCACAGGTTGAGGATGCTGTCCTCGACGAGTTGGAGCCCGGCGTAGCCGCCGTCGAACAGGACGAGCTCGACGCAGCCAAAGATCGCGTCGCGGGTTCCGGGTCCAACGCGGAAGTGGCACTTGAAGCCGATCCGGCCATCGAGCGTTCCGCGCGTGTCGCGTCCGACACCGCGTACGTCGTGCTTGCCGCTGGCGAGGCACGTGATGCGTGGACGCAGGGATCCTACCGTCGTTTCGAGCCCATCAGCGGTGATCCCACGCACGCTGACTCCGCGCTCGATCCGTGCGCCCGAACGTTCGGCGTGCTCGAGTAGTGCTTCGTCGAGCCGTCTCCGCGAAAGGCCGAGCGCGCGGAAAGGCAGCGCGACCTCGCTCGTGCGCATTCCCGCGATCAAGCGCACGCGCGTGATGTCGTGACCGCCGAGGCGCGCGACTTCGAGCCCGAGTGCCGAGAGATGGACGCGTGCCTCGGAGGAGAGGAATTCGCCGCACACCTTGTCGTGCGGCTCTCGTGTGCGTTCGAACAGCACGACTCTCTCTCCACCGCGCGCGAGGAGCGTCGCCGCGGCGCCACCCGCGAGCCCGCCTCCGACGATGGCGATCTCGCTCATCGGATTCGCCCAACGCACCAGCGGAACGGCACATGCCACTGCACGGTCACGACGTCGCGCGCAATCTGGGCTGCATCGAGGTAGCGCCCCCAATCCTCGCGCCGGAAAGCGCGCGCGATCGATACCGGCCCGTCGTGACGCACGAAGCGATGCCAGCGTGCCGCCTGCGCCAGCAGTCGGAAGCCGTGATACGCGAATGCGTGGCGGTGGAGATCGCTCACGAGCCATCCCCGATGTGCGTTGCGCTCCATCCACGAGAAGAAGTGCACGATCTCATCGTCGCGCATGTGGTGCGTGACCAGCGAACTCGTGACGAAATCCGGCCGTGTCGTGGGCGTGTGTTCGAAGACACTCGTCGCCTGGAACTCGATCTTTAGCGCGGGGTCCGTGGCGGCACGCGCAGCACGAACGGCCGACGGATCGAGGTCGATTCCGACCAAGTGAGGCACGAGGCCGCGTCGTGTCGCCGATCGATGGATCGCGCGCAGCATGTCGCCCTCGCCACAGCCGACGTCGAGGAGCGTGAAGCTCGCGCCCGGCGCCAGCTCGCGCGTTGCTCGCGTGAGCCAGCGCAACGTCGGCGGACGAGCTACCGTGAGCGTGTTCACGCGCGCGAGGTCGGCGAGGCACGCGGCCATGTCTTCGGGAGAGTTGTCGGCGGCATCCATGAGCTCGGGCTCGTTCGAGCGCGCACGAAAGCTCGTCACGACTCAGCCCACGATCCGGAACCGGAACGTCTCGGCCGCGAGACCCGGACCGAATGCCAGCGCCATGCCGTTCGCACCCGGCGCGACCGCGGCGCCGATCGCACGATGGATGCGCTGCAGCACGAACATCAGCGTCGCGGACGACATGTTGCCGTAGTCGCGGAGCACCCCTCGCGACCAGTCGAGTTTCCGCGGATCGAGCTCGAACTCCGTCTCGACGGCATCGAGGATCGTGCGTCCACCGGCGTGAACGGCCCACAGGTCGTAGTCGGACGCACGCGTGCCGCGCAGGATGCCGCCGTCGTCCGTGCGCGACCGTTCGCGATTCAGCGCGCGAGCAATCCGCACCGGGACGTCGCCCGACAAGTGCATGTCGAAACCTTGGTCGCCGATGCGCCACGTGATCGCCTCGGCCGAGTCCTCGATCCCAGCCGAGCGGAAGTCGAGGAGGGCGATGCCCGCCTCGTCCGCGGTGACGAGCGCCGCCGAGGCTCCGTCACCGAAGAGCAGCATCGAGAGCACTTCCTCGAGCTTCGACGTCTGCTGGAAATGCAGAGTGCACAGCTCGAGGTTGACCACGAGCACTCGTGCGCGCGGATCCGATCGAACGAAGTGGTGCGCGAGACGCAAGCTGTTGACCGCGGCGTAGCAGCCCATGAACCCGACGACCGTGCGCTCGATCCCGGGATCGAGCTCCAGGGCCCGCACGATCACTTGGTCGAGCCCAGGTGCGATGAAACCCGTGCACGACGCGACGACCAGATGCGTCAGGCGGCCACGTTCGTCGTCGATACCGAGATCCTGGATCGCTCGCAGCGCGAGTTCGGGCGCGCACTTCTCGTAGCGCGCCATCCGCACGGAGGTGTTCGGGAATGCATTCGGCGTGTAGAAGCCCTCGGCATCGGCGACGAAGCCACGCGCGTCCTCGATCGGCTCGAAATAGGACCAGCGGTGTTCGATCTCCGCGCGACTCCGCATGCGCTGGAAGAGGACCTGATCACGACGTTCGGTCAGGAACCCCTGCACGAAGCGCACGAAGGCTTCGTGCACGTCGTTGGGCGGCACCGCCGTGCCGATGCGATTGATGTGGGCGATCGTCACGTCGCGTCTCGCGACGCACGGCGAGCGTAGTCGCACATTGCGTCCTGCGACAACTCATTCCGCGCCGGACGTTAGGGTCCGCATGAGTGCGTCCCATGTCACGCCGGCGGCGCGTTCCGCCGCGGCTCGCACGTGAGCGGATTCGACCTCGGCCGCCAGGACGGCTTCGAGAGCACGCACGCGCACTTGCTCCGCCGCCAGCATCGTCGCATACGGTGCGTCGCCGCGTGCGTGCGCTTCCGACGCGAGTTCCGCCGCCCGTTCGGCGCGCGCGAGCAGTCCATCGCGCGCCATTCGCAACGCCGACTCCGCGGCTTCGGCGCGCGACCATGCCGCACGGATGTCCTGCTCGACTTCGCGCGCGAGGGCCGCGCGGCGTGCCCTCGCGGCTCGATACGTGGACTCGGCAGCAGACACGGAGGCATCGCCGCGGTCGAAAACCGGGATCCCGACTTCTATTCCCGGACCCATGAGCGTCGGCCCCTGGTTCGGGCGCTCCGCGTGCAACGCGAGATCGAGGTCGAGCAGCTTTTCGCGCCGCGCCAGTGGGATGCGCGCCGCGAGCGCTTCGATCTCCGCATCGGCGGCGCGGATGTCGAGCCGCGCGTCGAGGACACGGCGGACGACGTCGTCGACCCAGAGGTCGTTCGTCGAGAGTGTCGGCAGATCTCCCGCGACGCGCACGCCTCGGAGGTCGCCAGGCAGTGCCAGCGCGTGGAACAGGTGCCCCCGCGCGGTTCGCGAACGTGACTCTGCGCCGGCGGCCGCGAGATCGGCGAGCGCGCGTTCCGATGCAGCGATCTCGACGTCGAGGAGACGTCCCGCGCCGTTCGCGGCACGGGCGGCGACGAGTTCTTCGCTACGGCCTGCGATGCCGGCCACCTCGCGAGCCAGCTCCGAGGCGCGTCGGGCTGCGAGTGCCTCGTCGTGAGCGTTCGCCGCGAAGAGAGCCAGTTCTCCGGCGAGACGAGCGGTGTCGAGCACTCGTCGCTCGAGATCGGCCTGCGCCGCGCGCTCGCGAGCCGGTATCCGCCACAAGTCGGCGAGGCTGGCCGCGATCGTCCCTTGGATCTGGGTCGTTCCTCCACCCTCGGGGAACAGGAGGAAGATGTTCACAGCAGGATTCGTGAGCAATCCGGCGCGGGCGAGATCAGCGCGAGCGACGCCGATCTCGTGAAACGACGCTTCGAGTCGTGGATGCGACCCGAGCACGATATCGAGGCATTCCGCGCGCGTCAGCTCACCATCCGCGAGCGCATCGACGACTGAACGTGGGTCATCGTCGGGAGTGCGCACGTTCTCCACACCGAGTGCGTCCGCCGTGATCGACGCCGACCGTCGCCAGTCGTCCGTCGGATCCGTGCTCGCGCACCCGGCAACCAGGACGAGCGGTGCAACGACTGCGGGCGAGAGCTTCGTCCGCCGACCGAAACGCAGCAGCGCCGCGGGAACGACCAGCATGTTGAGTAGCGTCGACGACACGAGACCTGACAGGATCACGATCGCCATCGGCGTGAGGAGCTCGCTGCCGGGTTCGTCGCCGCGCAGGGCGAGCGGAACCAGCGCGAGCCCCGCGGCGAGTGCCGTCATGAGGATCGGCGACACACGCTCGATCGAACCGCGTCGCACCGCTTCAGCGAAGTCGGTCACGCCCTCGTTTCGTTGGAGATGCCGCACGTGCGAGACCAGCAAAATCCCGTTCCGCGCCGCGATTCCGAACACGGTGATGAATCCGATCAGCGACGCGACCGAGAGGACTCCACCGGACAGCGCAAGGCCCGCGACGCCCCCGATCAGAGCGAGCGGCAAGTTGAGAAGCACGAGGAACGCGTCGCGCATCGAACCGAGCACCCAGACGAGGAGCGCGCCCATGATCGCGATCACGGCGATTCCGAGCAGCATGAGTCGTCGCGTGGTCTCCTGCGCGCTCTCGAACTGGCCGCCGTACACGACCCAGTAGCCGCGGGGCAGTTTCACGCGCGCGTCGATCGCCGCGCGAACGTCGTCGACGAGGCTCGTGATGTCGCGACCGGCTACGTTGCACTGCACCACGATGCGACGCTCGGCGTTCTCGCGGTTCACGAAGTTGGGCCCGGCGTCGTTGCTGATGCGCGCGAGCGACGACAACGGCACGCGGCCGCGCGGTGTCTCGACCAGCACGTTGGCCACGCCCGTTTCGTCGGTGGCACCGACGGTCCCGACCCGTACGACGACGTCGTAGCCCTGCGTGTCCTCGAGCAGCTGCGTGGCGACGATGCCGCGACCGGCGCTCTCCACCGCCGCGTTCATGTCGGCGACGGATGCTCCGTGTCGCGCCAACGCTTCGCGGTCAGCTTCGACGCGCAGGGTCGGGACGTCGACTTGCGGCTCGATCGACAGATCGACGACGCCCGAAATCCCCTTCATCGCCGCCTCGACGTCGCGCGCGCTGGCGCGGAGTACCTCGAGATCGGGCCCGAAGATCTTCACGGCGACGTTCGCGCGCGAACCGGACAGCATGTGATCGACGCGATGGCTGATCGGTTGGCCGAACGTCGCTTGGATGCCGGGCACATGCGCCAGGTCCGCGCGGAGCGCCGCGAGCAGTTCGTCCTTCGTGCGACGGACCTTCCCGGCGCGCTCGCGAGCGCTCATGTCGAGCGTGATCTCGAACTCGCTCGTTTCGACGCCGAGCACGTGCTCGTCCTCCTCCGCGCGTCCCGTACGTCGGCCGATCGCGACGATCTCTTCGTGCTTCATCAGGAGCGGCTCGACACGCCGCGCGAGGGAATCGCTCGCATCGAGGGAAGTCCCCGGAGCCGTCGTGACTCCGAGAACGAGCGCGCCTTCGTTGAACTCGGGCAGGAAGTTCCGCCCGGAGCCGGCGAGAACGATCGTCGCACCGACGAACAGCGCGAACGACGCGAGGATCACGAGCACCGGCCGCTTCATGGCCCACGAGAGCTGGCCGCGATACGCACCCTGGATCTTGCGCACGATCCACGGCTCGTGCTGCGCGCGAACCGTGGCGCTCTCGGGGAGGAGCCACAGGCACATCGCCGGCGTCAAAGTCAGCGCGGTGAGGAGCGACGCGGCCAATCCGACGCAGAACGCGATGCCGAGCGGTTGGAGGAGTCGCCCTTCGACACCCGAAAGCGCGAAGATCGGGCTGAAAACCAGCAAGATGATCGCCGTCGCGAAGACGATCGAGGACCGCACTTCCACGCTGGCGTCGAAGACGACCTGGAACGCGCTCGCGCGTTCATGTTCCGGCTTGGCGTGATTCAGACGCAACCGACGCACGACGTTCTCGACGTCGATGATCGCGTCGTCCACGAGCGCCCCGATCGCGATCGCCATGCCGCCGAGCGTCATCGTGTTGATGTCGCCGCCCAGCGCGCGCAAAGCGAGGATCGCGACCGCGAGCGACATCGGGATCGCTGCGAGTGTGATCACGCTCGCCCGCATGCTCGCCAGGAAGAGCAGCACGACGAGAATGACCATCCCGGCACCCTCGAACAGCGCGGTGAGCGTGTTCCGCACGGCGTTCGAGATGAACGTCGACTGACGGAAGATCTGCGCGTTGAGGATCATGCCCTCGGGCAAAGCCGCTTGGATCGCCGTGATCGAGACGTCGAGTCGCCGCGTGAGCTCCAACGTGTTCACACCCGGCTGCTTCGTGATGCCGAAGATCACGGCGGTCTCGAGGATCGGCGCGCCATCCGGTGCACGACGACCGGCCGAAGCTGCGCCGCGCCGCTGCGCCGCGCCGACCTGCACGGCGCCGAGATCGCTCACACGGATCGCACGGGAACCGCGCGTAGCGACGACCGCGCTCTCGATATCGGCGATCGACTCGAGGCGGCCGATGCCCTGGAGGATCAACTCCTCGGACGCACGAACGACGACTCCACCCGAGACGTTCTCGTTCGCGGCTTCGAGCGCGGTGACGACATCGTCGACGGAGACGTCGTAGGCTCGCAGGAGTTCGGGCGCCAGGACGACTTGGTACTGACGCTTGTCGCCGCCGATCGGCACGACCTGAGCCACGCCCGGCTCGGACAAGAGCCGACGCCGCACGAGGGTCGATCCCACGCGGCCGAGTTCGAGTCCATCGTGACGATCCGACGTGAGCGCGACGAACAGGATCTCGCCGAGGATCGAGGACTGTGGCGCGAGCTTCGGTGCTCGAGCACCGCGCGGTAGGGATCCCGACACCGCCGCGAGTCGCTCCGTGACGGTTTGACGCGCCTTCGCGATCTCGGTCCCCCACTCGAACTCGACCCAGACGACTGCGATGCCGAGCGCCGTCGACGAGCGCACTCGGCGCACGTCGTTCGCTCCGTTCACGGCCGCTTCGATGGGGAACGTGACGAGGCGCTCCATCTCCTCGGGGGCCAAGCTTTCGCTCTCGACGAGGACGGTCACCGTCGGCGCGGTGAGATCGGGGAACACGTCGACCGGCATGCGCAGAGTCGCGACGACTCCGAGCACGAGGATCAGCGCGGAGATCGCGATGACGAGCGCCCGGCGCTCGAGGGACCAACGAATGAGGCTCTCGACCATGGTCCGGACCTCAGTGCTGGTGTTCGACGATCTGACCGGATCCGGCGAGAGCGGCAAGGCGCAGCTCTTCCACGTCGGTGACCGCGATCACCTCACCGGCGGCGAGGCCTTCGAGCACCTCGAATCGGTCTCCATCGCGCGCACCCAGTCGCACACGGCGCTTCACGAAGGTCTCACCGTCGTGGAGGACGTAGACGACGGCGCGACCTTGCTCGCGCACGATCGCGGCTTCGGGAATCGTCAGGACGTCCGTCCGCGTTCCCGTGATGAGCTCGAACGTCGCGAGCATTCCCGCACGTAGCGCACCGTTCTCGTTCGGGACGCTGAACGCCACGTCGACGGAGCGCGTCGTCGGATCGACGCTGCTCGCGACGTGCGTCGGTGGAGCGGAAACTTCGATTTGAACTGGGAGGCCTCGCGGGCGCACTCGCGCCGCATCCACTCGCGCCAGCCGCCCCAACTCGTGCTCGGGCACTTCCGCCACGGCCCACATCGAGGCCAAGTAAACGATCGTTGCGATGCGGTCACCCGCTTCCACGGATTCGCCGCGTACCACCGTCACTTCGGCGACGATCCCCGCGATCGGTGCGCGAACGTCGAACGCAGGTGCCACGACGCCGGGATCCTCGGCGTGTTCGTTCCGCAAGCGATTCACGGAAGCGAGCGACGCGAGCGCGGCCGATTCGTCGGCTCGCGCCAAGTCGAGGTCCGCGCGCACGGCATCGAGTTCCGCTTGCGTGCCGAGCGTTCCGGCCAACAGTCGGGTCGCGCGCTCGACCTCGCGCGTAGCTGTCTGGATCCGCACGCGTGCCGTGCTGAGGTTGCGTTCCGCCTCGAGCTGTTGCAGATCGAGTTCATGCCGCAATTGGTGCTGCTGGTACTCGAGCGCTTGGAGCCCCACGAGGTCCGACGCGGACAAGTACGTTTCGACGCGCGCCAACACTTGGCCCGCTTCGACGCGATCTCCGAGACGCGGCCAGGAGCCCCCGTGCGACACCGCCAAGAGTCCCGCGACGGGCGCGGCGACGTGCGCGCGCGCGCCCGGTTGGCCATCGATGCGACCCGGAGCTTCGAAATGCTCGCGGAAAGAACCTGGACCGACGCGCTCGAACTGCATGCCGAGCGGCCACTGAGACTCGAAGAGATAGGCGATCGCTCCCGCCGGCGCCGCTGGCGATGAGATGCGTGCCAATGCAGCCGCATCGGCCGCGACGAAGAGCTCGCCCAACTCGACCGTTTCCTGGCCGTTGCCCGAGCGAACGTCGACGGACGCGTTCCATGCTCCCGCATCGGGAAGCGTGATCGTGACGTACCAATGACCCAGTGTTTTCTCCAGAGTCGCGCCGCGAACGACCGCGCCGCCTGAGTGCCGTAACACGACATCGACCTCGCCTAGATTCAGGGCGTCCCACGTGTCGAGCCGCGTTCCGTGGACGAGAAGCTCGGCCGGCGTCCCTCGAACGAGGCCGGGGTGGATGAGGTGAACGAGATAGCGCTGGCCCAATCGAGCCACGGCCTGTTCTGTCGCCTGCTCGGCCTCGTGCCCATCTGGATGAGGGTGAGGATGGTCGTGCGCATCGCACGAAAGGGGAACGAGTGCCGCGGCGACGAGGACGTGGGCGAGGATGACGGAGTTCCGATCGCGAAGAACCATGACGAGACTCGAGCAGTGGGACGGAAGGACCGGCGTTGGACCGGCAGGGATCCGCCCAGGCGCGAGACGCGACCGGGCGGCACGGGATCACCCGTGCCGCGTCAGAGGAGGAGCGCTCGGCTGGTCCAGAGGAGGAGCCGCGTGCCGCTTCTCGAGGTGCGACCTCGTGGTCGCGGAGGCCTCGACCGAACCGACGAGGTCGCCAGGATGTCGCTGGAATGCACGAGAAAAGCCGCGAAGAACGGCAGGATCACCGCTCGACACATCTCCGGTGCGATCGAGCTCGCCCTCGATCCGAACACGGGCTCCGAGGGCAGGCCGAGGAAGAGTTCGCCCTCGATGGGCCCCTCGTGCTCGTGGCCGGGTTCACCGTGTTCCGCCGGATGCTCGTGCGCGTGGTGTCGCGCATGGAACGTGTCGCGGTCGAGGCTGGCGCGCGCGTCCCGCAGACCCGACACGACGTGCGTGTGCAACCCGTGACCCGAGTGCGCATGGATCACGACGGCGCCCGCGGATCGCGGGAGGATCGACATGACGCAGACGAGCATCCACAGCCAGATGCGGCCGGGCGCTGCTCGCTTCGATCCGTGGCGTGCGTGTGACATCGACGTCGTGACCGTACCCAGCCCTCCGAGCCCTGTCGAGCGCGGCCGCATCACCGGTGTCGCAGTACATCGGACGAAGCCCTGCGGGACATGAAGAGCGCGGCGAACGTCGGCGCCGGGCGCGGCACGCGTCGCATGAGTGGGAGTTGGCCGCGATCCATCCGTTCGGGCACGATCCGCGCATGAAATCAGCGTCGTGGGTCCTGATCGTCCTCTCGTCGTCCCTTTTCGGTTGCGGATCGATCGGTCGAGCACCGCGAGTCCAAGCGGTGCCCACGCCACCCGCCCCGGCCGTGCAGGATCCGCTCGATTCCATCGCGCGATTCGAGGACATGCGCTCGGACGGCGAAGGCCTGCTGCAAGTGCTCGCCGTGCGCGGCGAAGTCCGAACGCGGACTCGCGCCGTGCGCGCACTGGGTCGGTTGCCGCTCGCGGAGTACGGGGCGTCGGTGTCGGATGCGCTGGTCGATGCGCTCGAGGACGAGGATCCTGGCGTGCGCGAGACCGCGGCATTCGCGCTGGGGATGCGTGGGGATCCGTCGACGGTGCAAGCGCTCGTCGGCGCCATCGACGCAGCGTCCGACGTGACTTCGAACGCGCTCCGCGCGCGCTGCGTCGAAGCCCTGTCGCGCATCGACGACCCGCGCGCGCGCCGCGCCGTGACGGAAGCGCTGTTCGCAAACCTTTCAGGCGCGCCGTCGGTGCCGTCGGTCGCGCAGATGGCGGCGCTCGGCATCCAACGCTTCCCGAAAGCTGCACCGGAGGCCGCAGCGGCCGAGGCCGAGCTCGTGCGCTTCACAGCGGCGCTCCGCGCGACGCCGGATGACGAGGAGTCGCTCTGGCGCGCTTTGTCCACGCTCGCCCGGCGAGCCGTCGTCGGAGCGCGCGCGGAGTTCGAGCGCGGGGCGACATCGTCCAGCGCGCGCGTCCGCATCTTCGCGCTCCAAGGTCTCGGCTCGATTCCCACGGACCCTCGGGCGGCTGAAATTTTGCGGGCACGACTCGCGGATCCCGACTGGCGCGTTGCGTGCGAGGCTGCCAACGCACTCGGCAAACACGCTGAATCCAGCGCGGTTCCAGCGCTCCTCGAAGCCACGACTCGTAGCGTTCCTCCACAAGCTGCGCATCACGTGCAAAGGTGCGCGTTCGAGGCTCTCGGCCGTATACCCGATGCGTCGGATGCGGCTCGATCGGCCTTGGAGCGAGCGCGCAACGACCCGAGCCCGTCGGTGCGCGCCGCGGCGATCGAGGCCGGTGCGCGGATGCAGGGTCTGCAAGCGTTGGCCGCGATCGAAGCTGCGGCGCTCGATGCGAACCCCGTCGTGCGTGCCGGAGCGGCTGCGGCCTCGGCGCATCTTCCATCCACAGCTGCGTTGGTGCTCCTCGAGCGCCTCGTGCTCGACATCGACCTCCGCGTCGCGACGACCGCAGTGGACGCCTGCGCGATTCACGCCGCGGATCCCGCGATTCGCTCAAGGCTGCGTGAGTTGCTCGCGGCCGAGGACAACGGCGTGCGCTTGTCCGCAGCCACCGCGTTGAAGGACACCGCCACACACGCCGATTTGCCGGCGTTCGAGCTCGCGCTGACTTCGACGCGCGGTGAAATCGCGCCCGAGGTCGCAGCGGCGATCGTCGACGCGGCCGCGAAGATCGGTGGCGAGCCAGGACTCGTGCTCCTGCGGCGCGCGGCCGTGAATCAGGACCCGTACGTCGCGCGCAAGGCTCGCGCGGCCGCACTCGCGATCCGCGCCGACGCAACTCTCCCGCGCGCGCCGACACCGCCGAAGCGCTCGAGCATCCTGCCACCGGCGCATTCGGGCCCGAATCCGCGCGTCGTTGTCGAAACGACGCGCGGAACGCTCGTTTTCGAGCTCCTTCCGGATGAGGCGCCGTTCCACGTCGTGAACTTGCTCGAGCTCGCGAGTCGCGGTCACTACGACGGCACGCGCATCCACCGCGTCGTACCTGACTTCGTCGTCCAAGGCGGCGATCGCCGCGGCGACGGCAACGGCGGGACGACCTGGCGCGGCGATGCACTGCGCGGCGATGCACGGCGCGGGGATGCACGGCGCGGCGATGCACTGAGCGGGGATGCACTGCGCGGGGATGCACTGCGCGGCGATGCACTGAGCGGGGATGCACTGCGAGGGGATGCACTGAGCGGCGATGCACGGCGCGGCGATGCACTGCGCGGGGATGCACTGCGCGGCGAGTTCGGTCCGCGTCCATTCCGCCGCGGATCGCTCGGCATGCCGCGCAATGACGATTCCGACAGCGGCGGCAGCCAGATCTTCGTCACGCACCGCGAGACCCCGCATCTCGACGGTCGGTACACGCTGTTCGGTGAACTCATCGAGGGCTTCGACGTCCTCGATGCGCTCCAGATCGGTGACGAGATCCGCACGATCCGACCCCTAGCGAGCGGATCCTGAGGAACCGTTCACGGATTGGGTTCAGTGGAACCCTCCATCGAGTCGATTCCGAGCGTGCTCCATGGTGGGCCGCCCCGGCTCTCCAGCGAGAGTTTGCGAGGTACCCCGATGCGGTTCTCAACGGTCTTCCCGTGGACGTGTGCGGCGGTCGGAGCCGGGCTGGCGCTCGGCACGATCGAAATCGCCGGCATGGGCGGGCGACTCACGGTGCTCGAATCCCGCCCGGCCGACGATCCGGCGCGCGTCGCGGCACTCGAGCGACAAGTCGTCGACCTGTCCACATCGCTCGGCACGTCCTTCGCGGCGATCACGGAACTCTCGCGCGCTTCCTCCCGCCATCGCGAACTCGGTCGAGGCCTCTCGGATCTCGAATCCGACCTGCGCGAGACGGCGTGCCGCCTCGATGAACAGCGCGAGTGGTTCGGTCGCCTCACCATCTTGGAGGCCGAAGCCGGTCCGCGCGCTATCGAAGAGCGCATCGCCGAGTTCGCGAACTCGGTCGACGCTCGCTGGCGCGAAGTCGGCGATCTCGCCGCGCGCGCCCAGGTCATGGCCGACGCCGCACGCGCCGATGTCCTGAACGTCGAGCGCGAGATCGAGCACGATCCCGATCAGTTGTGGCACGACTTGCTCGGACCGACCGTGCAGGTCTCGGGCGAGGAAACTGTCGGGAGCGGCGTGCTGCTCGCGGGGGCCATGAGCGCCACGGTCTCGGATCCGTGCACGTACGTGTTGACCGCGTGGCACGTCATCCGCGATCGCTTCACGAATCCGGATGCGCCGACACCCGAAGTGCCGGTCACGATCTATGGGCCGGGAAAAAGGCTGCAAACCGAGATCGCGCGCCTCGTCGATCACGATGCCTATCTGGATGTCGCACTGCTGCGGCTCGAGACGACGCGACGCATCGACGTCGCCGTGCGCCTCGCACCGCGAGAGCGCCTCGGCTCAGTGCGCGTGTTCGAGCGCATCTATGCCGTGGGCTGCCCACTGGGCAACGATCCGATCCCGACTTGGGGCGAGGTCTCCGACGTGAACCATGTCGTCGACGGACAGAGCTACTGGATGGTCAGCGCGCCGACGTACATCGGGAACTCGGGCGGCGGCATCTTCGACGCGGAGACGCGCGAGCTGCTCGCGCTCTTCACGAAGATCTACACGCACGGCACCGTGAGGCCGATGGTCGTACCGCACATGGGTCTCGCGACGCCGATGCACGTCGTCTACGACTGGCTCGATCGTGTCGGGTACGCGGCGCTCGAGCCGCCGCGCGCCGAACCGCGGACCGCGGGCGCGAAGAAATAGCCGTTGATGAAGGTGTCAGACACCTCCATCCATTCCTGATCTCGCAGCGCAGGTGCTCGTCAGCCTTCCGTCGGAGATGAACGTGTCAGGCACCGCCATCCATTCCTGATCTCGCAGCGCAGGTGCTCGTCAGCCTTCCGTCGGAGATGAACGTGTCAGGCACCGCCATCCATTCCTGATCTCGCAGCGCAGGTGCTCGTCAGCCTTCCGTCGGAGATGAACGTGTCAGGCACCGTCATCCATTCCTGATCGCGAAGCGCACGTGCTCGTCGGCCTTCCGTCGGAGATGAACGTGTCAGGCACCGTCATCCATTCCTGATCTCGAAGCGCACGTGCTCGTCGGCCTTCCGTCGGAGATGAACGTGTCAGGCGCCTTCATCCACTCGGAGGCGGCGAGAACGACCAAGGCCGCCTTCGCACGGCCTCGCCGTCGAAGTGCCGAACGCGCCGGGCCGAGATCGATCGGCCGGAGCGCGAGACCGCGTCAGGATCCTTCGGCGCGCGCCTTCAGCTTATCGAGACCCTTCTCGAACATGCTGCCCATCAGCATGTCGGATGCTCGAGCGAAGTAGCCGCCGACAACGGGCATGTCCATCACGCCCTCGATGCCCCATTCGACTTGTGTGCCGCCCGAAGCGGGCGCGTAGCTGATCCAGGACCGCGACGGCATTTCCCGGTCTCCATGCATGAGAACCATGTCGCAAGCGACTCCGGTCGCGGGGTCGGACTTCGTGAACGTGAGTCGTCCGGCGCTGTCCTTGCCCGTCCAGGACTGACTCGCGCCGACGCCCGTCGTCGAAGGGCCGAACGTCGTGACGATCGTCGGATCCTCTTCTTTCCACGGCGTCCACTCGTCCCAACGCTTCAGATCACCGACGAGCGTGTGGATCTTCGCGGGTTCGGCCTTCACCACGACGCTGCGCGTCACGCGGTACTCACGCGAGAGCAGCGCACCGACGACGACGAAGACGAGAATGAGGATGCCGAGCGCAGTCAGGATTTTCTTCAGCACGGGGGGAGCCTCCAGTTCGGAGCGTGTCGAGTAGGCGTTCGCCGCGGCGGGTCGCGGAGAAGTGGGCCAGGCCACGTTGTACGCGATCCGAGGGATCCCACTCGGTTCACGATCAGTGCCGGAAGTGCCGCGCGCCCGTGAACACCATCGCAGCACCGTGTTGGTCACACGCTGCGATGACCTCGGCGTCCCGCAGCGAGCCGCCCGGTTGTAGGAATGCGCCGATTCCGGCCTGGATCGCCAGTTCTGGGCCGTCCGCGAACGGGAAGAACGCGTCCGAGGCGAGCACGGCACCGGCGACGCGCGGGCCGCTCTTGCGCACGGCCATGTGCACGGAATCGACGCGCGACATCTGACCGGCACCGACGCCGAGCACCTGCGTGCCCTTGGCGATCACGATCGCGTTCGACTTCACGTGCTTCGCGACGCGTTCGGCGAACAGGAGGCTGGCGATCTCCTCGAGGGTCGGTTTGCGACGCGTCACGACCTTGCAGTCGCCTTCACCAGCGGCGGCGAGATCGCGCTCCTGGAGCAAGAACCCGCCGATCAACTTCTTCACTTCGAGCTCGCGCGCGTCGCGCGGACGAGCGAGATCGCCGATCGCCAGAAGGCGCACGTTCTTGCCCCACTTCGGCTTGTCCACGAGCAGTCGAAACGCGTCCTCGTCGAATCCGGGCGCGACGACCGCCTCGACGAAGCGGTTGCCGGAGACGAGGAACTCCGCGCTGGCCAAGTCGACCGTGCGCGTGAACGACAGCACGGATCCGAACGCGGACACCGGGTCGCCCTCCCACGCGGCTTCGAGCGCCGTCGCGATCGTCTCGGCCGATGCGGCGCCGCACGGGTTGTTGTGCTTGCACACGGCGACGAACGGCTCGGTGAACTCGCGAGCCAACGCCAACGCAGCGTCGAGATCGACGAGGTTGTTGTAGGAGAGCTGTTTGCCGTTCAGAACCGCCGCCGAAGCCAGCGACGCCTCGCGCGCTCCGCCCAGTGCGTAGAACGCGGCCAGTTGGTGCGGGTTCTCCCCGTACCGCAGATCCGCGACCTTCGTTCCCGCCATCGCGAAGCTCTGCGGGAAGCGCGTCGTCGTCGATCCCGACGCGAACTCTTGCTCGTTCATCCACGCTGCGATCGCCGCGTCGTAGCGCGCAGTCAGCGCATAGGCCTTGGCCGCCAACTCGCGTCGGAAGGTGTCCGTGAGCGCGCCCTCTCCCCTCGTCATTTCGTCGAGAACGCGGCCGTAATCCGCCGGATCCGTGACGATCCCGACGAAGCGGTGGTTCTTCGCGGCCGACCGCACCATGGAAGGCCCGCCGATGTCGATGTTCTCGATCGCCTCGGCTCGCGACACACCCGGCTTCGCGATCGTGGCCTCGAAGGGATAGAGGTTCACGACCACGAGGTCGATCGGCGCGATGCCGTGTTCGGCCATCGCTCCCGTGTGACGCGCGTCGTCACGCAGCGCGAGGATCCCGCCGTGGATCTTCGGGTGCAGCGTCTTGACGCGACCGTCCATCATCTCGGGCGAACCCGTGTGGTCGCTGACTTCGCGCACGGCCACCCCGCCCTTCCGGAGCGCCGCGTACGTGCCGCCCGTCGAGAGGATCTCGACACCGAGCTGCGACAGCTGGCGCGCGAAGTTCTCGACGCCCGACTTGTCCGAGACGCTGATGAGCGCGCGTTGAATGCGATGAGTCATGGTTCTCGAGGGATCCGTAGCTCGTGGATCAGGGTGTGCCGGCGATGCGCTTGCACGTGGCGGCGAAGAGGGCCGGGTTCACGTTCCCGGAAAATCCATCGACGAAGTTCCCGTCCGCATCGGCGAACAGGACGAAAGGCAGCATCATCGCGTCCTCGAGATTCATGGCGAGCTTCTCGACTGCGCGCTCCGTGTCGTCCGCATCCGCGGCGAGCGCGACGAAGTGATCTTGGAGCAAGGGCGCCACGTCGGGGCGCGGCACGACTCCCTGCACGAGGGAGCGGCATTGGCCTCAGGCTTCGCGCCCGAGCTCTACGAAGACGTGCTTCTTCTCCCGTTTCGCGGTCGCGAGTGCCTCGCTAAAGCTCGTCGTCCAGTCCAGGGTTCCGCGGTCGTCGAAATGGGGATGTGCGCGCTTCATGGGTCTCGTGTGCCTCGGTGAGGGCGAAGAGTCTGACGGCCCGGCGCGGCGCCTCCCAGATGCAGCCCAGCAGGAACTCGCAAGCCGGCCTCAAGACCGGCTCCCCTAAATTGCGACAAGGTAAAAACTGGCGGAGCGGCAGCCTCTGTCGGCCGAGTAGTTCATTCCGGATCGCGGGGGAACCCGATCGTGCGCGTCTATCCCTGGCTCGTCCTCTCCTCCATCGCGGCGACCGCCGCGGTGTTCACGCCCAGTTGTTCGTGGCTGACTCCCGACCCGCCGAAAAACCTTCTCGTCATCGCCGTCAACGGTCTTCGGTTGGATGCCCTGCGACCGACGCTCGGGTCTCCCAACACTCCGAACATCCAGCGGCTCTCGGGCGCCGGTGTCGACTTCGCGTGGTGCTTCGCGCACAGCTCGGCCACCCTGCCAGCGAATGCGGCGCTGCTGTCGGCGCGTACGCCCTCTTCGAGTCGCGTGCGTGTCGACGGTCAATCCATCGAGGCCGACGTGACGCTTCTGCAGGAGCACTTGCGCGCCAGCGGTTGGCAGACGTTCGGTGTCTTCGCATCGCCTGAAGTTCGAGCGCGCGGAGTCGGTGAGGGTCTCGACCGCGGCTTCCATCTCGGCCGCACGCATCCGCGCGAGGCTCCGCGGGCTGCCGAGGTCAACGCGGAGATCATCCCGATGATCCAGCGCGCCGATCACGATGCACCTTGGTTCGCGTTCGTGCAGATGGCGGACCCCACGGCTCCTTACGCGTCGCACGGCACGGCGGATCGCTCGGCGCGCGTCCTCGTCGACGGAAAGCTGATCGATCGGCTCGGAACGTCGGATCCCCGTTCGTGGAAACGGACGGTGCACGTCGCACCGGGCAAGCACGTGGTCGAGTTCCGCGGCGACGAGCAATTCGTCGTCACGCGCGTCGAGGCGTTTCGCGGGGGCGAACCGCTCGAGGTCGCGGTGACTCGCGGTCAATTGGGGAAGGCCACGCAGTCGTTCAGCGCGACGATCGAGGCGTATGGGCCCGTCGAGGCGGAGATCGAACTCTCGGCCTTCCTTCATGACGTTCCTGACTTGGCCGAAGTGCGTGCGCGCTACAAGCTCGAGGTCGAGGCCGTCGATCAGGCGATCGGCGAACTCGTCGCCGCGCTCGAACGCAACGGTCAGTACGACCACACGTGCATCGTCCTCGTCGCCCCGCACGGCGAGTCCCTGGGTGAGCACGGCGAGGTGGGTCACGGCGTGGGACTCACGGATTCCGTGCTGCGTGTGCCGCTCGTGATCAAGCCCGTCCTGAACGACGATTCGCGCGGTGAACTCGCGAAGCGCCGCCTCGACGTCGTGCGTATCATCGATCTCGCGCCCACGCTGCTCGAGATGCTCGAAGAGGATCCGCTGCCGCGCGCCGAGGGATCGTCACTGCTCCACGAGAGCGATCGGCAGCTCTTGGCGGAAGTTCATCCGCCGCAGGCGCCGTCGTCCGTGTTGGCCATCCGCGACGAGCGGTACAAGCTCGTCTACACGGCCGGTGACGACCGGTTCGAGATGTACGACGTCAAGAGCGACACGCTCGAGTTGGACAACGTATTCGCGCTGCAGGGACACTTCCGCGCGAAGTGGCAGGCCCAGCTACGCGATCTCGCGGAGCGGGCACCTCAGGCCGTCGATCAGCGGCTCGGTGCGCTGCGCTGATGGTCGCGGCCCTTGGGCTCGACGACCTCGCGGCCTCTCAACCGACCTTGACCGCGAGCCCGGCGCGGAAAGGTTCTGTCGCGAGCTCGATGTGCGGGTGGCGTTCGCGGAAGTAGTCGAGCTGCCACGACTCCTCGACGAGCAGGATTCGACCGCCCTCCGGATCGACGGCGAGCGCCGATCCCGTCGGCCACGTGATCGGCTTGGACTCCTCGCCCACCTTCACGCGCCACCAGCGCGAGATCGTCCAGGGCTTCGATTCCAGCCGCGATTCCGCGTTGTATTCGCTCTGCAGTCGGTACTGGAGCACCTCGAACTGCAGTTCGCCGACCGCCGCGAGCAACGGCACCTTGGCCGCCGAGTTCTCGATCTCGTACGCCTGCACGACGCCTTCTTGGAGCAGTTGGCGCAGACCCTCGCGGAACTGCTTGAACTTCGACGTCTGCGGGTTGTGGAGCAGCGCGAAACGCTCGGGAGAGAACCGCGGGATCTCGGCGAACGTGATCTTCGGATCCTCGGTCAACGTGTCGCCGATTCCGTACTCCATTCCGCCGACGATCCCGATGACGTCGCCGGCGACGGCTTCGTCGATGGTCTCGCGATCGCGGCCGAACAACTTGTGCGCGCTCGACAGTCGCACTTTCTTCTTCGACTGCGCGTGAACGACGGCCATGTCGCGCTCGAAGCGCCCCGACACGATGCGCGCGAACGCGATGCGGTCGCGGTGCATCGGATCCATGTTCGCCTGGATCTTGAAGACGAAGGCCGAGAACGTGGTCTCGTCGGGCTCGACGACGCGCTCGCCGCTCTTTCGCGCCGTCGGCGGCGCGCTGTACTTCAAGAAATTGTCCAGCAAGAGCTGAACGCCGAAGTTGTTCACGCCCGAGCCGAAGAAGACCGGCGTCAGTGTTCCGGCGAGAACCGCGGCCGGATCGAACGCATGGCCTGCGCCTTCGATCATCTCGATCTCGCCTTTGACGCGCTCGAAGAGCAGATCGCCGAGCTTCTCGCGCACGGTCGGATCGCTGAGCCCCGTCGTCTCGGTCGGCGTCACGTACTTGCCGCTCGGCACTCTTTCGAACAGATGCAGCAGCTTGGTCTGTCGCTCGTACACGCCCTTGAACGAAGATCCGTCACCCAGCGGCCAGTTCATCGCGCACGCGCCGATGCCGAGCACGCGCTCCAATTCGTCGAGCAGCTCGAGCGGGTCCTTCGCGGGCCGGTCGAACTTGTTCATGAAGGTGAAGATCGGGATGCCGCGCCGCGCGCAGACCTCGAACAGTTTGCGCGTCTGGCTCTCGATGCCTTTGCCGCCGTCGATGACCATCACGGCTGCATCGACCGCGGTCAGCACGCGATAGGTGTCCTCGCTGAAGTCCTTGTGCCCAGGCGTGTCGAGCAGGTTGACGCGATACCCGTCGTAGTCGAACTGGAGCACCGTCGAGCTGATCGAGATGCCGCGCTGCTTCTCGAGCTCCATCCAGTCCGACGTCGTCGCGCGCTGGCCCTTCTTCGCGCGCACGGCGCCGGCCATCTGCAACGCACCGCCGTAGAGCAGCAGCTTCTCCGTCAGGGTGGTCTTGCCCGCGTCGGGGTGACTGATGATCGCCAACGTGCGTCGGCGCGCGATCTCGACACTGAGTGATGCCATGAGTGTCAGTTTCCGCGCACGATGCCGCTGAATCCGCGTTGTTGGAGCCAAGCGACGAGTCGATCCACTTGCTCACCCTGCACGGCGAGCGCGCCGTCCTCGACACGCGCGCCGGCTCCCAAGGCTTTCGCGAGATCACGCGCGAGCGCTTCGAGGTCGCGACCGGCCAGACCCGCGCCCTCCGCGAGCGTGACGGCCTTCCCACCGCGACCCTTCTTCTCGCGACGGACGACGATCGAAGCGGGCGTCGTCGCTCTCGTTTCGCCGCGCGCCCCGCCGCTGTTCGCTTGGCTTCGAGACCGAAGCTCGGGCTCGTGCACGGTCGGCGGGCGAGCGTTCTCGAGGCTGGACTTGGGCTGCGTACCCGCGCCCTTCAACGCCGCGAACGGGTTGTGGCGCAGGGTCGGAGCCGGCTGGCTCTCACGTTCGGGTTCGGGCTCTGATCGACGTGCGGCCATGGCGTTTCGACAGGGAATCTCTGCTCCGTTCGAGCCGAGCATGATCGCCGCTCGCTGCGTGTCGCGCCAGCCTCGGCAGGGCGAAGGTCGAGTTCATCCCGAAGGAGTCCACTCGAAACTTGATCGGGGAGGAAACGGCGCGAGGTACGCGCCCAACGTTGCGCCGGGCCTGCTGGCGACGATTCGCGCATCCCCGACATTGCTTGGAGGCTGGCGCGGGCGACGCAGGCTGGATCGAACTTTCGCTCGCGCACCTACGCGACCTGCCCTTTTGAGCCGTAGCTCTCGCGGAAGTCGTAGCGACGAACTCGAAACTCCCCGAGGGTCGTGCGAACGGACCGGTTCCGCCCTAGCCTGTCCGCCATCCCCCCACGGACCCGACATGACGATCCTGACTGCGCTGTTCACATCACTGCCCGCCCTCCTCGCCACGACTTCTCCCGCGCAGGACAAAGCGGTGGCCTTCGTCGGCGGGCGCGTCTTGCCCATCGCGTCGGCTCCGATCGAAGACGGCACGCTCGTCGTGCGTGCGGGCAAGATCGAAGCGATCGGTGCGCGCACGGCTGTCGCGATCCCGGTCGATGCGACCGTCGTCGACTGCAAGGGCAAGACGTTGATGCCCGGACTCGTCGACACGCACAGTCACGTCGGCGGCGGATGGGGCGCTGACGAGAGCGGGCCGATCCAACCGGGCGTGCGCATGCTCGACTCCGTGAATTGCCGCGATTCCGGCTTTCAACGCGCGCAAGCCGGCGGCATCACGACGATCAATGTGATGTCGGGCAGCGGCCACTTGATGGCGGGTCAGACGATCTATCTGAAGAATCGCGACGCTGACACGATCGACGGTCTCGTCTATCGCTTCGCCGATGGTTCACCGATGGGCGGCATGAAGATGGCCAACGGCACGAACAGCCAACGGGACCCGCCTTTCCCCGGAACACGCGGCAAATCCGCCGCGCTGGTGCGCGAGCAGTTCGTCGCGGCGCAGGAGTACAAGCGCAAGCTCGCGGCGGCCGGCAACGACGTCGAGAAGCGTCCCGCGCGCGATCTCGCGCTGGAGGGCCTCGTCGAGATCCTCGACAAGAAGCGCGTCGTGCACCACCACACCCACCGTCACGACGACGTGCTGACCGTGCTACGCCTCGCCAAGGAGTTCGACTTCCGCGTCGTCCTCCACCACGTCAGCGAAGCCTGGAAGGTCGCGGACGAGATCGTCGCGGCGAAGATCCCGTGCTCGCTGATCGTGATCGACACACCGGGCGGGAAGCTCGAGGCGGCGGACTTCGACGCGAGTTCCGCGGCCGAGCTCGAGAAGCGCGGTGCGCCCGAACTCGTCGCTTTCCACACGGACGATTGGATCACGGATTCGAGGCTTTTCCTGCGCAGCGCGGCACTCGCGGTGCGCGCTGGCTGTTCGCGCGACACGGCGCTCGCAGGCTTGACGAAGAACCCGGCCGCGATGCTCGATCTGGGAGATCGCGTCGGAACGCTGGAGCGCGGCAAGGACGCCGACGTGATCGTGCTCTCGGGCGATCCGCTCTCCGTCTACACGCGCGTCGAACAGACGTGGGTCGAGGGCGTGAAGGTGTTCGATCTCGCCGTTCCCGACGATCGCAGGTACGCAGAAGGCGGTTGGGGCGTGGGACATCCGCGCGTGGAAACCGTGTGCTGTCTGGGCGGCGGGGAGGATCGCTGACATGAAGTTCGTCACCCACGTCACGCTCGCCCTCCTCGTCTCGAGCTCGTTCAGCGGGCTGCTCGCACAGGACGTCGCCGTGCGCGCGCAAGTCGTGCACACCTCGGAAGGCGCTGCGCTGCGCGACGCCGTCGTGATCGTGCGCGGTGGCAAGATCGCGGCCGTCGGCCCGGCCGCGTCGACGCCGATTCCCGCTGGAATGCGGACGCTCACCGCCGCGGTCGTGACGCCCGGCCTCGTCGACGCGCACTGCGTGATCGGACTCGCAGGTCATCTGAACCAGCCTCAGGACCAGGATCAGCACGATCCGACCGCGCCGATCCAACCCGAGCTGCGCGCGATCGACGCCTACAACGCTCGCGAGCGTTTGGTCGAGTGGGTGCGCGGGTTCGGCGTGACGACGATCCACACGGGACACTCGCCGAGCGCGTTGATCTCGGGCCAGACTCTCATCGCGAAGACGCGCGGTGACACCGTCGATGACGCCGTGATCGTGCCGCGCGCGATGATCGCCGCGACTCTCGGCGCCGATTCACGGGACGAAGGCAAGGGCAAGTCGCCGGGAACGGCCGGCAAACAGCTGGCATTGCTGCGCGAAGCCCTGGTCGGCGCGCAGGACTTCCAGAAGAAGCTCGCGAACGCTGGCAGCGACGCGACGAAGCGCCCCGACCGCGACTTGCGCAAGGAAGCGCTCGTCGACGTGCTCCTCCAAAAGGTCCCGTTGCTCATCACCGCGCAGCGTCACCAAGACATCGAGAGCGCGCTGCGGCTGCAAAAGGAATTCGGCTTCAAGCTCGTGCTCGACGGCGCCGCCGAGGCCTATGTCGTGATCGATTCGATTCGCGCTGCCGTCGTGCCCGTGATCGCGCACCCACCGATGGCGCGCTTCTGGGGCGACCTCGAGAACGGCAGCCGCGAAACGCCGCTGAAATTGCGCGACGCGGGGATCCTGTTCGCATTCCAGAGCGGGTTCGAGAGCTATGTGCCGAAGACGCGCGTGATCCTGTACGAAGCCGCGGTCGCCGCGGCGCACGGGCTCGGCGCCGATGCTGCCCTGCGCGCGATCACGATCGACGCCGCGCGGATCCTCGGTGTCGATTCACGTCTCGGGAGCATCGCGGTCGGTAAGGACGGCGACCTCGCGCTCTACGACGGCGACCCGTTCGAGTACGTGACGCACTGCGTCGCGACGGTGATCGACGGCGTCGTGGTGTTCGAGGGCCGGCGCTAGTGGGGTGATTCCGAAGTTCGTGGCATCACTCAGGCTGAATGAGCCTTCCTGGCAAGGCTCCGCGACGACGCGGGTTCGCTGCATCCCTCGGAGGAGCTGCAACGCAGTCCAGGGAGTCGCAGGCGGCCTGAGTGATGCCGCGAACTTCGGAATCACCCCACGAGTTCGCCCGAGCTGGAGCGCCTGGTGCTCGCCGTCTCGTCGGCGCCTCGAGCATCGGCCAGGTCGCACGATAAGGAGTGCTCCGGTGCCCCTGCTCTGCGGTCGAGCATCGAACGTGAGCACGGTGCCGTGCGAGGCACTTCGCCAGGGGGACGGTGCTGATCGTGTTCTCGATTCCACACCAGCCAGCGATTGCGACGATTGTCTCCGCGTCGAGAACTGGTGAGCGGGCGTTGGAATCGAGTCGCTGACCGAGGCAGACAGCTGCCCCTCGGGAATCCCGGTCGAGCGAGGTTCTCGGCAGTGCACCAAATCCACTGTTCTCCCTGACGACCGTCTTCGACCACGGACCGTGGAGAACTTGGATGCGCTACCTCGAGAGACTGCTCGATCGTCCTTCGAATGCACCGAGTTTCGCGAGTTCGCAAGGCTTCGGCGGAACGGATCCCCACTCGGTGATCGTGCCGCGTTCCAGTCACGACCCTTCTCGAGCAGGACTTTGCCCACCATGTCGACCTGTCGATCACCGCTCACGCGCCACGCACCCGCAGGGAATCGCGGGCTCCGTCTTGCTGGCTCGAGGGACGCTGTCGCGGTGGATCGACGGCCCACCTCCCGCGCAGCACGAGGTCCTCGATGCGCCGAGCTCGTTCTGAAGTCGCGCTTCTTCGTGGACTCGAACGGTGAGGTCTCCCGACATGCGTGCGTTTGATCCAGCAGCCTATGGCCTCCTCGTTCTGATCGGGATCGCGACGGGCGTGTTCCTCGTCGAAGTCCAGATGAGAAAGCGAGCCGTCTGGCCGCGCGGTCTGACGATTGGGCTCCTCTGCGTCGCCATGCCCGCAGCGATTCTTGGCGCCAAGCTCGCTGGTTCACTCGACACGCAGCAGGTGCTCGGCGAACGACCTTGGGAACTGCTTACCAGTGCCGGGGATTGTGCATCCTGGGGCGGCATCGTCTCGGGCGGCTTGGTCATGCTCTGGATCCTTCGCAAGCGGAGGCTTCCGGTTCTCGAGTTCTTCGACGCCGCCGCTTCCGGCCTCCTGGTCGCGTACGCGATCGGTCGACTCGCATGCCACGTGACAGCGGACGGCTGTCACGGTGTGCAGACGAGCCTCCCTTGGGCCTCGTACGTTCCGAGCTCCGGACCGGAGCCATCGCAAGGGGTTCACCCTACGGCCCTGTATGAAGCCTCGTTCGCGCTGCTTCTCTTGCCCATCGTCCTCCTGGGTGCGGACCGACTCCATGAAAAGAGCCCAGGGACCATGTTCGGTCTCTATCTGATCCTGCACTGGGCATTTCGTTTCGGCATCGAGTTCCTCCGTGTGAATCCGAGACACGCCGGTTTGAGCGGTGCTCAGTGGGCCTCGATCGCGCTCGTACTTGGCGGAGCCGCTCTGCTCGTGCTCGCGAAACAGCGCTCCCGAGCCAGTGCACCGACACTCTCCAGGCATCACGGAGAAGCGTTTCAGTAATTGGAATCCACATCACTGCGGTGACTCGGGCTCCGGGTGTTGCCCCGGGTCTGCGCTCAACGAAACGGCTTCGGATTCGTCACATCCGAAGCGAAGAAGGGAAGCCTCATGTTCAGAATTGCCATGCAAAGCCTGGCCGTCTTGCTCGCGGCCGCGGCCATCATCCTGTGTTCCTGTGGCACTTTCGTCCGGAGGTACGAGCAGGCCGGACTGAAGATCACGGGGGGCCGTCTCGGACGCAACGAGCTCGGCGTGAACTTCGGGGCCCTGCACGCCTCGTCAAGCGGATCGGCGATCACGCGCGTGAAGGTCCAAGTCGGCGTGGATAGAAGCAATCCGCCCGATGACCAATTGACCGATCCGCCCGACCAGATCCTGCTCAACATCGACAACTCGAACCCTTCGAGCGAAGTGCTCATCGCGGGGGCGAATATCAGCACGAACTCGCCCCAGAACGTGATCGCTCACTTCGAAGTCTACCAAGGCAACCAGACCATTCCCGTGTACAGCGAGACCTGGCATTCGGGCAACGCACCTTCCTTCTTTTGACCACCTCCACCGCTGATATCACCAGAAAGGTCATCCAAATCATGTTCATCAAGATCACCCTCTTCGCGTTGGGTAGCGTCCTCGCGATCGCCCTCGCTCTCGGAGCAGCGCCTTCGGCCCAGGCTCGTGCCCGAGCCGATATCGAGGTGAAGCCGCTGTCGGAGCTCGAACATCTCCGGGTCGTAGAGACGTTCTTCGGCAGCGATGGCGCCACGGAGGAAAAGGCCTTCGACGAGCTGACGGCAGGGAGCTCACCGACTGCGGGAGCATTCCAGTCCGGCCCGGTCATGCCTGGCGTGCAGCACTCGCCCCTTCTCAGAAGTTCGCACGTCTCGCACCTCGATCCCAGCTGGCGTCGGATCGACACGTTCGGCATCCGCGAGACGTGGGGGTACACCGACCCGCAGCATCCGAACTCCTCGCCCATCGCGATCGTCTTCGCCACCGCAGTCGTGCCGAGCGCGTATCAGCATTGCCTGCACCACTACGAGATCGTGACCCACGTCGAAGTGCGGATCGTCCCGTTGGGAGGCGTGACACCCGTCGTGGTTCGGTCGCAACTGCAGCAAGGCCAGTCCGCCGTCTCCATCGTGCTGCCGCCCAACTTGTGGCAGAACGCGCAGAGTGGACGCATCCTCGCTTGGACTTCGTCGGGCAATCCCCAGAACGACGCGGAAGCCGTGAGCGATCAAGAGTTCGGCCCATGAGGAAATCGGCCTACTCGCTGTCTTTCCTCGTCGTGATGGTCGAGGGCTGCTCGAGTGCGGGCCGACACGAAGGCGACGCTCACTCAGCCTTCGAAACGGCCGAGTTCAGGGTGCTCACCACAGACGCTTACCGAGTCGGGAATGACGTTTGTCTGGACCGTGTGGCCGTTGAGTCGATCGGTGACGCGCAAGTGGTTCGCATCGAGTTCGTGGTCTTCAGGGACGCGAACGCCAACGGCGTCCCGGAAGATGTCGAGCGCGTGTTCTCGAGCACCGGCCGACCGGTCGCTCCGTCGACCATCGAACTGCGCCATCTGTCCTTCGCTCTGGTACCACGCCTCATGGCTTGCATGAGCGTGTTCACCAACTGGGGCAGCGTAGGTTCTCACTCGTGGTTGTTGACCCCGAATGCGCCCGCGGATCCAGGCTGAACCGCCCCTGGATCAAGGGATCTATCCGTCGACGAGCCATGCCGCCAACGGCTCGTCGACGGGGCCACTCTTGAGTCGGATTGCCGCTATCGCCGCGGCGCACGGGCTCGGCGCCGATGCTGCTCTGCGCGCGATCACGATCGATGCCGCGCGGATCCTCGGTGTCGATTCACGTCTCGGGAGCATCGCGGTCGGAAAGGACGGCGACATCGCGCTCTACGACGGGGATCCGTTCGAGTACGTGACGCACTGCGTCGCGACGGTGATCGAAGGCGTCGTGGTGTTCGAGGGCCGGCGGGGACCGGGGTCGCTCGCGTCAGCGCGCGAGCGGCGCGAGCTCGAACGTTCCGTCCGCGCGGGAGCGCGCGTCGAAGCTCCCGTCGGGGCGCTGCCCGTCGACCGGGATGCCGAGGTCGGCTCGGATCAGGCGCGCGAGCATCGCTTCCTCGCGCAACGTCGGGCTCGAAGTCGGCGCCGGCTCGCCCTGAACGAGCACGCGCGCGACCGGCGCGCCGTCCGCGTCGAGGACGACGCCGCGCAGGATCCCGCCGCTCGGAACGACAGTGCTCGTAGCGGACGCGGCCTCGTCGCGCCGCGGCGCGAGCGGAGTGCGCTCGGCCTTGCGCGAGTTCGGCGCGTCCAGCGCCGCTCGCTCGGGATCCGGCACGACGACGACCGGCGGCGATCCGGGCGGTTGCGTGCTCGCGAGCGAAACGGCTTCATCCGCCGGTCGGATGGCGATCCACGTCCACGTCGCGAACACCGCGGCGAGCACGCACAGAGCGATCTTCGTCTTGGCAGTCATCAGTGCGATCCCGATTGCATCCGGCCCGAAATGCGGCGTGCCGAGCAACAGCGGCAAACCCGCGAGCATCGACGACCCGTCGCCGCGACGGTCCGTCCCGAGGCGCGCGCGCAGCTCGAAGTGAGCGCGCTTCAAGTGCGTGCGGACCGTCCCGACCGGCATGTCGAGTCGCGTCGCGATCACGCGCGGAGGCAGGTCCTCGAAGTAGCGCAGGATCACGACGGTCGAGCGCGGCGGTCCTAGCCGCAGGACGGCGGCGACGAGCTTGCGCCGGACTTCCTCGCGCTCGATCAGTGCCGATTCAGGCACGTGCTCCTCGGAGCGCGCCGCAGCTCGCTCGTGACGCGCACGCCGGTCCTCGCCGCGGCGTAGGTTCGACGCGACGTGACGAACGACGGTCGCGATCCGCCCGCGCGGCGAGCTCGAGTCCGGCCGCCGCTCGAGCGCCTCGACGTACGCCGTCTGCGCGACGTCGTCCGCGCTCGCGCCGTCCCGGACGAGCCGGCGCGCGAGTCCACGGACGAAGCGGTCGTCGGCCAGGATCGTCTCGAGCGCGGTGGGGTCCATGGGGCTTCACAATTGGAGCACCGGTCGGATCGGAAACGGTTCGAGGAAGCGGGCGGCGACGTTCATGGCCATCGCCACAGCCGCCCCGGAACAGGACGGCTTTCGCGCGAAGTCAGGCGAGCTGCGCGAACAACGAGCGCGCCGGCACCACCGTCGGTCTCTCGCGCGCGAAGCAGTCCGCACCCACGTGCGGCATCTCCACCACCGCCTGGAATGCGTGCTTCGCGCCCGTCGCGCCCTGGAAGTACGCGAGGTGCGGACTCAAGCCCATGTCCGCCAGCTTCGCCTCGACCAGGAACCACGGCTTCTTGTCGCGCGTCACGAGGAAGTCCACCTCGCGCTGCTCCTTGTCGCGCAGATAGTGGAGATCGAAGTTCCCAAGGCCGCGATCCGTCCACGTCTCGACTGCACGCTTCATGTGCCCCGCGACGAACGTCTCCGCGCGCGCGCCGGGATCCGTCACCGCGGCCCAGTCGCTGACGTACCACTTCGGTTCCTTGCGCAGCGAGCGAGCGACGTTCCTGTGCCACGGCCGCACGAGGAACCCGTGGTGCAGCGTGCACAGGGTCGAGATCCACCGGCGCATCGTGTCGACGGACACCTGCACTTCGCCGGCGAGGTTCGAGTACGAGAGCGCCATCCCGGAACGGTCGGTCAGCAGGTTCACGAGCACCTCGAGCTGATCCAGCTCGCGGATGCCCGTGAGGTCACGCACGTCCTCGCGCACGAGCTGCTGCGTCCGCAACGACTGCCAGCGCGTCGAGAAGCGATCGTCGTCCATCGCGAACGGCTCGGGATATCCACCGCGCAAGCGCAGTCGCTCATAGCGCGCGTCGTCGATCGCAATCGGCGCACGGATCGGTCCGTCGCCCGGCCGCGCGTCGATCAGTTCGGCGATCGTCAGCGGATGCATGCGATAGAGCATGTAGCGCCCCATCAAGCTGTCGCCGCCGCGTCGGTATACGTCGAGGCGCGAGCTGCCCGTCACGACGATGCGCATCGACTCGCCATGCGTGTCGAAGAGTCCTTTGAGGAACGCCTTCCAGCGCGCGAAGCGGTGCAGCTCGTCGAACACGACGACGGGCTTCCCCTCGCGCAGCTGATCGACGCCGACACGCTTCGCGATCTCGGCCGGACCCGCCGAGATCGCACGGCGGTGATCGCTGTCGTCCCAGTTGAAGTAGGCGCCGGGACTCGCGAGAGCGCGGCACACGGTCGTCTTCCCGATCTGCCGAGGGCCGGCGACGAACGCCATCTGCCGCAGGTCGGCGAGATGGTCCTGGAGGACGTGCGTGAGGGCTCGATCGAGCATGCCGACCATCTTACGGCCTATCGTAAAACGGTCGCGACCGATTTACGATTGGCCGTAGAATGGTCGGCACGGTTGCAACCGGCGTCCTTGACGCGGGTTCGGAAGCCTAACTCCGTCACTCCCGAGCGCCGATCGACCCGGACCGTCGTCTCCTCCACCACCACCACGCCGCCTTCGAGCCCCCGTGCGATCAGCAGCCGGATGCGCCCGTTCCGCCCGTACCGCGCGTTCCCTGTGGCCGTAATGTTCGCGACATACCGCGCACTTCGGGCTCGTGCCAAACGGCGCGGCCAAAGGGTACGTCGTGATCGACTCGATCCGCGCCGTAGTGTCCGAGCCTCCGCGTCAGTTCCCCGAGAACGACTGCGACATCGCCTGTCGGAGCAGCATCAACTCCATGAGCGCGGTCGGGTCGCCGCAAGCGCCTTGAGTCTCCGTCGGATCGCCCGGCAGCGTGCCGCCGACGAGCCGATAGATCTCCTCGCTGGGCAGAGGCGAACACAACTGCGCCGTCGCGCAACCGGGATCCACCCCGAGCACGCGCCGCAGGTACTTGAATCCGTTGGCTCCGATGATTGCCCGCTGGTAGTTCACGGCCCCCGTCGGCGGCACGGGAGTCCAAGTTTGCGAGGCTCGCTCGTAGAACATCCCGTTCCGCGAGGCGAGTTCGGTATAGACGAACTCGCGTCCACCGCCGGGCACCGGTCCGGTCGGACGTCGGAGCCAAGGGGCGAAACTCCGACTGTCTAGTTCGGACGGTGGGATCAAAGCCGATGTGTCGGCGTGCGCGAGGTCGGTGATCGTGCGCCAAAGGTCGACGAGTGAAACGAGCGTGTTGCACGTTCCGCCAACCGCTACTCCCGGACCCGCCACGATGAGCGGGACATTGACACCGAGCTCGTAGATATTCGGCTTCGCATGGTTGGGCGGATATGGAGCCACGCCCGGAGAGATCTGCGCCGTGTCCCGCGTCGCCTGGTAGATCTGATCCGGAGTGCCATTGTCCCCGGTGATGAAGACGATCGTGTTGTCCAGGATCTCCGGCTGCTGGGGCGACTTGAAGACCAGCTTCCCGATCAGGAAATCCACGGCTTCGAGCGAGGCCTTGTAGACGAGCCGGGCGTTCCGACTGTCGATCTCCTGATTCGTCCCGACGTGGCAGGAGCGCACGCCGTCTTCGATCTGCATCTCCGTCCCGAGCTGAGCACTCTGGAGTTCGCTCCACGTCTGTACGGACACGTAGGGCTGCGGCGGCACTTGAAACGGACGGTGCGGCGGGTTGAAGGACACGTAGGCGAAGAACGGACGCGCATCGACTCCAAGGCGCACGAGATCGATCCACGAGCGAGCTTCGACTCTCGTGACGTCGGCATCCCACTGCCCATGGATGTCGCTCGAGATCGCTGTGCAACTTCCGCTTACGCGTTGTGCGTCGTGGTGACGCCACTCGTAGTGGTGTTGGCCCCCACCTTCATTGTTGAAGAGGTGGCCTTGGAAGATGTCGAATCCGTGTTCGATCACCTCACACGGATCACCCATGCGGTTAGTGAGATGCCATTTGCCGAATGCTCCGCACGTGTAGGCGGCAGGCACGGGATAGGTGCCGCCGGTGAGCGCCTCCGCCAACGTGATCTCCGCGGACGGCAACGAGTAGCCCTGAGAACTCAGCGGTGAAACGGCCTGCGACTCGGGCAACTGACAGTCAGGGTCGGAAGCCGGGCAGCAATCGTTGGATCCATGGAACACGGTTCCCGGGGGACAGGGGCCTGTCTCTTCCGCGAGGTTCAGCATGCCCGTACGAAACCCGTGTCGGCCCGTCAGGAGCATCGCGCGGCTCGGGCTGCACAGCGGAGCGGAATAAGCGTGCTCGAACAGCACTCCACTCGCACGCAGCTGGTCGATCACCGGCGTCCGGGCGCGTGATTCTCCCCACGCGGGCGTACCGCCGTAGACGTCGAGTTGGTCGAGGCCCACGTCGTCGAGTACGACGACGATCACGTTGGGCGGCCGAAGCGAAATGCGTTGCGCGACGGTCGCCGGCGCGTGCTGGCACACGGCCAGCGCGAGGAAGTGGAGCATCGTGGTCTTCGTCGAACTCGCGAGTGGGAAGCGCTACCCGTCGAGGGACTCGAAGGGGATGGCGAGTCAAGGACTCTGTCCGAGGTTCGCGATTCGGTCAAGCCACGGCACGGATCCGGTCGCCCTCCCCGCTCGGCCGTGCAGGGAGGCCGCCCTACCTGGACCGATTCGCGATGAAGAAATCGCGAGATGTCGACACGCACCACGGGATGAAGGCGGTGGGCGGCCCGCGCGCGCGTCAGATCGGAGTGATGGTCGTGGCCGCTGCATCGAGCTCATCCGAATTGCGCGCGCAGACCATGGAAAGCACGCTTCTCGTGACGGCTCACTCCGTCACTCGCAGGAGCTGATCCGGGCGCGTCCGTGCGTACCGCAGCACCACGTCGCGTCCGTAGCGGCCTTTCGTCGCCACCGCTCGCGCGTCGCGCACGCGTTGCGCGAACGCGTTCTCGAGCTGGCCGAAGAACCCGAACGCGTGGGAGTCGCGGGTGATGTTCGTGACGCGCGGACGACGGAGGCTGACGTAACGATCGAGCGCGTCCTCGACCGGCTGCGTCTCGCTGAGACACCGCGTGAGCACGTACGCGTCCTCGATCGCATAGCATCCGCCTTGCCCGGGGTTCGGCGTCATCGCGTGCGCCGCGTCGCCGAGCAACGCGATTCGCCCGTGGATCCACGCCGGGAGGTCGACGAGTTCGCGCACGTAGTCGTGCAAGATCGCGGTCGGTTCGGTGGCACGAATCACGTCCTCGGTCGGCGCGTGCCAGCCGCGGAAGGTGTGCAGGGCGCGCGCTCGACGCTCGTCGGGCGAGAGCACTTCGCCCTCGGGCGCGTTCCAAACCGCGAACCAGTACAAGCGCCCGTCGATGAGCGGAATGAGGCCGAAACGAGCGCCGCGACCCCAGCTTTCGCTCGTCGGTGTGACGCTCGCGGGACACGCGACGACGGCGCGCAGACCCGAGTAACCCACGTACCGCGCTCGCGCTCCGGGGAAGGTCTGCGCGCGCACTGCCGACCGCCAACCGTCGGCGCCGATCAAGACGTCGCCCTCGGCCGTCGATCCATTCGTGAAGGTCGCGCGCACGCGATCTCGGACTCGTAGGACGTCCGCCAGTTCGTGTCCCAGACGCACAGGCCCCTCGAAACCCGCGCGCAACGCGTCGATCGAGCTCGCGCGGTGCAGCATCAACACGGGCGCGCCGCTTTCCTCGATGACGCTCATCGACATGTCGATCAGCGTCCTTCCGCTCGACGTCATCAGGCGTCCGTCGCCTTGCGCGTGCCCCAGAGCTCGCACGCGCGCGTCGACGCCAATCGCGTCGAGAACGTGCAGCGCATTGGGCCAGAGCGAGATGCCCGCGCCGACTTCGCGGGTCGCGGGCGCGCGCTCGAACAGCTCGACGTCGATACCGGCCTGCCGCAGCGCGGTTCCGGCCGAAAGCCCGCCGATTCCGCCGCCGATGACCAGAGCCTTCAGGGGTAGACCGCGTCACGCCGTTGCGCACGAATCGCACGCGGATCCGGGACAACGTACGGGCGACTCCTCCATGGAGGCCGCTCAGCCCACGCGCTCAGCCCACGCGCTCGCCGCGCACGTCGATCGAGCGCGGTGCGGCCGGGGCCGGACCTCCCCCACCCGCGCTCGGTCCCGCGGGCGGCCGACGGCGGAAACGCGCTCGCTTGCGGAAGCCCACGATCCCGAGGTCCATGAGCAGCGCGAGGACGTAGAGCGCCAAGTACCACCCGCCGAGGTCGCCCTGGTTTTGATTGATCGCAACCGCGTACGCGAGCGTCGTCCAGGGCAGGAACAGGAAGCCGAGGAACGGCCAGAAGTTCGTCTCGTACGCGCGACCGAGGTAGTCGCTGAAGAGGAACAGCAGCGCGACGACGAGGCGCGGCGCGGTGAGGGCGAGGCATCCGAGTAGGCAGGGCAAGATGCGTCTGAGTCTCGCGCCCGCGATCCAGGTCGGCAAGGTGCTGGGAATCTCTGGTTCCGCGGCGCGTGATTCGGACGCAGCGGTTGGGCAGACTCGCGCGTACAAACGGATTGTTCGAACCATGCGCCACATCACCACACTCGCCCTCGCGGGCACGCTTGCCTTCCTCGCCGCCTGCTCGTCCACGCAGCCCGACTACTCGAAAGAGTTGCCCGAGGGCTCGCCGGCCCTGCTGCCTCTCGGCCCCGACGAGAAACGACCCGATTTCCACGCCGATTTCGCGCGCAAGGACGAGATCCTGCCCGCGCTCGACCAGTCGATCGCGTGGACGAAGAAGAAGACGTCGCCGAGGTGGTTCCCGGTCGAGGGCGTGTCGAGCGCGCGCGCGTTGGCGAGCCTCGAGCGCTTCCGTGAGCTGCTCACGACCACGAAATCGGCCGAGGAATTCGACGCCAAGCTGGGTGAGGAGTTCACCGTCTACAAGAGCGCCGGTTGGGACGGCCGGGGCGGCGGCGTCCTCTTCACCGCTTACTGCACGCCGATCCTGCGCGGTTCGCCCATCGCGACGCCCGAGTTCCGCCATCCGCTCTACGCCTTGCCGCCCGACCTCGTGAAGGGGCCCGAGGGCGAAATCCTCGGCCAAAAGGTCGGCAACGCGACGCAGCTCTATCCCGTTCGTCGCGTGATCGAAGCGACGGGGATGCTGAAGAAGAAGAACCTCGAGCTCGCGTGGCTCGCCGATCCTGTCGACGCGTACATCGCGCACGTGAACGGCTCCGCGTTCATACGCCTGCCCGACGGCGAGATGCTGCGACTCGGTTACGCCGGCAAGAACGGGCGCGAGTACGCGTCGCTCGGCAAGGCGCTCATCGACGCGAAGGAACTGAAGAAGGACGGCGTGAGCCTGGCGTCGATTCGTGCATGGGCCAAGGCGAATCCGGCGAAGGTCCAGCAGTTCCTCGACAAGAACGACAGCTACGTGTTTTTCCAGGGAATCGCGGGCAATCCGCACGGTTCGCTCAACGTCCCGGTCACGGGTTATCGCTCGGTCGCGACGGACAAGCGCTTGTTCCCGCGCGGCGCGCTGACGTGGGCCCATGGTCGCATCGGCACCGAGTACGGCGCCGAGCTCGACCGCTTCCTCTTCGATCAGGACACGGGCGGCGCGATTCGCACCGCCGGTCGCGCCGACGTCTACATCGGCGTCGGAGACGAAGCCGAGAAGATTGCGGGTGCGACGCGACAAGAAGGTCAGCTCTACTACCTGTTCTTGAAAGAAGGCTCCGAGCCCAAGCCGTGACGAGCGGGGTCGTGCTCGCCGTGTGCGTCGGGCCGGGCGGAATCCCGAAGTTCCCGGTCGAATCCGCGGTCGTCGAAGAGCTCGGGCTCGTCGGCGACCGTCATCGTTTCACGCGACACGGCGGCCTGAATCGAGCTGTGTGCCTGTTCTCGATCGAGGATTACCACACGCTGCGCGCCGATGGTGTCGCGTGCGAAGCGCCCGGTTCGTTCGGCGAGAACGTGCTCACCGAAGGGATCGACTACGCGGACTTGCGTCCCGGCGACGAGCTCGCGATCGGCGACGAAGTCGTGATCGCAATCCACGACGTGCGCGAGCCGTGCGGCACGTTGAAGAAGGCCGACAAGCGCTTCCCGGACTTGATGCTCGGGCGCAGCGGGTTCGTGTGCCGCGTCGTTCGTGGGGGAAGCCTCCGGCCTGGACTGAGGCTCGCGCGCATCTGACTGCGCTTGGCCTTTTCCGACGATCGCGAATAGCCTTGAAGTCATGAGCTGGCGCACTTTGCACGCGTGCTCGATCTCGGAAGCAGCACTCGTCTGTGGCTTCTTGGACAACGACCGGATCGACACACGGCTCACCGACGCAACGGGCGTGGAGATCCCGCGGCAGAACCTGACTTCCGCTGTCGCTTTGGTGGTCATCGACGTGAGCGACGCCGATCTGGGCGCGGCGACCGAGATCCTCGCGGATGCTCTACCGGCGAAGAAACAGCCCACCATCGAGGAGTCCCTCGAACGACTGGGCTCGAGCATCCGCGCTTGTGCCATGTCGCCGTTCGCTCCGTGGGGCGTCGTTCTCGCGCCGTCCTATCTGTCACGCGTTGCGCGGTCCGCGGACAGGCCGCGCGAGCATGCGTGGAACCTGGCGGGCATCGTGATTTGCGGGATGTACACTGCGATCTATGTCGCCCTCGCCGTCATGTCCGCGAAGTCCTGACGCACAGTTCCGGTCCTGACGGCGCGCCGACCGACTAGACTGTTCCGCGCGTGCCTCACGACTCCGACTCGACGCTCGACCGCTCCAACCTCGTCTACCACGAGGCGCAGGATCGCATGGCGCTCCTGCCGAACTACTACGGCTGGATCGCGGCGCGTTTCGCCGATCACTTGCCGCGCGGGACGATCCTCGAGCTAGGTTGCGGCGCGGGATTCGTGCTGCGTCACTACGTCGACACGGTCGAGCGCGTCGTCGCCGTCGACGTGAACGATGCGTTGCTCGAGCGTCTCGGGCGCGAGTATCCGCGATCCAAAGTCGAGCCGCGCAACGTCGATCTGCGCGGTGATTGGCACGAGATCGCGGACGTGGTTGCCGACGCAGTGATCGCGCTCGACGTCCTCGAGCATTTCCAGGACGACGCGGCGTTCGTCCGCAACGTGAAGGCGCGCTTGAAGCCCGGTGGTCGCGCGATCGTGAAGGTGCCGGCGCAAAGTGCTCTGTACGGGCCGATGGATCAGGCGTCGGGGCACTACCGCCGCTACGACGACGCGCCGTTGCGTCTACTGTTCGAGCGCGAGGGTTTCACGACGCTGTCGGTGCGCCCGATGAATCCGGCCGGCGCGTGGGGCTACAAGAAGAAGCGCGTGGAGAACACGAACTACTCGAAGAGCATTTCGCCTGGGAAATTGAAGGTCATCAATGCGCTGATGCCGGCGCTGGCGATGCTCGACCACGTGCCTGGGCTCAAAGGCTTGTCGTTGGTCGGCGTCTTCGAGCGTCACTGAAACTTCGACGATCAGGGGGTCGGCCCTCGGCGATCTCGACCACGAGCGTCAGCGGTTCGGTGAGCGAAGTCCCGACATGCGGATGCGCTTCGCGACGCACCGCGGGCGTGCCCTCCGCACCCGGAAAGAAATGCTCGGGAGGGTGCCCCCAGCCGGAGGATCGAAGGCGCAACGGGGAGTCATGGCTTCGTTGGTCAAAATGCCAAGGCGGTAACCGACACGGAATCCCGTTCGAGGCTCGCGCTCCGAGCCACATCGCGCCGATGAAACCCGGCCGGAGCCGAGACTCCGTAACCCTGCGGGTCCCGAGGACGCCATGTCGATCCCCCTGAACGATCCCACGAAGCCGAGCCCTTCCGATTCGCCGCACGCGCGCAGCCAGCGCACCGTCCGTAACCCTGCGGGTCCCGAGGACGCCATGTCGATCCCCCTGAACGATCCCACGAAGCCGAGCCCTTCCGATTCGCCGCGCGCGCGCAGCCAGCGCACCGGACGCGATTCACGCCGCCAGTACCGCGTGCAGAAACAGGCCGGCGCGCCGCTCGAGGCCACGATCCTCACAGCGGACGGTCGCAGGGCAGTCGGCGAGTGCGCGGACCTATCCGTGGGCGGCGCCGGCGTCACCTTGCCCCAGACGAAGAACTTGGACATCGCGGAAGGGACGAAAGTCCGCCTTCTGGTCCAACACCGATCCCGCGCTAGCGGCGTCGAGGCCGCGGCCGAGATCGTGTCGGTCTCGCACATCGGAACGACCGTGCGCTACGGCCTGCGGTTCGAGAGCATCGCCGAGGTCGTGCAGCAGGTGGACTCGTTCTACGCGCGGTGGTTCAACCGGCGCCGTAGCCAGCGCGTCATGCCCGACTTCACGTCGAAGGTCACGAGCTCGGTGCGCTGGAGCGACGGTGAACTCTCGGCGCGCGTCCACGACATCTCGATGGGCGGCGTCGGAATCCTGGCCACCCTCGAGCAGGTCGCTGCGCTCAAGGACAAGGGTCGCGTCGAACTGTCGCTGACGTTGCCCGGCACGCCGCTCCCGATCGTTTGCCGCGCGCGCGTCGTCGGCATGAGGGCGTTCACGAAGAACGTGTTGGTCGGCCTCGAATTCGAGCCCAACGGCGGCATCGAGCGCTACGCGGCCGGCCTCCAGCGCTACGTCGACGAGCGCCAGAAGAACATCGCCAAGTTCAACGAGGCGATGGCTCAGCAGCCGAAACGCGCGAGCTGAGCCGATCGAGGTCGCGAAAAGTACCTCGACGTACGCATGCGGAGGCCGGGAGAGATCCCGGACTCCGCGTCTTTCGTCACAGCATCAGGCCCAGATCGGAACTCGCGAAGTTCGCGACGTTCGGGAACACCTGCGCGATCTGCGGTTCGGTGAGCCCGTACCAACGAGCCAACGTCGCCGAGTACTGATCGACCGAGGTCGTCGGCAGGAGGCGTCCCCCGCCGACGTCGTCGACGCCGCCCATCTGGAAGCTCGGCATCGTCCCATAGAGATCTCCGCCGCGGACGCCGCCGCCGAGCACGAGGTGATGGCTGCCCCAACCGTGGTCCGAACCGTCGCCGTTGCTCGTCAGAGTGCGGCCGAAGTCGGACCCGGTGAACGCCGTGACCGAGTCGGAGATGCCCAGCTCGACCATCGCGGCTTGGAACGCGGCCAAGCACTGGCTGATGTCGGAGTAGAGGCCCGGCTGGTCCTGTTCCTGATCGTCGTGCGTGTCGAAACCTCCGCGCGAGACGAAGAACACTTGGCGTGACGCGCTGACGCTCGACCGGATCGAGATCATCCGCGCGACCATGCGGAGTTGCCTCCCGAGGCCCGTGTTCGGGAATACGGTGGTGAGGGTCGGCGCAGAGGACAACGCACTCGTCACGACTCCCTGCACGTCGATCGCCTGTTGCTGGATGCCGGCGAACTGACGCACGAGCCGGTTCGATTGTGGTGCGTCCAGCAACGCCTCGAACGCGGCCGTGCGGTCCTGATTCCAATTCTGGAACAGCCCGCTGAGCTGGATCGCGCCGTTCACGCCGAGGTTGTAGGGCAGCGTGTCGTGCCCGACTTGGAACGTGTTCGCTCCGGAGAGCGACAAGTTCATCGCGAGCTGCGAACCCACGTTGAGGCTGCCGGCGACGTCGGCGACGCGACCGCCCCAACCGACGTTCTCGGCGGAGCCCGAGACGCCCGTCTGCCATTGGAACTGCTGATCCGAATGGGAGAAGAGCTGCGGTGGAACCGCGGCAACTCCGGCTTGGTATTGCGCCTTCGTGAGCGGCCCGATCAACGTGCCCACGTTGCGCACGATCGCCAAGGAGCCCGCGTCGAAGAGCGAGCGCAGCTCCGTGCAGGACGGGTGGATTCCGTACGTGATCCCGTCGTTGGTTGTCGGCGTGATCGGCAGCAGATCCTCGGCCGGAACAGCGAGGTTCTGGCGCGCCGCCAAGTACTCCGCATACCGCGCGTTGCTGGTCGGAACGAGCATGTTGAACGAGTCGTTCCCGCCGTACAGGAAGACGCACACCAACGCGCGATAACCACCCGCGCCTCGAGCTCCGAAGCTCGAGACCATCGCGAGATCCCGCATGGCGTACAGACCCGCTGCCCCGGCTCCGACCTTCAAGAGCCCCCGCCGCGACACGTTGTGTGAATCACCCATCGAACACGTCCCTCTCTTCGAACCACTCATCGCTGCACCGCTCCTTCCGGCGACGTGACGATCAGATAGATCGCTTCCGTGACCCGGTCGTATCCCCCGTCCGACATCGACACGTGCGTCACGCGATCGACGACCACGTCTTTCATCCACGCCGACATCCCGCCGGCCATGAGCAACAGGTCGAGGTGATCGACCAACGCCACCGGATCCGCCGCGAGCCCGCGCTCGTACGCCGTCCGGATGTAGACGTCGTCACCATCGAGACCCGAGTTCGAGTCGTTGAGCCACAACACGAGGTCGTGGAGCCGATTCGTTCCCGAGGTGATCAACGTGTGCGTCGTGATCTGGAACTCGGGCCCAAAGAGCCCGTTGTCGAGCATCTCGCCCGGCGGCCGGTAGAACGGCGAGTAGAAGTTGAACACCGAAGGCGAGCGCAACGGCGCTTGGCCCCACGAACCCTCGGGCCAGCCGTCTTGGTACGTCCCGATGGCACTACCGGCGGCGAATGCGCGCCACAGAGCGGTCTGCCGCAGGAGCGGCTCCTTGAGCTTGCCGAAGTTCACGGGATCGTCCGCGTGACCGTTACGTGCCTCTTCGTCGAGCAAAATCGCCTTCGCGACCTCGAAGAGATCTCCGCGCTCGCCCGTGCCGTCGTCGGCGAAGACGGCGGCGACTCGGCCGACGTACTCGGAGCTCGGGTTGCTCGTCACCAGTCGCTGGATGAGCATGCGACCGATGAAAGGCCCGACGTTCTGGTGCTGGAACAAGTTGTCGAGTGATGCGGTGAGGTCCTCCGCGGGCGTCTGATTCGCCGGCAAGAGAACTCCACCGAGCAACGTCTTCGCATCCGTGTCGTGGTACGCGAGCCACGGTTCCATCGGTCGGTAGTTCGAGTCGGGCCAGTGCCAACTGTCCGCATCGGCATAGTTCCAGCCGGTGAAAACGCGCGCGAAGTTCTCGATCGTGTCCTGGTCGTACGTCGGAATCGGATCACCGTCTCCATCCAGCGCGCGCGATCCGTCAGGGTTCAATTCATGGAGCCCGATCGTGAAGAGTTGCATCACTTCACGCGCGTAGTTCTCGTCGGGCCGAATGTTGTGCAGTGGATCGGCCTTCTCGTTGCCGAGCATGCTCAGGTACCGCCCCATGACCGGACTCAAGGTCACGTCCTCGAGAAGGTCACGATAGTTCCCGAGCGCGTTCTGAACGAGCACGTCGTAGTACTCGGCCATGCCGATCGGATCGTTGCCGAGCGCGCCGGCCACGTCGGACACGACGAAGATCTGCGAGAGCGCCCACGCCAGCCGCTGACGCAGTTGGTCGTGTCCCGCGACTGCGTTTCGCCACCAAGCGTAGACGCGGTGCTGTTGGTAGACATCGGCGCCGGCTGCGTCTTGCGCCTCCAGACCCGGCCGTTCCAACGAGCTCGGCAGGATCTTCTGCCACTGGATCCACCCCGTGAAACCATTCGCGTTCAAGAGATCGATGTCGGAACTGCGCGTCCCGAACGTCGCTTGCGTGAGGAATCGTGCAGCGTCTTCGTCGCTCTCCGGCACGTCGCTCGTCGCCGTGATCGGTGGCAATGGAACTTCGTCCACGCTGCTGCCGCCGCCCCCGCATCCTCCGAGCCCCATCGCCGTCACGACGGCGAACCATTGACAGTCCTTCCACCCAGGCAGCGCATTGGTGCGCGCTTCCGAGTGGATCGTCTTGCGATCCATGAATCGTCCCCCTTCTCCCTGCCGCGCGACCCTGCCGTCCGCGAGCAATGAGACTTTCGGCCGCCGATCGTTCGGATCCGAAGTGGAGTCCCGAGAGACTCGAGAGGAGTGCAGTGTCCAGAGAGTCCGCGCAGGGCCAGTCCGTGAGCCGGCCTTCACGAGCCGGGTGCTCGCGCGCCGAGGCCCTAATGGCCGGATCGCATCAACGCGATCTTCCACGCCCAGCCGCCGAGCCCGAGCACCCCGAGCGCGAGCATCCACCACATCGGTCGACTCGCGTGGAGCATCTGGCCCAGATCGCGGCGCCGCGCGTGCTGGACGAGCGCGAAGATCGCCGTGATCGGCACGAGCACCGCGACGAGCGTTCCGAACGGTTGGTTCGCGAACGACTCGGCGAAACGGCCGTGGGCGGCGAGCGAAACCGACGTCGTCACGCCGCAGCCGGGACAGGGAATGTCGGTCCAAGCGAGGAACTGGCACGGGGCCATGCCTAGCTTCTCGTGCGTGCCGAAACCGCGCGGATCGGGTTCGATCAGGAGGCCGAGGACGAGCACCGCGGCCGCGGCTGCGAGCACGAGCGCGAGGAGAGTCCAGTGTTCGGCGGATCGCCGTTCCGGGGATCGTGCGGGGACGACCGGTGCGCTCGATTCGGTCGGAAGGGCCACGACCTGACCATCATTGCGTTCTGGGCCGCTCGCGGTCCAGCGGACGGCACACGGTGACCTGTTCCTCGACCGACCTCACATCGATCGCGGTCGGCTCGACGCCGCGTGCTCCGCCGTCCCTGCGAGACCTACGGCGCGAAGGTGACGCTCAGCCCGTTCGTGAGGTTGAAGAAGTTGCCGCAGGGCCCGCCGATGTCGCGGTGCCAGCCTTGGAAGCGCCAGGTTTGGCCCGGCAAGATCTGGCCCAGGCCGCCGAAGCCCTGCGAGTGCGCGATGATCCCCGGACCGAAGCTCGAAAAGCCTTGGGCGTTTGCTTGGAGAATTGGATAGCGGTAGTAGCCGAGGCTTCCTGGCGCGACCAGGCGCTGACCGTTGCCGAACAACGCCGACATCTGGAGCGGTCCCATGTAGAGACGATGGGATGAGTTGGGCGGCAGTTCGCGCATCTGCAAGAACAGGTCGTCGGCTGAAAAGCTCGTGTTCCCGCAGGCCTGCAAAGTCGAGCCGTGACCGGTCTTGTTGCGGCAGCCCCCGTGAGTATCCGTGTTGCCGCACGGAGCTGCGCTCGCGCAGGAGCCGTACTGGGTCGCGTTGGTCGGCAGATCGAAGATGTAGGCGGCACCCGAGTGGCAGGCCGGGTCTTGAGGGCAGGCGGAGTTGTCGAAGCGACAGCCCAGGATCGCCGTACGGCCCGACAAGGCGACCTCGATGCCGACGAGATTACTCGCGAGCGAATCTTGCGGAAGCAACTTGCCGATTTGCTGCCAGGTGGAACTCTGCAGAGAGAACGCGTAGGCCCCGCCGCTGTTCGTCGCAAGATCATCCGTGAGGTGGCCCGAGGCGATCGCGAGATCGCCATTGAGCGCTACCCACGATCCGAACCGGTCATTCGTTTTGGTGTCGCGACCGACCAACAGCTGAAAGTAACTCCAAGCGACACCATCATATTGAAACATGTGCGCCGCGCCCGACGCATAGCCGACGGCGTTTGCCGCCGTCGCGCCGACGAGAAGAGTGTTCCCATGCAGATCGACGTCGAAACCGAAGTACTCGTTGAGAGTGCCAGGTGCCGAGAGTTTCTGTACCTCGACCCAGACACCGGGTGACGGACTCTCGAAGACATAGGCGACGCCTTGATTGCCCCCCGTTGGCAGGTCGGCATTCGAGGCTCCCACCACGAGGCGCGCACCATCCACGGCGACCGAGTCACCAAACCCATCTCCTTGAGCTGCATCGCTCGGGATGAGCCTCGCGGTTTGTACCCAGTTACTGCCGCCACCCTCGAACACGTAGGCCAGTCCCGAGAAGGCGCTCACGCCGGTTGCCCTCGCGCCCCCGAGGACAACGACTCCGCCTGAAATGTCCACCGCTTCACCGAGGGTAGCGCCCGGGCTTGCGTCGCTGGCCCACAATTTTGCGCGCTCGAACCATGTGTTCCCGAGTCGCTCGAACACGTAGGCAGAGCCAGCGTTGTTGATGCCCAAGGGAGCGTCTGAAGCTGCACCTACGATGGCCAACGAGCCATCCATCGAGAGCGCCCCACCGAACTCAGCGCCGAACCTGGCATCGCTGGCCTTCAGCTTCTGCGACAGATTCCAGACGCCGCTTTCGCGCCGGTACACGTATACGGCGCCGGACTGCTCTGCGATGTCGTCGTCGAGTGTAGAACCGATCAACGCCCAGTCTCCGTCGATGGCGACTGCATAGCCGAAGTTGTCCTCGTACTCTACATCTGGTGGAACCAGCTTGACGCGTTGGACTTGAGCCGACGTGACACCCGAAGAGAGAATCAGCAAGCTGCCAGCACACATCCATCGAACTCCGCAACGGATAGCAGTTTTCAAGTGTGCTGGGGCGCGCGAGTGCCGAGAGGATGCAGTCAGAAGGCTGTTCATGATCTTGTCCGGTTGAGTCTAGTGGATTTTACCCGTTCGTGCTTCGGATCGGGAAGGCCGACGTGTTGCGTCGACCTTCCCTTCGCCTCGTGATGCCCTACCTCAAGGGTTCCACCGTGTCAGACCGTGTTGGGTCTCGTCCTGCCGCATGCTCGACACATAGAGGTGGCCCGACGAGGTCAGGCTCATGCCGATGACGTGGCCGCTGGTGTTCGACTTGAACTCGGTCCAAGTCCCGGAGCTCGTCCTACGCCAGACGCGACCGCACTCGCCACCGACCCAGATGTCGCCGTTCGAGGCGTTGACTGCGATCTCGTTCAGGATCGGAATCCGACCGAGATCTCCCCCCACCGTGCATGCGGTAAAGCTCGGCTGAGACGGGAGCTTGACGAAGAGCCCGAAAGTGCCGCCCGCGTAATCGGAGCGGTAGACGCCTCCAACACGAACTCCGCTCACCTCTTCTTCCCCAGTGGCGTATGCGCTGCTACCGAGGATCTTCACGTCCGTCAGTTGGAGCACGGCTGCGCTAACAGGCTTGATGTCGTACCAGACGATGCTGACGCCGTCGTTCTTGTACGCTCGCGCCACGGCAGACCCGGTCGACGTCGTGTCGTTGCCGACCACAACGCCGTTGTCTACGTTCAAGAACGCAACTCCCTGAAGCGAGAGTTTCGCGAGCGTACCCGATGTGGAGGTGGGATCATGCTGGACCCATCTGTCGCCATTATCCGTCGTCTGGAGAACGGTTCCGCCCTCGCCCACGGCCCAAAAATCGTCCCCAGCCGCCCACTCGACATCCCTGAGCAATAGACCGTCGATGATGCCACTCTTGAGGAGCGTGACCGAGGCCGGCTCTTGCCATGTAGTGGCTCCACCATCCACAGTGCGCAGGATCTTCGGCTGATACTGATAGTCGGTGTCGGGCGCTGAGCGATTGTCCGGAGCGCCGACCGTGATCCCGTACTCGCCCCCAGGTTTGAACGCGACCGCGGCGAGCGCAGAGGTCCCCAGGACCGGAATGGGTTGTTGCTCAACCCACTCAGTACCTCCGGAAATTGTCTTCGTGATTCTGAAGAACTGCCCCACCCGCCAACCCGTCGAAGCCGTCTCGAAGTGAACATCCGTCATCCGGAACGGGCTCCCTTGGATGTCGTGCGCCCAGTTGTCCACGTTCGTCGTAGTCC
>Ga0163152_10000788_pt1 | contig 52379 bp, 38 predicted proteins | sample OliLakLV19MP8IB2_FD_148635 | JGI IMG/M metagenome (GOLD analysis project Ga0163152, IMG submission 148635) | Freshwater microbial mat bacterial communities from Lake Vanda, McMurdo Dry Valleys, Antarctica - Oligotrophic Lake LV.19.MP8.IB-2 | ecosystem: Environmental > Aquatic > Freshwater >... | reverse complement strand
CCGTCTCAAGAGACACTACCGGCAACACCGAGGACTGGCCATTCATAACCGAGAAAACGACTTCGCATGGTACTGTAAACTCCGCCCAAAATGAATAACTTACCAACACTTTTTGGCTATTATGCCCATTGCGAGGAGTGCCGTCTTCGGCACGACGCGGCAATCTCAGTTCATCTTCGTGCAGGTCGTCTCTGGCCTGCACCATCTGAAAGATTGCACACCCACTAACAAAAAAGCGGCTCTTTCGAGCCGCCTTTTTTATCAAGCATAAATATGTAACGGCAAAAAACTCGCCCTATTCTCCCCCTTCGGCCGACGACCCGCGACGCCCGATAGCAACGCCGGACTGAATCAATTCGAATTTTATCTTCTCGAAAATCTCAGCCATTGCTGTTGGATTCTCTTCGATAAACTTCCGCGCTGATTCACGTCCCTGCCCAAGCCGGTCAGTGCCGTAGCTGAACCATGAGCCAGCCTTTTCGACAATCCCCTTGTCTACCGCGATATCAATAAGTTCGCCGGTGCGCGAAATCCCTTTACCATAGATAATATCAAATTCCGCTTCACGAAACGGCGGGGCGACTTTATTTTTCACCACTCGCACTCGTGTTCGCGAACCGATAATTTCCTGGCCGTCTTTAATAGCCGCAATACGGCGGATATCCAGACGAACAGTCGAGTAGAACTTGAGGGCATTACCGCCGGTGGTCGTTTCCGGATTGCCGAACATCACGCCGATCTTCATACGAATCTGGTTTATGAAAACAATTGCGGTATTTGATTTGGAAGTAATTGCGGTGAGTTTGCGAAGCGCCTGCGACATGAGCCTCGCCTGAAGACCCATGTGGCTGTCGCCCATGTCCCCTTCAATTTCCGATTTCGGTGTCAGGGCCGCAACCGAGTCGATAACAATCATGTCGACCGCGCCCGAGCGGACAAGTGTTTCTGTTATTTCAAGCGCCTGTTCTCCATTGTCAGGTTGTGAAATAAGCAGGCTGGTGATATCGACACCAAGTGATTTGGCGTAGGTGGCATCGAACGCATGCTCGGCATCAATGAAGGCCGCCACTCCGCCGGCCTTTTGGGTCTCGGCGATCATATGGAGCGTCAAAGTTGTCTTGCCCGATGCCTCAGGACCAAATATTTCAATAATTCGCCCGCGGGGAATTCCCCATACACCGAGCGCGTAATCAAGACCGATAGAGCCAGTCGAGATAACTTCAACATCGGCGATTGTGCCGTCTCCAAGACGCATGATCGAGCCTTTCCCGAAAGATCGCTCAATTTGACTGATCGCGGCGTCGAGCGCTTTCTTCCGGTCGGGTGCTACAGCAGTCGCAGTTGCCATTTCAGGTTTCCCTTTCTTTATTTCGATTTTCGAATATGCCATCGGTTCTCTCATACTATATGTTTTACTTTCTTAAATATATCACATTAAAACTGTCTTCATAATAGTTTACGCGACTGACAGTTCATGTCAGTAAATCTGAAGAGCAGTTTTTGCCCGCCCCGTGCCCACAAACCGTTCCCACTACGTCACCGTGGTGTCGGACGCCCTCGCCCGACACTATAATAAAACTGTCTGGCGGGGGTGCCTGACAGCACAGACTACGTCATTGCGGGCCCCGATTCTTAGAGGGGCGTGGCAATCTCATATTTCCGATATTTGTAGGTCAGATCCCCGCGATCCTGACGTCCTCTCTTCGTATTGTAGCGATTCCGCCGCGGCGGACTGTGGTTCAGCGATTCTTTTCTCTCTTCCGTCAGTTTTGCACACTTTTGCCGCAAACCAGTAACTTGCTTGCATATATTGCTTAATGGATTAAATAGAACGTGAGGTTAAAAACATGAGAACAATCGCAACTCCTTGTCTAACAAATACATAATACGGACTCAAATCATCCCGACCAACTCAGGGCAATCTTTTCCCTCTGGCATGGTAATTGCGGTACTTGACTTAGCTAAATATGAACTTTCTTAAACATTTTAGACATGTAAGGACCATGAAATGAAAATTAAATTCCTGACCGCCTTGCTGACACTGGCGGTTTCCACCTCGGCCTTCGCTGTACCTGGTCTCCAACTGTACAGCCCCGATGCCACTTGGGACGCCCTGACCGAAACTTGGGTCACTGATCAAAGCGAATTCGAGCTTTGGGTAGTTTGCGCCAAACTGAATAAGGGTCAATTGACCAATGTCACACTCGTCGCCTCTTTGGCAAGCGGAGATGTCGCGATCAATGGCGGTCTTGAAATCACCAACTCTGCGGCTGTAACAACAACCAAGAATGCGGGCGATTGGCTCTTCGGCACACCGGCAGCTCTTAGCCCGCACGGTATTTTCCCGACCTTGTACACAACCTACCTTGCTGCTGCAACCACCTCCTCACCGTATGTAAGCGTTTTGGATTACAATGGCGATCCTGGTGGTGGTGGAAGCAATGCCTTTGGTAACGTTTTCAAGTTCACCATCAAATCGGGCTATGCCTCAGTCCACTTTGACGCATTCGCCACCAACAGCGCCGGGAAATCAATCTTTGCTCCCTATTCGCACGATGCCCAGTCCACCCCCGGCGATCAAGTTCCGGAACCGGCTTCGATGCTTCTCTTCGGCCTTGGCCTCGCTGGCGCTGGCATTGTCCGTCGCATGAAAAACTCCAAGTAACTTTCGTAAGTTTACTTCCTTACAAGAAAAAGCGGCTCGTTCAGAGCCGCTTTTTTATTGGCGATATCGATGCAATTTCAGATTAGTTGCTCAGTCGAACTGAGTGAAGCGTCCCATATATCGAACCGCGAGAACTGAGAGTCGACTGAATCAGAGATAATTCCCCAAAAGTCACAATCCGATCTTCGACTTGGTACTTCCCTATAAATTCAAGATGTTGAGCGTTAAGCAGAGATTGATCTTTGACTCGTCCAAGAGTAAGATGTGCTTTGAACGGTTTGGTCCCAGGCGGAAGGCCAAGTTCCCTTACTGCGGTTTCAATCGAGCCTGCCAGAGCTGACATGCGCTCTGTCTGACCGCTCAGACCAACCCAAATAACACGCGGGGATTTCAGTGTAGGAAACCCACCGACCATCTTCAGCGAACACTCAGCGGCCTTGTACCGCATGGCAACCGACTCGAGCATGCCATTCAGCGACAGAATTAGTTCTGGATCTGTATCTCCAAGAAACCGAACGGTCAGATGGAGATTCTCAGCCGCCACCCAACTAATACGTATCCCCTGCTTCTTGCAGTCATTCATTATATAGGCGAGATATTTCTTGGTCTCTTCAGGGATAGTCAGGGCAATAAAAAGACGGATCATGATTTCAGGTCGAGGATTTCACGGCGGAGAATCTCAAGAGCCGCGTAGCTTGCGCGGGTTCGGATCTGAAATCTATCAGTCCCGAAGTTAAATTTTTTGGCGTAAGCCGGTTGGGACGAAGCCAAGGCGATGAACGTGGTTCCGACAGCTTGTCCTTCGCTGCTATCCGGCCCGGCGACACCAGTGACAGCAAGCGCGTAATCACTGTTGAATCGCCCCCGGGCTCCGACGGCCATCGCAATGGCGCATTCTTCCGACACTGCTCCATTTGTATTGATTACTGTTTCAGAAACATTCGACTCACGCATCTTTACCTCATTGGTATAGGCGATAACCCCGCCGAGAAAATATTTCGATGAGCCAGCTACTGTTGTAATCAGCATCCCAAGTTGGCCGCCGGTGACAGATTCAGCAACCGCGAGCGTTTTATCATTGTCCTTAAGAAGCTGGCCGATGATACCCTCGAGCGTGTCAGTATCACGGCCATATATATATTTCCCACACCCCTTTTCTAAGTGACGGATAAGAGTCTGCGCTTTTTTGTCGGTCTCTTCCTGGCTGTCGCCGGTAACAATCACACGAAGGTCCACACCGCCATACGACGGAAGATAGGCAAGACGAACATTCGGCTCAATTTTCAGTTTTGGCGCGATCAACTCGGCTAATTTCGATTCAGGCGCGCCGATAGTTCGGAGTTTGATAATCGTCGAAAAACTTTTGACCATATTCTTTTGTAGGAAGGGAATGACCTCGTCCTGCAGTATCTGTTCCATTTCACGCGGGACACCCGGCAGGGAAATAAAAATCCGGCCGTTTTCCTGAATACATATCCCGACCGCTGAACCGGTCTTGTTCGGGAAAAAGATTGCGCCCTGCGGAAGCAGTGCCTGATTTTGATTGATAGCCGGATTTTCTATCCCGCGTGCGGCATAGCGGCGATTCATATCTTCAAGGATTTCTTCATGGAAAATGAGATTTCGTTTGAAAACTTTTACTATCGCGCGTTTGGTCAAGTCATCGTCTGTCGGCCCGAGTCCCCCGGTTGTGATGACAATCTCGGCCCGTTTCAGGGCAATACGAAAGACCTCTTCCATCGACTCGACCACATCGCCGACCGATGACTTATATTTAATCTGAAGCCCGATATCGGTCAATTTTCGGGCAATAGTCGATGAGTTGGTGTCGACTGTGTGTCCGGTTGTGACTTCATCCCCTATTGTAATTATTTCAACGGTCATATCAATAGATACATCCTATTTTTACTTCCCTGCGACCAGAGGATAACAGAGAAGCCAGACATGCAGCACGATATTACTTTGCAGTCCGGCGACAACATCGTCCATCGTGATGCCGAGTCCGCCATTGAGTTTCTCGCTGGCTCGCGCCGGTGGCAATTTAAGTACATCGAGGATACGAAATATCACAAAGGCCGCAATATAATTTCCGAGCGAATACGGAATAAACAGTATCGCCATAAAATATCCGGCCCATTCGTCGATGACAATCTTTTTGCTGTCATGTCCCATATATTTTTCCGCAAGTCCTGCCGACCAGACCGAAATGCCAATTGTCGGAAGGGCCACGAGTAGCAGGAGAAGATCGTTATCGCGGATGAAAAAATAGGCGATCAGAAAGGGCGGCACTGTTCCCGATGTCCCAGTCCATGGCCCGACATATCCCGAGTACAGGCCCGTGGCAACTGCGGTAACCAGTTTTTGTTTTGTCGTCTGCATACGGCCTAACGTAATACCGATTTAATCATATAGAAATATTTTATGACATAGTCAATCCCGGTCCAAACCGTAATCACAGCGGTCGCCCAGAGCATCCAGTTGAAATATATTTGATAGTCGAAAGTAAAATATTTCAGCGCATCACTTTGGTAATGGACAAGGCCGCTGATTATGGTAATGTATGCCATGACCACCCCGACTGCGGTCATTTGCAAAAAAGTTTTGAGCTTGGCGGCCCAAGTCGGCGGAATAACCACTCCGCGATAGGCCGCAAGCAGGCGCAGACCGGTTATCAAAAATTCGCGTCCAACAATCAGCACAACCGGTAACGGAGAAAGCACACCGAGGGCGATAAAACTGATTAAGGCTGATGAGACCAAAATCTTGTCCGCAAGCGGGTCCATGAATTTTCCAAAGCCTGTGATAATACCATATTTGCGGGCATAGTAGCCATCGGCGAAATCAGTAAGGGCTGCCACGATGAACAACGCCAGCCCGATAAGTTTGGCATAGAAGTTATCGACGACAAAAAAGAACATGAACAGTGGAGAGAGCAGGATGCGCAAGAGCGTCAGAAGGTTGGGCATATTCATGGAATGCCAAGGTAGGGCTGCGCCCGTAGAGTGTCAATTACCAAAGATTTGACCATGGTTGGCGTACGTCCCACCTGTGGCGGACTCGAAAGCATCGTGCGCCAACAAATTCCCCAGCACGTCATTGCGGGCAGGCGGCTTCTTAGGAACGACCCTCCACGGCGGGCAGGCGCGGCAATCTCATGTTCTCTTTATTGTCCCTCACCCTAATCCTCTCCCTCTCGTAGGCGGAGGGGAGCAGAAAGATCACACCGCAAGCGGTGTGGTACAAGATATGGAGGACAGTCTCGCAACGACAGCTTTAGGAAAGCTAATCAATTGGTGAGGTCGTAGGTCGCATAGGAGATAAGGCCAAGGAGCGCGCCAAACAGAAGTGCGTGCGTCCACACCGACACTTTCTCCACTACGCACTAATGGGGAGCAGTATATTAGTTCTAACATAGATTTCCTTTAAAGTTAGTTAATGTGTTCCGACCCTAAACAAAAAACGCCATTCAGTGTTTTTTGTTTTACATAATCGGAGCTTCATTATATCTCTTTTCGTATTCTGCCATCATAGCCTTCTGTTCTTCTGGTGAAGCATTCATCATTTTGGCAACAGCAGCTTTATGAGCTTCATCGCCACTATTCATTTGTTCCTCTACATGAGTTCTGCAATTATGACCTATCTCTTCAAATGAATTTCCAGTGATCTCTTTATCACAAGGACCACCAAGATCTTTACAAGTTATTTTCTTCATATTTTTTACCTCCTTTCTTAATAATTAGTATTAGTAATTAGCCTTTTTTTTATATCACATTATTTCAATAAATCTTTCATAGAAACGCTGAGTGCTTTGGCGATTTTGGCAATCATTTGAACGCTCGGCTTTTTTACAAAATCGCCTTCAATTTTGGTAAGTGTTGTGTGCTTTACGCCGGATTTTCGCACCAAATCGTCCTGGGTGATCCCCAGTTTAGTTCGATACTTCTTAATGTTTTCACCAATTGTTGCCATAGTTTCAAAACTTTGATATCGTTGACTTGTGTTATACTTTCAAAGTTATGATATCAAATAACTTAGATTTTCTCAATCCCCTTAAGAAAAAGTTTTCTTCTGGCCGTCCCGCAGTAGCGGGACAAAGACAAAACATTCCGATTTGAAGGGCAAAAGGGCTGACGAGCCCTCGCAGAGGGCGAGCCAACAGAAATATTTTCCAATTGGCGGAGAGGTAGGGATTCTCCCAAAGCTACCACTGGTAAGATTATGACAGCCAAGAAATTACGTCGTAATCCATTAAAAGGCAACAAGTTTGAATGTTTGTATTCCTTTGTCTCGGTTGTCACTCTTAGTGCTCTCTTTTCTCCATTTGGTCACAAAATGGTCACAAGACAAATGTCTGCTCATTTAGCTCGTGGTGACAAAGGTCGTCACACTCGATTAATAGGCTTCACTGAATCTTAAAAATCATCTCAAGGATTGTCTAAAAAACGGTATGGAATTTGTTCGCAAACCTGACCTGCCCCCGTTAGTTGTACCACTTCCAATGTTAGTCATGCGATAGCCAAAGTCAATGGGTTTGGGGGCTGGATCGCCTCCGGTGGTGGGGGTCGGCTAACTCAGTAACCCGGAATCTGTCGAGTTCTCATCAATAAAACCCAAGATGTCCGCGGCTCCGAGCGCTCGCAAATTGGCAGTCTCGGGGCTGATAAGAGTATATAAGGGCTTTCCCGTAGTTGCAATTTCTTTGGCCAAGGATTCGGTTTTACTGTCCGGTGCGGCATAGGGAATAAAGAAGGCATTGGCGAACGCGACAATATGACGGTTCCGAAATTCAGACGTTCTGGCTGTGACGCGTCTGACATCGTCCGGAAATTGGGATTGGAGAATTAGACGGCCTTCGGCAATCGGTTTTTTCCAACCCGTGGGAAATCGGTATCCATTCGTCGAACGTGCTGGACAAACAATTATCTTTTGTGTCCCGCGCAGTAACATTTTCAGGCACCGTAAGCATCCCCGTTTTCGAGTGCGTTTTTGTTGGAATCTTCTGCTGAACTCATGGCCAAATATCGCGAGTAAGAGGCGATTTTCAAAGGGGATTTTGCAGTTTAGTGATCAGCGTGTTGGTTGAGGCTGGGCTAAAATCAACTATTCCTTCTCAAACCCCTGACTGGAAAACTTCAGTGTCCTACTATTTTCCGTAACTGTGCGAACAACATTATCGGGAACACCGGAAGGAATTTCAGCTTCTACTTCTAGGGTAATCATGACTTTGGAGCCTACAAGTCCGGTTAGATGTGCAATCACTTCGTCGGCAATTCTGCTCGCGTCGCGACCTACTCGTTCGGCATCGAGTGTAACGGTTCCGTGAAAGCGTTTAGGCCGGGTCGCAACTGGTTGAGCCAAGTTTTCAGTATGAATAGCGTTGCCCTTGTTCTGTGAATCGCCCGCGCTCGTGGGCTGAGTTGATTCTGAATTGTTTGCAAGTATTGCAGCGTCTGCATTGAGCTGTTTTAGCGCCACTTCCGGTTTTACTAACAATCCAGGAGAATCTGAATCAAGTGAGGAAATACCTTGGCCTCCACGCAATCCTCGGTAGCGGCCGGTAGATTCATCGAAACTATCGGCGAATGCAAAACTCTCCTGCTGCCAAGTCAGAAGAGCCATGCCGTCCTGAATTGCAGCCATAAGTACAGAGGGCTCTTTGAGTCGTGAGAGGTAGATATACCGAGCAAAGTCTTCGGCAAGTTGTTTCACCGGGACATGGTCTCCTCTCCAAAGGGGAATTTTATCGAGCTCCATCTTAAGTCTAGTGGCGGCAAATCCCGTAAGAAGGAGTTCATCGTTACGCAGTTTCTTACTGACGCGAATAGCAAGGGGGTCGGATCCTGTGAGCTTGAGAGATTGCCATTCAATAGCAGCTTTAGGGTTGGATTGCGTCGGAACTAATAGCCATTGATAAGTTTCTGGAATACGCGAAGTGACAACACTATCAGCGGCAGTCTTCTGTGCCTCTGCCTGCTTCGCTTGTTGTGGGTCAAGGTTTAGTGTGAGCTTCTCTGTAAGAATTGAATCCCACGCAAGGTACTTGCGCGCCGCTTCGTCCAAGTCCTGCAATCGTGTCTTGTCAGCGGCGAGAAATACGAGCGTGTTGCGATAGAGTCTCGGAGTATTACCGCGCGATTCGAGAATTGCCTTTGCTGAGGCTTCGGCCGCATTCGCTTGCTCTTTCGTAAAGGGATGATCAATCGAAAGCACAATCAGTCTTGCATCAAGGTCGTCTGGAACATCTTGCCCCGAAAGAGGCATGGGGTGAATGCGGTTGAAGTCCCCCATTTTGCGTAAGTCCGCGCGCAACCGCTGGTTTAGTTCGTGAACAACTTTGTCGGGGTCACGCTTTAGTTGCTCGGCACGGTCTTCTGCAAGCTTAGTAACGGTGGGTTGTGTGGAATACCAGTAACGGGGACCATCCTGATAAAGATAAGTCGCCGCACCGGCGAGCCTGCGAAGTGCGTCTCCAAAAACTGTCGGTGATTCACCCGGCATGAGACAACCCAGTTTTATTCTGCGCTCTTCAAGGCCGCGATGTGCCGCTTGAGTCAGAGGCGCAGAACCCATGTAAATTGTTCGCGCCACACGGCGGCACGCAGAAAACTTGCCTAGGTTAGGCACGTCGCTGTCCATGCGGAGTGGTAATGAATTCGGACCATCAACATCTTTCTCAATTACGGGAACCCAATTGTCTGAGAGATATCGCGTAAGTTCGAACTGCACGCGTGGGTCATCAATGGAAACGTTGGCCGGTAAGATTAGGGGATTTTTGTCCCCCTTCTCCCAGAGACTGTGAATAACTGCGGCCATTAGTCGGAGCACTCCCCGCGTACGCTGGAACTTAACTAAGGTTGACCAGTCGGTGTAGAGACGGTCGAAAATTTCGGGGTGAATGGGATATGCTGCTTTGATGCGCTTTTCGTAATCCGAATCACGACACTCCGGTGGAAACTCCTGATGTTGCGTTCGGTAAAAATCAGCAAATGCTCGTGCCACGACATCGCGGTCTTTGAATTGAGCCGGGTCTGAAAGCGGTTCAAAGAGGCGTCTTCGTACAATCTCGAACCCCTCCTCCGCGCTGGCTGGACGCCATGATGATTCCACGCGGCCAACTACGTTCCGCAGTCGGTCTAAGGCTTCTCTACCTCGTTGTCCACCGACTTCAACGTCGTCCGCATGTGTGTGCGGAGATCCTTGAGTGTCAGAGGCCGGAAGGCTTATAACAAGCAAACAGTTACTAACAAGTTTGGCTGATTCAGTGAGCACTTGGGCAAAAGTAAATTGTGTTTCAAACCCTCCTGCAGGAAGGTCGCTTTGGTCGTGCAGTTGCCTTGCATATGCTACCCACTCATCAATCAAGATGAGGCACGGTCCATACTCTTTGAACAACTCCCGCAATACGTCCCCTGGACTGGTTGCTTTTTCATCGTCGGCTTTGATGCGGGAATATGCTTTCTTGCCTCCGAGCTGCCAGGCCAGTTCGCCCCAAAGGGTGTGGACAATTGTCCCGTCCGGTTTTGTAGAGGGGTTTCCGGGGGAAATCTTGTTTCCAACGAGGACAACTCTTCGAGCTGTCGGAAGAGTTTTGGCTTCAGCCTCTTTCATCACCGCGTCGATTCCAGAAAGCTCGTTAGGAGCAATCCCTGAAAACAAGTGATAGAGAGCCAGCATCGAGTGGGTTTTGCCACCACCAAAATTAGTCTGGAGTTGGACTACGGGGTCGCCGCCCCTACCGGCAAGACGACGCACTGCTCCAACCAGCATGGATTTCAAGCTTTCTGTGAGGTATGTGCGACGGAAAAACTCGACCGGATTCTTGTATTCGTTTGTCCCCTCCCCCAAATGCACTTGCCAAAGGTCGGCTGCGAATTCAGCCTGCTGATAGAGTCCACTTGCAACGTCTTTGTGTGGAGTAATTACTTCTCGCCAAGGCTTAAGGTTGCTTGCAGCACCACTTTCGATTGCTATTCCGGCGCTCTTGCGTTTCTCCCCTCTTACTTGCTCATCAAACCGGAGACGCAAGAGCTCCATCTTCGTCGTTTCAATTTCAGTTGCCTGCTCAGCGGAAACTGCGGTTAACAGTCGGCCTATGGAGTCAAGGGCTCGATAGGCGTCATCGGTGGAAAAAGTGTCCTGATGTGCCCAACGGTTTCGAATGTCGCGTAATTCGCTTACTAGTGAACGTTCAGCATGACCAAGAGTTTTCTTAAAGACTGCATTCCAATGATTCGAAGTGACAGCGAGGATCGCTTGGGTATCCCATCTTATGGCACCAGTATTTTTGACAACCAAGTGGGCAGCACGAATACTCTCACGTGCATCATCTATCCAAGAGTCGCCGAAGTTTGATTTCATCTCCCGCTCAATGAATGGGAGGAGGCCGAGGTTTAGTAACTCCAGTGCTTTGCCGACTCGTTCATGATTAGTGATAGCCATAAACTAATTCTTCTCCTCGCTGGCGAATAATCCCGTTTGAACGCCGCGGGGTTTATTCCCCTCTTGGGCGAGGCGCATTATCTCTGGCCAGCTTTGCACGAGCGCGTTGTACGAAAGCGCTTCTGATGCGCGCTTCTTGCGCTCGCAAAGTGTGTATAGGCGGTAGCATAGTTCGCGGGCGGTTTCAGCTTTGGTGCCGAGTTTTGCCGCGAGAGCTGCGGCCGTACGTTCGCCACCAGATTCGAGAACTCGAATCAAGTGGTGGACCATTTCCCAATTCGTTAAACGAGAGTCCTTTTCAGGGTCCCATTCGCTTGGTAATTCACTCGGTTTTAGCAAGCGCACCTTTCCTCTACTCGAGGACAATATTCCTGCATCTACAAGGCCAGCAACGCTTGTATTCTTGGCTTTCGATAGTATCTCTGCGACGCCATACTCCCCCTCATCGAAACCGGACTGCTCGAACCAGGCAAGCGCCCAGCGGCTGTCTGCATCGAAGTCCCCTTCCTGTTCGGCTAGTGCCTCGTCGAGTGTTTGATTTATGAGCGACAGCGCGTCGCGGACTGAAAGTGACTTTCCTTCGGCATCGAGCACCTTAGAATAGCGGGTGTAAATTGCCATGCCCGGACCAATGGCCGCTTGTGCCAAATCAACTGGTGCAATGTTGCCGCCCTGTAAATGAATGAGAGCTTTAGGCAATTCGCTCTTGAGCGCAGTAACTAATTCTCGTCGTGTTGCGCTGGGTATGTTGTCTGCTTTCTTGCGGCACACTATGACGATGCTGGATGCTAGGGCGTTGCGTTTAGTTTTGAGATTGCCGGTGTATTCGGTTCTCATTGGCCAGGTACCGCTGATATTGAAACCTGCCCGAATTATTGCATCGAGAAAAGTGTCCCAGCCAGTACTGGCAGTACCTATATCATCATCAGTTTCGGCCTGTCTGAAAGCATAGTAAATGGTGACCGGGAAGGCTGGATGCGCCTGTTCGGCTAGTCGATGCATTGCCTGTGTCATGCCATTAAGAAAGAATGTTTCAGCTCCTGCTTTGCCATCATGACGATAAGCGAAAGCTACGAGTTCCTCAGCTTTTGGTACTGTGACTGTAGCAAAGAGGTCAGGATAGATTGCCGACAGAGAACGACGTAGCCAGACGTAGAAAAAATCCGACAAATCCGCATATGGAACGTTGTCGAAGTACGGAGGGTCGGTGGAGATTACCTTTGAAACTCCAATTTCTTGTCGTTGTGCGTCTGCTTGTGAAGCCGAGCCTGGTGTGCCAAGGCCGAGTGCAAGAAGCATCTTTGCGGCCTGCTCAACTCCGAGCATGAAATTCCCGGAAGATTCACTCAGGGGATTTGCTTCCGCGTAGTCCCAGACCATAGGAATCGCTTGTCTCCCGAATGTTGAGACCATTTTCTCTGCTCCATTATGCCAGGCGCAAACAGATGACCAGTAGTTAGCACCTTTGTCTACTGCGAAGGCAAGGTACACTGCGAGTGCGTCTTCATATGCAGTTGCGGTTGTGCTTCCATCAGCAAGGCGGTGACCGTCGTCGGCTTGACCGGTAGCTATAGAGTCGTCCCTCACCCGCTCTCGCATTTCACGCACAAGGTCGGAAAGAGTTGTTAACGCAAACAATTGACGATTAGTGAAGAGGTCGGAAAACTTAGTCATTCCGTAGGGTTTTGCGCCGAGGTATTGCGTACTGCCTGAGATTTCAACATCGGGTATCCACCTTGGTTTAACTTGGCCAACGATGGTCTCATGCTCTAAAGTTGGTGCGAGATAAACTCGCCCGCGCTTTCCTTCGGCAACAATCGCCATTAGTCTCGAACCGATGCGTCCAGCCTGCCCTTCTGTTTTGATGTAATCGCCCGCGATTGGAGTTCCAGACAATAAACAAACGAAATTTGCTCGCGCGAGTTTTGTTCCTTTACTCACGGCTTCCACGTCCTTCGGGTTGCCTGCTTTCACCGTGAAGTGATAGCTACTGTTTTCAATTACTGGTTCGACATACGCCTCTTTACCTGCTTTTGTTGAAAGCATAAAAGTGGAAACGAGCGGCACATCCACATTGGCAAACGCGGGGTTTGGGCTTTTTACCGTTCTCGCCCAGAGCCAGGCGATCACAGTGAGTTTTTGGCCGACGTATTTTTGCAAATCCGGTCGTTCTTTTGCCATCTCGGTCGTAATTTCTATCTTGGGATACAAATGGCCGATACGCTTCTCCGCTTCGTCACGCATCCATTGGCCGTAATAGCGGACATCTTCGGCGAGTCCCTGTGCACCCTTCCACTGGCGACCCAATTGTCCAGAGGTGGTCTTTTGCCGCCATTCAGGATTGACAGGCTGACAGCCGGAAAATTTGGGCGGGATTTCGATCATCGCTTTGTTAATCAGCACGGCGACCGGATTCAGATCGCTGGCATACGCTTCAAGTCCGAGCCGCTGGGCTTCAAGCGGCAGGGAACCGCCGCCCGCGAACGGGTCATGGAAGGCCGGGAGTTTGCTGGGATCGAAGAGCTCTTTGGCGCGAGGATGATCTTTGTTGTCGGCGCAGGTATAGCGCCAGCTCTGCCAGATTTCTTCGCGCGCCATCTGAAGTACTGTTTCGTTTGTCGTGTTTTCCCACTTGACCAGTTCTTCGATAATTTTGAAAAGCCGCTGGCGTTCCTTCTCTTACTCCTTCTCGGTCGGGAACAAATCTGGATGCGCTGACGGGTCATCTACCATCTGTGCAAAGATAACTGCTCGCGCAGCTGCCAACGGTCGTCGCGCCCACCAAAGGTGGAGGGTGCTGGGATGCCCATGCCGGATGGATTTCTCCCGTGCCGACGCAATATTGATTGCCTCTAGTGGTAGAGCTACTTCGATGAGTTTTTTCTTGTATGCAGTCATTTTATGGTTTCCAAATAAGTAATAAAGGGTGTTCCATATAACTCGTTGCCTTACAACGCAATATATGACATTCGAGCTTTCTATGGTTCATTTCTATGGCTCACTAAATCTCTTTATGCCAGTCAATCGCCAGCTCGCCCGGCATGGTTAGCGATATACCACCGAGCCCAGCGACGTTCACCTACGAGTTTTACACGACCATCTCGCCGCAACTCATCCAACAGCCTCCTGATTGCGGCCCGCGACAGTGCTGGCAAGACCTCTTGTAATTCGGCCATCTGGCAACCAGAATCTGCGTGATCGCGAAGATGGTAAAACAAAAGTTCCTTGTTTGCTTCACGATCAAGACCGCGCCGCCGCGTGTACGCACTACGTTCTCCAAGCTCAGCGTGAAAACGCCTACTCAGAAGATAACGGGTACCTCTTCCGCGGCCAACACTCTCAATGACACCCAACTCAGAGAGCTGGTGCAATTTCGGTCTCAAATCCTGAGGAATATCTGCGGCGCGATGAATCAGATCTAAAATCAGCAGATCCCGAGTGTCAAATGAGATCTGTGTTTCACTTGTAACGCTATCGAGAAACCGAACGAATCGCCCGTCCTGCACTTGACCACGCAAAGTTAGCGAGACCTGCCACTCATCAGTGTTTGTAAAATCTGGCAAAGCCTTTCCCTCGCGAATGCATGATTCGAAGATACGGTTCGCACCCTGGCCGGCGCGCTCTACGAGGCCGCAGCGCGCGAGTGCATCGGCGATACGACGATTTCTGGGAAGCTGGCGATCAAGAATGTTGTCAGTAGTAATACCTTCCGGGAACCCCCCTGGACTCACGATTTCAATCCGCTGAGTAATTTGCCTCACAAAGATTGAACCGGCGTGCCTGTAGTCGCGATGCGCCACAGCGTTAAGGACTGCCTCACGGATAGCGCCCTGGTTGAAGGTCGGAATGTCTATCATGAACAGTCCGTCCTGATAGTGCTGCCGGTCATTGCGCAAATTGACCAACTCCCACAAGCGGTCGTACCAGAGGAAAAAACCTTCTCTAAACTCTTCCCGCTGAGCTGCAGGACCTGCCGTTTCAGATGACCGATACTCGAAGATCAACTCTGCTTGCGCAAGAAAACGGCCAACTGCCACTCGAGTACCCAGGAGCACTAAGGCCGCGTAGGAGACGCCTTCATCGGATACCAGTTCGGCATCACGAAGCAGCTGTTCCACTGAACACTGGAGGATATCCTCACGCGCTGCCTTAATGTGCCAGCGACGGCGAAAATTCTCAATCGCCCCCGAATCGAGGTCGGCGATTGTAGCGGCTGGGCATATCTGGGCGGAGAAGTCTGGACCCGCCTCGTCGAAGATCCGCCGTAGTTGGTCGGGAGTCATCGGCACCAAATCTTCGCCGGCGCGCATCCAGTATGCTCCGTCTACCGGAATGGGCAATCCAACGGGATGAGCAGGCGCTGTAAATACAAGGATTCGGCCGTCTCGGTGCTGAATTTCATCTACGTCAATCCGCAACCGCAGCTTTTCAACCAGCCCGGCCTTGGTATGCTCAGTATTCCCGAATGCGGTCGTTCCGATAACAAGTCGAGGTTTTCTGTCGGTCACGCCTAAAACGATTGATCCACCGCCCTCATTGGCAAGCGCGGCGCAGTATTTCACGAGCTTCTCAAAGTGGAATTTATTCCTTGCCTCTTTGAACTCGAGGTGCTCGTTCTCTCTCTGGAGAAGCCATTCGTCGATTTGGTGCTCAGATACAGTCATCGGGGCCCCTCCGCTCGTGCTAGTAGCTCAGCAAAGTCATAGTTCACGCTTGTCACACCAAAGTCCGGTTCCCGGCGGAATGGCTGGCGAAGATAGTGAACATGGTGAGTCTCTTCGTCGATGAATTCGACTATAGCGAGGAGGAAGTCTTCAGGTTTGTTCAATGAGTAGAGAATCTCGTTGCGAGTGACTGTAATAGTCTGAGCACCTGTGATGCGACCTTTTACCTCGATGAACCTCAGTTTTCCTGTTCGCGGGATTCGACTCTCAATGTCGTATCCAAGCTTTTCTAGTTCTCTATCAGTCGGCTCAAAGCCAAGTTGTTTCTCAATTTCCATAACAATTGCTCGCGCCCTCGCAGCGCTTGCTTGCGTGTCAGTAGCTGTAACTGAAGTTAATTTCTTTCTTCCTTCCATGAGCGCAAGGAGTCCTATTGGTACTACCAACAGGCCGCCAAGGACTACAGGCGGGAGTGGTGAAATTTGGGCTTCAAGTTTGAGCTCTTCGAGTCTCTTTTGCAGGCGTCCCTGCAAGTTATCTGCGCGTTTGCGCGCTTCGCCAGAATTTAGCTTTGCGTTAGGCTTGCCTGCCTGCTCTTGGAGCTTAAGTTGCTCTGCCCTGTGATCCCAATAGGTAATTTCTTTGGTGAGCCGGTCTTTGACTGCGGCTTCTGTTTTGGCGATTAGTTTCAACTTTCGGTCGCGTATCTCATGTAAGTGCTCTGGAACGACGCTTGCAATAGCATAGCCCTGAGCTTGTTGTTCAAGGTCGCGAGTGATCCATACGCACTCGGGCCGGTCTAAAATTGTGTTGGTCGTTGGCTCCCCTTCTGCTAACGGGCGATAGTCAAGATACGGAGCATAGTGAACATTGTTCATCTTGCCGTTAGAATCAACTTCGACGTAGAGCATTCGCTTTGAAACTACTCTGCGGTCCCCAATGCGGGTGATGCTGGCATCTTGAATTGCATGTTCGAGATAGAAGAGAACGCGCGGCTGAGTGCCCAAGTCACGTTCATCAACTAGCACTGCACCGCGCTTAAGGAGATCGCGGTGACGTTCTAGTGTGAGGTCGATTACGGAATCAAGCAGCGGATGGCCGGGACAGACAAACGCAGCTAAGGCTTGCCTCTGCGGCGCAATCAGCGCCTTTTCAAAGGCGATGCGTTCATAACGTGGCAGCACCGGCTCACCAATACCAATTAGTCGGTCGCGATTTCGTATTGGTGCAGGGACGTGGGTGATCTCGTAGCGACGCGGTTCACGCTGCTTAAATGTTCCTCCGAGTTGGCGAAAAGCTTCTTGAAAGAAAGATTCGATATAGTGAGGTTGAAGGCGTCGCGCTTCAGCACGTTCCATGTCTTCGCGTATGCGATAAACTCGGCTAACATCCATTGAGTCATGAGTCAAAGATCGTTCTTCCAAAAGTTCCTGTAATTGCTTGTGGTCAAAGGCGTGCTCGAGTACAGTTGTGAGTCGAGCCCGGACTTCTGGTTGGTCGCCATAGCGAATAGCCTCTATCAGCAAGTCTCGAAGCGGTCTCCCCTCAAATTGGAGCTTGCCTAGTACATCAAATACTTGGCCGCCGAGAGACTGGCGGGCTTGCTCAAGTTTCTCAAGAAGTTTTCTATAGACGTCGCCCTCACGGGTTTCTTCGGCGACTAAATTCCAGAGGTGGCATACCTCGGTCTGACCAATGCGATGAATCCTTCCGAATCGCTGCTCAATTCGATTAGGATTCCACGGGAGATCATAGTTTACCATTAAGTGAGCTCGCTGGAGATTAATTCCTTCACCTGCAGCGTCTGTGGCGAGGAGGACTTGTACCTCAGGGTCATGTTTGAAAGACTCTTGCATTTTCATGCGTTCTTCACGACCCATTCCCCCGTGAATGGTGACCACAGCTTCTTTTCGACCGAGTAGCGTAGTGATGCGATTTTCGAGATATTTAAGTGTATCTCGATGTTCAGTGAAGAGGACTAGTTTTTGGTGTGGTGATGAAACCGGTTTTTGGGTTTTCGTAGAAGCATGGGACACAATTTCAGCAGAAGAAGTATCGCCATTGGTTGTGAATATCTCATTAAGTAGATTTGCCAGCTCACGCCACTTTGTGTCGGTTCCACTTCGGCAAACTCCTAGGGCGAGAGCTTCAAGTGTCTTGAGCGTCTCAAGTTCTATCTTCAATTCGGTAATTGAACGAGCGGCAGTGGCTTGATCTAAAATCTCCCCTTCTGTCGCCTCAACTTCGTTATCCGGAGCGTCCTCAAGGTCCTCTATATCCTCGGAATCCAAGGATGGACTTTCTGGACTGGTTACAGGTGTCGCTATATTGCCGCGCTGGAGAATCTCCAATTCCCGAAGGCGACTCTCGAGACGTTCTCTTCGCCTGCGCAGTGACTGGTAAATAGCTTCCGGAGACGAGGCAAGACGGCGCTGCAATATGGTTAAAGCAAAACCTACAGTGCCTGCGCGTTTATCGTTTTCGAGTGCTTCCGCCCGGTTGAATTCTTCGCGCACATAGTCGGTTACCACTTTGTAAAGGTGCGCCTCGGCTTGCGAAAGTTTGTATGCAACTGTGTAAGCTATTCGTTCCGGAAAGAGTGGTGTACCGTCGAATTTGATCAAGTTCTCCTTTACCATGCGTCGCATCAAATCCGATACGTCGGTTACATGAACGCCGTCGCGGAACCGACCCTCGAATCGGTCACCATCTAACAGGGCCATGAAGAGTTGAAAGTCATCTTCTTTGCCGTTGTGAGGCGTAGCGGTCATCAGGAGGAAATGGCGCGTGAGACCAGATAAAAGCTGACCAAGGCGATAACGCTTTGTGTACTTGGTCTCTCCTCCAAAAACTGAGGCGGACATCTTGTGAGCTTCGTCGCAGACAACCAGATCCCAATGGCAATCGGGTGCCTGAAGTTTCAACTGGACATCCTCATTTCGCGACAGCTTATCGAGCCGCGCTATTACTAGATTGGTTTCTAAGAACCAATTGCCGGTACGAGCGGCCTCAAGCTTATCGTTAGTCAGAATTTCAAACGGTAGATGGAATCTGCGGTAGAGCTCGTCTTGCCATTGCTCGGCCAAGCTACCCGGACACACGACTAAACACCGCTGAAGGTCTCCGCGAGCAATCAGCTCTTTCATCAGGAGGCCCGCCATGATGGTTTTACCTGCTCCTGGGTCATCAGCTAGTAGGAAACGAAGTGGCTGCCGTGGCAGCATGGACTCGTACACAGCTGTTATTTGATGTGGAAGGGGATCGACAACGGAAGTGTGGACTGCGAGTACTGGGTCAAACAAGTGCGCTAATCGAATGCGTTGGGCTTCTGAGACAAGTCGAAAGAGTGCACCGTCACCATCGAAACTCCACGGTCTCCCGTGCTCAACCAGTTCAAGGCGCGGCTCATCGTGGCGATACAGCAATTCGTTCGCAACTTTTCCTGTAGAAGTCTTGTAGGTTAGCTCTAAGGCTTCAGAGCCATACCATTGGACGTTCACGACAACTACCGTGGCGTCTGGAACGATGCCACGAATTGCGGCATGTTGCTGGAGTTGCTCAAGTTTCATTGCTGTTGATGGGTCCCGAGGTTTGGCAAAGCTAGTCGGAGCGAGACCGTGTCAGCTTTTACATCGCGAGTGGAAATTGTTGGCCCCGATCGGGTCCAGGCTTCGAGTTCAATCACCACTGTTCGTTGAGAATTGTCTTTCGGGCGAAGTTTTTTGGTAAGCAATTGGCCAAAGCGTTGATCATGAGTGGAAATGCAAACCTGTCTCGAATCCTTCGCTCGCCTTAACAAGTCAATTAATCCCAATAAGTTTATGTCATCTAAACTCTGCAATGGATCGTCCAGAATTACTACGTCCAAAGGCGGTGATGTGACTCCAAGATTCAAAGACAAAAATACGCACACGGCCAGAGCGTTCATTTGTGAACTGGACAACACAAGTCCAGGGACGTCGCATTCGACTTCCTGCGTGGGGTCCTTTACAACTGCGGACAGTTGCCCATGTCCGTGTGACAGATTCGTAAGAAAGCTAACTGCCCTGAAGGCAGGATGAACATCGATTCTGCCGTAGTAGTTGCTTAGCAATGGTTCAATTTCGCTGATTCGCGCAGACACGACCTCCAATGCTGTCTCTCTGAGACCTGAGATGATCTTGCTGGCCAGGTCCCGAGTTTTGGTGAGTCCGCTGACTTCCTCATCAATTCTGCTTAACCTATTTCGAGTGGACTCAATCTCCTTCTCCAGTTCCTGGATTGCAGCAGAATCATGTGATCGCGCAACACGCAGCGCCAACCGTTCACCTAGCTCTTGGGCTTGCGTGAGCCCCCCTATCGTGGATTGTGTCTGTGCAAGGGCTCTTGTCACCACATCGCTCAGCTCGGATATGGTGTCCTGGGTAAGATTAAGGCTGGCCCATTGGTTCGTTATTCGTTCCTCTATCTGTGACCTTTCTGTAGCCAATTGGTTAGCGCTAAGTAAGTCCTGATTGGCAATCGTGAGCAATCGCTCTTGACTGGATAGCTCATTTAGGAGCAATTCAGTTGGGTCGGAGTGCTCCGGCAACTTGCTGGTATCGGAACTGGTTCTCAAGTAGTTCTGCAGCCGGTTCCGAGTAGTGGGGATGTTATACGACTGATTACAAACAGGGCAAAGATCGCCCAAATGTTGAAGAGCGAGCTCGGCAAGAGCACGCAACTGCTCCTCTCGCTCCTTCAATTCCGCCTGAGCCCTTCTATGGCGTGATGCCAAATCTTGTGCCTCGATGAGTCGTTGCCGAGTGGTTTCTATCTGTGATCGAATGTTGGTAACTGCCGCAAGGAGAGGTTCGATTGTCGGGACTTGGAACTGCGAGAATGCGTTGATATCCGCTAGAAGCTTTAGCAGCTGATCTGCGCGCCGCTCTGCGGCCCGGCGGGCTGCGTCAATTGCCTTAATGGCGGAGTCAATAGCTGCCGAAGCATTTGTGAGGTCGACAGGATGGTCCGGAATCATAATTCCTAGATCGCGGATCGAACGCAACCAATTCTCAAAGTCGACGGGAGCAATGACATTGTCTTGTGCTGAGACTGATGATCTGATTTCAGCCAGTCGAGACTCCATAGAGGACAATCGAGCTCGTAGTGGCTGGGTATCGGACATTTGCGCGTTTATCGATTTGCTCCAAGCGAACCTTTCCCTCTCGAGATTTGCCTGAAGTTCAGTCACTCTTCCTGCTCCCACTAGTTCGCTGACAGCATTAAATCGCTCGTTCTTATCAGTTGAGTCGATGAACTCTCTTACCAGGTCTTGCTGAAGATAGACGGATCGCGTGAGCACTGTAGCAAGCGCCTCGAAAGGGTTCGACACAAGGGCTGCCTCCGGCCAAATTGTCGAAATAAGATTTCCCTCGGCTTCAGGTCCATGAATCAACCTGCCGTCACCCAGGTCAACAGAAACTCTTGATTTCTGACCATCGAATGTCCGGGAGATGGCCACGGTTGTATTTTTTGTGGTTGATCGGAGTTTGAGAACAGTCCTAGCTTGGCCAGTTCTGGCGAATTTAGACACGACTGCTCCCTCATTGCCCTTAAAACGTGGGATCGCCCCTGTAATAGTCCAAAGAATCGCGTCAAAAAGAGAGGTTTTCCCGTTTCCGTTTGGACCTAAAACGATTATTGCCTGTGCATCTAGGTCGATGATGTATTCATCAGTGAACCCTCTGAAACCGGACAACTCAAGAGAAACTAGCCTCATTCTTCTCCCCTAATGTTGTGCAAAGCTTCCAGAAGAGGTTTATTCTCTCTAAATGCTCTTAGCAATACGCCGGTATAGCGTTTACCAATGTCCTTCTTCTGCAGTAGTTCTGGAAGAAGATCAAGAGTTGAGTGCTGAACAGAAATCTGGTCCTGACTCAACGGAAGAAGTGGCCTCAACACTCGTTCGACATCTCCAGCCACCGTCAAATCATCGCCAGTTGCGACGAGTTTTCTCAATCGTGTAGTGTCTCTCCGAATTGCTTGAATCTCAAGGTCTCCGGATGGCGCAATACCCGCGGTGAGCAGTATAAGATAGCCGTCCCAGACTTTCGACTCACCCACGCCCAGCTGCTGTGACATGACATCTACTAGCGAGCCCTGCAGAGCGGACCAAGAGTCTATAAGCTTAGCGCAAGTGGAAAAGGCAGCAATACCAATTATTGAGTACTGATCTTCGAATAGCCGGCGGACCGTCGTATCCCATTCAGGAAACGACTTTTGCGCACGTGTATATCCGCAGTTTTCTAACACTCCAGATGCGGTGGAAATTAGCTCCGCTAACGTTAACGAACTGGACTGACTCATAAAGCTGTGACCATTGTGCAATCAGTTGGATTGGCCCTTAGATTTTCGAGATGATGAAAGTGAAAGTCTAAAGATGGTAGCATAATGTTCTCCTGCGAATCCCCGGTGACGATGTCTTTAGGTACAGGAACTTGAGGTCCAAGACCATCTCGAGTTCCGGCCAAAATAGCAGAGTTTGGAGCCATCGATCTACCACCGAGGCGTCGCCGGCGCGTCTGGATTTCTGCTTCTACTACGTTTCGGCTCTTCGTTCCCTTGCCTGATGCAAAGATACAGACAGCCTTGATCGATTTGCCCCGTTGAAATTCAACAACGCCATCTTCTGACATGACTGGTGTCGTGTTAGTGACTCTGGCGATCATAGCAATACCAAGGAGGAGATCGGAGATATATTCATCATTTTGCGCTATGTGTTTTAGAAAGCTCTTGTTGTGCAATAACCACATTGCTCGCACTGACCCAAAGCCAATGAGGCCGATGTTCAGGATTCTATCCAACAGCGGTTGGAGGCTTTCCTGGGCGATGGATTCCCGAATGCGCATCTGTTCCGTTGTGGTACGTAGCTTGAAAACTTGCTCTTCCAGTAAACGTGTTGAGAGATACTCCATGAACTGGCACCAACCTGCGTTGATGAAGTGAGTTTCTGGCAATTGGAGTTCTTTGAAGTAAGGCGAATTTGCGGATGGTCCAGGGTCGACTTGATAAATGTTATAGGTTCCATTGGAACCTTGAATTGCGGCGCGAATAAGCTTGGTAGTGGTGATAAGAACGGTGGCAGGTGTGCCGAGCCCCGCAAACACAATAACGGGAGTGGCAAGCACCTTGGCCGTTATAACCGGTTGCCAAGTATTGTTCCAACCCGATTCGATTACTTGGGACCTGAGCACCCAATCCTCAGGATTGCTGTATACGTTTCCGTGAAGGTAGTACAGATTTACAATGCTCTGGTCCCCAAAGCAATTTGGGCCATCAATAATGGCAACTTCCTTTTCAACGCCAAGCTGGCCGATTGCGTAACTGAAAGCTAAATCGAAATTCAGCGTCACGATTGAAGCTATCGCGCCTTCTGAAAGCATGGCGGCAGCCAACAGGTGTCCTTTGTTAGGAGTCGGAGTCTTCAATGAAGGATACTGAGAAATCAACTGATTTACGAGATGCCGCTGACTACCACCATGTCTGGCTGCGACTGCGTCGGCGACGCACGAAAGATCCTGCGGATCAGTGCATTCACCATCCACTAGATAGCCGTCCGCGAGAAGGCGAGCATGGCTCTCTTTCGCCCAATCTCCCGAAAGTGGGATTGAAGTTGGCTCCTCAAGTGAACAACCGGCTCCAGCAACTATTGTAATCTTTCCACCACCGGTCGCAGCAACAGCTTGGTTCAGTTCCGGAGGTAAATCCAGTGCCGTATCCTCAGTTAATGCAAAATTAGTTGTCATTCGATCTAGTAATTCGCAAAAAAGGACGCTGCCTTTTCTGGGTTGTATCCTCGTCTATCGTATAGCTTTGTTGTCGACGGGTCAGCGTGGCCAACTGCTTCTTGAACATCTTCCAGATTGGCCCCGTTTTCAAGAGCCGTCGTGATAAACGTCGCTCGCATAGAATGTGCAGAATACCCCCGGTCTACTCCAAGAGCTTTTTTGGCAAACTTGCGAAGAATGCGGTCAATTACATCGGCATTCAAGAACCTTCGTTCTAACAAGTCTGGACTATTCGACTTTACCGGCCTAAAGAGTGGGCCCTCGAAGTCCTGACCGTGGCCGGCGGCTTCAAGATATTCGCGAATTCTCTGTGCGCCTTTAGGATGAATAGCAAGTGAGTGCTCATCCCCCCCCTTACGGACAAGGCGAAGTGAGGGATATCCGGCGTTGGTATGAAGTGAATCTACTTTGAGACTGGCAATCTCTGAACGCCTGCAATCGACTTGGAAGCCGACCGACAGAATCGCTCGGTCGCGAAGTCCAGCAAGGGTGTCTGATTCGGGCGCGTCGAGTATCGCCCTGGCTTCCTTTGGGGAAAATGCGGCCATTGTCCCCTTCTTGCGGTTAATGCGCGGCCTTTTGATTTCTCTTACAGGATTAATGTCTGCGGCTCGAACATGCACAAGATGATTAAAGAGACTGGAGAGCGCTGCCAAGCGGCGGCGAATCGTTGACGGCTTGGCGTTTTGGTCTTTCATCGCGTGCTGCCAGGCAATGACGGCCGCCCGGTCAACCTGGCGCAAATCTTCGCGAGAACTAATACCGATGGTCTTTACAAAATGAGGTGCGTCTTCGCGGTAATCTCGGCGAGTCTGCTCACTCTGCTGTGAAGCAAGCCAGAGCTCTTCTTCCGGAATTGCAGACAAGAGATTAAGAGTAGTGACGGTGATTCCGCTTTGCTTTTTGCGAATAGATGCATGAAGAGTTCGCGAGCTCAAGAATTCTTCCCCTTCAATCTGCCACTAGCTTCCCTGCCCCTACTTTCAGCTCGCTTCAATACGGCTGCTCTAAGCTCATCCCAGTCGGTCTTGGTCATTGGACCAGCACTGCCGCTTTCCATCCCTTCAAGTAAGAGAAGCTCGAGGCGTTCCTGGGCTGCCCTTTTCTGGTGGTCGCGGATTAGGCTCCGAAAATACTCACTGACGTTTCCGTAGTCGCCACCCCTAATCTGGGACTCAACGTATTTCTTGAGTTCGTCGGAAAGGGAAATATTGAAACTTGCCATCGGTTATTACCTCCAAGTTCTAATATCGGCTAAATGGCAATAGATGTCAATAGTTTTTGACATTTTCCTTGCCGAATGGTTCCAAACCCGATCCTATAAGTCCACATGATAAACGGGATTCTCACGTACGAAATGTACTTAATGGTTCCACCATTTCCTTTGGTCATCGACGGTTTTCCGCAAGTCCCAACGATATATGTGATATGTCGCAATAGGTATCAATATGTATCACTAATGTAGCAATATGTCGCGAATGTACTTAATGGTTCCACCATTCCTGTCGGTCATCGACGGTTTTCCGCAAGTCCCAGTACCCAGCGTGCTAAACAATTGTGCTTTGACTTCCGTGACAGTACCGCTAATTTCTATGTGTTCACTGTGTGGTTCGGTCGTCAATAGAAGGATTGAATTGAATGGCAAAGCTGGCAAAAAAGCAACCCGTGACCGTAGTCGAGAAGGCACAAGCTGATAAGCCCCTGCTGGAGGTTCGGAGGTTGGTGGCACATATTCTTGTCACTTACGGTAGTGGGAAGATGATCAGGATCGTTTCGACTCTGAGTGACTGGCTTATATCCCCGCCACCCTATCCAATAGTAATCATTTGCCATGACAAATTTACAGAGAAACGGATTCAATCTCTGCCTGAAATAGAAGGCATCAAGGTCGAAATTGTGATTCAAGGTGAGCATCCGATAACCAAATTGGACCCTTGCTTCATATCGATTCCTCCTATAACCGATAGAGCCGAGGATTTGCCACTAATTACCTCATACTGTGTGGATGCTTCCCAGCAAACAAAAGCCAAAATTGACTGGATCGCGCTTGAAGTGCTGGCATTCGGCTATGCCTGCGTTTTGAGGCGCCTGAAATTCGGTTTGGACGATCGGACTCGAAAACTAACGCTTGACGAGTATGTGTCGGTTATGTTCGAACTCTGTGACAGAGCCAGAGACAGGGCGGTTTCGCTACCTTTCAAACCGTCAAGCGTGCAACTAAAATTGCAAATAGGTGGGTTTGACACCATCCCAGCGGATGCGTATGACCTCAAAATATTCAAGACAGCATTTGATGTCACACTCCAGTTAACAGAATTGGTCAAAATGCCTTGGTGGAATAACGATTATGAAAGAGAATGCCTCGAACGCAAAGGGGAGCATCCGGGTCATTTGTTGTTTGGTGAGTGCGAAGCAATCATTTCGGAGGGAACCCTGGCTAGGATTACCACCCAAAATGTTTTGGACGAGCTTGGGCTACTAAGTGTGTTGGAAAATAGAAAGATCAATGTCTCTCCTAAGCAAATTCAAGCCGAAATGCTCAAATTCCTTCAGAAAGAATACCGCCAAACACTCCTGATGACTGAAACCGACTATGTGCTTGAGCCGTATTCCACGGCGAATCAAGCAGTAAAGGAATTGCCACAGGCGGTTGAGAAGGCGAGGGGAAAGGTGGGACTTGGCTCTCCCGGAGCTTCTCCGAAGGGAGTTAAACAGGAGCAGGAGATATTTTTATACTCACCGGATTACAAATCTGTCAGGATTAAAGGTCAACTCTTCACTCTCACATACAAGCAAGCTCAGGTTATCGCATTTTTGCATGAGCTTTGGCTAAGCGGCACCCCCTCGGTGTCCGTTTCAACAGTTAGGAACAAATTCTATTCTATAGGCTCCGAAGACAGGCTCAAGAGACTTTTCAGGGCCAAAGAAGCTTGGGACGCCTTGGTCATACGAGGAGAGAGAAGAGGCTCCATCCGACTCAACATGGACCAACCACCTATTTCCCCGCGTTAGCCATTTGTCAAATCGCCATGTCTGGTTCCAACACCTCAGACTCAGCGTTAATCCATATCTTTTGCCGCTAAAATCCCCCCATTTGTCGCTAAAGTCCCCCCTTAGGTCACCTGCGGCAAAAATAGCAATGCCGTTTCTTTGGACCAACGCCATAGTGGCCGGTCACCTGAATTGAATTGATTTATCCCCCAAAAGGGATAATGAACGAACCCTGAGCAATCTTCGACCGGACCACTGCTCGGGGTTCCAAAATTTAGGGAGGTACTATTGAGAAAGGTCAATTTGCAGAGAATCAGGAAGTCTGATTCATACACGACAGGCGAAATTGCCGAAATGTGCGGAGTGACAACAGGAACTGTTCTCCGATGGATTAAAATCGGGTTGCAGAGGATCGACGATTCTTTCCCTTTTCAGGTGTATGGTGAAGACCTCTTCAGCTTTCTGAATAAAGAGCAAAAGAGTCGGAAACGGCCGTGTACCCCAAATGAGTTTTACTGTTGCAAGTGTAGGGTTCCTCAAAGGCCAGCTGGGCAGATAGTTACAATAGCAAAAGTAAATGCCCACATGGCTACTCTTCGGGCGCATTGCGAAGTTTGCACAGCACAGACTTATAAGTTTGTTGCATCAAGAAACCTTGGATTTTTCCTCAATCTCTTCAAACCTGAAACGACCAGCCAACAGGACTTACCACAGTCTTCGGTTCCTGTCGTTAATACACACTCAAGGGTAGGTGGAAATCATGAGTAGATTTAACTCAAAGAACGAACGCATTAAGAAGGAATACTATGAATGTCGGTCGCAAGTCAACCGGTTGTGTGCGGATTCTGTTTCCAACAGCAAAGCTTCGCTAGTGCGCTTTGAAAAATTCACAAAGTTTAAAGACTTTTCAAGCTTCAATAAAGATCAGGCCATTTGTTTCAAAAAGCACTTAGCAACCGCAAATTCAAAAGTAACCAATAAGCCATTGGGATTGAGCACGGTCAACACCGTGTTGGGAGAGGTTAAGGACTTTTTTGTGTGGCTGGTGTGCCAGAGAGGGTATCGGCGGTTGATTAAGACCGATGTAGCGTATTTCAATCTCTCGCACAAGGATAAGCGGCGCGCGTCTGCCAAGCGCCACCGGCCCATTCCGACCTTCCAACAAATCAATGCTGTCCTGTCTCGGATGCCATCCAAAACAGACATAGAACTCCGAAATAGGGCACTCATAGCATTCACTGCTTTGACTGGAGTGCGGGATGGCGCACTTCCGTCTCTTCGACTCAAACATATTCGTCTTGAGGAGTGTCTGGTCGAACAACTCGGATCGGAAGTCAACACAAAGAACAGTAAGACCATTCACACTTATTTCTACCCAGTCGGAGAAGGTATACGTAAGATAGTCCTGGATTGGTTGAACCATCTTCGAGGCAAGCTTCTCTTTGGGAATGACGATCCAGTCTTTCCTCGGACGCGAATGGTGCTTGGCAATGACGGTCTCTTCACACCCGATGGATTGGAGAGAGCAGCCTGGAAGTCTGCAGGTCCAATCAGAAAGATATTCAAGGATGCATTTGTTGGCGCAGAGCTCCCGTACTACAGTCCACATACATTCAGATTCACGATTGTTCAACTGGGTCAGCGGATGTGCAAGAGTTTCGAGCAAATGAAGGCATGGAGTCAGAACCTTGGCCATGAAAGTTTGGATACAACAGCTCGAAGCTATGGCACGATTGACACGTACTCTCAAGGGGAAATCATTGGGAAGCTGTGGGCTAACAACGACATCAATCCGCAAAAGCCCTCTGATGCGGATTTGATTGCCGAGATGCTGATTGCCAAGATGGTGGCCAGGGGGCTTCTGCGGCCCGATCTAAATGATAAAACCGAAGATTAATCAATGGAAAAGCTCCTGAATCCTGATGAAATGGCTGCTATGCTCGGTGTGCGGACATCGACGATCTATCAGTGGACACACAGAAAGTTCATTCCATTTGTCAAGATTGGGAAGCTCATTCGGTTCAGACAATCAGATGTGAAAGACTGGTTGGACAAGAAGAGCAGTTCTGGCAGACCAACTCGCAAACTTCCGGTGACCGACCTTGGTATATTTAGGAGTGGCCATAGAAAGTAAAGTCGGCTCTGCAAGTTCATTATTGCATGCATGCGAGTACTAAACTATACATTAGCAGAATCAAAAATTAGTCTCAAGTCGAAGTCACTTACTATTATTTGAATGACAGTTTGTTTACCGCGTCTGTAAGATGGTCCTGACCCAGATGGGCATAGATCATGGTCGTCTCTATATCAGCATGTCCCATGAGCTTTTTAACGGTCGGAAGATCAACACCATTCATGACAAGCTGGCTTGCGAAGGTATGCCTCAAGGTATGCACCCGCGTGAGATCTGGAATTTGAGCTTGGATGGCTATCTTAATGAGCTTCTCACGCAGTTTGACTTTCAAGCGAGAGCCGTCTCCGCTACAGAAGACATATCGACTCTTGGTGGTCTTTTCGTTGTCTCTTTTGCGCTCCTTCAATACTGCAAGAAGGGGGTCATTGATGGGAATCTCTCTATCCGATGTTTTCGGCTGCCAATCAGACTTGGCACGTATCTTGATCTTCCGTCGAGGAAAGTCGATGTCGATCCATTCCAGAAACTCAAGCTCAGACTTACGCATACCCGTGCTTAGGAATGTAAAGTAGACCGGATAGAATTCGGTCGGGGTGGCGGCAAGAAATCTTTGGCACTCTTCCATGGAAAGAAACCGTGGTGGTCTCGAATCATTGACTTTAAGCTTGGTCACCCGTCGAACCGGGTTGTCACGAAGATAGCCCCACTTGATAGCCAAGTTGAGTGCCGTCTTGATCGCTCCCAACTCAAAGTTGATGGTGTGTGATCGCGCGCCCTTTCGAGTGTGAGTCGTTCGATCTGCATCGGAGGAGACCGATTGTCCATTCGGATTGACCCAACAGTCTTTTCTGTAGATTTTGAACTTGTCGATAAGTTCAGATGTGACGTGCGAGAGCATGACCACATTTCGATGCCCGGATATGAATGCCTTGAAGTGATTCAGGACGGCTTTGTAACGGGATGTAGTGCGAGGCTGATGATTGGCTTTGCAGTAGTTTAAAAACTCTTGAATGAAAAGATCGATGCTGATATCGGTTTTTAGAAATCCGAATTCGTTCCGGGCGATCTGGACTTCGGCATCTTTGAGTGCGAGTGTCGCGATTTCTTTCGAGGTTCCAACTCGTGTTCGGACACGACGTCCGCTTACACGAATGTCCATGTACCAATTTTTCCCTCGTTTGTAAATTGAACCCAAAAGAACCTCCAAGTTATGGTCACAAAATGGACACAAGCGCTACTTGAAGTTAATATAGCGAAGACTAATGTATTGTCAATAGGTAAGTTACGAGAGCACCGGAATTAATGGCGGAGAGGTAGGGATTCGAACCCTAGATACCTTTCGATATAACGGTTTTCGAGACCGCCGCATTCGACCACTCTGCCACCTCTCCGTTACAAGTCGTAAGAACCGGCGGACATGGGGTCGACCGGACGGGCTAATTTACAACAAATATGGCGGTTGTAAAGTGGGGAATTTCTGGGGGGGAGAGAAGATAGACCCCCTAGCTTTCGCTGGGGTGACATTACATGGGGGGGCCGCCGTGGAGGGTCGCGTCTTGGAAGCCGCTCCTCGCAACGGGCATAATAGCCAAAAAGTGTTGGTAAGTTATTCATTTTGGGCGGAGTTTACAGTACCATGCGAAGTCGTTTTCTCGGTTATGAATGGCCAGTCCACGGTGCTGCCGGTATCGAGCTTTCAGACGGCTAAAATAGCTCTCTATCCAATTTGTTGAATGTGGAATATGGGGATTATCAAGATAGCAAAACATATGCGGTAAAGCATTGGTCAGGACAGAACGCGCGCGCTTAAGATCGCCAAAGGTCCAACCTTTCTCAGCGCTTGCTGTTATTATCGGCCCATAGCGCTCCTGCCAGTAGCGCCAGTCGGCGATAAAAAGGTCCCGCTCGGACAGGCTGCCTATGGCCATAGTTCGACGAAAGAGAGCACGCAGCTGCTGGGTGTCAATTCGCTTCGGCTGATGCCGACACCAAGCCAGTCCTTGACGCTGAATGTGTACCAGGCAACGCTGTATAATCACCTCCGGCCAGACCGATAAGAGCATACTCTGTACTTGCTTGAGACCATCAATTGTAACACTGACTGGCTGCAGCCCACGCTCTGCCAGAGCGCGACAGAGCGCTGTCATACGGGCTTCGCCTTCTTTGAGGCCATACCAACCCGCCACAACGCAATTGCGCGTTGGATCGGCTATGACCACCACAGCCGAATGGCGGCCCTCCACATAACTGCCATCAATGACACGATGCTTAAAGCAGACCAAGTCAATTGATTGTTGTGGTGGACGGGAAAGCCAATAGTGAATGATGCGGCGAAGCGTTATCTGACTGTATCCGCTCTGCTGAGCCAGTTGACGAATACTATAGCCTTCTTTCACCCAGCGCTCAAACCAGATACGCTGACGTTGACGTCGAACTGCAAGACCGGAATGAACGAATGTTTTCTTGCATTGAGGACAAAACCAGCGCTGTTTTCCTCGACTGCGTCCATGGGAAATGACACCAGAAACACCGCAATTTCGGCAATACTTTTTTACTGATCACTAAAACTCCTTAATCACTTATGGCGGAATCCCCTTCAAATCAATAAGATACAAGAAAAAAACCCACACATTTTGATCATTATGCCCGCAATGACGTATTGGCGAGTCTGTCCTTGAAATCTTGTACCACACTGCTTGCGGTGTGATCTTTCTGTTGGTGACCGGAACACCCCTGTGATAACTTTGCACAAAGCCAAACAACAGTTATATTCCTCTGCCCGAAGCCATATATATATAAGAGATTTGACAATGAAAAGCGAAGCCGCAAACGTGCCCGACTACATAAAAGAAGCCCCTGACAATCGAAAAGTGGCTTTACAAAAATTCCGCACATGGTGCAGGGTCATTTTAGTTGATTACGAAGAAACAATGGCTTTTGGGATGCCATCATACAAAAACAACGATGTTGTCGAGATTGCCTTTGCAAGCCAAAAAAATCATACCTGCTTTTATGTTTTGAAACACGAAGTGATGCTCGCCAATAAAAAATTGCTTGAGGGGCTCAATCATGGTAAAGGCTGTATTCGGTTCGCCAATCCGGATAAGATAGATTTTGAGATAATTAAAAAACTTCTCGCAGCGACTGTACAATCAAAGAGCAAAGCGTGCTGAGCCCAGAACAGAGTATGCTCTTTTGAACGAACTTCACGGATAGCCCGCATTCCTTGACTTGCTTCTTGCCGTCAATTAGCAGATATTTTACTTCGATATGAATGCAGAGAAGTCTTCGCACCCTCCAAAAAAACGAATCGCGCTCCACACCAAAATATTCATCGGCCTTCTCACCGGCGCAATCATCGGTATCGGCGTCAATGTTTTGTATGGCGGGACACATCCGACAATTGTATGGGTTGCATCGAATATCACCGAACCGGTCGGCACACTCTTTCTGCGTCTGCTTCTCATGATCGTCATTCCGCTCGTCTTTTCTTCGCTTATAGTCGGTATCGCCGGAATTGGGGATATCAGAACACTCGGGCGTGTAGGCCTGAAATCTTTCGCATATACACTGGTTATTTCATCTATTTCTGTGATCATCGGTTTAACCCTGGCCAACACAATCAGACCGGGTGAACGTGTTTCACGTGAAACAGCCGCCGCTCTCGAAGAACGATATGCCTCTGATGCGGCCAAACGCGTTGCCGATGCCGAAAAAATCAACACCACCGATTCGCCGCTTATGCAAGCAGTTAAGACTATTGTTCCGATAAATCCGTTCACGGCCATCGCAAGCGAAACGCCGAGTATGCTTCATCTGATGTTTTTCGCGCTTGTTATCGGCATTGCCATCACACTTATTCCAAAACATTTTTCGGCTCCGTTTGTGAATGCAATGGATTCCCTGTACCAGATTTCGGCCAAAGTCATTGATATCATTATGGTCTTTGCCCCTTATGCTGTTGCCTGCCTGCTGTTCAATAATACCGCTCGTTTTGGAATAGATTTATTGAGCGCGCTCGGTTGGTTTGTCGTGACTGTCCTGCTTGGATTGAGTCTGCACATGTTCGGAGTCTATTCGCTCTCAGTTGCGCTGCTCTCGCGCATTTCGCCGCTGGAATTTTTTAGAAGAACCCGTACCGTCATGCTCACCGCGTTTTCGACATCCTCTTCCAATGCCACTCTACCGACCGCGCTTGCGGTCTCAGAACGGAATCTTGGTGTCCCGCGCGAGATAAATAATTTTGTTCTGACAGTCGGCGCGACCATGAATCAAAACGGAACGGCCCTTTATGAAGGCGTGACCGTTTTATTTTTAGCGCAACTTGCGGGAATCGACCTGTCGCTCACCGAGCAGATCACTGTTGCCTACCTTGCGATTTTGGGAGGTATCGGAACCGCTGGAGTGCCATCGGGATCTATCCCATTTATCATTGTGGTGCTTGCGACGATAGGTGTGAATCCGGCGCTCATCGCGATTATTCTTGGAGTGGACAGGATACTGGATATGTGCCGCACCACTCTCAATGTGACTGGCGATTTGACTGCCGCGACGTACGTAGCGCGCTCCGAAGGGTACACACTACTGAAGACTCAGCCGGAGAAAATGCCCGAGCAGACCTTAGTCTGATTCTAATGCCTTTGCAAGAGCTTCTTCGAGTGACGAATATCTGAATGTGAATCCTGCATTGCGAAGCTTCTCCGGTGAGACTTTTGCGGATGCCAGCAACAACTCCTGCGCCATTTCACTCCCAAGCAACGCTTTTAGTGCAAACTTAGGCACTGTCAACGCCGACGGACGATGAAGTATTTTTGCTAAGACTTTTGTAAACCGTTCGTTCGTTACCGGGTTCGGTGAAACGGCATTGATCGGGCCATCGAGCGTTTTATCTGCTAATACAAAGCGGAAAATATCCAACAAATCATCAAATGCGATCCAACTCATATACTGACAACCGTCGCCCAACTTGCCGCCGATACCGGCCTTGAAAGGCGGAAGCATTTTCTTAAGCGCCCCACCTTTTTTTGTCAGAATTATTCCGATACGAGGATGAACAACCCGCACTCCGTGTTGTTTTGCCGGATCAGCCTCACTCTCCCACGCCTGACAGACCTCAGAGAGAAATCCTTTACCCGGCGGCGATTGCTCGGTGAGCGGATCATCCCCCCTGTCGCCATAATAACCAATGGCCGAAACTGAGATAAAGACTGCCGGCTTGCGCTCCATCCGAGCAATGGTTTCTGCAAGAAGCGATGTGCCACCCACGCGGCTTGATTTGATCTTCTCTTTCACTGTCGCCATCCACCGTTTCGCGGCGATGTTTTCTCCAGCAAGGTGGATAATGGCATCGACACCCTCAAGGTCAGCTGGGTTCAACTTCTTTTTTTCGATGTCCCATTGGATTGTATCCTGCCCGCTGTTTTCGGAATGCCGAACGAGACGCATAGTAGTATGACCATCGGATTTTAACAATGGAATCAGATGGCCGCCAATCATTCCCGATGCGCCGGTAAGTGCAATTTTCATACTTGTTATACCATACACCAAACAAGGCGGCTATGCAACCCGTTTACGAAAGCGAAGAACCGCATCTGTGGTGTCGGGCGTCTCTGAGCGACAGTCCCTTGGTGCGGAGCAGCCCGCCGCGGCGGAGAATCCATCTTCTCTGATATTTGGTAGGTCAGTGATCCTTGTGATCCTGACGTCCGATATTCGCCAAGATAAAGATCACACCGCAAGCAGTGTGGTACAAGATTTAAGCAGTCATTCCGCAGTACGTCGTTGCGAGGAGTGACTTCTGAGGAACGACAGTGTTGACGTCTTGTCTCAAGTAGGTCAGTCCGCCGCGCCTGCCCGCTGTGGTGGGGCGGACCGTGATCCTGACGTCTTCGATCCTCGGAATCGAAACGAGAATATGAAATCCGAATGCCTCCTCATCTCCTCTCTCTTTGAAGGAGCCAATCCATTTCCCGAAGTGGTATCCGACGGCCTCATGGAATACAAATGCAATTACTTCCTTGGTAATGACTCCACCAAATGGCGGATTAATGTCCCTAACTTCTCAAGCATCACATACAAAGAGATATACCCCGGCATTGATCTGAAATACTACGGCAATGGCCGTCAAATGGAATACGACTTTATCGTTGCGCCCTTTGCTGATGTAAGTCAGATAAGGATAAAATACGGAGGATGCGAGTCACTTTGTGTCAATGAGACTGGTGAACTGGAAGTCCAAACCAAATGGAATACTGTGACCGAACGAACCCCGTATGTCTATCAGATCGTAGCTGGCGAGAAGAAACAACTGACCGGCGAGTATTATCTCTGTGATGACAATTCATTCGGCTTCAAACTTGCTAAAGAATACAACCCCGCCCTCGCCGTCGTCATCGACCCGGTGCTAACATACAGTACCTATCTCGGCGGTAGTGGTAGTGACAGGTCAACGGACATTGCCATTAACAGCTCGGGGCAGGCCTATATCTGTGGGTCTACGGGTTCGGCTGATTTTCCAGTCGTGTTCGCTTACGACAATACCATTAATAGTCTCTCAACGTTTGATTGCTTTGTTACCAAATTTAATGCAACAGGGAATTCTCTCCTATTTAGTACTTATCTTGGAGGAGAATCCGCCGACTACTTTACGGCTATTTCAATTGGGGCTGAGTCAGGCATCGGTATCTTTTTAACAGGCTATACCTATTCGGCGGACTATCCGACGACATTTCCCCATTTCGCTTATTTTGGAAATATTGACGCGGTACTTACCGGGCTAAGCTCAACTGGAGACTCGCTCCTGTACAGTACATTTTTTGGTGGAAACAGTAGTGACTACGGTACGGATGTAGAAGTACGATGCAATCCGCCGTGTTCGACTGGTGCATTCAGCGTTTGGATCACAGGAGCTACGAATTCGCTGAATTTGCCCGTATTCAATGCCTCACAAACCACCAATGCCGGGTTGAACGACGCCTTTATCGCACAATTCACATCTACACAATTTCCCATTAGCCTTTCTATAGGTCTGAAGTACTGCACCTATTATGGCGGCTCCGGATCTGAAGGTGGGCGGTCACTTGGCATTTCACCGACTATACCGTACAAACCATATATCTCAGGATCAACACAATCATCAGGTTTGCCGGCTATGAATGGCTATGATCTATCATTCGGCGGCTCCGAAGACATTTTTATCACAATGTTCGACGTCGCCGGAAATGGACAGATCTATCCTTCAGCTTCCACTTACTTTGGGGGTTCAGGGTCTGATAATAGTACTTCGCTTGCGATTTTAAGCTCTGGGGCGGTTTGTGTTACAGGGTATACAAACTCACCAGGTATTGCAACTCCAGGGGCATTCGACGAAAATTCAAATGGCTTCTATGATGTCTTTGTAGCCAAGTTTTCAAGCAATTTAGTCTCGCTAAATTTCTGTACCTATCTCGGCGATGCTGGTGAAGATTACAGTGGAACATCAGCATCGGCCCTCACTGCAGACGGTCAAGGCAACCTCTATGTAACAGGATTCACCAGCTCTTCAAATTTTCCAACGGTTAACCCCTACGACGCAACTCTCAGCGGAACTCTCGATGCCTTTATCTCCAAACTCAGTTCAAATGGTTCTTCTCTTCTGTCCAGTACCTATCTTGGTGGTACAATCAACGATTACGGCGTAGCGATTGCATTGGACAATTCTGGCTGTACATACACTTTAGGGGGCACATATTCCACTAATTTCCCCCTGATGAATCCATTCGATGGCAGTTATGGCGGAGGAAATGAGGATGTATTTCTCACAAAGATGTGTTTGAGTTGTTGTGTCGGCACCACCGGCAATGTCGATTGTGATTTGGCAAATGTAGCGGATATCTCGGACCTAACAGCACTTATCGATAATCTGTTTATAAGCCTTGCTCCGCTCTGTTGTTCAAGCGAAGCCAATACGGATGGCGACCTTGGCGGAGCGGTCGATATTTCTGATTTGACTGCGCTTATTGACCATCTCTTTATCTCGCTCGCGCCCACCGCGCCTTGTCAGTGAGACTGCAGGGCGACCAGAGGAAGGGGTGCGGCCATCTCATTTGGTTTCCTGTTGTGTAGGTCAGTCCGCCGCGCCTGCCCGCTGTGGCGGGGCGGACTAACATCTTCTCTGATATTAGTAGGTCGATACCTTCCGAGGTCTCGACATCTTTTTTTCGTCTTGTAGCGATGAACTCCCGCGGTTCAGCGATTCTTTTGTTCTCTGTCTTTCCCGCGGACGCGGGAACCCAGTATGAAGTGGTGTCGCGCGCCATTCGCCCGACACTATGATTAAACTGTCAGGCGGGGGCGCCTGACAGCACATCAATCTTCGTGCGGGACGTCTCTGTCGCGCACCGTAGAGAAAAGGAACGTAAGATTGCCGCGTCGCCCCTCTAAGAATCGGGGCCCGCAACGACATGCTGGGGACTTTGGCTTTGATTCTTCGTGCGGGACGTCGCGGCGGACGGTGTGATCTTACAGATGGTGCGGGGCAGAGACGCCCCGAACGAAAGAAGAAAACGTCAGTCCGCCGCGGCGGGACTGACCTACGAATATCGGAGAACCCCTCACAGCGGGCAGGCATGAGATTGGCGCCTCGATTCGTGTACCACACCCTTCGCGCCGACAGCCTTGAAAGTCCAGTTCCGACCCCCTCCAAAAAAGAATCCGTTGCATGCGGATATAGAAATCGGTATTGTTTATGTACCCAATATGAATAAGAATACCGTATATTCCTTTTTTTAGAATAATAGTGTGTTAACTCCCCATATCACGGAGCCAAAAAAACATGTCTGATTACCTAAATTCATTCCTTGCCGAGGCCCGCACCAAAAACCAACAACAGCCTGAGTTTATACAAGCTGTCGAGGAAGCCGCGGAATCATTGATACCCATTGTGGAAAATAATGCGCGATATCGAAAAGCCAAAATTCTTGAGCGTATGGTCGAACCGGAAAGGGTCATCACCTTCCGCGTGACCTGGGTCGATGACAAAGGGGATGTGCAGGTCCAGCGCGGCTATCGCATCCAGATGAACAGCGCCATCGGGCCATATAAAGGCGGACTGCGGTTTCACCCGACAGTCGACATGGGCATCCTCAAATTCCTCGCTTTCGAGCAGGTCTTCAAAAACAGCCTGACCACTCTTCCTATGGGCGGCGGCAAAGGCGGCTCTGATTTTGACCCAAAGGGGAAAAGCGACAGCGAAGTGATGCGTTTCTGCCAAAGTTTTATGAGCGAATTGTTTCGCCATATAGGCGCGGAGACCGATGTCCCAGCCGGTGATATCGGAGTCGGCGGACGCGAGATAGGCTATCTCTTTGGACAGTACCGCAAACTCAGCAATGACTTCACCGGTGTCCTGACCGGCAAAGGGATCAACTGGGGCGGCTCCCTCATTCGTCCTGAGGCAACCGGCTATGGTAATGTCTATTTTGCCTGCGAGATGCTTGCAACCCGCAATCAGATACTCAAGGGAAAAACGTGTCTCGTCTCAGGTAGCGGCAATGTGTCGCAGTATACTATCGAGAAGATAATCGACGAAGGCGGCAAAGTTATCACCTGCTCAGATTCTAACGGATATATTCTGGACGAAGCTGGCATTGACCGGAAGAAACTTGAATTTATCATGGACCTCAAAAACGAGCGACGTGGTCGAATCTCGGAATACGCCGAGAAGTTTAAAGGCTCGGTCTACACTCCGGTAAATCCCAAAGCGGACTCTAATCCGCTCTGGAACCACAAGGCCGACTGCGCTTTCCCATGTGCCGTTCAGAATGAGGTCAACGCCAAAGACGCGGCGAATCTTTTGAGAAACGGGATTTTTCTTGTCTCAGAAGGGGCGAATATGCCGGTCGCGCTCGATGGTGTCCGCATACTGTTGGACGCAAAAATTCTCTATGGCCCCGGCAAGGCATCAAACGCGGGCGGCGTCGCCGTCTCTGGCCTCGAGATGTCACAGAACAGCCAGCGTTTCAGTTGGACACGAGACGAAGTCGACAACCGGCTCCGTTTGATAATGAAATCCATACACAAAACCGCGCTTCAGGCATCGGAAGCCCACGGCTCCCCGGGCAATTATGTTAATGGCGCAAATATCGCCGGCTTCATCAAAGTCGCCGATGCCATGATGGATCAGGGTATTGTCTGAACAAAGCATTGTATAATTGCAATGCAGGCTGATAGCACGAAGGTAACGAGATGAATGTCGATATCCGATACGGAAGCGGCATTCTCAGCATTCCTGTCCCTTCCAATTCCACCGTCGATTTTATTGGTAAACAGGACGGCCTGCAGTTTCCAGTTGTTGGTGAGCGCGCTTTCAAGACTGCCTTTCTTCAGAGTGATGGACCCAGTTATCTTTCTCATGAATCTCCGCTCGTTGTGGTCAATGACGGCTTTCGCAACACCCCCACATCGATAGTTCTCGAATGGCTTAAAAATCTTGCCCCTGGATTTTTGAAACGCGCAAGATTTCTGATTTCGACAGGAACCCATACCCCTCCGACATTGCTTCATTTGCAATCAATTTTTGGTCCTCTATATGAAGATATTAAAGACAGAGTCTTTATCCATGACTGCCGAACCAGCGACATGGTTTTGGTCGGTCAGGATTACTTCAAACACAATTTCTATATCAACTCGCTTGCCGCGTCGGCTGATAAAACTATCATCGTTGGCTCGGTAGAGCCCCACTATTTTGCGGGTTTTACCGGCGGAAGAAAATCATTTTTCCCCGGTCTAACAGATTTTGCCACGATCGAGCGCAATCATAACCTTGCCAATTCAATGGAAGCCCGCCCGCTTAGGTTAAAAGGTAATCCGGTGGCAGAACACCTTCAGTCACTCATGGAGAGCTTTCGCTCATCAAATGTTCTTTCTATCCAGGCCGTGATTGATTCCAATGAGCAAATGGTTGGTTGTTTTGTCAATGATATGCTCGCCAGCTTTTCTCAGGCGGTCGACTTGGCTCTTGAAGTATATGCCCATGAGGTATCCAAACCTTACGATTTGGTTATCTGTGAGCTGTATCCTCCGCTTGACGCAAATCTATATCAGGCTCAAAAAGGGCTGGAAAATGCCCAAGCCGGAGTTGTCGATGGCGGCAATATTATAGTCGCGGCTGCCTGCCAGGAAGGGATCGGCTCAGAGCATTTCTTCAATCTGGCTCTTCAATGGGACAAGGAGAGGAATCAGGCCCGCGACGGCATTTCCCGCTTCGGGTCTCACAAATTATCGAGAGTTAATTTGCTGAGTCGAAGAATAGGTATCTATTTGCATTCAGATTTAGATGATGACATCGTCAGGCAGGTCTTCTATGAACCAATACATGATATAACTGCTTTTATTTCTGCTCTTTCAGAGAATAAGAAGTTACGCATTGCGGTTGTCAGAAATGCGGGTCATACCGTCCTTCGTGTTGATTAAGATCGGCATGAATAATGCTCATATCAGTCTCTATATGGTTCTTGAACTTTGAATACAAAAATGGACAGAACGAATTCGCTTTTTCATCCATTGAAGTCTTTCATTGACAAATTGGTGATTAAGCGTATCTTTTTTTCGGCCCCTCGTTATTAATCCACGAGTAAGGACGCCCGGTACAAGAGATAAGCAACAGAATACAGTCGGTTCGGCACTGTGAGAGACGGAGACTTCTTGAAGAATCAGCAAGAGATTAAACGCGTTGGTGTTTTTGGTCATTACGGCAATGAAAATCTCGGCGATGAGACAATCGTTGCCGCAACGATTCAGAACATTAAACGCTTTTTGCCCGAAGCTGAGATATATGGATTTTCCATTAACCCCGATGACACCCAAAAAAAACATGGCGTGCAGTCATTTCCGATCAGATCATTCATGATGCGGAAGAAGGAGGCTACTGCTCAGGCACAAGGTGATCAAGTTTCTGCTTTGTCTGGGTCAGCACGAACGAGTTTGGCTTGGCAATTGCGCACAGGCATTAAGAAAGTACCTGTTCTCTTTCCGCTTATTCGCGCCGGTGTCAATTTCTTTCGCGGAATCAATTCGGCCATTAATGAACTTGAGTTGATGGTTCGGTCTTATCACATACTCAGAAAAATTGATCTTCTGCTCATTGCCGGTTCAGGTCAGCTCAACGACGAGAACGGCGGGGTCGCCGGATTTCCTCTTACATTGTTCAAATGGAATATGATGGCAAAGCTCGCCGGCTCACGAGTTGCCTTTGTCAGTGTAGGCGCTGGTCCGCTTGATTCACCTTTCAGTCGAAGAATGGTAAAGTTCACAATTCATAAGGCTGATTATATTTCCTTTAGGGATCAGGGTTCAAAAGACCTTATCTCTGAAATTGATCCGGGCACAGACAGGCCCGTATATCCTGATCTTGCATTCAGCCATCAATTCTATTCAGTGCCGGCACGGCATGGGTTTCCTGCGGCGCGCCCAATCGTCGGTATCAATCCTCTTCCCTTTTATGATGAACGCTATTGGCCGGTAAGCGATAAACGGGTATACGAGGAATATCTCGAGAAGATCGCGCGGATGTGTCTTTGGCTCATTGATACGGAGCATACGGTTTCTTTCATCTCTCTCCAGTTAAAAGTAAGTCCCGCCGTCATCCGGGATGTAATTGAAAATATACACCGCCTTCGCCCTAATTTTACGAAGGAATATATTATACATCATACTATCACGGGGCTTGAGGATCTCTTCGCTGAGCTCTCGGCATGTGATTATGTGATCGCTACCCGTTTTCATGGAATACTCTTGTCACTCTCGCTGTGCAAACCGGTTATCGGACTTTGTTACAGTGAAAAGTCTGTTCAACTTATGCAGGATATGGATCAGGGCGAATATAGTCTTGATATTGCGAGTTTCACTTTGGAAGAAGTCCAGACGAAGTTTGCCTCACTCAAAATCAACGCCCCAACAATTGCAACGGCGCTGAAGCGGCACGTTGATGAAAATAAACGCAAGCTCGATGAACAATATCTGGCAATCCTGAACAGAAATCAATCTCCTCAGCCGACGCCGCATCCCGTCGTGTAATTGCTTTTGGCTTTGAGCGACACCGGCACATGCCGAGCACAATCTGATTAGATTTAAAATTACATATCAAAATGAGTGGCGTAATCGCCCTAACGAATAATCCGACGAAGAATTTCCATTTTCGGCATGACTCCTAACACCGGAAGTCCAAGGAAATCCTGGACGTCTTCAACTCTCTTGAACGATTTGTCGAAGAGCTCCGAGAGAATTGCGGCTGCCGCTCCTATGACAAGGCCGAGCATAAAACCCATCAACACAATCTTTAGGCGGTTTGGAGAGAATGGGGCAAGGGCCAATTTGGCTGGTTCAACTTTGCGATATTTTGATGTTGAGACATCCTGAAGCAGCGCCTGAGAAATATTTGACGATTCCTGCTGGTCTTTGAATTTGTCCCTAATTTCGGTTGCGGCAGCCACTTCACGATTCAAGCGATCAAGCTGAGCCTGGTATTCTGGGATCGTGTTCACCTTGTTATCAAGCGCGTTTAAGGCCGATTCAAGGTTGGTCTTATTGGCATAGCAAAAGTCAAGATTTGATCGGGCTGCGAAGAGATCAGTCAGGAGTTGTCGAGTAGTGTCATCCAGACTCGCAAACTGATCGTTAATCATCCGGCGTTGTTCGATTTCAAGATTCTTGTTCAAGGAATTCATCTTTAGGCGCATGTTAACCATTTGCGGATCATCCCAACTATGTGTCACCATCAGATTGGCGGAATTCGATGTCTCGCGTGTTAGCTGATTTTTTATCTCGCGGCTTTCATCGGTTTGGCTAAGTGTCAGACGGGCAATATTCACACCAGACCGGGAACCAAGTTTTGACAGCGCTTTCTTCTCTGCTTCATAGAATTTGTCAATGTCGTTGTTATTTTCGACTATCTCCGCACGGAGTTCATTCCGGTTGGATTCTGAGGTTGTATTCACATCCAACTGGACGTTGAGAAATTCTCTTTCAAATTGGGTCTTTTCATCAATAAGAACGGCGAGTTGCTTTTCGTATTTTTGCAATTGGACATCCGAAAAATCCTGGGAAGACCGAAGCGATGACAGTTCCTGTTTTAGGCGTTCCTCAATGAAGACATCGGCAAGGACATTGGCCATGTCTCTGGCCCTCCCCTGACTGGTCGACATTGCGGTTATTTCAATTTGGTCTTCGCCCGCCATTGACACTTTAATCTGTTCTTTTAGCTGATCCTGAAGAATCAGCAGGCGTACTTGTTCCTCGCTCATGAGCGTACCAGCGGCCTGTTGTCGAGCGGCTATCCTTCGGGCGGACTCCCTGAGTTCCTCATTGTCATCAAGGTGCAGGCGGTCATTCGTCAAATCGACATATCGTGTAGATGTAATTTCATTGTACAAGCTTTTCAGCATTGCGCTCTGTTGGGCTTGCGTTTGGCGATACCGTTGATCGAGCCCCAACAGTTTCTGCAAATCACCCGAAAGCCGGACATTGGGGTCAACTGAGACGATCGCAAAAGATTTATATTGAGGAGTGAGTAGATATGAACCGCCCCAAGCTGCAAGAGCGACAAATAACCACGGGAGGATAATAAGCCATTTTCTCTTGCGAACTATTGTGAGGATATCTTGGATATCGGTAATTCTTGTTGCCTGCTCTACCATATAGTCCTTTATACCATCTGTTCCTGAGCCGGAACTCCAAAAATATGATAGAAATCCCGTCAATTTACAAAATATACTCGCAAATGCCTCTCTGCAAGCAGTCAATTAGATTATACAGAGTTATAATCGGAACGTCGGGAAGATTTATGAGCCATTTCGCTTGAATTGCGACATCTGAGTTCCTAATTCAATAGAAAAAGCCGTTGGTGGTTAACCACCAACGGCTTGAAGGAAAGCAGAACAGTAATTCAGCCTGTACTTGTTCAGCTATGGCTTGCAAGGAGGAAGTTGATACGTTCCGGGATTGAAGAGGAAGTTGATAAGAATAGTAATATCATTTATATCCGGAGCGCCGCCGCTTGCATTTATATCCGCTTCACCAAGACAGCAGGGCGGCGTAAGCGTCATGAACAGATAGTCGATCAAGAGCACCAAGTCGGCCACATCGACAACATTATCCTGATCACAATTCAAATTTCCTGTTGAGCCGGTGCAGGTAGCGCCGCTTGAGCAAGGAGTAACACCCTGATTATTTGTCTTTGATTTCGCGATATTGGAAATTGGCGAATAGTTACCAGCCTCATCGTACGCTTTTATTGCAAAATAGTAGGTTCGGCCAGCGACCAATCCATTGGTTGTGTTCAAAATTACTTGCTGCGGACTTCCGCCCGGCACCGGGGTGATAACTTTATTGAGGGTCGTTGAACTGGCGTAGTTGGCGGCTGTCAGTAAGCCGAGAGTAGAGTCACGAAACATTATTTCGTAACCTGTAACCGTTCCGGTACTGCCGTCATCGCCAGGCGCTGTCCATTGGAGATTCAGCTCACCGTAGCTTGTTCCGGGAGTAGCGAGAGCGCTGGTAACCGTTGCTGGAGCAGTCACATCACCGCCCCCTCCACCGCCACCACCTGTGGTTGTGCCGCCATTGGCCAGTATGGTATCAGAGGATAAGATAAAAGCTGAACCGTTGTAAACATTTATAGTGCTTGCGGTGTGTTTCGTCCATTTATAACCGGCGATAGAGGAAGTCTTTGTCCGTGATTCCAGTCGGAACCACTGGCCAGTCGGAGATGCTGGTGTGGTAATTGCAACAAATGTCGTGGCAGAATCGGTACTCGCCTGAGACGCCAACCGCAGATAAACCTTAGTCAGAACTTTCGTTGCGTCACGCGGGTCTTTATAGTCAACCAGTCTTACTTTATCGCCTGCCGCATTATCATTTGACGAATCAATTATATTGCTATGCAAACCGAAGTATTTCCCGAAGGCATCGCTCCATTGAGCCGTTGAATCATGGATGCCATACCCGCCCCACCAGTAGACCTGTCCCACCCTTTGCGCCAGAGAGAAGTTGTAGGTTGTACTGCCTCTGAAATTACAGACAAGCATATAGCCGAGATTTATCGTCTTAATTCTCTCGATGTCCATCCCTGCCGACACATTCAAATCCCCGCCTGTTATCCAGCCCGGATACATCTGAAAGGCCGAATCCTTCACACTGAACAACGCATTCATCATAGTTAAATTGTTGTCCAACTGGGTCGGATTGCATGGCACAACATAGCTGTATTCTCCCATAACATAGGCGCGGGCGTACGAGGCGCAGACTTTGCCCTCGTGTGTCCAATTCGGTAAAGCCGAAACGGGGTTCGCGGCAAAGTTTGGGACATACTGTAATCCATAGCTCGCCATCAAATCGCCCGCCGTTTTCATCCAGCCCTTTCGCGCCCTGCGAAGAGAATCACGCACATCAACATAACTGTGGACGGCATCGGCGTCTTCAAGATCAAACGCATTCCCCCAGTTTCTCGTGAGGCTCGTATACGGACTTCCATACGACCATAGGCTTGGGATAATATCCTTGAATGGAGCCATGGCAGAGAAAATGCCGCCAGGATTATTGGCGGTGTATCCGATAATAGCTTCCTCATCGACAAACACTCCGTCGTATCCTATTGACTGGGCAGCGGCTTTCCATCTATAGGCAAGATACTCGCCGACTTTTGGGTTGCGGAAGTCCCAGCAGAATCGAGTCTGAGCATCCGTGTAGCCCGAACTAAGTAAAATACCCCCCGGTTGAGTAGTGACAAATCGGCCAAATCCTACGGCATTAAAATCTTGGACACGTACCCTCACCGAATCTGCGGGCAAGGTGTTTTTTAGGCGCAGAACCAATGAATCGAAATTGTACCCCTTAGATATTGCCCAATTTTTCACGAGCACGGTGTCTGGGGCTTGTAATATAAACAGGTCATACACGAGCGCTTTGAGCTTCGGGTTTATCGCCTTCATAGCAGTGATATTACTCAGGGCGTTGTTTCCTGAGCCAATACAAAACGCATACCTATTGGCATACCAAGTTCTCTCTGCGGTGTTGCCATTCCACATCGGAGAACCGCCGTATGTATAGGCTCCGATGCGTAACTGTTTCGACATTGGAGCAGGGCTTTGGGCATAACCCATGCCTACCAAAAGCGAAACTGCAAGCGTCAGTGCGGTGGTAAAGCTGACAATTTCGCGTAGAGATCGTCGGTATTTTGAACTTAACATAGCGTTCACCTTTTCGGGCGTCGGTCCCGTTTTCAATTAGCGATAAGTAATCGAACCAGCGCATCCAGCGCTATACCGGCGTGATTACTACGAGTAGTGAGCTTTGCGACCGCTAGGTTTCCTTTAGTTAGTATCCGGACATTTGGCCGGAGGTAAGTATTTTTTGGCAGCACGATTGATGTACTGCTGATGTACTGCTCGTCGTCTCATTCAAAAGTATTAACTCATAAGAACTGTGTCAAGAAAAAAAGCCCGATAAATCAACCTTTTTTCAATCTTTTGATATAGCTGTTTGGATTTAGACGAACAAAAAAATTAGCAGGTCATAAAAGGGATACATTGGCGAGTTTAAGCGCGACACATGTTCACCGTGTGCTGGACACTCCTAAGATTATGAACCGCAAAGCGAACAGTTGAGTCGCGAAGAACATTCTCCGGCAATATCTAAGGTTGTCATGTACGAATTCAAAAAAATGTGTGAATACAGCCTATCAATAGCTACATTCGCTTGAATTCATTGTACTATACGAGTATCCGATTTAAAAGTATTCAGGAGGAGTGCTACAGCGTGAAAAAACATATTACCCTCATCGTCGGAGCGCGGCCAAATTTTATGAAAGCCGCTCCTCTCCTGCGGGCGCTAAAAACTCTTCCTGATATATTCAGGCCCACTCTCATTCACACCGGCCAGCATTATGACCCAAAGATGTCCGAACTATTTTTCAATGAATTGGGGATGGACAAACCCAATATTTTTCTCGGGGTTGGCTCAGGAAGCCATGCCGAGCAGACCGCTAAAATTATGATTGAACTCGAAAAATCATTTTCCCAAGACAGGCCTGACCTGGTTGTTGTCTTTGGCGATGTCAATTCCACTATGGCCGCCGCGCTTGTTGCAGCAAAAATGTCTATTCGGATAGCCCATGTCGAAGCTGGCCTGCGAAGTTTTGATAAGGCGATGCCCGAGGAAATAAACCGCATCGTGACCGACAGGCTCTCAGACTATTTATTTGTGACCGAAGAATCAGGTATAAGAAACCTCAAAGCAGAAGGCGTACCTTCGGAGAAGATTTTTTTCACCGGCAACATCATGATTGATTCGCTGACCGCCAGTCTCGAAGCCTGCAAACGCTCCACGATCCTTGACGATCTCTCGCTTATCCCGGGCAAATATGTCTGTATGACGCTTCATCGCCCATCGAATGTGGACAACGAAAAAATACTCCGCGAAATTATGACCATGATAATTTCCATCGCCGATCGAGTTCCGGTTGTCTTTCCGGCACATCCGCGTACAAAAAAAAAGATGACTCAACTGGGTATGCTGGATTCCGTCTCGGATGGACGGCTCAAAATTATTGAACCGCTGGGATACCTTGATTTCCTCGCCCTGCAGTCATCCTCCTTTTTTGTCCTGACCGATTCGGGCGGGATTCAGGAGGAAACGACATACCTGAGAATCCCTTGCATAACGATGCGCGAAAATACCGAACGACCGGTCACGGTCGATGTCGGCAGCAATATTTTGACTGGTCCTCACCCGGCGAAGGTGCTGGAAGCGGTCCAATTAATTCTTGATGGTAAAGCAAAAAGAGGGCGCATTCCCGATCTCTGGGATGGCAAAACTGCCGAGCGAATTGTAACGATCCTCCGCACCATTGCCTGACCCGGGTCAGCGTCCGTATTGACGCTCGTCTCTTTTTCACTGCCCGCAAGTCTTGCCTATCGGATACGCTGATGATATCAATTCAGATTATTGCATAGTCGAAGAAACGGGATAGAAGTCAACGTCGCTCCCGACAGTCTTACGATTTCTATTTTTTAGCGGTCTGTTGGTTTTCGAAAGAAAGAGTCCACTCGTCCACAACGCGCGTCATACGCGCCAATTCCTTTTATCGAACGACAATTATTTTTCCGCGATGGTCGCTATCTTCCAAGTACCACAGGTAGACACCCGAGCCGACAGTGAGTCCGGACTCGTCATCACCGTTCCAGACAATTTCTTGATTGGTTATATCGCTCCAGCGTTTTATTAGAACGCCCGATGGCGATAACAAAACAAGCGCGGAGCCGGAAGGAATTTCTTTGAAGGTCACATTCGGCGTCGACGAAAGATGCAGTGTGGACGGAAAAACATACGGCGCAGCTTTCACGTCAAAGTACGAAACCGGGCTATAATTATACGCATTGGCTCTCGCCCGCCAATAGTAGCGGGCTCCTGTCTCAAGCGTATTGGGCACTTCCCACTTTGTCGTGGTCTCGCCTTCGTCAACTGCCGGCGACGCTGTGACACTGCCGCCGAAAAACTCATCGCCTGCAAGCTCAAAGTAGTACAGGTTCACCGCAACCGAATCACAGAGGGTGTTGGTTACAGTCAGTGCAGGCTGAGAGCTATTGACCAGCGCGCCATTCTGCGGAGAGACGACCACAGGAGCGCAGTCGTCAGTCCCTGAGACTATCGATTGATTGGTTGCGCTCTTTGCAATAACCGAGAGCTCACCTTGATTATTTACATTGTCATAGGCTTTGATTCCAAAATAATACGTCCCGGCGCTCAAACCATGTGTACTCGAAACTGTCGCTGATTGCTGGCTTCCCGCGGAAGCGATCGGCACCGAGGTTGCAACCGTCGGAAGCGAATTCCAATTTGCGTCGGTTATATCTCCGACAGCCGTGTCGCGATATCGTATTCTATAGCCGCTTACTGTTCCGGAATTGTCATCATCACCCGGTGCAGTCCAGGTGAGCCTGACTTCACCGAAGTTACTGCCTGGCAGTGCGCCGAGATCGTCGATCTTCGCCGGAGGGACAACATCAGCCGCGCCTGATGTGCCAGTATTGGCAAACATAGTATCTGACGAGAGAATAATGGCCGAGCCGTTATGAGCATTGATCGTTGCCGCAGTATGTTCTGTCCAGCTATACCCTGCCACCGAAGCGGTCTTTGTCCGGGATTCCAGTCTGAACCATTGGCCCGTCGGAGATGCTGGTGTGGTAATCGACACGAACGTCGTAGCCGAATCGGTACTCGCCTGAGACGCCAACCGCAAATACACTTTTGTAAGAATTTTAGTAGTGTCACGAGGGTCTTTATAATTAGCCAGTCTTACTTTATCGCCTGCGGCATTATCATTTGACGAATCAATGACATTGCTATGCAAACCGAAGTATTTCCCGAAAGCATCGCTCCATTGAGCCGTTGAATCATGGATGCCATAACCGCCCCACCAGTAGACTTGACCGACTCGCTGGGCCAGTGAGAAGTTGTAGGTTGTACTGCCTCTGAAATTACAGACAAGCATATAGCCGAGACTGATGTTCTTGATTCTCTCTATGTCCATCCCTGCCGACACATTCAAATCACCACCCGTTATCCAGCCCGGATACATTTGCAGATTAGAGTCCTTCACCGAATAGAGCGCGTTCATCATTGCCAGACAATGATCCAACTGACTCGGATTACATGGTACGACATAGCTGTATTCACCCATGACATATGCCCCAGCGAGAACAGCGCAGTGTCGTCCTTCGCCATTCCAATTCACCAGATGGCTTGCTGGGAGAGCTGCAAAGTTTGGAGCATATTGCAAACCGTAGCTTCTCATCAAATCCCCCGCGACCTTCATCCAACCATCACGTGCTCTGCGAAGTGAATCCCGTACATCAACATAACTGTTGACTGCATCGGCGTCTTCAAGATCAAACGCATTTCCCCAGTTTCTCGTGAGGCTCGTATACGGACTACCATACGACCATAGGCTTGGGATAATATCCTTGAGTGGAGACATGAGAGGGAAAAGGCCGCTCGGAGCATTGTTGGTGTATCCGATAATACATTCTTCATCGCACATAACGCCGTCATATCCCATACCCTCGGCTAAGGCTTTCCAGCGTTCGGCAAGATACTCGCCGACTTTTGGGTTTCTAAAGTCCCAAGAAAAACGAGTTTGAGCATCGGTATAACCGGGCTGGAGTAATATACCCCCCGGTTGAGTAGTGACAAATCGGCCATGTCCCGTGGTATTGAAATCCTGAACACGTAGCCGCACCGAATCTGCGGGCGAGGTGTTTTTTACGCGCAGAACCAATGAATCGAAATTGTACCCCTTAGATATTGCCCAATTTTTCACGAGCAAGGAGTCTGGGGCTTGCAACACAAACAGGTCATACACGAGCGCTTTGAGGGTCGGGTTTATCGCCTTCATAGCAGTGATATTACTCAGGGCGTTGTTTCCTGAGCCAATACAAAACGCATACCTATTGGCATACCAAGTTCTCTCTGCGGTGTTGCCATTCCAAATAGGAGAACCGCCGTATGTATAAGATCCTATCCGCAACTGCTTGGACATCGGGGAGGGGGCCAGCTGGGCATTTCCTGGAACGGCGCACAAAAATACAGATATGACGGCACAAGAAGCACATATCAAAGTTCTCGCAATAAAAATTCGCATGAGAATCTACCTCCTTCAAAAATAGTACGCGGGATTCTTCTTTCCTCATATTTTCGGCATTTTTCAGCAGAAATAAAGAAAAAAAATTTATAAATTCTCAGAGACTCAACTGTTCAAAAATCGCTTTACTTTGAACCTTCTTTATACAAAACCCTTGTCTTTAGCGACGCGAATCAAGTCGGGGGAAGAGTGCTGGAATTTTCGCTCGGAAGTCGGCGTGTAGCGCAGGTAAGATGTTTTCGTCTTGACAAAGTCTGCCTCGGTTATTATCCTTCCCAAGACATCATTGAATTATAAGTTCAGAAATTGATAGATATACGGAAGCTCTGCCGCCCAACCGAATTTACTCTTCAGCATTTAAATAAAACGAGTCCAATGTGCAAATTGAGAAATATCGGATCAAAATCTTTGATTTCCTGCGCCATTATCCCTATTCCCGTCTGCTGATTAGCTATTGTCTTACTCTTGTTGATCTATTCTCCGTTAGAACAACCCATGATGATCTCGTAAAGTCTCTCAATCGATTAAATCTCATTGCAAGACTCAGACACCCATCCAACGGATTTGAGAAAGTGGAAAGTCGGATACGGAAACGCCTATCGCAGATTAGGCCTGACAAATTCTCCTGGCAGACTTTCTATCCCGACACCGAACAGAAAACACTGTTCTATTCGATTATTCTAAAACATCCGGGCAACAACGGTGAAAAAGGTGTGCTATTCGTCGCTTTTGAACGAAACTGGCTAACGCTGTTGAGGTACGCTGATTTGGGGAAGCTTTCCCATGATTACTATCTCGTGCTCACTCCAACATGGTCGCCTCCGCACGATCTTCCCTATTTGCTGGCCGCAAAATTTTGGCCGGGCAAACTTTTTACAATCACAAGCAGCTTGGCTGATAAGGATATTTTCGCCAGACTCGCTCCCCGGGTAACCGTCGCGCCATTGCTTGCCTCGAGTTGGATACATCCAAAACTCTTCGAGCCGCAAGGTTTAGAAAAAAAATATGACATCATCATGCTGGCGAATTTCGCAAAGTACAAACGGCACTATGCATTCTTTGAAACGCTTTCGCAGATGAGTAAACTCCCAAAAGTTCTGATTGTAGGGAGAAGTCTGCAAGGACGGACAAAATCGACGCTCGAGCGGGAGGCAAAATTGTTCGGGGTGCATAACTGTATTGATATAAAAGCGGACCTCGGAAACGACGAGTTGGTCTCTGCTTTGCAGTCTGCAAAGGTGAGTCTCATCTTTTCCAAAGTTGAGGGCTCATGTGTTGCCGTGATGGAATCCCTCTTCGCGAATGTTCCGGTCGGCTTGCTCGAAGAGGCCAATGTCGGTTCGAGGGCATTTATCAATGCCAAAACCGGAAGCTTTCTGCGCCAGAGTCACCGCGCCGAGGATTTGGAACTTTTTATTGCCAACTATGCCAAATATTCGCCGCGTGAGTATGTCATTGAACATAAATTGGACTATTTGAATAGCTCGAACATTTTGAACGCGTCGATCAAGAATTGGGCTTTGACCAACGGGGAAAAATGGACCCAGGATATTGTCCCGCTCTTGTGGAGGCCATATCCTTCGTTCTCTTCCATGAAGGATGCCGAGTCGATGGACCAGACCTATGAAGAGTTTGAGTCAAAGTATGGAATCAAGCTCGAACGTGGAAAACGGAAATCGGTCCCGGTCGAACTCCTTGATGAAATAATCATAAATAAATAGCCCTCAACCAAGGCCCCTCGCACGACAGTTTAATTATAGTGTTGGGCAGGGATAACCTGCCTCGTCCGGGACACACGACACTACAGAACTAGCAAGATCGCACCGCAAGCAGTGTGGTACAAGATACTATAGCAGACATCTCACAACTCGTCGTTGCGGGCATAATAGCCAAAAAGTGTTGGTAAGTTATTCATTTTGGGCGGAGTTTACAGTACCATGCGAAGTCGTTTTCTCGGTTATGAATGGCCAGTCCTCGGTGTTGCCGGTAGTGTCTCTTGAGACGG